>Ga0180218_1002229_pt1 | contig 10325 bp, 11 predicted proteins | sample eDN3rd37CKraftBY_FD_151334 | JGI IMG/M metagenome (GOLD analysis project Ga0180218, IMG submission 151334) | Enriched backyard soil microbial communities from Emeryville, California, USA - eDNA 3rd pass 37_C Kraft BY (version 2) (version 2) | ecosystem: Environmental > Terrestrial > Soil >... | reverse complement strand
GGCCCAGGAAAGCCGTGGCCTGTTCGGCCGCCGCGATGCCCTGAATGCCGCCGCCGCGCGGCGCGACGAAGCGATTGCGGTGTCCCAGGAGCGGCGGGATTACCTGCGGCATACGCAGGCGCCGGCCCTCGTCCCGGCCTTGCCCTGCGTCGTGGAGACATCGAATTTCCGCTGAATGATGCGGAGCGCGACGAATCCGTCGCATAGGCCGGCAAGATGGGCCGTTTGGCCCGGCTCATCTTGCGGGCCGCGCTGCGCCTAGGCCCTCTTCTTTTTCTTTGCCGCTTTCTTCGCAGGCGTCTTGGCAGCCGTCTTGGCAGCCTTGGTGTTGTCCACGACGGCAGCGCCGGGGCCATTCTTCAGGATCGACTTGATCGCATTGTTCGCCGCGGCCTTTGACGAATAGCCCTCCGAAGAGAACATCTTCTCGCCGTTCGGCGCCTTGAAGCGCACGCGGAATTCTCCGACGCGGTCCTTATAGATCTCGAATGCGTACGGCATTTGCCCTCCATTGATTTGCCTCGCGCCGGCACCCTCAGAGCGCGCGGTTGCGAAGTCAAGTCCGGCGCTCGCGACATCCAAAGAATGCGAGCGGGATGGCGCCCGTCTCTATGGCCATCGCCGGACCGAATCGGTCAAGCTTGAACGGCATCTTCTATTTGGCAGGGTCATTCGGAGCGGGCGATGAGAAGCAAAGCGCCATGCTGCATCGCAAGCCGAGATGGATGCTTTCATCCGACGCGGCGTTTCGTGATTGCGGGTCTTGGTGCGACCGCGCTCGGCGCCGGACGCGCCTTCGCCGCCGACAAGGCGCCGCCCTCCGCCGCGGACGAGCGCTTCATGCGCATGGCGCTCGAAGAGGCGCGGCGCGCCGATTTCCCGTTCGGTGCTGTGATCGTCCGTGACGGCAAGGTGATCGCACGCGGCGGCAATCGCGGGCGCGCGCTTCACGATCCCACCGCGCATGGCGAGATGGTGGCGATCCGCAATGCGGTGCGCTCGCCCGGCGCCGAGGCGTTGCGCGGCGCTGTGCTCTACACCACCGGCGAACCCTGCGCGATGTGCATGGGCGCGATCATCTGGTGCCATATCGGGCGCGTGGTATTCGCCGCTTCGATCGACCAGCTCGCCACCTTGATGGACCAGATCATGGTCACCAGCGCCGATCTCGCCGCAAGAGCGAAGTTCGCGCCGGTGGAGATCACCGGCGGCGTGCTGGCGGACGAGGCGATGGCGCTGTTCCGCGCCAGGGTGAAGAAGCCACCGGCCTAGGGTCCCGGAAAGCCGATGCCCATGGTAGGACATGGCCAAGACACCGGACCGTCCCTGCCATGCGCGATTACCTTTCGCAGAATGCCACCCAGATCCTCGACGGGCTGCTGTTCGGCGTCGGCGTGCTGGCCGTCTATCTCGGCGCGGTCTTCACCGGCGCGCTCGTTCGCTCGCTGGGCGGCGCCGGCAGCAGAGGCATTCTGCTGGCGGGCCGCTACGCGCAGGGCTGGTTCGATTATCTGCGCGGCGACGATCGCCACATCGTCAATGTCACACTCAATATGGTGTGCGACAACCATCTGAAGTTCAACACGCTGGTGGCGGATCGCAGGATCTGGTCGGTCTGGCCCAACGCCTATCAGGTGGCGCTGATCCGGCGGGCTGCCAAGCGCACGACGGTGGAAAATCCGGTCGTGATGTTTCCGCGCCGGCCTGCTCAGCGGCCGAAATCCCTGTTCGGCCGCGTCCGCAGCCGCATCGCCGACAAGCTCTATGGCGTGGTCGCAAGCGGGCAGATCGTCGAGAACGGCCGGCGCCGGCGCGTGCGCCGGAAGCGGGAGGACGATTACAAGGCGACCTACGGCCCGCTCATCAGCCTGATCAGCGAGAAATGCGCGAACGACCACGCGCTCGACCTCTCCCTTGGCCGGCCGATGGCCGAGCATCGCTTCGTGATCGCACTCACCTTCGAAAAGCTGCACGACCATAGGGCGCGTCACCTGCGGGCCATGGTGATGTACGAACCGATGCTGCTGAACCTGCCGGAGGAATGCCCGCGCGTCGATTTCGAGGAGCACAAGACGCGCTATCGCACGCTGCAGGCGATCGCCCGGCTCTACCGGGCCAATCCGGAATGCTTCGGCATCGTCAAGGTATGGCGGCCGGTTGAGGCTGTGGCAGGGCAAGCGGATTTGCTGACCGGGCGCATCGCGGCGGAGTAGAGTTGTTTCGATACGATATGACCCCTCGCCGCACGTCGTGAGGTCCGGCATGAGCGATATCGGCACATTCACCAGCGACGACCTGAAAAACATCCCGACCTTTCGCGCGGCCTATTCCGACCGGACCGCGCTCCTGATGGCGAAGCTCGCCCATCGCGCCTACGAGGTTTTCGACAGCGATGACACCGCCTGGGCAAAGTTCAAGGATGCAAGGCCGACAAGAATATTCAGGAAACGCGAGAGAGGCGCACAGAAACCGCGGACCCGAAGGTGAATGCGGTGCGGTATTAAGTGACGTCGGACATGGCGGATCGCCCCTGTTGTTTGACGGCGCGGGGACGCCGGTGCCCCTGTTTTCATTTCTCGCGCGAGAAATGAAGCGCCGGGAGGCGCCAGGGGCTTGCGAGGCCCCTTTGGCAGAGCCTTGCGATCGGCCCCGCCGCGCGCCTCGGAAGAACAGCCACGACGCGTTCGCGGCTCTTCTCCGGAGGCGCGCGGGCCCAGTGACGTAGGGCCCAGCGCCTCCCGGCGCTTCATCGGTGGGGTGGTTAGCAGGAAATAGGAATAAAGTCAAGATACGGCTACGCTCGCATCGCTCATGTGAGAAGCCCGCCGACGCCGGGCGTCTCGAAGCAGTGAGGCTGCAAACGGGCCGCCCTTTCATCCTTCGAGACGGCGGCTTCGCCGCCTCCTCAGGATGAGGGCGGAGAAAGAGACATCGATTGGCGTGGACCGTCTCCCGCAAGCGAGAGGGAAAGCCTCACACATCCACCTTGAGCGCGGCGATGAACGCCTCCTGCGGGATGTCCACCCTTTGCTACGCGGACTTTAGGTATTGCAACGGCTCCGAACGAAGTGAGGGATTGTTACGCAGATTAAGAACCTGACGATATTCCAACGCCTCCGGAATTTCATGAAATTCAAGCAGCTCGCCACTCAGCTCCCGCAGCAGTTCTTTAACTTCGAGCGGGCTCACGCGGAAGAACTCGCGCCTCTGATTGATGAGATTAACTCGAGCATGCGCCAGCCGCTCGTGGAGCGCCGCCTCGATCCCGACCGCATCGTCCGAGAAGAACAACGCGTGCGTGTCGAAATTGAATGGCACCGATGCATCACTGAGCTCACGGATTCGATCGCGCGGGTCCAGCCTGCGCGTCATCCCGATCTTGACCATGCTCTCGCCAAATGACCCTATATTAGAAATAACATACACGTAACCGGCACGAACGTTGGCGGCGCGGAAATCAACGCTTTCGATGTTATGCTGCACTTCGTCGAGTTGCTCGCGAATGCGAGCCGCGCCAGCGTCGTCGCCTTTTGCCAGTAACACATCGAGAGCATTGGCGTAGTGCTGTCGCTCTTTTTCCAGACGCTGCTTTTCCCGCTCAATCTCCTGCTGAGCTTTTCGCTCCTCACGCAATCGCTCTCGAGCAAGACGCTCTTCTTCCTTGCGTTCGGCCTCCTTCTGCAAGTAGTCGGCAGTCAGCGTCAACTCGTCAATGCGCAGTTGCAGATAGGCCGGCGAGATGCGGAGCTTCAATGCTCTTCCCAGCCGCTCGATTGTCTCAGCAGACTTCTCTAGCCTTCCAATGGCGGAAGCGAGTTTGTACGGTTTCAGATCGCGCACGAGCGCATCGGCTTCCGTGTTGAAGGCTCTCAGCATCAGTCTCGAATAGTCACGGACCATGGCCTCACCCTCAATGGAAGATCCATTGACAGTCCAGCCGTCGTCCGCAAGGACCGCGCCGCCTTCGATTTTAGCCCACGCCTTGATGCTCTGTTGCAATTGTTTCAGAGCATTGGAATACGCGACAACATCACTGAGGCGGTGGTGATATTCATAGATCCCCACTTCTTGCAGCAGCGCAACTTCGTCTGTCTCGACTATTTTTTGCTGAGCGAGCGCGAGCTCTCGCTGCGCCGCTTCGGTAAGCTCTTGAGATCTTTGCTGTACGATCCGGAGGCGTTCCTCCTGCAACTGGATCTGGTGTAGCAGATTTCGATGCTTGAGCTCGATCTCCGTTAAAGAAGCGGCACCCAATTCATTCAGCTGCTCGGTAGCAACCCTTCTCAGGCCTCGCTCTTTTTCCAGCTCATCGCATAGTCGCTCGTTTAGAATTATGATCCTGTCGAGCTGATCCAGGATCACTTCGCGCTCGCTGCGGATCTTTTGCAGTTCTGCGGCCAACGTCCGCGCAAACCGGCGCACCCGAAACCATGGGATGGAAATTTCCATGACGTTTCTCGCGCTTACGGCACAATCACCGTATTCGCACTCAAAGGTTGCATTTCTGTATACGGTGAAACTTGGAATTTCAGTGCCGGTTAAGCGATTTGCTGACCCCCCGCGCGGACGCGCAGAGGCCGCAAAACCTACACATCCACCTTGAGCGCGGCGATGAACGCCTCCTGCGGGATGTCCACCTTCCCGTATTGGCGCATCTTCTTCTTGCCTTCCTTCTGCTTCTCCAGAAGCTTGCGCTTGCGGGTGGCGTCGCCGCCGTAGCATTTCGCCGTCACGTCCTTGCGCAGCGCACGCACAGTCTCGCGCGCGATCACCTTGCCGCCGATCGCGGCCTGGATCGGCACCTGGAACATGTGCGGCGGGATCAGCTCCTTCAGCTTCTCCACCATCGCGCGGCCGCGGCCCTCCGCGCGCGTCTTGTGCACCAGCATCGCCAGCGCATCGACCGGCTCGCCGTTGACGAGGATCTGCATCTTCACGAGGTCGGACGGGCGATAGTCCGTCAGATGATAGTCGAACGAGGCATAGCCCTTCGACACCGACTTCAACCGGTCGTAGAAATCGAACACCACCTCGTTGAGCGGCAGATCGTATTTCACCATCGCGCGGTTGCCGACATAGGTCAGCTCTTTCTGATTGCCGCGCCGGTCCTGGCAGAGCTTGAGCACCGAACCGAGATATTCGTCGGGCGTCAGGATCGTGGCCTCGATCCACGGCTCCTCGATCTCCTCGATTTTGACGACGTCCGGCATGTCGACCGGATTGTGGATCTCGATGTGGCTGCCATCGGTCAGCGTCATCTTGTAGATCACGCTCGGCGCGGTCGCGATCAGGTCGAGATTGAATTCGCGCTCCAGCCGCTCCTGGATGATTTCGAGATGCAGGAGCCCGAGGAAGCCGCAGCGGAAGCCGAAGCCGAGCGCGGCGCTCGTCTCCATCTCGAATGAGAAGCTCGCATCATTGAGGCGCAGCTTGCCCATCGCCGCGCGCAGATCCTCGAATTGCGCGGCATCGACCGGGAACAGTCCGCAGAACACCACCGGGATCGCCGGCTTGAAGCCGGGCAGCGGCTCGGAGACCGGCTTTCGCGCGTCGGTCAGCGTATCGCCGACGCGGGTGTCGGCCACTTCCTTGATCGAGGCGGTGAGGAAGCCGATCTCGCCGGGGCCGAGTTCGCTCACCTCGACCTTCTTCGGGGTGAACACGCCGACCCGGTCGACGTCATAGACCGCGCCGGTCCCCATCATCTGGATGCGGTCGCCTTCCTTCAGCGTGCCGTCGACAATGCGCACCAGCACGATGACGCCGAGATAGGGGTCGTACCAGGAATCGACCAGCAGTGCCTTGAGCGGCGCGTTGCGGTCGCCCTTCGGCGGCGGCAGGCGATGGACGATCGCCTCCAGCACGTCGGGGATACCGATGCCGGTCTTGGCGGAGATCGGGATCGCATCCGAGGCGTCGATGCCGATCACGTCCTCGATCTGCTGCTTGACCTTCTCCGGCTCTGCCGCCGGCAGATCGACCTTGTTCAGGACCGGCACGATCTCGTGGTTGTTGTCGATCGCCTGATAGACATTGGCGAGCGTCTGCGCCTCCACGCCCTGCGAGGCGTCGACCACGAGCAGCGAGCCCTCGCAGGCGGCGAGCGAGCGGTTCACCTCGTAGGCGAAGTCGACATGGCCAGGGGTGTCGATCAGGTTGAGGATGTATTCCTTGCCGTCCTTGGCGCGATAGCGCAGCCGTACGGTCTGCGCCTTGATGGTGATGCCGCGCTCGCGCTCGATGTCCATGGAATCGAGCACCTGCTCCTTACCGGCCATCTCCCGCGCGTCCATCGCCCCGGTGAGCTGGATCAGCCGGTCGGCGAGCGTGGACTTGCCGTGGTCGATATGCGCAACAATGGAAAAATTGCGGATATTGTCGATGGTTGCCGCTGTCATGGGCGGCGGGATAGCATTGCCGGAAAAGGCCCACAAGCAACGATAAGCGGCCGGGACCGGCCGACAGGAGGCGATCTGAGGTGGCGACAATACGGCCCGCAACGGAAGCCGATCTACCTGCGATTCTCGCGATCTATAACGACGCCGTCACCAAAACCACGGCGATCTGGAACGAGGCGCCGTCCGATCTGGAGGGCCGCCGCGTCTGGTTTGCCACGCGGCGGGAGGCCGGTTTCCCGGTCCTGGTCGCTGACGAAGGCGGCGTGCAGGGCTACGGCTCTTTCGGGCAGTTCCGCCCCTTCGAGGGCTACCGGCACACCGTCGAGCATTCGGTCTATGTGCTGGACGAGGCGCAGGGCAAGGGTTTCGGCCGGATGCTGCTCCAGGCGCTGATCGAGGAGGCGCGCCGGCTCGGCAAGCGGGTGATGATCGGGGCGATCGACGCCTCGAACTATCCGTCGCTGGCGCTCCACGAAACCATGGGCTTCGAGGAAGCCGGCCGTCTGCCCGGCGTCGGCGAGAAATTCGGCAAGCGGCTCGACCTCGTGCTGGTACAGCTCAACCTGTAGCCCGTGACTCAGGCCCGCGACTTCTTGCGCGGCCTTTCTCGTTGAGCGCCACGGCCGCGCGGACGAGCGCCTTCAACGCCGCTTCGTCGATCGTCTCGCCTTCATGAATGTCGATCGCGCGCCGCACATTGCCGTCGAGTCCGGCATTGAACAGGCCGGACGGGTCGAGCAGCGCGGCGCCCCTGGCGAAGGTCAGCTTCACCTTGTCCTTGTAGGTTTCGCCGGTGCAGATGATGCCGGCCTTTTCCCAGACCGGAACGCCGGCCGGGTTGGAGGGCTTCTGCCATTTCACCGTCTCGACAATATCGGGATCGGCCTCACGCATGATCGCGCGGACACGCGCGAGAGTCGCGGCGCGCCAGTCGGCGGAGGATTTTGCACCCGCCGTCTTTTGCGGCTTCACCGTCTTCTTCGCTGCCTTCATGAGGTGCTCTCCCTGTCCGTGAACTGTGGATCACCGACTTCGACGCAGGCCAGCGAGCGGCCGTCTTCGGTGATCCGGTTCATGCCCACCTCTCACTGGTTCAGGCTGCGCGGGCGGCCCTGACGATCGCCTCACATCTTCTCGCCGGGCAATGCGCTCGCCTGCTTCACCCAGCTGACGAACTGCGCCTCGTCGAAACGATCCTCATAGATGTCGAGATAGCGTACGCGTTCCTGCTTCGACGTGCCGGGCGGCAGCGGATCGAGCAGGGCGCCGCGGAAGAACGCGACCTTGATGTATTTCGCGAAGCAATGAAAGCTGAGGAACCAGACACCTTCCTCCATGCCGTAGAACGGGGAATTCCACTTCACCGCTTTCTTCACGCCGGGCACGGCGCGCACGATCAGTGCATCAAGCGTGCGGCCGAGATCGCTTTTCCAGCCCGGCATCGCGGCGATATAGGCCTGCACCGGCGCATCGCCATAGCCCTTCGCGATTTGCGGATTGCCGCCGGACAAGAGCTTCGGTTCTGCGGCCTTGGCGGACGCCGGCTTCTTGCGCGCAGCCGATTTCGCAGTCTTCGCCGAGGTCCTGGATGGTTTCTTCGCCATCGTGTCCTCCGTTCGAAGACAAGCATAACAAAGAAATGGCCGGGCAAAGCCCGGCCATTTCGTATTCCCGATTCACGGAAGAAGAAATCAGTAGCGGTAATGGTCCGCCTTGTACGGGCCTTCCTGCTTCACGCCGATATATTCGGCCTGGTCGGGGCGAAGCTTGGTCAGCTTCACGCCGATCTTGTCGAGATGCAGGCGCGCCACCTTCTCGTCGAGGTGCTTCGGCAGCGTGTAGACCTTCTTCTCGTACTTGCCCGGATTGGTGAACAGCTCGATCTGCGCCAGCGTCTGGTTGGTGAAGGAGGAGCTCATCACGAAGCTCGGATGACCCATCGCGTTACCGAGATTCACCAGGCGTCCTTCCGACAGCAGGATGATGCGGTGGCCATCCGGGAAGGTGATCTCGTCCACCTGCGGCTTGATGTTGTTCCACTTCAGGTTCTTCAGGCCCGCGACCTGAATCTCGTTGTCGAAATGGCCGATGTTGCAGACGATCGCGCGATCCTTCATCGCCCGCATATGGTCGATCGTGATGACATCCTTGTTGCCGGTGGCGGTGACGAAGATGTCGGCGATCGGCGCCGCCTCTTCCATGGTCACGACCTGATAGCCTTCCATCGCGGCCTGCAGGGCGCAGATCGGATCGATCTCCGACACCAGCACGCGGCAGCCGGCGTTGCGCAGGGAGGCGGCCGAACCCTTGCCGACGTCGCCGAAGCCCGCGACCATCGCGACCTTGCCGGCCATCATGACGTCAGTGCCGCGGCGAATGCCGTCGACCAGCGATTCCTTGCAGCCATAGAGGTTGTCGAATTTCGACTTCGTCACCGAGTCGTTGACGTTGATCGCGGGCCACAGGAGCGTACCGGCCTTCTGCATCTCGTAGAGGCGATGCACGCCGGTCGTGGTCTCTTCCGAGACGCCCTTGACCGACTTTGCGATCTCGCCGAACCAGCCCTTCGGCTTCTCCTTGAGGAGCCTCTTGATCAGAGCGAACAGGATTTCCTCTTCTTCCGAGGTAGGCTTGTCGAGGAAGGCGGTGTCGCCCTTCTCGGCGCGCACGCCGAGATGGATCAACAGGGTGGCGTCGCCGCCGTCGTCGAGGATCATGTTCGGGTAGCCGCCGCCGTGCCAGTCGAACAGCTTGGCGGTGTAGTCCCAGTAATCCTTCAGCGTCTCGCCCTTCACGGCGAAGACCGGGATGCCGGCCGCGGCGATCGCCGCGGCGGCGTGATCCTGGGTCGAATAGATGTTGCAGGACACCCAGCGGATATCGGCGCCGAGCGCCTTCAGCGTCTCGATCAGCACCGCGGTCTGGATGGTCATGTGCAGGGAGCCGGCGATCCGCGCGCCCTTCAGCGGCTGCGACTTGCCGTATTCCTCACGGGTCGCCATCAGGCCCGGCATCTCGGTTTCGGCGAGCGAGATTTCCTTCCGGCCGAAATCGGCGAGGCCGATGTCGGCGACGATGTAATCGGAAAAGCCCGGCTGTTTCGCTGCTGCTGCGGTCATGACGCTCCTTGACGCTGTGTCTTGCCTAGATGTCTGGAAAACGGACGCGACCCGCAGGTCAGGCCGCCGGTTCGGGCGCGGCTATAGCAGGGTCCGCCATGGGACGCAATGTGGATATAAAGATTTCTTTATGTCCTTTCGAAAGCCTTTAAAAGGCCACCCGCCGCGAGCGCCCGGCGGCGCCTTCGCCTTGCGGGCTGAAGGGGGCTATCACTGAGGGTGGCAGACGGCGCCTAGCGCTTGCGGACGGCGCCGGCCGAGGCAAACCATTCGCCCTCGTCAGGGGCGGCTTTCGGCGTGCGCTTCGCCTTCGGCCTTTTCGCCGGCGTTGCGGGCTTCGCGGTCGGCTGGACGTCACCGCGCACCAGCGCCAGGAAATGCTGCCGCCTCCAGGCGGCATCGGCCGACTTCAGATCGGGATGATGCTTGTCGAGCCGGGCGACGATCGTCTTCAGCTCGCCGTCCTTCAGGCCGTCCACCAGAAGACCGAAGACCTTCTTGCCGAGCGCCTTGCGAGCTTCACAGAAGTCCGACAGACCAAGCGTCTTGGTCTTCAGATATTTGGTCAGGGCGCTGCGCGCCGACTTCGCCGCCTCCGCGCGCAGCGAGGCGAAAACATCCGGGCTTTTTGCGATCGCACTCCAGGCGTCGAAGCCGTCGAATTCAAGAGCCATGAAGGACCTCTCTCACCTCTTTGACGAGGTCCGCCAGCATGATGTCGGTCCCGTCACGCCACTTCTGCGAAAAGGTCGGATGCACGTGAATTGTGCCGAGCGCCTGGGCGATCGCGGCACGCTCGGGAATCTCT
>Ga0180218_1002228_pt1 | contig 10333 bp, 8 predicted proteins | sample eDN3rd37CKraftBY_FD_151334 | JGI IMG/M metagenome (GOLD analysis project Ga0180218, IMG submission 151334) | Enriched backyard soil microbial communities from Emeryville, California, USA - eDNA 3rd pass 37_C Kraft BY (version 2) (version 2) | ecosystem: Environmental > Terrestrial > Soil >... | reverse complement strand
TCTTTCCTTTGACCGACTGGGCTGCTGCGACGCGGCCGGCCGGGCCGGGTAGTTTCCGGCCGCTAAGCCGCTTCGATTCGGTTGCGGCCTAGCGACTTGGCCAGGAACAAGGCCTTGTCCGCACGCCGCAACACGTCTTCGAAGCTTCGGTCGTCATGCCGGCGCGACGAGACTCCGGCCGACACAGTGATGCGGATGGGCTGATCGCCGGTCTTGAAATTAGACGCTTCGATGGCGCTTCGCATGCGTTCCACCGCGGCCCTTGTGCGGGTTGCGTCCATGTCCTTGAACAGTGCGGTGAATTCTTCTCCGCCTGATCTGGCGACCATGTCGGCTGCGCGGATTTCTTCCCGCAAGCGGGTGGCGATGTGAACGAGGGCCTGGTCGCCTGTTTCATGGCCGTAGCGGTCGTTGATGGACTTGAAGTCGTCGATGTCGATTACCGCGACGGCGAATCCGCCCTGCGAGCTGGCCGCCGCGTCAAACATCATTGCCCCGCGTTCGGTGACCGCGCGTCGATTGGGCAGACTGGTAAGGAAGTCGGTGGCGGCGGTATGTTCCAGCCGCAGCCGCAGTACGTCAGAACACAGCATGAGGAACGTGGTGGTGCCCACGATGGGCAGCATGGTCAGGACGATGGCCGACACGAGGTTCCAGCCGCTGGCGCCCGACTCTACGTGGAAGTCGGCGGGCACGTCCATCGACAGGTATATGGAGAACCTGATCGAGGTGCTTACGGCCAGCAGCGAGAAAAGCGCGATCAGCAGCTTTCGGCTGGACGAGAACTGGGCTGGGGGGTGCTTGACGAGCGCCTGCAGCGAAGTGAAGGCCAGCGTCAGCCAGGAAAGCGCCGCGATGATCACCCGCACCTTGAAATCGGGAAAGACGGCCGAGAACCACAGTATGCCGATGGTGGCCCCCACGGCGGGCGCATACAGCTTTGGGTCGGGCCGCATGCCATTGACTTCGCGCAATGCCAGGCTGTAGGCGGCAAGCCCGAAAACCATGCCGCCATTGGCCAGTGTCAGCATCAGGGGGCGCGGCAGCGCCTGCCCGAATGCGAACAGGGCGCAGCCCGCGGCGATAAGCAGCGTGCCCCATTGCCAGTACCTTGCCGCCGGCCTGAGCAGTTCGGGCAGGCTGCGATAGGCAAAGGCCAGGACTGACCAGTTGGCAAGTATGGTCAGCGAGATAATGGTAAAGACTGTCTTTGCGTCCACGTTGCCCTCAAGTGTCCAAGCCCGGAAACTCCGCTGCTGGCACGGGGTGGCCCAACAGATAGCCCTGCAGCGCGTCGCAGCCGAGCTCGCTGAGAAATTCCTGCTGGGCCCGGGTTTCGACGCCCTCGGCGACGATCTTCAGTTGCAGTGCCTTGCCCAGCGCGATAATGGCCGAGACGATGGCCGCGTCTTCGGTGTCGCGCACCAGTTCCTTGATGAAGCCCCGATCTATCTTCAGTTCGCTGGCCGGCAGGCGCTTAAGGTAGAGCAGGCTCGAATAGCCCGTGCCGAAGTCGTCTATGGAGATCTTCACGCCCAGGTCGTCCAATTGCTTCAGGATGACCATGCTGGCGTCGACGTTGCGCATGGCGGTCGATTCGGTGATTTCCAATATAAGGCTGTTGGGAGGCAGTTCATGGCGCTTCAGCGCGCTGCGCACGGTCTGGATGAGATCGGCGTGTGCAAACTGCAGGGGCGACAGATGGACCGAAATGGTCCAGTCGCGGCCCTGGTCGCGCCATTGCTTGAGCTGGCGGCAGGCCTCGTCAAGCACCCAGTTGTCGATGTCGATGATCAGGCCGGTTTTTTCGGCGGTGGGAATGAAGTCATCGGGTTGGATCAGGCCGCGATGCGGATGCTGCCAGCGCACCAGCGCTTCGGCACCCCGGATGGGGCCTTCCGGGTCGTCGAACCGGGGCTGATAGTGCAGCAGCAGCTCGCCTTTTTCTACCGCCTGGCGCAGGTCTTGCACCATTTGCAGGTGTTCTTCGGCATTGGCGTTCATCGAGGGATCGAAGAACGAATAGCCGTTGCGCCCCGTGTCCTTGCGATAATACAGGGCGGCGTCGGCGTTGATGAGCAGGGCTTGCGCGTCCAGGCCGTCTTCGGGATAGATGGCGATGCCGATGCTGGTGGAAAGGCGCAGCTCGAATCCGCGTATGCGGTAGGGCCGGGATACCAGCTCGACTATCTTCGCGGCCAGGGTGGCGATGTCTTCGGCCGCTTCGATCTGGCTCAGCACCACGAACTCGTCGCCTCCGAAACGGGCCACGGTGTCTTCCGCGCGTATGCCCGACCTGATGCGTGCGGCCGTTTCGATGAGCAATTCGTCGCCCACGGTGTGGCCATAGACGTCGTTCACCGACTTGAACCCATCCAGATCCATGAACAGCACAGTGAAGCGCGACTTGTTGCGCAGTGCGGTTTGCCTGGCCTGTTCAATGCGGTCTTCGAGCAGGGCGCGATTGGGCAGGCGTGTCAGGGCATCATGCAGGGCCATGTGTTCCAGGGCCTTGTTGGCCTTGTGCAGCGACATGTTCAGCGCGCCCGTGCGCGACGCATGGCGGCTGTCGAGCGCGCTTACGATCAGGGCGATGCCCAGCACGGCGACCGTGACCATGGTAACCAGCACGGACAGCCAGTCGGTGTCGACCCCGAAGTGGGCCGCGCGGCAAATGCTGCCCACCGGAAACCGCGCCGCCGCCATGCCGCTGTAGTGCATGCCGACAATGGCGCAACCCATGACGATGGCCGCGGTGATTTTCAAGGTGGTGCGATGCGCCCCATGCCGGCCCAGGTAGGCGGTGATCCACAAGGCCGCGCCCGAGGCCGTGACGGCGATGAGCAGCGACAGGGCGAACCAGCCGGGGTCGTAGACGATGCGGGGCAGCATCATCATGGCTTCCATGCCCAGATAGTGCATGCCCGCCACGCCCATGCCCATGACCAGGGCGCCCACGACGAGACGGCGCGTGGTCAGCCTGCGCCGGCAGGCGATCCACAGGGCGAAGGCGGATGAGGCAATGGCCACCAGCAGCGAGAGCAGGGTGAGCCCGGGGTCGTAGCCCAGCTCTATGGGCAGGCTGAAGGCCAGCATGCCTATGAAGTGCATGGACCAGATGCCCAAGCCCATGGAGAAAGCCCCGCCTCCCAGCCACCACACGGCTGTCTTGCCGCGGGCCGTACTGATCTGGCTGGCCATGCTCAAGGCCGTATATGACGCCAGGATGGCCACGAGAAGGGAGAAGACGACCAGAATGGCGCTATAGCTGCTGTCAAGCATGTGAACAGGACGGAAAGACAGGGCGGATCATTTTGTGTGCAAGTGTATCCCGGGTGTGATGAGAAGGCTTGGTATGGCACTACCCCCACATGGGTCTTCCCCGTTTCTATGAAAATAATTCATCCAGATGTATTTTTTCGCATGACTCACTCATGTTGATTGGCCGCTTCGCCTAGAGCGTGCCCACAAACCATATTTATGGTTACTATTAGTAACTTCAGGGCTTTTTCGTTTCTGCAAGCGGCTGCCGGCGCGGGCTCATGAGCATGGGCCCGCCGGTTGAGCGCGGGCCTGCCTGACGCTACGGCTAGCCTTTGTGGCGCTTGAGCGTTGCAGAAGGCAATTCATGAAAGCGCTGCTGATAAGCGGCCGAGAACTGGCCCAGGTGCCCGAAGCCCCAGCGCAGGGCGGTTTGCGTTACGGTGGCGCCTGGCCCGGGGGCCGAGAGCTCGGCCCGGGTGGCGTCCAGCCGGAACTCTTTAAGCTGCTGCATGGGCGAAGTGTTGCGGTACTTGCGATAGCCGGCGAACAGGCTGCGCATGCTGACGCCCGCATGGTCGGCGATGTCGCCCGCGGTAAGGGGCAGATGGGCATTGTGTTCTATATAGGCCTCGGCGCGCTTGATGAAGCCCGGCGCGATAGCGTCGCAGGGCTTGCCGCCGTCGCCCTGGTTGTGGGGCAGCGTGCCCAGCAGAGACACCATGAGGGCTTCTTCGAACTGGGCGGCGATAAGGGGCTGGTCGAACAGCGAGCCTTCGGAGGCTTCGGTAAGCTGCCACTCGAGCAACCGCCGCAGCGAGCGGGCGGCCGCGCCCTGCAGCGGGATGGCGGGCGAGAAATTGAGCGGTCCGCCTGTGGGCCGGCCGTAGTATTGCGCGCATTGCTGCTCGAATGCCGCGCGCTCGACGCGGATGAAGAGTTTTTCGGCGCTGCGCTCGTGGCGCATGCGGAATTCGAGCGCCGGACTGATGATGGTACCCACGCCCGCGTCGGAAAGCACGCTTTGCGCGCCGCAATGTATGCTTTCCTGCCCCGAGATGGGCAGCTGTATAAGATAGAAGTCGTTCAGCGTGCCGGGTTCGATGTCGACCGTGGCGCCATACAGCATGCGGCCGTAGCTTACTTTTTTGCCGCGCCGGAAATGCAGCTCGGTATTGAGCGATTGCGACGGGCCCACGACGCGCAGGTCGTGGTCGCAGAAAATCTGGCTGACCTCGTGGCGTACTTCGTCGGCATCGCGCGAGTTGAATCGCGGGAAGCGGCTGAATAAATGGCGGCGCAAATGAGTGGAATCAGCCGTTAGCATGGGCCTCGCCTTTGGCGCCGGGCAGGCCCGCATGGCGTTGCGGGTAAGGGGCGATGCGGCCCGGGTGCCTGCAAAAATGGAAAAGAACAGTTTAGTCCTAAACCTTTGTGCCGCATCCCGGGGTTTTCCTGGGTGTCATGGCGTCGCCGGCGGCGCGAACGAACCGTACTGGCCCTGCCAGTAGGTCAGCGGCGGGCCGCCCGGCAGGACGCTGATGCGGATGACCTTGCCCACGATGAGCATATGCTGCCGGTGCTCGATCACTTTCTCGATATCGCAGGCGAAAACGGCCAGGGCCCTGCGCGACAGCCACACGCCTTCCGGGGTCTGGCTCCAGTCATCGTCGGCGTAGCGCTGGGCGCCCCGCAAGCCGCCCTTGCCTGAGAAGTTCTCCGCCACGTGCCGCTGTTCGCGGCTGAGCACATTGATGCCGAATCGTCCGGCCTTTTCCAGCACGGGCCACGACGACGATGTCCTGTTGACCGAGATGAGCAGTTCCGGCGGGTCCATGGACACCGACACGACCGAGGTTGCCGTCAGCCCGGTACGCTCCTGGCCGTCGTTGGCGGTGATGACACACACGCCGCCCGCCATCTGGCGCATGGCCTGCCGGAATGCCTGGTTCAGGTCCTGGTTCACGTCTTGGTTCATGGCTGCTTCTTCCGGATGCCTCGTTTCTCGAGGATGGGCAGCACGTTGTCGCGGAAATAGGGAAACTCGTCGGCGTAATGAAAGAACGACAGAGTGGTTCCGCTGAATCCCGCTTCGTGCAGCTGGATGATGCCGTCGGCCACCTGCTCGGGCGTGCCGACCAGCGGGAATCCGCCGTGGCCGGCGGCAAAGCGTTCGCGGATCAGGGCCAGCAGGTCGTGCGGGAAGGACTGGGCGTGGGCGAACTGCAGGCGGATCAGATTATCGACGGCGGCCCAGTCGGCGTTGTCCTGCAGCAGCTGCCAGCCTTCTTCCGCCTCGGCCTGGGTGGGCCGGCAGACGACGTGGGCAAAGGTCAGCACACCCACCTTGCGGCCCAGGTCGGCCGCCTGCTGCTTGAGCTGCGCGACTTCCGTCTTTGATCGGTCCAGGTCGATGGCGGGCGTGAACAGGAAGTTGGCGTTGCGCGAGGCGAATTCGCGGCCCAGGCCCGACCCGGCCGCATTGAATATGGGCGGCAGCGCGGCGGGCTGGGGGTAGCCGTAGGTATTCTTGAGATGAAAGTACTTGCCGTCCCAGTCGAACGGGCCGTCGTGTGTCCAGAGCTTCTGGATGATGTCGAACCATTCCTGGGCGTAACCGTAGCGTGTCTCGTGGTCGTCGGGCAGGGTCAGGCCCAGTGCCTCGTACTCGGGCTTGTTCCAGCCGGCGACGACGTTCAGGCCGATGCGGTCATGGCTTATCTGGGCAATGGTGGCCAGCTGCTTGGCGACGATGACGGGATGATTCGCCATGGTGTGGACGGTGCCGAAGACGGTGATGCGCTTAGTGTGGGCCAGCAGGGCGGTGGCCCAGGTAATGGTCTCCAGCACATAGCCATGGAAGTCGGTCTCGCCGCCGTAGCCTATCCAGCGGGCGATGGGCAGCATGAAGTCGATGCCGGCGTCGTCCAGCAGCTTGCCCAGCCTGAGGTTGCTTTCCCAGTCGGCGGGCCAGCGGCCGGGCAGCTTCGAGACGGTCATGCCGCCCGAGCAGTTGCTGGCGAAGGTGCCCAGCAGGAAGTGGTCTTTTTCAATGAAGGGATGGGTGTGCATGCCTGTCTCCGGTTTCTCGTGCGGGGTTGAGCGCTTTGAGTTGGTGCTTCTTGTGGCTCAACGGTAAAACGGGAGAAGGGAGGCGGGCTATCGGATTTGCGCAGGCACTATCCTGTTCGTGCAGGAATCTCAGTCTTGGCTTCGCGTCATGCGCCGGGCCCAGGCGGCCACGGGCAGGGCGGGGGTTTGCAGCCAGACGCGGCGCAGGACAGCCCATAGTTCCGAGGTGCCACGCTGGCTGGGCCAGAACTGGGGGGTTCGGGGCTGCCAGGGGGCGTTGGGCGAGGGGCGGTCGGCGAACAGGAAGCGGAACGAGTAGTAGCCGGCGCCCAGGCCCATGCGCAGGTCCGATACGACGAGCTGGCCGTCGATCTCGTCGTAGCGCAGCCAGTCGCCCGAGAACCAGCGCAGGCCGTCCAATTGTTCGAAGGGGGGCATGGTTCGGGCCAGATCGGTGTTCAGGGGCTGGCGCAGCCATTCGGGCGGCTGGCGGTCCAGGACGCCGGCGGTGGATTCGTAATAGTGGCCGTCCGGGCTGCGTGCAACGACGCGCCACAGCAAAATGGTAAAGGGCTGCGGTGTCGAGAACATGGCCTGCACCGCCACGCTGTCGCGCTCGAGCTGGTGCCGCACGCGGTGTTCCACCACCTGCTTGAAGGCGATCGAGGCGGCCAGGTAGATGCAGCACCAGGCCAGGGTCCATCGCAGGGCGCGCCGGGTTCGGTCGCCGGCGCCGACCAGCAGCGCCGCAAGCACGGCCAGGGTCAGGGGCGCGGTGAAGAAAGGGTCGATGATGAACAGGGTGGACCAGGCCGTGGGCGTGGGGCGCAGGGGCCACAGCAGCTGGGTGCCATAGGCGGTAAAGGCGTCGAGAAGGGGGTGGGTGATCAACGCCAGCCATATGGCCCAGAACAGGCGGCCGGCGCCGTAGTGGGGCGAGGGCTTCCAATGCCGCAGGGCCGCGGTCAGGATGATGGCCAGCGCCGTCAGGACAAACAGCGAATGCGAGAAGCCGCGATGGTTGATCATGGCGGACACGGGGTCGGCGTAGCGTATGACCACGTCCAGGTCGGGCAGGGTGCCCAGTACGGCGCCCGCGACGACGGCCTTGCGCCCGTGGAAGCGGCCCAGCATGGCGCCGCAGATGCCGGCGCCCAGGGCGGCTTGTGTGATCGAGTCCATAACGGCCAGGCAAATTCGGGAAAGCGCCAAGGATAACAGGCGCGCGTTGCCGTTTTTGCACGCACCCCGTTTTGCGGGGCGTGGCGCTTTGGCCGCTCGCGTCTCCCGAAGCCGGCGCCGGCCTGCGAACCCTGCGGCAGAGGTAGAATATATGCCTTGTCATCAACGCTCCGCCGGCGGCCAGCCGCGTCTTTCGACCGCCATGGCGCCGGCCCAAGGAAGAACCTTGTTCAGTACGCTTTCGGCCTATGCAGGCGATCCCATACTTTCTTTGCAGCTTGCCTACCGCGACGACGAGCGGGCCGATAAAGTCAACCTGAGCATCGGCCTCTATTACGACGAGCAGGGCCGCATTCCGCGCTTGAATTCGGTTCAAGAGGCGGCCAAGGTCGTGAACGCCTCCACGGCGCCCTGCGTCTATCTGCCCATGAGCGGCAGCCCGGCCTACTGCCGCGCGGCGCAGGGCCTGGTGTTCGGCGCCGATTCCGAAGCCCTTCAGGCGGGCAGGGTGGCCACGATCCAGACGCTGGGCGGCTCGGGGGCGCTGAAAGTGGGCGCCGACGTGCTGCGGCGCTTCTTTCCGGGTTCGGCGGCACGCATCAGCGGCCCCACCTGGGACAACCACCGCGCCATACTCGAGGGCGCGGGCTTCGAAGTCGACGTCTACCCCTACTTCGATCACGCCAGCCAGCGGCTCGATTTCGATGCCATGGCAAGCTACCTGCGCACTCAGCCAGAGCAGACCGTCGTGGTCCTGCACCCCTGCTGCCACAATCCCACCGGGGCCGAACTCAGCACAAAGCAGTGGGACGAGATCGTGGCCATCGTGATCGAGCGGCGGCTCATTCCCTTCCTCGACCTGGCCTATCAGGGCCTGGGCGAAAGCTTCGAGCGCGATGCCTACCTGGTGCGCGCCCTGGCGTCGGCCAATGTGGCCTTCCTGGTCGCCAATTCGTTTTCCAAGATTTTTTCACTGTATGGCGAACGCTGCGGCTCGCTCAGCATGGTGTGCGCCAATGCAGACGAAGCGTCGCGGGCGCTGGGCCAGATGCAGCAGGCGGTACGCCGCAACTACTCCAGCCCGCCCGCCCATGGCGGCCACCTGGTCGAGACCGTGCTGCTCGACCCGGCACTGCGCGCCATGTGGGAAGCCGAAGTGGCGGAGATGCGGGGCCGCATCCACGAAATGCGCGGCCGCCTGCACGAAGGCCTGCTGCGCCATCACCCCGATTACGACTGGGGTTTCCTGCTGGCGCAAAGCGGCATGTTCAGTTATGCGCCTGTTCTGGCGCCCCATATGGACAGGCTCATCCAGGCTCATGGCGTCTACATCATTGAATCGGGCCGCATCTGCATCGCGGGGCTCAACAACCAGAACGTCGATCGCGTGGCCAAGGCCTTTGCCTCTGTGCTGAAGGAAGCAACGGCCGCCTGAGGGCGGCTCATGTGCCGGGCCAGTGCCCGTGCCGCGAGGGCCGTGCCCTCATGTCTGTGCGGAAGGGCGCTCCAGGTCCACGTTGGTGGTCCGCCGCCCCGTTGCGGTATCCCCATGCGGCGCAAACAGGGCAAAGGCGCCTGCGACATAGGCCTTGACCCGGTCGCTGATAATGGGCTCGATCTCGGCCGGGGTAGGCAACTGATACACCCATTGTTGTATGCCCATGTAAAAAACGCCCCCATGCAGGCCCCACACCAGCTGGATCTCGCGCTCGGTGGCGGGGCTTTCGTCATCGATGCCCAGGTGGCGGCGCGTTTCGCGCACGATGCGCGGAAACAGCTTGGTCTTGAGCATGCTTAGATATTTGTCGGGGATATAGCCGTCGCTCAGGCCCGAGAAAATCAAGATGCGCACCCATTCGGGCGTCATGACGCTGCAGGCGTAGTCCTGGTAGAACAGGACCAGTTTTTTTTCAAGATCCAGGCTGTCGTCGTCCAGCCATTCTTCCCATTGCGGCTTCCATCGGCCCAGGTACACCTGCTGGTACACCCGTTCTATCAAGGCTTTCTTGGTGGGAAAGTAGTGATACAGCAGCGGGTGGGTGATGCCTATTTCCCGGGCCAGGTCGCGCGTCTGTCCGTCCAGGCCACGCTTCGAAAAGAAGGCGATGGCGCTGTCCAGAATCTGCTGTTCCCGCTCTTGTGCGCTAAGGCGCTGTCGGGTTCCCGGAGTCTTGGTCGCGGGCTTGGCCTTGCGGGCCCTGGGCGTGGTGTTGGACATGAAGCTGGTCGCTGCCGTGAAGGCTGAAAGAATAATCCGGAATGCCGCTGCTGGCTCATTGTATCTACTTGCCGTTGACATTATTTACCACATGGTCAACAATATGGCAAAAGAAAGTGGGTTCCACACTGCGCGATACACAGGCTTGTATCGCGACATTAAAAATACCAGAGAGACAAACCCCATGGAGCTACTTGGCCAGCAACTCATCGGTGCGAACAGGCAGACGGTGTGGAACGCGCTCAATGATCCAGACGTCCTCGCCCAGTGCATTCCGGGCTGCGAAGAAATCTCCCGCTTGTCCGAAAACCAGCTGCAACTGCGCATCATGGTCAAGATAGGGCCGGTCCGTTCACGGTTCGCCGGCACGCTCACGCTTGAAGGCATCAACGCCCCGGCCAGTTGCACGCTGGTGTTCGAAGGCACCGGCGCGGCCGGCTTTGCAAAGGGCGGCTCAAGCGTCGTCCTGTCCGAGCAGGGCGAGCAGACCAGGCTCGAGTATGCCGCCAAGGCCTCGGTGGGCGGCCGGCTGGGCCAGATCGGCGGCCGGCTCATCGAATCGTCGGCCCGCAAGATGTCCGATGAATTCTTCAGCGCTTT
>Ga0180218_1002224_pt1 | contig 10341 bp, 6 predicted proteins | sample eDN3rd37CKraftBY_FD_151334 | JGI IMG/M metagenome (GOLD analysis project Ga0180218, IMG submission 151334) | Enriched backyard soil microbial communities from Emeryville, California, USA - eDNA 3rd pass 37_C Kraft BY (version 2) (version 2) | ecosystem: Environmental > Terrestrial > Soil >... | reverse complement strand
TTCCGCGCCAGAAAGCGGGCGGAGACATAGAAGCTCAGAACCTGGGGACGGAAGGGCGACCCATTCCCGCCCCCTGGCGAAGACGAGATCGCCCGGCGCGAAGTTCGCGCTCATGAGGCGCTCCCGAGCAACTCGGCCAGAACGGCGGGTGGCGCTTCGGCTGGCTCAGTCGGCAACCCAACGAGCACGAAGCCGATTGAGTCGGCAGCGGCAGCAACCTCATCTGTTATCTGTCCGATATCCGCCGCCACACGGTGATCGCGCCAAACGAACCGAATTTCCTGGCCTTGAACCGTCAGAGGCTCTCCGTGCGGCGCGGGAAGGCCCCACTTCCTGAAGGCGGTCAACCAGGCATCGCCTTCTGTGTCTACGTCCAGAGGTCTTGCCGGAGCCACCTCGCTCCGCGCCAACCGCAAGAGAACACGGAGCGCAGTCGCATCCGTCCGATCGATGAACTCCTGGTCGGGTTGATTGTAGTAGGAGAGAAGGCAACGGTAGCATGCTTTCACACAGTCAGCCTTGTCGTCCGTCTTCAGCAGCGTCGGGTCGTTCGCCGCGACGGCCGCGTCGATCTCGTGAAAGTGCATGAGTTCGAGCGCCGCCCGTGCGACACGAGCCAATGCCTTGGGGTCGTTCGTCAAGCGCCCGAGTACTCCGGCTCCGCCTTCCGTAGCCTCATAGGCCAGGATGGCCCTCCGCTTATCCCGCGAGGGCACCGGCTCCGTAAGCGTCTCCCCCTCCTCGAGTTGGAAAACAAGCTCGAGGCCACGAGCCAAGGCGTGCTGTAGGGTTGTCATGGGGATGTCGCCAAGTGCCTCCCCAAACAAGCGGATCAGCGAGGCATTCTTGTTGTCCTGGACAATCGGTACGATGCGCTGCTTGACCGGTTCGTCCGGAGCCTGATTCCCCTCTTCGTCAATCTCGCCACCGACCCACCTGCCGGTCGCCGGGTCGATTCCAAATCCCAAGATGCTTTTTTCTTTCCGCCGCCTCAGCCCTTTGTTCAAACGGCTGATTTTTGCACCGGAAGCGTAGTCAACTCTGAGAATGGCGCCCTCGGCATCTGACGCGACAGCGGACGTCGTGTCGATCAGCCCCTCGCGACGCGGCCAGGCGAAGATTGTCTGAATTTCAAATCCGCGACGTTGGCGATCCTCATCATTTGCCGTGATGCGCTCGGCAGGCCTCGTTTCGACATTGTCGATGCGCATCACGCTTCGAACCGGGTGAACACCGGCCATCGGTGCAGCGCACGCGTGGCAGCGCTCTGGCTCGTCTTGTTCGTGTCCGGCTCCGCATTCGTCGCAGATGTAGATCGTCCCAGTTGCTAGCCTGCCGCCATCTTCGTTACGGACACCGGCCGGCAGCTTTGCCTTGTAAACCCTGAAGGCTCGTCCTTCGTGGTAGATCAGGCTGCCCGGCCCGAATTCCGCGATTGCGATAAAGCGTGCTCTTTGCAGGTACGCCGCTTTCGGTCCACCACCACCGACGGCGGGCACGTAAGCGTAAAGCGGTAAACGAGGGAAATTGTAGCCCGGCAGAAATCCTTCTGTCGCAAGATACCGGTACGTGTAGAAATCTGACCCACCGCTGGCATTGCCGCGTTCGAGCAGAGCCAATTGCTCGTTCGCCTGCGCCTGCTGTGTCTTTGCGTCACGGCGTTCGGCGGCCGAAATTCCGTGAGTTTCCGATTTTCGGTTGGCTTCAATGAGCTGAGCCCGCGCGCCGTCATAGAGTTGACGCCAGCGGTCGAAAGCGCGGGAGAAGCGTTGCATCGCGTCGGCGGCCGTTGCGGATGCGAATGAAGCGCGATCTGCAGCCCAGGGAGCCGCCTCGGGCGTCAGTTCGGGATTGATGCTCGCAAGAATGCGCTCCATGCGCTTCGCTGCACGCGACGCGATATCAGCATCGCCCAACGCGTCGGCGATCTGCTCTTGAACAGGTAGCGACGCCGCACTGAGATCGAGGACATGCGGGATATCCGCCGACAATTCCTTGCTCGTCTCCGCGAGCCAGACCGCGTGAAGGTGCGCTTCGATGAGATCGCGATTGGCAAGCTCGATCGCCGGCGGACGGACATAGCCATTCACCATCCGCCCGGGCCGCTCGAAGTAATACTGATCGTGGGGACTCTGGGCCGCACAATAGCTTACGACGAGCGCTGCTTGTCCTGAGCGTCCAGCGCGACCCGAACGCTGCGCATAGTTGGCGGGCGTTGGAGGCACATTGCGCAGATAAACCGCGTTCAGAGCCGAGATATCGACACCAAGCTCCATCGTAGGCGAGCAGAACAAGACTGGTAGGAACACATCCGGTTCGCCGGCTTGGCGCATCGCATCTTTGGCGTCTTTTATCCTCCTCTGGTCATCATCACCCCACCGGAAGCGCCATTCACGCCATTCGCGCTGAGTCTGCTCGACTTGGGCGGTATGGGCGCGACCTTCCATTCCAAACAGGCCCGCACCGCCATTGGACAAAGCCTTGGAGAGTGTGCGGTACAGCTCGACGAAATAGGGATTGGGCGGTCGTCCGTCAGGACGGCCTCTAGCAACCAGCAATCGGACAGCGTTTGCCGCCAATCGCCACCCCTCGACGTCAAAGCTGGTGGAGACTTGGCGCACCAGCTGGTAGTTCGTCGCTGCTGTCAGCAACGACCTCAAGACGGCGGTGTAGGTCTTCCCATCCAGTCTTCTTCCCCAGAGCCTTGGGTGACCAAGTCTCCGAGCGAGGCTGCTGCGCGGGCCAGCACGAACGATAAGGGGTTCTCCCCGAACGCCGGCATCAGCTTTCCGAGGAGCGTCAATGATCAACGCAGCCGCAACACGCGGGTTTTCTTGCTGCGAGATGGACCAGGGGTCACGAAGACTTTGCCGAGCGGCATTCGCCGTCGTCTCTACGACAGCCGGATCAAGCGCATCGGCCGTGACAGCAAGCCCGCGTCGCATCGTATCAAGGAGCTCTCGCAGCGCTCTCGCGCGCGTGTCGGCATCTGCTTGGCGCAGTTCCGGTGGCGCTCCTTCAAAAGCTTCATCGTCAGCCGCCAGCTCGTCGAGCGAAACGTAGTGAGCCTCGAGCAGTCCCAGTTCTTCAAGATTTGGATTTGTGAAGCGCCATCCCCGACGCTGATCGCTCCAGACCCTATAGGCCAGGACGCGGGACAGGGTACGTTCGGCCTCGACCTGCCCCGCCCCCTTGATCTCGGGATCGAGCATCCACTCGACGCGCCGATCTCGATTCGCGGCGGTGAAGCCGAGCCCTGATTGGACCCGCCGACCAAATTCATCATCCGACAGACCGTCCTGGCCGGCCGCTGAGACCGCGGTGAGAATCGCTGCTCTTAGAAGCGCCACGAACAGGAAGTCGTTGAAGTGTCCCGCTTGAAGAGCCGCATCCTGTCGGTTGTCGGTAAAGCCAAGAAGTTTGCGCTTGTCGACCCGAAGAGCGCTATCAGGATCGTTCATCCAGCGCAGCGTGCTCGACACCAGGAGCGTCGTCGCAGAACTCCGACCTTCCGCGGATAGGCCGGCCAGCTTGTTGATCTCTCGCGCCTGTCCTGGCGGTTGGTCCTTGCAGGCTGGGCAGAACCGGAATTTGCCAGGCAGGAACCAAGCGCGGCGGCCACGCACTCCAATCAGCCCCGCCTCATCGATGATGAGCGGTTGTGGCGCAAACGGACGCAGGTTGCTCTTTACGCGTCCTGCGGGATCGATCCAGTCCTCGGGATATTGGTCAGGGGTTCCGTCGAACGAGAAGTCCTCATCGTTCAACGGTTCGGGCATCAGATACCCTGCCTGTTCGGACTTATCCTCGTCGTCGAGTGGCGGTTCATCAATCGGCCTTGGCAATGCCTTTCGGGTTCCATCCTGTTCGGTAAGAACGATCGGATGATGCTCTTGTCCGCAATTGCGACAGAAGAAGGTTGGGTAAAGCCGCGCCTGATCGTCCTCGGGATCGAAGAGCTGCCCGTCGAGAGTGACCTTGCGTCGCCCGGGCTCTCTTAGAGTGGCGTACAGGCGCCCGGCCCCAGAAAAGAACTGATGGAGTTTGAAGGCTAGGAAAGCCCTATCGCTGTTTCCACCTCGCTCGCTGGCGGGCTTGCTCATGAGAATGAGCATTGACTGGATTTGCGATTGGCAGCGCGCCTTGTCACAACCCGTCTGAGCCGCTAACCGCTGTGCTGCGGCGCTCAGTGTGATTGGCGGCCGCCGAGTGAGACGTTGCCCATCTTCCAGACCCATCTCGAGCTCGATCCAGACTGCGAGTGGATGAGATCGCAACTCGGCGTCTGAGAGAGACTCGGGAATCTCGACAGTCACAGCAACGGCAAGTCGATCTCCCAGCGACTTAACGTTCGCCGCAGGATCCGTCGCTCGCTCAAGACTCTCGCCGATCACACCGTCGCTTGTGATCTGCGTTCCGAATAGTCGTGACGCCACGATGGCAACAGATGCTGCTGGATCTGTGCTCGCGTCGTCGCTCACCATCGTTGCTGACGTGCCGATGCACACTGGTACCCTATCACGGCACAGGCGATCACGGAGTCGCCTGACGAGCAGAGCGACATCCGCCCCTTGGCGGCCCCTATATGTGTGGAGCTCATCAAGAACGATAAAGTCGAGATCTTGCGCGTTGCCGACGACAGCCTGATCAAGGCTGTTCTGTCGCGTCATGAGCAATTCAAGCATCATGAAGTTCGTCAGAAGAATATCTGGACGAAGCTCTCGGATGCGCTCTCTTTCGTCGGCTTCTTCCTGTCCGGTATACCGCTCGAACGTTGGTCTAAGCTTTTCAGGCAGGCCCGACTGGCCGACGAATTTCCTCAATTCCTCAAGTTGGCTGTTTGCGAGCGCGTTCATCGGATAAATGACAATCGCCCGCGTGCGCGGAGCTTCGCCGGCGGCCCGAGCTCGAATTGCAGCGTCGATAATCGGAATGAAGAAGCAGAGCGACTTGCCTGAGCCAGTGCCGGTCGTCACTACAAAGCTCTGGCGTGCTGCGGCCTTAGCGATCGATTGCGACTGATGCCGATACAAGGTGATCGGTTGTCCATTGACCCGGAAAACCTTGCCGGTATCGGCGTGCAGTGATCCTTCGGCGACGAGCGCGTCGACACTGCTATCGCGCTCGAAGTGAGGATTAAGGCTTACGAGCGGCTCGGGCCAGAACCGGCGTGTCGCGTAGATCGCGTCGACCTGGTTTGCGATATCTGGAGCCCGAATCTGCGTGAACGACCGCGAGAAGCGCGCATAGTCTTCTACGAGAGTCTTATCGAGGTCGAAGACGTCCACTTAATTGCCCCCCAGTAGGCTCCTCCCAGTCCGCTCACCATTGCCGAGCGGACGCCCCCCAGAGTCTGACGATCATGATTGGTCGGAGACTCGCGTATGGTTCCCTTGACGTCGCGCGCTTACGAATTTTCGCATCGCCTCCTCCAAGGCCTTGTTTCTGGACAGCCCTTCCTTCGCCGCAGTCGCGTCGAACTCACGCAGGAGCTCGGCGTCGACCATTGGGCCTATCCGTTGACCTTGCGTGCGCTCGCGGGGCCTGCCGCGCGGCTTGAGAGGCATTCGAAGCCCCACCCCCTAGCTATCCAGCCTGCCACATTAGTGATATCAGAAATTCTCTGCAACCGCTGATTTGGCTGGCCTAGGGCCGATGTGGGGGCCCCAACCTGGCTCACATCAGACCGATATGCTGGCTGGATGAGGTCTCAGAGCGTTCGGCGTCACTCGGCTCGCATCCCATCGGTCGGGAACCACGCTCTGTGTCCGGCGATTCGGCGTGGTGGTGGGCTGGTTAACAGCGCAAGGCCGTCTCCATAAAGAGCATACACATACTCGGAATCCGCCAGTGTCGGTCTGCCTTCATCGCCGCCGATTCCGAAACCGACAGGATCAATTCGGGGAAGCTCAAGTGTATCGGGAAGGTTCTCCCTCCCACCCCGGATGATCGCACTCAAAGCGTCGAGGAACTGCACGGCGGCTTTCTCCTCCATCACAAACCAACCGGCGAACTCGTTTCCACCCCGGCGCAGCCCATGCGCTCGCCAAAGGCGGGGCCACCATCTTGGATGCCACAGGTCCTCTAGCCAGGACGGGTAGTCCGCAAAGGGCCAGGCCGTCTCCATGCAGACCAGGAACGTCCGACCAGCATAGGGAATCTGTATGAAGCTCACGGGCGACGTGTCGTCAGGACGCTCGCCACCATTGCGGACCCAGTCGATCCACCGCGCAACGCTGGGAGCATCCATCAAGGAGAAATTGGAGCGGTGAGAGGACAAAGCGAGCGACGTCGGAACGGCCTGAGGACCTGGTACCGGTGCCGGCTGTGTCGGGCCGCGCCATCCAGTGCGCCGCTTTGAAATTAGCGTCTCAGCGACATGCAGGAAGGCGCCGGTCGTTCCTGGTCTGGATCCAAAAGCGACGGAGTAGCCGTGAATCAGCTTGCCGTGAAGGCACGTCGCGGCGAGATGAGGCCTGACCTGCCGCAGATACTTGCGCCGTCCTTCACGACTGATGCCGGCCGACGTAACGCTTGCAGCGAATGAGCCATGCGCTTCGGCCAACACGACGCCGTGCCCCGTTACTGCGCCATCGCCGTAAATGAAGTCGGCGTGCGGTGCGAGCGATCCAGACAGACAACAGGCATTGTCTCTCCAGGTGTAGCCCAGTGCGTTCATCAGCAAGTCCGTGACGCCGGCGCCGACGCGTCCGGCGAAGGACGTTCGCTCGGCGTCCGCCAGAGATTGGACATGCTGCGATAAAGCGAAGGTCGTCCCATCCTCGACCAGCCATTCCACTTGAGTCAGGGCACTGTCGCCCCACCGCGCCAACATTTCCGGCGGCGCATCTCGAAGCGTTGCAGTCCTCGCAATCGAAGCTGCAAGCGCGCTCGGGCTGAAGACAAGTGTTGTATTTGCCTTGGGAGGCCTGAAACCCGCCGAGATAGGACTTGGCTTATGTCGATGCCGTGTATGGCCACTGACAGGCACCATCTTTTCAGCGCGCCAGACCGCGGGAGCTGACAGGATGGTGCTCAAGACGCCTTCCTCATCAAATCGATCCTGTCGCCCATTACGAGCCGTCCGAAGATGGAAGGATCGACGCGAGATCTGGCTCGACATCCAGCCCGTACTGATATGCGAGGGCCGCGATGTGCGTGCCGAACGTCGCTCGCAGCTCACCCAACGCGACGAAGAAGGAGGGACTGCCCTCCTCGTCAGCTCCGTGCCTCGCTCCGTGCCATCGCATGAGGTTGCGGAAATCAGGCGCCGGCTCCTCAAGGAAGCGTCGACAGGCTGCACGCATCGCACGAACGGAACCTTCGGCACGCGATGCCTCGGGCAGAGTCTGCAGAGTCTTGGTCAGTATCTCCCGCATTTGCACCACAGAGGATGTAACTTGGGAAACGACCTCGAGGTGATAGGGAACGAACAGGACGCGCCGGTCCTCCAGAGCGGTCAGGAGTCCTCTGACGATTTCGCGCTCGTCGGCAGGAGGTGTCCATTGGACACCAAAAAATGGCAGCGAAAATCCAGTCAGCCGGTGCACCAAGGACTTCGCTGCAATTCGCCCCTTCTGAGTGATATCTCGCGATTTGCGCATGTTCGCCCTCCCCTAAAGATCTCTGTCGCTGTGCCCGACAAGAGTTGTCCTCCAGCCCAGACTCATTCCAGCGCTCTCCTGAGCGCGTCGGACTGCTCGGCGAATTTGCGCGCATTGGCCTTCCGCAGACGCTCGAGGTTTTGCAGCTTCCATTGGAGGCCCGGCAGGTGCTCCAGATGCGGCACGCCCAGCAGATCCCACGCGGGCTCCGCAGCGACCAGCGATAGCAGGAACCGCCGCTCGTCGGCCGTCAGGCCCTGCTGAGCCTCGCGCACCATCCGCTCGCGCGCCGCCAGGAGCGCATCGAGCTCGACGGGCTCGGCGGTCATCCCTACGAAATTGTGCTCGAACTCGTGGCGGATGTCGCGCAGCGACGGAAACAGGACCTCGTGCACCGGCCGGTTATGGCTCGCGAGATAGATGACGAACGCGCGGCGGATGCCCGCCGTGATCCCCTCGTGCGCGAAGAGCTGCATGATGTCGAACAGATCGCGGGGATGCTGGCGATCCATCGCAGCGACCAGCTTGCCGCCGTACACGTCTTCAAGTGACACCACCGGGATATCGAGATCCGCTTGCAGTGTGTCGCGCGCATTCTGTGTCAGCGACGCCTTGCGCACCGGATGAACGGTGCCGCGCATGACGAAATTGACCTCGACCTTGACCTCGATGGCGCCCCGGCGCACCAGCAGCTTGGTCTCGCCGGCATCCGCCGAAGCTGGCGCATGCGTCTGGAAACCCTGCTTCCTCAGGCGTGTAACGGACTGGCGGATGGCTTCGTTGATGCGCTTGAGCGCCTCCTCGCGCGGCAGCGTATGATCGGGAAACACCAGGTCGAGATCGACCGAGAGCCGCGGCATGTCGCGCACGAACAGGTTGATCGCCGTGCCGCCCTTGAGCGCGAAGGTATCGTCGACGAGCACCAGCGGCGCCACGCGCGTCAGCAATCGTGCGCTATCGAGATAGACTTGATTCACGGCTTCAGCACCAGGAGGCCGTCAGCCGAACGTGACACCCACGGCCGGTCGCTGCCCTTGGGCAACTGGGACGGGTCGAGCTTGCTGGCCCAGGGCTGGGAGAGCTCGCGGCCGAGCTGCAGGCAGAGGCGCACGGTCTTGACGCTGGTGCAGTGCTTGAGCAGGTCATTCAGGACGTCAGCACGCAGGCTGTAGCTGCTCTCCACCAGCTCGCGCGCTTCCTGTAGCGGCTGGCGAACGCCGACCTCGCTCAGAACCTCCAGCAGTGCGCGCTCCGGCGCCGAGACGAGCGGAGCGCCTTTGCGGTTCTCGAACGGCCGGACGTGCAGCAATGCACCGGGGCGCTCCTCGAACAGCCGCTTGCGGTGATACTCAGCCGGAAAGCGCTGGGTGAACCACTCAGGGAGGCGCCCAGCCTTCCAGCCGTAGAGATGAAGGACAGGCCGCTGCGACACGTAGTGGCGGATGCCATGCCAGTCGAGCGCGGACTTGCCTCCGACATGCAGGCCTTCAAAGCTTCGCTGCAGCAGCGCGATACTGGGGTGCAAGGCGGGTGGATCGTTGGGGCGGCAGTAAACGCCGCGCGCCAGCCGCTCCAGCCACCCAGCCCTCACATAATGGACCGCGAGGTCGGCCGATATTTCGAGGGCGGCGAGGTCCTCGGAGGTCAGCGGCGTCCCTGGCGCCAGGCAGGTGTAGAGCTTGTTTAGCTTGTCTCTTTGAGTCGTAGCCATACTACGATTATATGAACAATTTCAAAACCGGGCAAGCTTGACTTCAACGACTGGATCGTAGCCAGACTACGACTATCTGCGCCAATCCAAATGAACTGAGGGGAAAGCCTTCCCCTGCGGCCGAGCCGCGGTCTCGGGCCGACCCCTTCTAGCGGGGAGACCCCCGCAACGCCCCCTATAGCCTATAGAGAGTGAGAGTGCGGACCGGGTTTGCCGTGACGGGTTGAGGGCTGGAGGAGAGGCCTCCGGCGCCCGTCGCGGAGAACCGCGATGTCCAGACACGACCGCCATGCTCGCGCCGGCGCCGACCGGGCGAGCCTCTACGACGACATCACCAACAAGATCATCGCCGAGCTGGAGGCCGGCCGCGTGCCCTGGGTCCAGCCTTGGGGAACGGCCGCTGCGAAAGCGCCGCTCGCCATGCCGGCGAATGCTGCGACCGGCCGGCAATATTCCGGGATCAACGTGCTGATCCTGTGGGGCGCGGTCGTCGAGCATGGCTTCCCGGTCCAGAGCTGGCTGACGTTCCGCCAGGCGCTCGCGCTCGGCGGCCATGTCCGCAAGGGCGAGCGCGGCACCACCGTCGTCTACGCCGATCGCTTCATTCCAGACGACGAGAAGAAGCGCGCGCAGGAGACCGGCGAGGAAGCGCAGGCCATTCCGTTTCTCAAGCGCTTCACCGTGTTCAATGTCGCGCAGTGCGAGGAACTGCCCGACGACCTCGCCGTCGCGCCGCCCGCACCGGAACCCGGCCTGATCGAGCCGCGCGTCGAGGCGCTGATCAAGGCGACGGGCATCGATTTCCGCATCGGCGGAGAACGCGCCTTCTATGTGCCGGCGCAGGACTATGTGCAGGTGCCGCCGCCGCAGGCGTATTTCGAGACGATCAACTGGCATCGCACGGCCCTGCATGAACTCGGCCATGCGACGGGCCATGCGTCCCGTCTCGGCCGCGACCTGTCGGGTTCCTTCGGCTCGAAGAAGTATGCCTTCGAGGAACTGGTCGCCGAGATGAACGCGGCCTTC
>Ga0180218_1002223_pt1 | contig 10352 bp, 8 predicted proteins | sample eDN3rd37CKraftBY_FD_151334 | JGI IMG/M metagenome (GOLD analysis project Ga0180218, IMG submission 151334) | Enriched backyard soil microbial communities from Emeryville, California, USA - eDNA 3rd pass 37_C Kraft BY (version 2) (version 2) | ecosystem: Environmental > Terrestrial > Soil >... | reverse complement strand
CTCTACTATCCTTCGACCCTTCAACTGCTGGCCCTGGCCTACATACGGGAGGAGCGGCGGGAATGTCTGTGAGTTTCGCCAAGTCTGTCAGTGTGATCGCCATGTCGCTGGTGCTTGCAGCACCTATGTCGCTTGGAAGCGATCCTAAGGTCGCAACGGATGACGCGGGGGACTTGATCCTCGCGCAGGCTGAACCTTCGGCACCAGCAGCAACACCGGAGGTCGATGAATCCGCCTTGCGCTATTTCGCCCGGCAAGGCGACACCCGGCGCCTGGAAATCGAAATCGCCCGGTTGCGCGCACACTATCCCGATTGGGTTCCGCCTACTGACCTCCTGAGTGCCCCACCTCAGACGGATCCGGAACTGGATGCAATCTGGGATCTCTATTCGCAAGGCAGGCTGGCAGAGGTGCGCCAGAAGATTGCCGAGCGTCAATCCGCTGACAGTGGGTGGAGCCCGCCGGCGGATCTCATCGACCGGCTGGAGCTTGCGGAAGCGCGCGAACGCCTGATCAATGCTTCGGATCTCAAGCAGTATGACACCGTCATCAAGGTTGCATCCGAGAAGTCGGAATTGCTCACGTGCAGTGAAGTCGATGTGCTCTGGCGTGTTGCGGAAGCCTTTGCGCAAACCAACCGGGAACAGCGCTCGTTCGACACGTATCGATATGTTCTGACGAATTGCGAGAACCCGAACGAGCGGCTTGCTACAATCCAGAACGCCTCCAAGAACCTCTCCAGGTCCCACATTGACGAACTGCTGAAGCTCGAGCGGAAGACAGCAGGAATCGGCGAGTTTGAACCGTTCCGCGACGATCTGGCGCGTGCCGTCGTGGCGGAGGCGGGTGAAGACGAGAAGGTTGTCGTGCCGGCTGAACAGCTCACCAGGCTCGAGCAGCTGGCTGAACGCGAAAAGAAGGCCTCGGACGCACTGCTTCTTGGCTGGTACTACCTGCGGCGTGAGAATATCGACCCGGCGGAAAAATGGTTCCGTCAGGCGTTCGAAGCCGAACAGACGGCTTCGGCCGCGAGAGGTATCGCGCTCGTCCTGATTGAACGCGAAAAGTTCGCAGACGCCGAAGGCATCATGTACCGGTGGCGCGCTGATGATGACGACAGTCGAAGCGTCTATCTTGCCGCAGTGGCAAACCTTCTTGGCACCGAGCCCCGTCCGGCTCTGAGCCCCGATGTTCTGAGCCGCATCGTGACTGAAGTCGCGGCGGCGAAAGATGTCATCGCCGCCAATCAGCTGGGCTGGTATGCCCGGGCATGGCAGCAGCACGAAACCGCCAAGGCATGGTTCAACCTCGCTCTGCAATGGAAGAGCGATGATGAGGAAGCCGCCTATGGTCTTGGCGTCAGCTATTTCCAGCTGGGTCAGACGGCCGAGCTGGCTGCGATGAAGCAGCGGTGGCAGGGTCGGTCCGAACGCATCCAATTGATCGGAACCGAGGCACAGGCTCCGGCGACCACCGCTCCCATGGTGACGCCGCCGCAGACGGCTACCGCTGCCCCACAAACAGCCGCCCCAGCGCCACAGACGGTTCAAACTGCACCCGATGTCAGGGTTCGAGATACGAGCGCGGCGCCCCCGCGCCCAAGCACAAGTGCACCGCAAGTTGCCACCAGAGCTCCGCAAACGCGCTCTTCTTCGACCTCCTATCGCCGCGGTTGTTCGGATTTCGTCCATCCTGAAACACTAGCGCCCGAAGCTGCTCTTGCGCGCGGCTGGTGCCTGATGGACCTGAACCGTCCGCTGGAAGCCGCCCAGGCTTTTGAAGTGGCGCTCCGCAGCCGGACTGACCGTGTGCGAAGCGATGCGTCCTATGGTCAAAGTCTCGCCTATCTGCGGGCCGGGCTGGTGAACGAGGCGGCAGTCGCTGCAACCAAGGCGCGTCAGGAACCCTCCCGTACGATCGAGTTGCAGACGAGCATACTTGCCGAACGTGCCCTTGGCGCGTTCGAACGCGGACGCTATGCGGAAGCGCTCCTCGCGCTTGACCAGCGCGCGCAGATCGCACCGGAACGAGTGGACCTCATGGTTCTCCGGGGATATGTGTATATGAAGCTCAATCGGCTGGGGGATGCGAGCCGTGTGCTGGAAGCCGCTGCCGGAACCGGCAATCGTGATGCCATCCGAGCGTTGGCCGATCTACGCAACCAGTTGAACGGGCAGTGAGCGTCAAACCTGTTCGACATCTGGTGGTAGCCAGCTTATGGCAGCTAGCATTGAAAGTCTGGTTTCAGTAGATTGACCTTGGCTATGTTTGCGCAGCGTTTAAAGTAGTAGAACGACGTGCCGGCAATGGCTACGCAAGAACCCTGCCAGAGTGTAGCCGCTTGATGTTCAGTCTTTACGAGATCGTAGCCATAGACCACGATTTCCGGTTCGTAGCGCTGGCTATCGGTATCTGTGCTCTGGCGAGCCTGACTGGCGTTGCAATTGCTCAGCACAGCATGAAGCCGCACCCCAGGGCAAGCCGCTTGTTCTGGCTGGTGCTTGCCGGTTCGATCATTGGCCTTGGCATATGGGCTACGGACTTTACAGCGCTCCTCGGGTTCAGAACTGATCTCAACCCCCGCTTTGATCTACTCTTCACGGCACTTTTCTTAGTGATATCCGCCAGTCTGATAATGATCGGTGGCGTTACCGTTCTTTCAAGACGCGACAGGGGGACGTTGGCCGGAGCTTGGGTTGGCGCAGGCATAGCCGTCACGCATTTCATGAACATGAACGCGTTGCGGGTGCCTGGAAGCATCGTTGAGACCAATCTGGTGGTCGTCGTCGTGGCAGCGGCGTGCGGAATAGTGCTGGCCGGATGTGGCGGCAATCTTCTGGTCAGGTTCAGAGATGAGGTCTTTGCCTGGCCTGCCGCCGTGATGCTGTTCTTCGCAGTCCTCGTAACCTATCTCGTGGCCATGAGCGGTGTCACCGTCCTGCCCGGCGATCCTTCGCCGGATCTGGACTGGACCGCGTCCGGTGCGCAGTTGGCCTGGGCGGTGGTTACGGCGTTCCTCATCCTTCTTGCGGCGGTGATCGTCTATACGCTGCAAGCAGAACGGGCGGCTCGCAGGATAGCGAAAGAGCACGTTCAGCTTCAGAAAGCGCTTGCCGAGCTCAAGGAGAGCCAGAGGCACCATCGCGCCTATGTCGAGCTAAGCCCACAAATCGCTTGGGTGGCGGATCCCGATGGGAACATCACCGAGGTTGCTCCCAGATGGGGCGATCTGGTGGGGCAGTCGCCGGAAAGTGCCATAGGCTACCACTGGATGACCTATCTCCATCCTGATGATCTTCCTTCGACAACGCTGATCTGGAGAAGGGCTCTCTTGAGGGGAGGGGATGAGGGCCTCGACGTCCGTTATCGCGTTCGCCTTGCCGAAGGCAATTATCGCTGGTTCCGGGCCAGAGCCCGCCCACGGCGTGATGGGAGCGGAAAGATTCTGGCATGGTACGGCAGTCTGGAAGACGTGCACGACCAGGTCGTTGCCGAGCTTGCTCTGCGCGACAGCGAGGAGCGCTACCGCCTTGCAGCGCTTGCCACCAACGAAGTCATTTGGGAGTGGTCGTTCGATCTCCAGCAAGCCACCTGGAGCGGGGCTTACATGGATGTTCTGGGTTATCCGGAACTTGCCCAACAAACTGGCCTGGAGTGGTGGCTTGAACACATCCATCGGGACGATCTGCCGCGCGTGCTGGCAAGCCAGGAACATGCGCTCAAAAATGGTGCCGATTCCTGGAGCGAGGAATACCGCTTTCTGATTGCATCCGGAGACTGGATCGACGTCCGCACCCGCTGTGTCATCGTCCGCAGTGGTAGCGGAGAGCCGACACGCCTTGTCGGATCCATGCTGGATATAACGCAGCAGAAAAGGGCTGAAGCCGAGCTCAACTGGGCAGCCTTCCATGATCCGCTGACCAAGCTGCCCAATCGCACCCTGTTTCGCATCAGAAAGAAGGCGGGGATTGACGCCGCCCGGGACACGGGCAAGTTCGTTGCACTCATTGTGCTTGATCTCAACGATTTCAAGCAGGTCAATGACACGCTCGGTCATTCTGCAGGCGACCATATTCTTGAGGAAACCGCAAAGCGCCTGCGGGCCTGTGTGGCGCCTGACGTCACCATTGCCCGACTTGGAGGAGACGAATTTGCGATCATCCTCCCCAATCTTTCATCCCCCCAGGACTACACCGAACCCATGGCCAGGATCGGCGCTATCCTGGGGAAGCCAATCTCCTTCCAGAACATGCATGTCCAGATCCGCCACTGCGCTGGGGTGGCCTTTTGGCCACGCGACGGCGAGGAGATTGCCGACCTGCTGATTGCTGCCGACCTTGCGCTCTACGCCGCCAAGAGCGGCGTTCCGGGAACGGTGGTCGAATTCGATCCTTCGCTGAGGGACGCTTCGGAACGGCGAGCCGGCATGTTGGCTGCCGCAAAGCTGGCGCTGGAACAGGATCGGGTGGTTCCCTATTACCAGCCGAAGATCGATCTCCAGACAGGCGACATCATCGGGTGGGAGGCGCTCCTGCGCATTCGCAAGGAGAGCATCCACATATTGCCTCCCTCGGAAATCGCGGCTGCATTTTCCGACGCGGAAATCGGTGTGCAGCTAACCGACAGGATGTTTTCGAAGGTTCTGTCGGACCTTGCAAGTTGGCACGCGCAAGGCATCGACGTCGGGCGGATCGCCATCAACCTGTCGGGCGGCGACTTCAGGCAGCAGGGACTGAGTGAAAGAGTGCGGTCACTGGCGGAGCAGAGCGGGGTGACGCTCGATCACATCGAACTTGAAGTGACCGAAACAGTGCTGATCGGCGACTTCGGACACGAAGTATCACGCGAGCTTCAGGCGCTGCGGGACTGGGGTGCGCTTGTGGCGCTGGATGACTTCGGAACGGGCTATGCTTCCTTGACCCACCTTCAGCAATTGCCTGTAGACGTGATCAAGATCGACAGGTCCTTCATCGAAAAAATCGACTCCACGGACCTCAAGGCCACAACCGTGATCGACGCTGTCGTTCAGATGGCAAAGCGACTTGGGATCCAGACAGTGGCCGAGGGCGTCGAAACCTGGGAACAGGTGCGTTACCTGAAAGCCAGCGGTTGCAGCATTGTTCAGGGGTATCTCTTCAGTCCCCCGATATCGGCAACCAAGGTTCCGGATTTTCTGACATCGACTGAACCAAGGCGAGCTCTGGCTCACTGAGCACGCAAACTTGCAGCCGATCTATTCGCCGCTGATCAAGTTTACTCGCACTGAACACGCGGTCCGCCGCCATAAGGCTGGTACGTGTTGTCTTCAGCGCGGTACGAGTTGTACCGGGCAAAGCACGATGAGACGTGGTCTGCGCTCATGGCGAAAGCTGAAGCATCGTTCCGATAGGGTTCCGCCACGGAAGCTTCCTGGTAGGGGGCATCAGCCTCTACAGACACAATCACGGGCTTCGTATCATAGGGAGATACGCATTCTCTGCTGCGACCGCTGTAGGATCTGTAACTATTGGTTTCCGGACGGTAGGAGCGATAGCGCTTGCTGCACCAGGCCACATGTTCGCGGCTCAACGAAACCTTGGGTGCTTCCTCACGTGTCGTGGAAGCGGTGGTCATCTGATCAGTCACGTCATCTTGCACGAGTTCAGCCACCTGGCTGGCGGACAGAGTATCAGGCGGCAAGATGCTTGCAATCCGTTCGTAATTCTGATCGGCCGGGTTGATCTTTCGCGGAGTGGTCGAGAAGGCCACGGACGATGCCGAACTCAGATTTTGCTCCGCGACCGGTTCAGCGGACAAGTAGGCCACCGCAAATGCTACGCCACCCGCGAACACACCCAGTGTGGCTGCTAATCCGGTCAACATTGCCAAAAAGTATCGCATCTTGAGCCTCCTGCCTGCTGTTTAGGGGCAAACTTCAATCGAGGCGCAGGGTTCCGAAATGTGATCAATCTATGGCTGCAAATGGAAAATGAAATCGAAGCCAGATGGCAAGGCTGGCCTTCTAGGGTGGATCTTTGTATGGCGTGGCTTCGAATTTAACCCTCACCGAAAGAACCAGCACGGCAGCAACCGTGACAGGCTTTCATTCTTGCGACCACGGTGGCGAAAGATGAAAAAGCCTTTTGTATCGCTGCGACCCGAGATCACCCGGACGCATGCCCAGATCCTGATGAACTGGTTGGAAGATGAACGCGTCACTCGCTTCCTGAGCGACTCCCGCAGTGTATCCCGGTTCATCGCGCAGGCTATCGACCGATCTCCAATGCCGATCCTCACCCATCTGTTCAATCAGGGTGGCCGCTTCTTCATGGCCTACGACCGCAATGACGTCCCGGTGGGCTTTGTCCGCCTGGTCAAGGCTGGCGGTCAGTGCGAGATCGTCCTGGTCATTGGCGATCATGACACCTGGGGTCGGGGGCTTGGCGCCAGTACCATCCGCGAAGGTCTGAAATTTGCCTTCCTGGATATGAGAGCCGAGTGCGTCATTGCCAAGATTCACCCCTGCAATGCGCGCTCGCTGAAGAGTTTTCAGCGCTGCGGCTTTATTCTTGGGCCGGAAACGCCAACGCTCAATTCCCTTTCCATGCCGGCCGGCCGGTATCTGCAGCTCCTGCGCGAAGGTGCAATGGCAGATCGTGGGGACATCTACGTGACGGAGATCGATAAGGTCCGGCTTCAAAGCCTGATGGGGCTTGAAGTTGTCACCAGCATGGAACTCGAACACGAAATCGAGAGAGCCATTGTTGTCGGCCCCCGGCAGGTTGCCGAAAATGTTGTGACGATGAACTCGGAGGTCATGCTGCGCCTGGATGATGAGCGGGAGCAGGTGGCACTGGTCTATCCGCAGGATGCCGACGAGCGTTCCGGGAAACTCTCCGTCCTTTCCGATGTCGGCACCGCAATTCTGGGATACCAGGAGGGCGAGGCCATCGAGTGTATGGTTGCCGAGCGTACGCGACGCGTGGTGATCGAGAAGGTGATCTACCAGCCGGAGTCCTCCGGTGATTTTCATCTTTAGGCGCGTTGGACGTAGGCGTCGTCGAAGTGGCAGATTGCATCCAGTGCAACCCGCCACTTTCGATCCCTGGTTCCGCGGATTATTTGGTAACGCGATAATCCAGAGGCGGCTCGCGATCTCCGAGCAGGGCTGAGTAGGAGAAGTTGGCTCCCCGTGCTTCATCGAACTCGGCTTTCGCCTTCTCGATCAGCTCAGGTGACTGCAGGAGTTCCGCCGCGGTATATGCCAGTGTTTCCGCAGCCAGCCGTGTTCCCTTGTATCCAATCGACATGCCGCCGGCTGCAACGGCCTGCCAGCTGTGCGTGGCAGTACCCGGCACCCAGGTGGCCGTCCCAAGACCCACGGTGGGTGCGACCCAGCTCACGTCGCCGACATCTGTCGAGTAAAAGCCTTGTTCGCCAAAGGAATATTCCTCAACCTCTCCGACCTTGCTGAGGGGCGGGGTTGCGCGCAACGTCTTCTGCAGCTCCGTTGCGAACCCGATTTCCTCATCGTTCCATTCGATCTGCCGTGCTGTACGCAGATTGCTGTCCAGGACGCGGCCGAGTGTGTCGTTCGGGAGAACCGAATAGACACCGCTCATGCGTTCGACTGAAAACTCGGTCCCGGTTCCGAGTGCTGCTCCTTCGGCCGCCTTCTCGATGCGTTCCATTACATCCTGCACGACAGCCGGGTTCGGATGACGGACGTAGAGGTAGCTTTCGGCAAAATCCGGCACCACGTTGGGCGCTGCTCCACCGTTCGAGACGATGTAGTGGACGCGGGTCTCCTGAGGGATGTGCTCGCGCATCAGGTTGATCATGTGATGCATGGCTTCGACGCCATCGAGGGCGGAACGTCCTCGCTCGGGATACATTGCCGCGTGAGCCGATTCACCGCGGAACCGGATCTTGGCGCTGACATTCGCCAACGAACGGCCCTGGCTGGCCGAGTTCTGGTCTGAGGGATGCCAATGCAGGACGACGTCGACGTCATCGAACAAACCTTGGCGGACCATGTAGACCTTACCGGATCCGCCTTCCTCAGCCGGGGTTCCGTAGAGACGGACCTGACCCTCGACGTTGTTCTCCTGCATCCATTTGGAGATAGCGATTGCCGCAGCGACGGATCCTGCGCCAAAAAGGTGATGGCCACATGCATGGCCGCTTTCGATACCTTCAACTGCCTGCTGAACCGGAATGGAATCCTGCGAGAAGCCGGGAAGTGCGTCCATCTCTGCAAGGATTGCTATGACCGGGCCGCTCTTTGAGCCAGCCGTGGCGACGAATGCCGTTGGAATATTGCCGACGCCGCGCTCGATCTCAAAGCCGTTCTGCTCGAGTTCGCCGGTAAGTGCATCTACCGTAGCGGTTTCGAGATAGCCGAGCTCGGGGTTGCTCCAGATCTGGTGGGCAACCTCCGTCATTCGCGGCTCATATTTGGCGATGTGACCGGCAAGTTGCGAGCGGGTTCCCTCGGAAAGTCCGGACGCTAGCGCCAGGGACGAACTCGAGATCACGACAGCAGATACAATGGCACCAAACGAGAAAAATTTCATTGCTCTCCCTTTTCAAAACCAGAGGGCAGTGTTGCAGAGAAAAACTGCAGGAACAATGCGCCAAGCGCCTGCCTCGGTCGGATGCGAAAAGTATCGTCTGTGTGCCTGATTTCAGGGCCAATGGAACGGGATCGTGGTCGAACCGTTGTCCACGCAGTCTCAACAACCCCCGAAGCAACATGCTGTCTGATCCACAAAGTGCCCTGGAAGAGTTTATCCGGGACCCATCCTATCCTTGCGTCGGCGCCAAGTCCGCGTTGGGAAAGGGACAACTGACCACCTATGTTGCCCGCAGCATCGATAGCGCGTGGAATGATGTCGACATCCATGACCAGCTGCTGCAATTCGCGTGGCGCTATCAACAAGACCCCATGCTTTTCACGAGCTTTGCGGTGATCTTCGAGGGACCAGAAGATCTCGAAGAACCACGTTTCGAACAGCACCTGTGGGATCGGATTCAAAGTTTGACAGAAAAGGACAGTTGGCGTGGACAAACGCCGGACCCGCGCGTCAGCGCTGATCCTGACGATCCGCATTTCTCCCTAAGCTTCGGTGGCGAGGCTTTCTTTGTCGTCGGGCTTCACCCAAAGGCCAGCCGCCCCGCTCGGCGCTTCCTCTATCCGACAATGGTCTTCAACCTCCACGATCAGTTCGAGGCCCTTCGCGCCCAGAACCGATATGAAAAACTGCGTGGTTCGATCCTGCAACGTGATCTCGAATTGGCCGGCAGCATCAACCCGATGCTCGCGCGCCACGGCACGATTTCTGAAGCGCGGCAGTATAGCGGCCGCAAGGTGCCCGATGGCTGGAGCTGTCCCTACCACCGCAAGGACGCACCCACTGCAGCAAATCCGTTGGCACTCGAGGAGCAGCACCCTGATGAGCGATAACATCAAGGAGATACCGCCGCGCTCGGGAACCGCCTTCACGATTGATGCCGGACAGATCCTGACTGTCATCGATCCTTTGGGCGGGCAGGTTGCAGACCTTCTGGCAGTTTCCCGCGTGGATACGGCAGAGATGATATCTTCGGGTCGGACCCTCGACTACGCCGAGAGCATTTATCTCACCACCGGAAATCTGCTCTACTCCAACCGTTCCAACGTGATGCTGGAAATCATCGAGGACACGGTCGGCCGGCATGACTTCTTGCTCACACCCTGCAGCGAGGCGACCTTCCGCCTGTGCTATGATAATGAGCCGCCGCACCAGGGATGCCTCGGCAACCTCCATCATGCTTTGGGGCCCTGTGGGATCGCTGAAGATGCAATCCCGGTCGCATTCAACTGTTTCATGAACGTGCCGGTGGATGGCGCGACCGGAAAGCTGAAGGTGCTGCCGCCATTGAGCAAGGCAGGCGACTTCATCCGTTTCCGCGCGCACATGGATCTGATCATCGGCCTCACGGCCTGTTCGGCCCCTGCCAGCAATGGTGGAAGTTTTAAGCCGATCCACTATTCGATCGGTTAGGGTAGGCTTACGTGACGGGCAATTGCTTGAAGGGGTTTGCGAATGGGACACCCAGTGGCTCAAAATGACGTTCGTTGGCCGTCAGTACAGTGAGGCCGTGAGCAGCTGCAGTAGCCGCGATGGCAATGTCTTCGAAGCCCGGATCATGGGCGCGCGCCAAATCAAGCATAACTCCTGCATACCTGGCTTCTTCCACCCCAAATGGGTTCTTCCGCATATTTGGTGCAAGAGGATTCACGTATGGCACGAATACGGTCATAGATTCGGAATCGTAGTCTATGCAGTGATTTGCTCGTGCTTCAATTTTTCAACTCGTTGCTGCCTGAG
>Ga0180218_1002221_pt1 | contig 10363 bp, 8 predicted proteins | sample eDN3rd37CKraftBY_FD_151334 | JGI IMG/M metagenome (GOLD analysis project Ga0180218, IMG submission 151334) | Enriched backyard soil microbial communities from Emeryville, California, USA - eDNA 3rd pass 37_C Kraft BY (version 2) (version 2) | ecosystem: Environmental > Terrestrial > Soil >... | reverse complement strand
TGCGGCAACGGGATGCTGGGCTGAAGCGCACATTGCAGCTTTTCTGATTGACATGAAAGGCCCCCGTGAAGATAACGCGGGCGAAGGCCCTGCCCGGTTGGCAGGGCGCTTTCATTTTCTGAGCCGCATCAGCGGCCTGGGAGAGGTGCCCGAGTGGCTAAAGGGGACGGACTGTAAATCCGTTGGCTTCGCCTACGCTGGTTCGAATCCAGCCCTCTCCACCAATGACTTGTTTCAGGCAGTCACCGTTCTCCTGAAATTTTAAAACTTCTCCGTTCCAACAGCTTCGTTCTTCGCGGTCGTTCGAGGACGCCGACGATCATCCATTGCACCTCACGGGAAGCGCCGTTGACCTTGACCATATGCCGGTTATGGTTATGTCGAGCACATTGGGGGGATTCATGAGGAAGCTGTTGCTGGCCGTTCTCGGCCTATTGGTCACTGGTCCGGCGTTTGCGGAGGCGCCTTGGGACGCATTGGCCAAGATTGAGAGGCAGCTGCGCCCGCATTTTCCGATGGCGAATTTCGAAGAGTTCGAGTGCGCGGACAGCGACGGCACCTACTTGTGCAAGAATGTCGTCAGCTTCGGTGAGTTCGGCATCAATTATCTTCTTAAATTTTCCCTGGCCGGTGAACTCACATCGGCGATGCTCATGATGGCGGGACCCGCATATGTTGCGCAGGACGATCCCGCGATGACGAAGTTGATGACGATGGCGTTTGGCGAAGCGTCACTTTCTGTTTTGGAACTGACAGCATCTCCTATTCCCGTAGGCAAGAGATTAGGATTCATTACCAAAGCCATGGGAGCCGGCGATGACGGAGTCGTCCGCAATGGGTGGCGCTATAGCGGCGGAGCTGGCTTTATGACGACGTTTATGGCCGAGAAGGTCGGCCGCTGAACGGGCCGCGCCGAAAGGCCGGGCATCGCTGGGCTGGCCTGTCGTTTATCCCATCATGAGAGGGGAACAGAAGCGCACTTGCAGTCCGATCACGATGGGCCGATGCGCTTCCGTTCCTCGTGGGTGAGGGTGATTTCAGGCAACGGCCTGGGCGCGAAAAGCGCCGCCGGGTCCTTGTTACGTCAGCGAGCATCGCGAAGAGCTGCGCCCTTTCAAGCTCCCGTAGAGCAGGCGTGCGCGCTTCTCCTTCGATCACAGTGCCGAGGCCCGACCGGAGATCGCAGCGTAACCCGCCCTGGCTGCCGCCAACTCACTTCTTCCATTTCAACTGGGTGTTCAAGAAGGACCGGAGGTCGCCGATTGCATGGACTGGATCGAAGTCCTTCAGGATCATCGCGCGTGCGAACACGCCGTCGAGATAGGTGGAAATGAAGCTCGCCGTCTCTTCGACGTCGAGATCGCGGAAATCGCCGCGCGTTACGCCTGCTGCAAGCGCGGCCTTCAACACGTCCCGTTCATCGACATAGAAGCGCCTGATCGCATCGTCGATACGCACGTTCCGTTTTGATGTCTTGGCATAGTCGATGCCGATCTTGATGAGCTTCGATATCGTCTCGAATTCTTTCACGTGCGTATCGAGCCAGCCGTATATGATGTCACGGGGATGCTCCAATCCCTCGCGCGCCACGCGGAACTGCTCGAACGCGCGTTCGACGGCAAGCGTCACCGCGCGCCGGAACAAATCTTCCTTGCTGCCGAAGTAGTAATAGATCAGAGCCGGATTGAAGCCCGTCGCAACGGCGATGTCCTTCGTCGTGACGGACGAAAACCCGCGCTCGGCGAAGAGGTCGAGCGCGGCTGCGCAGATTATCATCTCCGCATCGGGTGAGTCGCCGTTCAATCGTGGCCTGCCGGCGCGCACCGGACGCCGCTTGGGCGCTCCTTTGGCCTTGCGTGGCTTACGTTTGCGTGCGGCTACCGATGAACTGCCTTCCGTTTTCAACCTCGTGGCTCCCCTCAAATCACCATTTGCGGCGTTCCTACCAAACTCGAAGGTCTTGCATTCGTCGTGCCTTGAGAATGTGCGAGCTGGTGCAAAGATTGTTCAAAAAAGCTGCATTTTGCTGGCCTCAAACACTTGCCTGCGAATATTAATTAAGCGTTTAATTAGTGAGGCTCAAGCGGGACTTCGACAACGCTCAAAGTCATCGCCAAAAGCCTGAATGACGAGCGTTTGGCCGATACGGAAGAATTTGGATGGATGCTTCGCCTCTGAAACTTGAAGCCCCGCAGGCAAACAAGCCCGCACGTAAACCGCCCCCAGCTAAGCGCCAATGGACATTGCGCGGCACGCTCACGAAGCGCCAGTACGCGCTCTACGCCTTCCTCGGGGTGGCTACGCCGATCGTTGTCTGGGCGTTTGTCAACGAGGCCGGCATCGTACCGAAGATGTTCATGCCCGGTCCGATCGACGTCGTGAATCGCTTTTGGTCCTGGATCGTGAACGAAGGCTTCGCCGGAGACTTGGCGATTAGCGTTCAGCGCGTCTCACTCGGCTTCCTTGCATCGCTCATCATCGCGCTTCCGCTCGGGCTCGTCGCAGGCACGTTCAAGCCGGCTGAAGCGTTTCTCGAGCCGGCGATGGATTTCATACGGTACATGCCGGCCGTCGCTTTCGTTCCGCTGATGATGCTGTGGTGCGGCGTCGGCGAGAATTCGAAGGTTGCCATTATTTTCGTCGGCACGTTCTTCCAAATGGTGCTGATGTTTGCGGACGACGTTCGCAAAGTGCCGATGCAGCAGATTGAGGCCGCGCAGACGATGGGCGGCACCCGGCGTGAAATCGTCTACAAAGTCATCTTCCCCTCGGCCGCGCCTGCGATGCTTACCACCTGCCGCATCACACTCGGATGGGCGTGGACATACCTGGTCGTTGCCGAAATCGTCGCCGCGAACTCAGGCCTCGGCTACGCGGTGCTCAAAGCTCAGCGCTTCCTGCAGACGGACAAGATCTTTGCCGGCCTGATCGTCATCGGATGTCTCGGACTTATCCAGGATCAGCTGCTGCGTGCGCTGCATCACGCTCTCTTTCCTTATCTCCGGAGGCAATAGGCGATGACCAAAGCCATCGAGATCAAAAATGTCGTCAAGGTTTTTGAAGGCAAGCGCGGTAGCAACCTCGTACTCGACAACGTCAGTCTGACGATCGAGGCCGGTACCTTCCTGACCATCGTGGGTGCGTCGGGCTGCGGAAAGTCGACACTTCTCCGCATTGTTGCGGGCCTTGAATCTGCCGACGACGGTATCGTCCTCATCGGCGGGAAGCCGATCACGGGGCCCGGCGTCGATCGCGCCATGGTCTTTCAAGATTACAGCCTCTTCCCGTGGCTCACGGTGAAGCAGAACGTCCTCTTTAGCCGCCGTCTCGTGGCGAACAGCCATGACAACCTCGCACTTGAACGGGGTGCCGAAGAGGCACGCGCCTCGCGCTTGATCTCGCTCGTCGGGCTTGCCGCTTCGCAGGATCTTTACCCCTCGCAGCTTTCAGGCGGTATGCGCCAGCGCATCGCCATAGCGCGCGCTCTGATGTCGAAACCGTCAATCATTCTGATGGATGAGCCCTTCGGAGCACTCGATGCGCAGACGCGCGAGGTCATGCAGGATCTCGTGCTGGACGTCGTCGAGCAGGAAGGCACGACGATCATGTTCGTGACGCACGATGTCGAAGAAGCGATTTATCTCGGCAAGCGCGTCGTCCTCATGTCGCCCCATCCGGGCCGGATCGACACGATCTACGACGTGCCGCTCCCGGACAAGCGCGACGGCGAGATGCGCGTCGATCCCCAATTCTTGAAACTCAAGCGGACGGTGATGGACCGGATCCGCGAAACGGTTGGCCTGTCGCTCGACAGGTCTGCATCGCGAAGCGTCGAAGCCGGTGCATGACGCCCGGTACCTTAACGGAGGAGTATACCAGACTATGCGTAGGCTTTTGTCACAACTGCGGACTGTGGGAATGGGCGCAGCGGCTGCGTTGGCTGGAATGGCGTCCATGCACGCCAGCTCCGCACGCGCCGAAGAGGTGAATCTCGCGACAGTCGCATGGATCGGCTACGCGCCGTTCTATGTCGCGGCTGAGAAGAACATGTTCGAGAAGTACGGCGTCAAAGTCGCTCTCAAGGACTTCGCTGATCCGGCGCTTATTCCTGCGGCTCTTCAGAGCGGCGGCATCCAGGGCGCGATGTACACCTACGATCAGGTGATCAATTTGGTCGCCAACGGGAACGACTATCGGGTCGTGATGCCTATCGATTATTCGAACGGTGCCGACGCCATCCTCGCCGAGAAGTCGATCAAGTCGATTGCTGACCTGAAAGGCAAGAAGGTCGCCTATCCCTTCGCAACGTGCGACAACCTGCTCGTCGCCTACGCGCTGCAGCAGGCTGGTCTGACGGAAGCCGATGTCGAAGGCCTCGACGCGACGCCTGAGAGCGTTGCCGCGGCCCTCATGGGCGGTGCGGTTGCCGGCGCTACGTACGAGCCCAACGTCAGCAAGATCCTGAAGCTCGAAGCCAACGGCGGTTACCACGCGCTCTACACATCGGCATCCGCTCCGGGTCTCATCACCGACGTCCTCTATTTCTCGGCCGACTACATTGCGAAGAACCCGAAGACGGTCGAAGCTGTGATCAAGGGCTACATCGATGGCATGGCCTTCCTGAAGGAAAATCCCGACGAAGCCTACGCGATCGTCGCGAAATACTTCTCGACGTCGGTTGACGACGTGAAGGAGCAGGCGAAGGGGGCCTACAACATTCCCGTCGCCGAGATGTCCGGATATTTCGCTCCGCGCGAAGATGCCAAGTCGTTCTTCACTTCGGGCAAGCTGATCGCCGACGTCCTCATCAAGCGGGGACAGATCAAGGCTGAGCCGAAGATCGAGGACACTTTCGACGCGAAGTTCGTCAGCGCTCTCGTCGCCGCGAAGTAACCAAGCAACAGACGAACCGGCGCGGATTGGCGAACAGCTAACGGCCTTGCCGCGCCGGCTTCAAGCCCCCAACACCTAAAACGGACACGGAGACTATAGGACAATGGACGCCATCGTGAACAAAGGGCGCTCGCAGCTTGAAGACCAGCTGGTATCGCAAGGGGTGAAGTACCTGCTCGCCAGCTACGTCGATATGCATGGCGTGTCGAAGGGCAAAGCGGTGCCGGTATCGCACCTGGAACGCATGCTCGGCGGATCGGAGCTTTGCACCGGCGCGGCTCTCGAAGGCGTTCCGCAGGACGTCAGCGACGAAGAAGTGGCTGCACATCCCGATGCGGCCTCTTGCACCGTTCTCCCTTGGAAGAACGATGTTGCGTGGTTTGCAAGCGATCTGTGGTGCCGCGGGCAGCCGTTCGAAGCCTGCAGCCGCAACATCCTGAAGCGCGTGCTCGCAAAAGCCGACGCAATGGGTTACGGCATGAACCTTGGCATGGAAGCAGAATTCTTCGTGCTGAAGGACGATCCGGTGCTCGGCTTCAAGCCGCTGTCGGAGCGCAAGCATCTCGAAAAGCCCGCTTACGATGTCACGCGCACGCTCGACAACATGGGTTGGATCGGTGAACTCGTCGACGCCATGAACGGGCTCGGCTGGGATGTCTACAGCTTCGACCACGAAGACGGCATCGGACAGTTCGAAATCGACTTCCGTTACTTCGATGCGCTCTCGATGGCGGACAAGTTCGTCTTCTTCCGCCTCATGGCGCACGAGATCGCCCGCAAGCACGGTGGCTTCGCAACCTTCATGCCGAAGCCCTACGCAGACCGGGCCGGCAGTGGCGCGCATTTCAACATGTCGCTCTCGGATAAGAAGACGGGCAAGAACCTGTTTGCCGATCCGGCAGATCCGCGCGGCTGCGGGCTTTCCAAGCTCGGCTACCAGTTCCTGGCCGGTGTCATGAAGCATCTGCCGGCGATCTGCGCCGTGGTTGCTCCGACCGTGAACAGCTACAAGCGCCTCGTTCTAAAGGGCTCGATGTCGGGCTTCACCTGGGCGCCAGTGTGGGCCTGCTACGGCAACAACAATCGCACCAACACGCTGCGCATTCCGCAGGGTGGCGGCCGTGTCGAGCTCCGTGCAGCAGACAGCGCCTGCAATCCGTACCTCGGTGCAGCGCTCGTTCTTGCCGCCGGTCTCGAAGGCATCACGAACGAACTCGATCCCGGCGATCCGCACACCGAGAACATGTATCTCAAGAGCGAAGCCGAGCTCAAAGAGATGGGTGTCTATCATCTCCCGCGCACGCTCGATGAGGCCGTCTCGGCATTCGATGCCGATCCGCTGAGCGAAGACGTGTTTGGCGCCGCGATGAAGAAGACGTGGGTCGATTACAAGCGCGATGAGTGGCTGAGCTACCTCAATCACGTTTCCGACTGGGAACGCGCCCGTTACCTGAAGTTCTACTAAGGGCGCGCGGATGAACTGGGCGGAAAGAACCTGGAGCGAACTGCCGGGTGACTTGGCGAATGCCAAGCACTCGGCGATCCTACCCGTCGGCGCAACCGAGCAGCACGGTCCGCATCTCGGCACAGGCATGGACTACGTTCTGGCAGATCGCCTCTGCCAGAAAGTGGCTGAGCGGACGAGCGTTCCAATGCTCCCCGTTCTGCCTTACGGCTGCTCGGTCGGCCATAGCCGCCGTTGGCCCGGCACGATTGCTCTTCAGCCGATAACGCTGATCAACGTCGTGAAGGAGATCGGCGACTGGGCTTATCACAGCGGGGTGAGGCGGCTCTTCATCGTCAACAGTCACGTGACGAATGCAGCACCGCTGAGATGCGCTCTCGAGATGCTGCGGGCCGAGCATGACGATATGATGATCGCGCTCATCAACACGGCGACTGTCAGCGAACGTGTGCGCGCTGCGCACTTTGCTGACGGAGATGATTGGCATGCGAATGCGGCCGAGACGTCGCTCATGCTCGCATCAGCTCCTGAGATCGCGCGGCCTGAATTGTCGGCGAGCTCGGATGATCCGGATCGCACAGGCGGGCTCGTTTTTGCGCACCCTGTTAACAGAACGAGCTTGAACGGGGTCACGGGTAAGCCAAGCCTTGCGAGTATCGATGAGGGCAGGCAGCTTTTCAGCTGGATGGTGGAAGATCTTGCAGCTGTCATCGAGCGAGGTAAGTCCGAACAGCCGCCGCTCGATCGATCGTACTTCGATGGACCCGTGACGAGCTGATGTGCAGCTTACCTGCATATAACAATTAAGGTGGCGGCAGGGGTTCGTCCCGAGCCGCCACTTTTTTGATGTTGCGTCCGCTAACCCTCATGCGACTCTGAATTGAGTGCCCATAAGGCCGAGCTTCGCTGGGTGCCGCATATGTCTGGGCGTACATTGGCAACTGCGCTGCGGTGCACCTAAGCTCAACTCCCACATATGAATTTGCGTTCGGTTACGCAAAGTTTGCGGAACCTTTTCCAAGGCCGACAGGTTTGCCAGGGCTTGTTTAGGCTGGAATGGGAATCATGTGCGGACTGTGCGGAGAAGTGAAGTTCAACGGGACAGCTGATCCCGCCATAGCATTCAAGATGGCGAACCGCCTTCAGCATCGAGGTCCTGACGCCGGCGGGGTCTATTCCAACGACCGCTTCGCTTTCGGTCATCGCCGCCTCAAAATTCTTGACCTCTCTTCTTTGTCCAGTCAGCCGCTGATCGATGGCGAACTTGGGCTCGCTTTGGCCTTCAACGGCTGCATCTATAACTTCAAAGAACTTCGCGAAGAACTCACACTGCGAGGGCACAGGTTCTTCTCCGGCGGTGACACCGAGGTGATCGCGAAAGCCTACCGCGAGTGGGGCACAAAATGCGTCGAGCGGTTCCAGGGCATGTTCGCGTTTGCGATCATGGAACTTGCCAGCGGGCGTCTTGTGCTGGCGCGCGATCGTCTCGGCATCAAGCCGATGTATATCGCAGAGTCGGGTGATGCCTTGCGCTTCGCATCAACGCTGCAGGCTCTCCTGGTTGTTCCTGGCGTCGACACATCGATCGACCCGGTCGCGCTGCATCATTATATGAGCTTCCACGCGGTCGTGCCCGCACCTTTGACGATCTTCAAAGGCATCAGGAAGCTGCCGGCAGGGACAATCCTGACAGTCGAGCCGAACGGCACGCGCTCCGAACATGTTTACTGGAGTCTGGGCGGCAAAGCTCAGGACAGCATCAACGCTGACGAGCGGGAAATTCTGGAAGAGGTGCGGGAGCAGTTTCGCACCGCTGTTCGGCGCCGGACTGTTGCCGATGTTCCGACGGGCGTCTTGCTCTCGGGCGGTCTCGATAGCTCGCTGATAGTTGGTATGCTGGCCGACCAGGGAAAAGAGACGAAGACGTTCTCGATTGGCTTTGATGCGGTCAACGGCTTGGCCGGCGATGAATTCCAGTATTCGGATATCGTCGCGCGCCACTTCGGTACCGACCATCATCGCATCGTGATCGATGGGCGCGAGACTGTCGAAGCGCTGCCCGGCGCGATTGCTGCCATGTCAGAGCCGATGATGAGCCACGACTGCGTCGCCTTTTACCTTCTATCGCGGGAAGTCTCCAAAAGCGTGAAAGTGGTACAAAGCGGCCAGGGCGCGGACGAGGTGTTCGGCGGATACCATTGGTACCCGAAGCTGATGGACTCGAACGATCCGTCCAGCGATTACGCTGCGTTGTACTTTGATCGTGATCATAACGAGATGCTCAGGGCGCTCGATGATCGATACCTCGGCCGCGATTACAGTGGCGATTTTGTTGCGCAATATCTGGCTGATGCCAAAGGCTCAGGGATCGATCGCATTCTTCAGCTCGACACCTCGATCATGCTTGTCGACGATCCCGTGAAGCGCGTCGACAACATGACCATGGCGTACGGTCTGGAGGCGCGCGTGCCGTTCCTCGATCACGAACTCGTGGAATTCGCAGCGCGCATTCCCGCTCCGCTGAAAGTCGGCAACGGCGGCAAGTACATTCTGAAGGAAGCCGCGCGCGGGATTATCCCGGATGAGGTGATCGACCGGCCGAAGGGATATTTCCCGGTTCCAGCGTTGAAATACATTCAAGGCCCGGTCCTGGATTTTGTGAATCAAACGCTCACGAGCCGAGCTGCGCGGGAGCGTGGAATTTTCAAGCCGGAGTATGTGGAGTCGCTGCTTCGAGAACCTGAGAGCTGCCTCACTCCGAAGGGGCACTCCAAGCTGTGGCAAGTCGCTGTCCTTGAGGCATGGTTGCAGACCAATGGCATCTGACGTGAACGGTATATGTCATAGTCCCGGGTCCGAGGCGCTGGCCAACGCGCTGCGTGAGCGCGCCGTGGCGGAACCCGCCGGCTTTGCATTCGGCATCGAGGAAGAATATTTTCTCGTCGATTCGACGGGCAATCTTGCCTTCATCACGCCGGACAGCCTTTTTGAAAGCGCGAAATCGGCAACCGAGGGACAGGTCGATCGCGAATTCCTGCAGTCGCAGGTCGAAATTGCGATACCGCCTCAGCTCAAGATGTCTGATGCGAGAACCGAGCTGTCCTATCTGAGGAGGGTTGTCTCACAATACGCGAAGGCTCACGGCCTGCGGATCATTGCGTGCGGAACGCATCCGACGGCGAATTGGGAGCAGTCCGTTCAGTCACGCAAGCAGCGCTATGACAAAGTCATGGACGATTTGCAGATCATCGGGCGGCGAAATCTGCTCTGCGGCATGCACGTTCATGTCTCCGTGCCGGATCCGGCGCTCAGGGTTGAATTGATGCGGCGGATTACACCCTTCGTGCCGCTGTTCATCGCGCTTTCGACGTCGTCGCCGTTCTGGCAGTCCCATGTCACGGGGCTCCGCGGCTACCGGCTTGCGGCCTACGACGAGCTGCCGCGAACGGGCATTCCGGAGTACTTCAGCAGCACGCACGAATATGAGGCGTATGTTCAGGCGTTGGTAAACGCTGGCGCGATCGAGAGCTCGAGTTCGCTGTGGTGGACTCTACGTCCGTCCGCCAAGTATCCGACGCTCGAGCTGCGGGCGCCGGACTGCTGCACGCGGATTGACGACGCCATCGCCATTGCGGCTCTTTATCGCTCTCTCGTCAGACACTTCGTGTTGCGGCCCAATCTCGGGCGGCCGCCGGACACGGTTTCCAGGGCCTTGGCTGTCGAGAACAAGTGGCGAGCGCAAAGGTATGGGATCCACGGGACATTCGCCACGGAGGATGGCCCCATTCCCGTGCGGGACTTCTTGGATCGCACTCTTGCCATGATCGAAGAGGATATCGGCGCACTTCAGTGTGCGGATGAGATCGAGCGTTGCCGGATAATCGCCGCAGAGGGCACTTCGGCGGACTCTCAGGTGGCCATCTATGATAGGAACAGGCAGACGCCGGAAGCGTCCGATCCTTTCGCAGCTGTGATCGATTGGATCGCCCAAACGACTGTTTCAGT
>Ga0180218_1002220_pt1 | contig 10366 bp, 10 predicted proteins | sample eDN3rd37CKraftBY_FD_151334 | JGI IMG/M metagenome (GOLD analysis project Ga0180218, IMG submission 151334) | Enriched backyard soil microbial communities from Emeryville, California, USA - eDNA 3rd pass 37_C Kraft BY (version 2) (version 2) | ecosystem: Environmental > Terrestrial > Soil >... | reverse complement strand
CTGCCGGTGGGCATTCCCGGCATCGTCGGGCTTGAGGTGATCCTGCGTGTGCCGTTCGGCTCGAAGGGGCAGCTCAGCGGCGAGCCGGTGCTGTTGCAGGCCCCGGCCTCCGAGCGGGGGCCATTGCTGGTCGGCATTGCGATGAATGCACTGAAGGGCTGCTACCCCTATTCGCTGCCACCGGCGAAGTATGCCGACTGGAAAACGCTCGACCTGAAATTCACCGCAACCGGCATGGCGGGACTTGGCACCGTCCAGCGGACGCCAGCGCAAGCGAAGCGATAAGGGGACTTCACCGCCTCGGGCGCATTTTTCCATAAGATAATATCTTTACGATCTTAAGGTTCGGGCGTAGCCTTCTCCAGTCTAGGGACGGAAAGGCTGAGAACAGCCGTGAATACGCAGGCCAAGCTGATCACCCGCGCAGGCGAGCCGTTCGTGGCCGGCCGATCCGGGTCCTTGTCGGCGCAGATCGTCGCCGATGTGCGCGACGCGTTGAACGAGAAGCGGCTCAAGTCCGGCGATCCGATCGGGACCGAGAAGGACCTCGCCGCCCGCTATGGCGTCAGCCGGATCGTGGCCCGCGATGCCCTGCGGACGCTGCAGGCGCTGGGGATCGCCGAAATCCGCATGGGCAAGGGCGGAGGCGCTCGCGTCGCCCGAGGCAATCCGCGCTTGTTCGCCGAAGCGCTGGCCGTGCAACTCGATCTCACCGGCGTCAGCGCCGGTGAAGTGATGGATGCGCAGCGTGCGATCGAGACACTGGCGGCCGAGCTAGCCGCCGAACACGCCACCCCCGCCGATCACGCGCGCCTTCGCCGGCTGGTCGCGGAAGCCGAAGCCAGCATCGACGACGGCGATGCCTTTACGCGCCTCGGCCGCGATTTCCATCTCGCCATCGCCGAGGCCTCGCATAACCGCGTGCTGGTCGTGCAGTTCATCTCGCTCAATCACATTTCGTGGCCGTCGCATAACCGCACGCTGACGCCGGAGGTGTCGCGGCGCGTCCTTGCCGTTCACAAGGAGCTCGCCACGCTGATCGAGATGCGCGATCCGGCCGGCGCGCGAAAGCTGATGGACGACCACGTCAAGATGATCCGCGCACGTCGTGTCTCGGAACGCGATCATCCGCATGACGCGGGATGCTGTTGAAACTCGAAACTGCAACAAAGCGCAAACGGGAGAAACGCAGATGGCAACGAACCACAAGTTCATCATCGAACCGCATTTCCGCCTGCAGGAATGGATCGCGGAGGAGAAGGGTTACTTCAAGGATGAGGGGCTCGACTACATCTTCCGGGAGCTCGTGCAATCAACCGACGGAAAGATTCACGACAGGGGCAACAAGGTCGGCGCCTATCAGTCGTTCGAGCAAGGCCGCAAGGCCGACGTGAGCTGCGCGTGCCACTGGACCGTGAATGTCGCCGCGGCCTCCGGGCATGGGCGGCTGAACCGCGATGTCTATTCGGTCGCGCCGTCCGGCATTTTCGTTGCACCGGATTCGCCGATCAGGACGCCGGCCGATCTCGCCGGCGTTCCGATCTCGGTCGGCTTCCAGTCGGGATCGCACTATGCATCGATCCAGGCGCTGGAAAGCTACATGCCGAAGGACCAGATCAAACTGTCGTTCAACGACGGCATGCTGTTCAAGCGCATGGAGCTGCTACTCGACGGTAAGATTCCGGCCGCGACCTTGTTCTCCGGCCCGTATTATCTCGCCGAGCAGCTCGGCTTCCGGAAGATCATGGACAACACCTTCATGATCGCCAACATGATCCATGGCGATCCCGATCCCGATGATCTGCGCAAGTATTTCACCGCGCTCAAGCGCGCGCAGCGCGATCTCGACCTGCGGCCCGAACTCTACACGCATTATTACAAGAACGAGTTTCCGAAGCGCTGGCACGACGTCATGGACACCCGCCGATGGGGTCCGGGCGAGCGGATCGTGTTCGAGCCCTATACGGAAGATACGTTCAATGTGTCGCGCGACTGGATCGCCGATCACGACATCTTCGAGGGCGGCGATCTCGGCAAGCGGCGCTACGAGGAAGCGACCGTCGGCGTGATGTAACTCCCATCCCTCCCCGCTTGCGGGGAGGGATAGGAGGATCAAGCCATCTTCAGGCCGATGAAGCGCTCCAGCGTCGCATAGTCCTTGCTGAGTTCCGCCGAAGGGGCGCGGTGCACGACATTGCCGCGCTCCAGAACGATCGCGTGCTCGGTGAGCGCCAGCGCGATCTCGGCGTGCTGCTCAACCAGGATGAAGGCCGTGCCCTGTTCGGCGAGCATCTTGCGGATCGCAGCGGTCAACTCCTCCACGATGATCGGGGCGAGGCCTTCGAACGGCTCGTCGAGCAGCAGCAGCGACGGATTGGTCATCAGCGCGCGCGCGAGCGCCAGCATCTGCTGTTCGCCGCCCGAGAGCTGATTGCCCTTGTTGCCGCGGCGCTCATTGAGGCGCGGCAGCATTTCGTAGATGCGCTCGATGGTCCAGTGCCCCGGCCGCGCGGTGACGGTGAGGTTCTCCGCAACGGTGAGCGAGGGGAAAATCTCGCGCTCCTGTGCGACCCAGCCGATTCCGCCGCGGGCGCGCCTGTAAGGCGCAACGCGGGTGATGTCGCTGCCGCGCCAGTGGATCGTCCCGCGTGTCATGCGCGTGAAACCCATGATGGTCAGGAGCAGCGTGGATTTCCCGACGCCGTTCCGGCCCAGCACGGCGAGACTGCCCTTGTCGCCAAGGTCGAACGAGACATCGTTCAGCACAACGGCATCGCCATAGCCGGCGCGCACGCCTTTGAGCGAGAGCAGCGTGTCAGCCATGATGTGCGCCCCCGAGATAGACCTCGCGCACGCGCGGATCGGAGGAGATTTCCTTCGGCGTGCCTTCAAGCAGAATTGCGCCGCCGACCATCACGATGATGCGGCTCGCAAAGCGGAACACCACGTTCATGTCGTGCTCGATGAACAACACAGTGATGTCCTGCGAGAGATCCGCGATCACCGAGAACAGTTCCGAGCTTTCCTCGGGCGGCACGCCGGCCGCGGGTTCGTCGAGCAGCAGCACTTTCGGACGCGTCGCGAGGGACAGCGCAATTTCCAGCAGGCGCTGCTGGCCATAGGCCAGTTCGCGCGTCGTGCGATATGCGTGGTCGCCGAGGCGCAGCGACTTCAGGATCGCATAGGCCTCGTCGGCATTCTCGCGATAGGAGGGCAGCGCCTTCCACCATGTGCCGGCGTCGCCGGTGCGCTCGCAGATCGCGAGCGTCACCGCCTCGAGCGCGGACAGGTTCGGAAACAGCGTGTTGATCTGGAAGGTGCGAACGAGCCCGCGTTTCACACGCGCGTCCGGATGCAGCGACGTGACGTCGTCGCCGCCGAGCATGATCTGTCCCGAATCCGGCTTGATCATGCCGGTCATCAGATTGATCAGGGTCGTCTTGCCGGCGCCGTTTGGGCCGATCAGCGCGTAGCGTTCGCCCTTCGGGATCGCGATCGAGATGTCGCGCGCGACCTGAAGCTGGCCGAACTTCTTGTTGACGTTGAGTGTGGAGAGAGCAGGTGCGGTCATGTGCTGCGCCGTCCCGTCAGCATGCGATAGAGATGCGACAGGCCGCCGAGGATGCCGTTCGGCAGCAGCATCACAACCGCGACCAGCAGGAGGCCGATCCAGAAATACCAGTATTGCGGGTTGATGCCGGAGAACTGATCCCGCGCCACCATGAAGATGATCGCGCCGATCAGCCCGCCATAGAGCATGCCGGCGCCGCCGAGAACGAGCATGACAAGCACGTCGGCGGAGCGCTGGAAGTCAATGACACCGAGCGAGACGGTCGAGGTGGTCTGCGCCAGCAGCGCGCCGGCGATGCCCGCGATCGCAGCCGACATTGTGTAGACTTTGCGGATATGCGCAGCGGATGGCGCGCCAATCGCCGGCATGCGGACCGAATTCTCGCGGATGCCGCGCAGCGCAAGCCCGAACGGCGAATTGGTCAGCCGCCGCACCATCAGGAAGACCAGGAACAGCACAACCAGGGAATAGATGTAGGCGGTGCGGCCCCACAGGTCGAATTCATAGATGCCGAGCAGCTTGCCGATGCGGATGCCCTGCAGGCCATCGGCGCCACCGGTCAGCCAGTGGGCGCTGTTGGCAAGCTCATGAACGAGGATGCCGAGGCCAAGCGTGATCATGATCAGTGCCAGATGCTTGAAGCGCGCAACGATGAAGCTCGTGGCAAGCCCGAAGACACCGGTGATCAGCGCTGCGACGAGCAGCCCGAACAGCGGATCGCCATAGCCGTGTTTCGAGATGATCCCGGCTGTATAAGCGCCGACCCCGAAGAACGCGGCGTGCCCAAGCGAGACGATACCGGCATAGCCCAGGATCAGATCGAGCGAGAGAGCGAACAGCGCGGTGATCGCGATCTGGCTCGCGAGCGACAGGTAGTTCGGGAACACGAAGAACGGCAGGATGGTGGCGAGCCAGAACAGATATTCCAGCGGGTGCCAACGGACCTGGCGTTGAAGATAGCTGTGCGGGGTGAGGGAGGGGGCGCTCATTGAAGTCACCGCTTCCCGAACAGGCCCTGCGGCCGCCACATCAGAAGAACGATCATCACCAGATAGATCATGAAGGCGCCGATGCCCGGCACATAATACTTGCCGGCCATGTCGCTGATTCCGATCAGCACTGCGGCGACGAACGAACCCCAGATCGACCCCAGCCCGCCGACCGAGACAACGATCAGCACGTAGACGAGATAGATCAGCGCAAAGGACGGATCGAGGCCGACGATTTCAATCGCAAGCGCGCCACCGAGGCCGGCAAGCCCGGAACCGAGCGCGAAGGCGACCGCGAAAGTGCCGTCGACATTGATGCCGAGGCCGCGCGCCATGCGCTGGTTGTCGACGGCGGCGCGCACCTGTTGGCCGAATCGCGTGTATTCGAGCATCAGCACCAGCACGACAGTAACCGCAAGGCCGACCGCGACGAGGAAGAGACGATAGACGGCGAAGTTGATGCCGAAATAGACAACCGAGCCGCGCAGCCAGTTCGGCGTCACCGCCGGCTGCAGCACCGTACCGAAGATATAAGCCGCGCTCGCGATCGACATGAAGGCGAGTCCGATGGTGAGCAGCACCTGGTCGAGGTCGCTCGCGCGATAGAGCTTGCGATACAGCGTGCGCTCAAGCAGGACGCTGACCATGGCGGCGGCGATAAACGCCATCGGAAGCGTTGCGAGAAACGGCCAGCCAAAGCGGTGGACGAGCGTCACGGTCACGTAACCGCCGAGCATCGCGAAAGCGCAATGCGCGAGGTTGACGAAATTCATCATGCCGAGCGTGACGGACAGCCCGACCGACAACAGGAACAACAGCATGCCATAGGCAAAGCCGTCGAACAGAACGCCGATGATAGGCCCCAAAATTGTCCCCTCAGCCTAACGTCTTTCCCGGATTCCTTCGGCGCGTCCGAGGAACGGGTGCAGCCCATATCCCGAAAGGGCCGCGTGTTTGCTGCTTTATTTACCGGAAGTGTGCCCTGCAAGCCAACGCCCGGAGCAGATCGCTCCGGGCGTCCGCCAGTTCCACAGAAACAGATTACTTCTTGTTCTTCATCCGCTCCTTGACCGGGTCCTTCACGTTTTCGACCTTGTCGAACTCGACATTCTGCAGCTTGCCGTCGACCTTCTCGACGCGACGGATGTAGACGGTCTGGATGATGTCGCGGGTTTCCGGATCGATCGAGATCGGGCCGCGCGGGCTTTCCCAGGCCATGCCCTTGGCAGCGTCGATCATCGCCTGCGCGTCGGTCTTGCCGCCGGTCTTCTTCAGCGTGTCGTAGATCAGCTGCATGCCGTCCCAGCCGCCGATCGAGAAGTAATCGGGGTTGCGGCCGTAATCGGCGTTAAAGGCCTTCACGAAGGCGTCGTTCTTGGCCGACTTGTGAGCCGGGTCATAGTGACCTGCGGTGATGATGCCGAGCGCAGCGTCGCCCAGCGTCTTCAGCGCGTTGTCGTCGGTGACTTCGAGCTGACCCATGACCTTGGTCTTGCGGGCGTCGATGCCACGTTCGGCGAGCGCCTTGCCGAGTGCGCCCGGCTGTGCGCCGCCCGGCACCCAGATGTAGATCGATTCAGGGTTCAGGTCCTTGGCGCGCTGCACGAAAGCCGCGAAGTCCGGATTGGCGACGGGCATCTTCACCTGGCCGATCACCTCGCCGCCGGCCTCCTTGAAGCCGAGCGCGAAGGCGCCTTCTGCATCGAGGCCCGGACCGAAGTCCGAGACCATGGTGTAGACCTTCTTCTGGCCGTCCTTCTTCACCGCCCATTCGCCGAGCGCCTGGTTGAGCTGCGGCGTGGTGAGCGAGGTGCGCACCATGTACGGGGACTTCGTCGTGATGATCGAGGTCGCGGCGTTCATCACAACCATGAATTTCTTGGCCTGATCCGAGACGTCGCCGGCTGCGAGCGCGTTCGGCGTCAGCACGAAGCCGGCGAGAATGTCGACGCCGTCGCGCACGACCAGTTCCTGCGCAAGACGCTTCGCGACATCCGGCGCGATGCCGCCGGTATCCTTGCGGATGAACTCAATCTTGCGGCCGGCAACGGTGTCGCCGTTCTGTTTCACGAACAGCTTGATCGCGTTGTCCATCTGCGCCGCAGCGTCGGCGAACTGACCGGAATACGGCATGATGAGGCCGATCTTGATCGGGCCTTGCTGCGCGTGTGCGGCACTTGCAAACAACGCGGCGGCGGCAACAGCCGACAATCCAAACACACGTCTATTCATCGCTTATCCTCCTGAAGCCTTTAATCTTTTCACGCCAATATTTGCGTTGGCCGGACACTATCGGCAGGCGCTCAACTGGTCAATGAATCGCACCGGGATGCGGCAATTGGGATGCCCAATGCGACGGCCTTGGTGAACGGTGGGAGTTCTGCGGTCCAAACGTTCCGTGCTGCAGCGCGTCTATCATCGTCAATAATATTCGATGTGCACGCGAACGGTGCCGGTGGCGTCGTTGTAGAAGCCGTATTTCCGGGCTTTCTCGAGCATCCCGGAGATTGGATCGGACGCCGTTGCCGGGATCTGCGCCAAGACGCGCAAGTCCGACTCCTTGATCCAGATGTGATCTGTCGTGCACTCCACCTTGAATGGCAGGCCGCCCTCGATCTCGGCGGAGCTCCATCCCGATGGCGCGCGCAAGGAGAGGCGCCCGTAGTCGTTCCTTTCGAGAAGTTCATGTTTCCCGGCGGATAGCGAGATAATCATGCGTTGCGGTCCTAGCGGGATGACGTCGCTTCAAGGTCGCCGCGCAGTTTTTCAGGCTGCTCTGTCTTGTGCGCACCGATGACATGTTCGGCAAACAGGGACGCCGAATGCGACGCTTCATCGCGCGTCATGTCCCCGAAATAGATCTGGCACGCAAAATAGTTCAGCCCGGCATGCTTCGCCTGTGCGTCCAGAATCTCCCGGACGGTTTGCGGAGACCCGGCGGCGCCGTTTCCGAGCTTCAGCAGTTCGTCGAACGTGTCCGGATAGACGTGCCCGATGGGGAATGGAGTGCCGGCTTCCTTCCAGAGCATCTCCATCGCGTCGCGCCAGGGCCGGTAGGCCCGGCGTCCGATTGCCACCGCTTCGGCATCGGTATCCGCAACAACCACATGGCGCGTGATCCCGATATTGGGTAGCGCGCCCGGGTCGCGGCCAAGCCGGGTCCATGCCGCGCGGTAACGCTGCGCCACGTTGCGGGCGTTGTCGATCAGGCCGAGCATCATGATGTTGGCGCCGGTTTCGGCGGCCCAGTCGGCGCTGTCCGGCTTGGTCGTTGCGTACCATAGTGGCGGATGCGGCCGCTGGAGCGGATGAATGCGAACCGGGAACCGCTTGATGGTGATGTGCTTGCCGGTGAAGCTCACCTCATCCTGCGTGAAGGCTTGCCGGATGATCTCGAAATTCTCGAGATAGCGCGCCTGCGTTGTGGCGGGATCTTCGCCATACATCGCAATTTCGTAGGGCATCGAGCCGCGGCCGAGGCCCAGTTCCAGCCGGCCGCCGCTGAGCTGATCGAGCATGCAGATTTCTTCATAGGCGCGGACCGGGTGATAGATCGGCAGGACGAACAACAGCGGACCGAGCCGCATGCGCTTCGAACGCTGGGCCGCCGACGCCAGGAAGATGCCGGGAGAGGGTGCGAAGCCGAGCGGCGTGCCGTGATGCTCGGCAAGGTGATAGCAATAGAAGCCCAGCCGGTCGCAGAGCGATATGAAGTTCAGGCGGTCTTCGTATTGCTGGTGCAGCGGAGTCCCTGCCCCATCCATGTGATCGAAGATCGCATATTTCATTGCCCGGCACTCCCGCTGACCGGACAAGGCCTACCGGTCCATCCACATCGTTGTCAAGACAACGATGTCCCGGCAACGATAGCCGGATTTGTCCCGGCCTCGGGTGATTGCCTGTGCCGTCCGGCCATGCGATGAAAAAGGGCCGATTCAGGAGACACTCCATGGCGCGCAAGAAGGCTGCGCACCGGCGTGAAAAGCCGACGTCAGCACCGACGCCTCTGACGGGTCTGGTGGCCTTCAAGCTGATCCATCTCGCCGACACGATCAGCCGGGCCGCCACTCTGGTTTACGAGAAGCAGTTCGGGCTCAATAATTCCGAGTTGCGGGCGATGATCGCCTTGCGCGATCTGCAGCCTCTTACGATCGCCGATCTCAGCCGGGTCGGACGGATCGACAAGGCGTGGGTGAGCCGCTCGGTGGCGAGCCTGCTGGACCGCGGACTGGTCAGCCGGGAGGCGCACCCGACCGATCAGCGGATGGCCCTGATCCGGCTGACGCCCGCCGGGCTTGCCCTGACGCGCGAGTTCGAGCCGGTCGCGCATGCGCGGCAGAAGCGCCTGCTCGCCGGTGTGTCGCAACGCGAGGCATTTCGCGTCATCGACATGCTCCAAAAGAATGCAGATCAATTGCTGAAAGAGCCTTAGCATGGGCGTTCGGTAGCCGCCCGGCGCCCGGGCATTGCCGGCACGCACGGATGCGCTACCGTGCCGCGCAGCTTTGTGAGTTTACAGGAATGTCGGACCTTCGTTTCCAACTGAACGGTCGCTGGCGCACGGAGAACAGTATATCTCCGACTACGACGCTTCTGGATTATCTGCGGCTGAATGCGCGGCTGACCGGCACCAAGGAAGGCTGCGCCGAGGGCGACTGCGGCGCCTGCACTGTGGTGGTCGGACTGCCGCAGGCCGATGGGCGTCTGGCGTGGCGCGCCGTCAATTCCTGTCTCGTGCTGGTTCCGCAGGTCGACGGTCTTCCGGTCATCACCGTGGAAGGGCTGGCCCAGCCGGACGGAACCCTGCACTCGGTCCAGCAGAGTCTGGTCGACGCCGATGCCACGCAATGCGGCTTCTGCACGCCCGGCTTCGCAATGGCGATGTTCGCCTTCGCCCATGAAACCAAGGATCTTGGCGGCGAGCCGCGTAACGACGAAACCATCCATGAGGCTCTGGCCGGCAATCTCTGCCGCTGCACCGGCTATCGTCCGATCGTGGAAGCCTGCAAGACCATGCGCGCCGATCCGCCCGGATGCGGATTTGCCGATCGTGCGGGCGAGGCTGCATCGGAATATCGGCAGGGCTCGCAGCTCTATCTCGCGCCGCGCAGCCTCGACGAACTGGTCGAAGCGAAGTCCAGGTATCCCGACGCATACGTGCTTGGCGGCGGGACGGATCTCGGCATCCGTGTTTCCAAGGACCGCGAGACCTTTCCGGTCGTAATCTCGACGCAGTGGGTCAGCGAGTTGCGTGCGATTTCGGACGCCGGCGGCAAGCTCACTATCGGCGGTGGCGTCACCTACACAAAGGCGCTGCCGTTCCTCGACAAGCATTTTCCTTCGTTCGCCGATCTGGTGCGCCGCATCGGCTCGCGGCAGATCCGCAATATCGGCACACTGGCCGCGAACATCGCCAATGCGTCGCCGATCGGCGACACCATCCCCTGCCTGATGGCGCTCGATGCGACGATCATGCTGCGCTCGAAGCGGGGCATTCGCGGTGTGAAGGCCGACGCATTCATCCTGAGCTATCGCAAGACGGCGATGGAAAAGGACGAGGTCATCGCAGCGATCGAAATTCCCCTGCTGAAGGACGGCACGACGTTCACGACGTATAAGCTGTCGAAGCGGTTCGATCAGGATATCTCGACCGTGATCGGCGCCTATCGTCTCCGTCTTGAAGGCGGCACAGTTGCGGAACTGCGCGCCGCCTATGGTGGCATGGCCGCCACCACGGCGCGTGCGAGGCATGTCGAGGCCGCCATCACCGGCAAGCCCTGGACGGCCGAAACCTTGCGCGACGTCG
>Ga0180218_1002219_pt1 | contig 10373 bp, 9 predicted proteins | sample eDN3rd37CKraftBY_FD_151334 | JGI IMG/M metagenome (GOLD analysis project Ga0180218, IMG submission 151334) | Enriched backyard soil microbial communities from Emeryville, California, USA - eDNA 3rd pass 37_C Kraft BY (version 2) (version 2) | ecosystem: Environmental > Terrestrial > Soil >... | reverse complement strand
GACCCACGACGACGCCCAATTCGATTTCCCAATCCACCTGATCGTTCGGCCCGGGGAGCACGATGTCGTCGAACGGACCGCAAATCGAGCTCGGCGCCTTCAAGAACAGGTACGGACGCGCGCGAGACTTCTCCCCCATGAAATCCTTCTTGCGGTCGAAGTCTCCGCCATATCCGCTGTTGCGCATTTCAGCGACATGGCCGCGGAAGTTGGCGGCGGCGCACAGCATCTTTGACGGCTTCTTCAATGGTGCCAGCACACGAAGCCCGCCCTCATTACCCGAGGGAATGGTCTGCTTCTCAACCGCGGCCAACCCGGCCCCACCGACGAGCTCGGTCAGTCCTTGAAAAGCCTCGTCCCAGTTCTCAAGCAAGTCGTCGATCGTCTCCGATCCTGTCAGCGCGGCGCCCTGAAGCGAAATCGGCCGCGACGCGGCACGCACCAGATCGGAAAGGCGGACCACCTCATGGCCGATCACGACCCCAGTGAAATTTCCGCTCGCGCTTGAGGCAAATCGGCCCAGACTGAACATCTTTAATCCCCGGTTTTTGGATATTGGCGTCGGCGGCATCCGCCTCAAGACGGCAGATGCAGCATCGATCGCGCTTCAGAGGCGGTGGCTGGCTCGCCACCAAGGTCGGTTATAATACGAACCGCCTTTTCCACCATCGCGGCATTGCTTGGCGCGAGATTCTTCCTGTCGAGGCGGACTGCGTCTTCAAATCCGACACGGACGTGCCCACCGAGCAGAAACGCCTGGGCCACGAACGGGAAGGCATGGCGGCCGATCGAAAAGGCCGCCCACTCGCACGGCTGCGGCAGCAAGGACCTGGCGTACATCAAGGTCGCGGGCGTCGGCCCGAAACCGTAATTGACGCCGCAAACGATCTGGAACAGCGGATTCGGATCGAGCACCCCGGCTTGCAACAGATCGCAAGCCAACCGGATGTCGCCGCTGTCGAAAACCTCGAGTTCAGGCTTCACGCCTGCGGCACGGATGGCATCCGCCATGATGCGCAGGTTCCGCGGCGTGTTGATGACCACGGCGCTTTCCGACCACATGGTATTGAGGTCAAGGCTGCAAATATCCGGCTTCAATGCGACCACATGCTCGACGCGCTTCAGCGGATGAAGCAAATTGGATGCGGGCGCTGCGATCTGCGGGTCGTCGTCGCTCGGCACGAAGCGACCGCCGGGACCCGTCGTGAGGTTGATGAGCAGATCGACGCCTGACGAGCGGATACGATCGACGACCTCGCGGTAGTGCGAAAGCTCCATGCTCGGGCGGCCATCGGGATAGCGCACGTGAATATGCGCGATCGCGGCACCCGCGCGCGCCGACTCGATCGCCGCATTGGCGATCTGTTCAGGTGTGCATGGCAGGCCGGGGTGATGCTCCAGCTTGGTGTGGTTGCCGGTAACGGCGACAGTGATGATCGTCTTTCTCGACACGCCACACCGCAGCTATGAGCGTTGTTGGACCTGCACGGCGACGCCCGATCGCGAGCGCGCCTTGCCGCTTCGCTACCGAATTTCGCTGAAACGCGGCATCGGCTGCGGAAGCGGAACCATGCCCTCACCTTCCACGACCGGAGGCGCATCGCCCGCCATCCAGTAGCGGTTGGCGAAATCGGGCACCCAAAGTCCGGGCTGCCAATTGTCATCGACGAAGTCGCCGTCCGCGGTGTACTCGATCTCGCCCCCGACCGGCGATGTCATGTAATAAAACACGATCGACGACGCGCGGTGGCGGCCGAGTCCGTACTGGCTCTTCCATCCCTTCCGCTGCATGTGGTTCGCACCGACCATCAGCTCGTCAATCGATTCCAGACCGAATGCCATGTGATGGAAGCCGAGCGGGCGGTTCACGATGAAGAAGTTATGATGCTCATTGCGGCCCTCGGCGCGCAGAAATACGCCGCGACCGCGCGACACGTCGGTGACGCGGAATTTCAACCGGCCAACATAGAAATCGAGCTGCTCGTCGACGTTCGGCGTCGCGAACACCACATGCTGGATGAGCTGCGGCCGGGCCCGGTCATACCACTTCCGCATTTTGTTCCAGCGGGGCCGCTCCGTCAGACTGTTCTCCAGGTTGGAAACCTTGCCTTCGAGCGGCTTGCGGTTGAACACGCGAAAGCCGATCCGTATCCCTGCGGGATCGACGGTGCGAAGCGTGCCGTCTGCGTCCTTCGTGACAACCCGATCGGTTTTCAGATCAGCCTCGATGGCATCCAGCGCAGCCTGGCTATCGACGCCCCAGATGACTTCGCGCGGCCCGTCACCGGGCAGGAACTTCGGCGGCAACGCAGGATCGCTGTCCTTGCGCACAAGGACTTTCGAACCCTCCGGAAGCACGAAGTCGGCTCCCGCGGCCGTACGCGTTCCCTCCAGCCCGAAATCCTCAAAGAACCGGATCAACTCGTCCGGATTCGTCGCGGAGAAAACGACAGTCTCGACACCGTTAATTGCCATGACGCGCCTCGATTGCGGCTTGTACCGGCCGCCTAACAGACAGGGATGCTGGCCCTTCTACTACTTTGAGCTATTTCCTTAGTCAAGGAATATTGGAACGTCCCTTGTGAGCGGCGCCCGTGCGCCGCGCCTAACGGACCTTCTTGCGTTCGCCGGTCTTGCCCGTGGCCGCATCATAAGCGTCGAGCACGAGTGTTTCTGTGAAAGTGATATGCTTGTCCAACAGCTTCACGGCACGTTCGACATCACGCTCCCGCGCTGCATTAGCAATCATCTCGTGCTCGCGGCTGCGGTCGACCTGGCGTGTCGTGGTCAAGAACATCCGGCGATACCGGTCCGACATGTCGTGCAGCGTTCGACAGAAATTCAGTAGCAGCGGCATCCCGCAGCTGCTGATCAGCGCCATATGATAGGCGCGATGGCATTGCTCCCACTGATCGTTGATCTCCGGCTTGTCGCCACGCTGGCGCGATGTCAGCGCTGCAAGACGATGCTGCGCAGCGACGATCGCCGTCTCCCATTCGAGATCGCCCCGTTCGATTGCGTGGCGCAGCGCGAGGCATTCCAGGCTTCGGCGCAGTTCACTGACTTCGATCAGATTTTCGCGCGAGACCGGAGCAACCCGAAACCCGCGCTGGTCCTCGGCGACGACCAGACCTTCGGCCGCGAGCCGCATGAGCGCCTCCCTCACCGGGGTGAGGCTGACATCATAACGCGTGCGCAAATCGTCAGGGCTCAACCGGACGCCGGGGAGCATGGTGCCCTTGAGGATTTCGCCGCGGATCCGATCAACGATGTCGGTCGAGAGCGTTGAACCCATTGCGTTCCCTGACGAAAAGATCGCCGATTAGCTGTTCTTGCCGATGCTCTGCTTAACCTTCAGTGCAACAGGAATTGGTTGCCCCAATGATCGCGCCGCACATGCCTCCGCGGCAAATTCGGCAAAGGCGATGTCCTGAAGCGCAGAACCGACCGACTTGAACATGGCAATATCCGACGCGGCGCGCCGATACGGTATGCGATTCTGAACCAGATCATACAAGGAAAACAGCTTATGCTCGAAGGAGACGCCCTTCTCGCGCGCCGCTATCATGTCTCCGGTGTCGTGGCTCAGTTCCTTGACCTCATCGGCGACGATGACCGACGCCCGTTCCACCACCGACGCGTCGACCTCGCGTTGGCTCGCGGTCGTGGAGCCGATCGAAACGATCGTCGCGCCCGGCGCAAGCCAGTTGCCATACAGGATTGGGCTCTCATCCCGCGAACGGGCCGCTGCGAGGACGTGGGTCGCACCGCTCACAGCCTGATCGGGCGAGGACACCGCCTCCGCATCGATACGCAAATCGGCGCGAACGCTCTCCGCGAACGCCTCCCGGCTGGCTGCCGTCGGACTGAAGACCGCCAAGCTTTGCACCGGCCTCGCTGCGGCGATTGCCCGCACATGCGATCGCGCCTCGAGACCTGATCCCAGCACCGCAAGTTTGCCGATCGGCCCCGGCGCCGACAAAGCGTCGAGACCGAGCGCCGAGGTGGCGGCGGTTCGCATCGCCGTAATCGAAATGCCATCCATCAGATAGGCAAGTTCGCCGGTCGCCTTGTCGAACAGCGTGATGACGTAGACGACCTTTCCGTCCCGGGTACGCGAGATCTGCTTCGTTCCCATGAACCGGCCGGTGCCCGGGATCGCCGGCATGCAGCGAATCCAGGCGCTCTTGTCGGCTGCGACCAGCCGCCCGACCGCCCTGTTGTTGTTGGCCTCCGCGGAATAAGCCTTCCGCATGCAGTCGATCGCCGCCGGCCAATCCAGGATGGCATCCGTGTCGGCGGCCGAAAGGTAAATCACGCGCCCCTCTCCTGCCGCTCAAGCCGGATTGCGTCCGACGAAATAATCGGTGTCCGGATCATCCGTCGGATTGAGACCACTGGCTTTGACGGCGGCCCGCAACGTCCTCATATGCGCGTCGATCATCTTCTGCGTTGGATAGCGCAGCGGACCGCCGTTAAACCCGTGCAGCCAGCTCTGATATTTCCAGTAGGCGCGGTGAATGAGCTTGGTCCCCGGCATATGGGTGGCCTGCAAATTCTTGTTGGCCATGCGCGCGGGATGCACTTGCCAAAAGATCTCCATCGCCTCTTCGAAGCGGTTTTCGCGCATGAGGTTGAACATGACCGGGACGCGATCGCGGAGCAGACAGTGGTTGCTCGTTCCCGACCATTGCATCGGATAGCTTGCCATCAACGGAATGGCGTCCGCTTCGATCGGGCACGTGACGATGACATCCTTGGCGTGACGATTCCAGCATTGAACGAAGCCGCCGATCGTGGGCATGCCTCCCTCGGCCTTGATGCACACGATGTTCGGGATATCGGCCACGATCTGCGCAATCAGTTCCGGCGGCATTCCGGCGGGATGAATGCGCTCAAATCCCCAATGCGGCACCGGAAACAGGATGACGCCGAGATTGGTGCTGTCACAGAACGCCTTGGTGTAGTCGTAAATTTCCTTCGCGGTCGTCGGATAGAAATTTCCGGGATAGCCAAGCAAGACATAGTCGGCGCCGGCCTTCTCCGCGGCCTGCACGGCTTCGATGTTTTCGGCGAGCGTACCGAATCCGGCGTGATGGATCAGTTGTAGTTTGTCACCGGCTTCGTCTCGCGCCCATGAGGTGAACTGGGCGTACTCCTCCACGGAGATGATGACTTCGGAAACAAGAAGCGTGCCGGTGAAGCCGAACTCGATCACCTTACGAACATCGTGCCGGATCGCCTTCTCGTTCAGGCGTTTGAGATCGGCAGTAAAGGTCGGAATGATGATGTTCGCGCACCCGTGCATGTTGTCCCGAGCCCAGGCGCGTGCATCGGCTTTTTTGTAACTCGCCATCTTAGCCTTTCCCGTAATTGCCGGTTGAGCCTGCCCGGCATAATGCATCCTGTCAACAATAATGCATTTTTTTATCGACAGTCGATTTTCTGCCTGTTACCGTTTCTCACAGTGGAAGATGGACATGTGGGTCAGTCACGGGCGAAGGATTGCGTGGTGGCGTTGGTTCTGATTTCAGGGCGCCCCTTACAGGTCGGCACGCAAGCCCTCAGGGAGGACTCGTCTGCTCGAAGGCGAGATGTCCGGTCGTCCCGTTAAGAAACACGTCGGCTCGGAATGTTGCAGTGAGTGCACCATCACCCGATCCGTAAACTTGGAGGAACCATGGTGCTAAAGCGAACCTGGCTTGCGATTGCAGCTCTCATTCTGCCTTGCGTGGCGAACGCGCAGTCATTTCCAACGCGACCGATCGAAATGATCATTCCGTTCTCGGCCGGCAGTGCGCTCGATTCCAACGGGCGCATCTTCGCGAACGCCTTCAGCGAAGCGCTCGGGCAGAGCGTTGTCATCCTCAACCGCGATGGCGCGTCCGGAACGCTCGGCTTCACGGCGCTGACCCGCGCGGCGCCAGACGGCTACACCATCGGATATGGCCCGACGACGCCGATCGCCAACGCACCGTTCCTGCTCAAGTCGGTGGGATACAACGTCGAATCATTCACCTATATCTGCCAGCTGTTCGAAACGGTCTTCCTGATCGCGGTTGGCCCGAACTCGAAATTCACCTCGGTGTCGGACCTGTTCAAGGCCGCCAAGGAAAAGCCGGGCGAACTGACCTTCGGCAGCGCCGGCGTTGGGACCATCGGACACCTTTCGCTTGCGCATATGGCGTCGTCCCTCGGCCTTAAGTTCCAACACGTCCCTTATCGCGGCGACGCTGCCTTGGTCCCGGCCCTTTTGAAGGGCGACCTTGACTTCGCCGTCGTCACCGTCGGGACACTCGTCAACCAGCCCAAGCTCAAGACTCTGGCGGTCGTGGCGAACGAACGCCATCCCGCATTCCCGGATGTCCCGACCGCGCAAGAGGTCGGCAGCGTCAAGATCGCGATTCCGCCGGCCCATATCGGCGTGTTTGCGCCGCGCAACATCCCGGCCCCGGTTCGCGCTACGCTCGAGAAGGCCTGCGAAACCGCGCTCAAGTCCGAGGCCGTCCAGCGGGCCGCGAAAATCACCGGACAAAACATCAAGTACCTCGATGGAGCGAAGTTCGAGCAGCAGACCATCGCGGACTATAATCTGAAGAAGGAAGTCATTCATAACTTGGGTCTGGCCGCTCAGTAACCGCGAGCCTCCCGCCCTTTCCTTCAGAGCCGCCCGATCTCTCGGGCGGCTCTTTTTATGTGCGCGATCGGAGAAGAGTTCGCCTCGCTGGCCGCACACAGAATACGTCTATCGCGGACGCCTTGTGATCGAAGGCGTACTGCCGAAGCGCATCGACACCGCCGATGTGGGAGTTGGGCGGCTGACGTCACGCAACACGTGTTGCTTGCCCTCAATGGATTGGACCTTTCTCCGGACCGCGCACCAAAGCAAACGCTGACGTCGCCTTGGCCGCCGGCGCTTTCATTGCGCGTCCGCCTGCGAACACGCCTTTCGACACGAAAGCGCCAGCGATTTCCCCCGCGTTACGCGTGGAAAGCTTTTCCTTAGCCGGTTCGCGCGCTGCGCGATTAATTCTCTTTCCTGCATGGAAAAGGCATTCATTTTCTTATTTTTCCGCGTCTCTTGACCCCCGCCCCGCCTGTCAAGAAAAGTGATCGTGCCCTGCGGTTTTTCAGCAGGGCCGCGGGATTTGACCGAGCAGCTTGCGCCGCGATGAAAAACGCTAAAGCGCCACGAATGCTCTTCGTGGGCTCCACACGACAGGAGAAACGCGATGGGCCATATTCTCAATCGCAATCCGTTCCACTACCGCCGTCTTGGTGCCGATCATCCTGGCGCGGATCACCCGTGTTGTCGCTGAATGCATTTGCACAGCTCATCGCACAACCGGTCACGGGAGATCATCATGTTCCATGCCTATGTTATTGAGGTCGCCGGCAGCGCCGCCGGCATCATCGTCAAGGATGGCGCCTGCTTCACCTTCTGCGCATCCGATTCAAAATTCAGCGCACTGGACGGGCGGAATTTTCACAATGCGCGGGACGCCGAAGCTGCGGCTCACCGCCATATCGCCGGAACCCGCGGCAGGCCTGCGCGGCCCCCGCTCAGCGAACGCATGTTCGGTGCGCGCTGACCCCATTCATCCCCTCGACGCATTCATCAGGAGACATCATGCGTAAATTCCTGCTCGCGGCCGTCGCCGCTTCTCTCATCGCCGGTCCCGCTCTCGCCCAGGACAAAGGACCGGACACGATCCTCAACGTGTCCTATGACATCTCGCGCGAATTGTTCGCTGCAATCAATCAGGCCTTCATCAAGAGCTGGAAGGCGAAGACCGAGCAGAATCTGACCATCAACCAGTCCCATGCCGGCTCATCGCGCCAGGCACGCGCCGTTCTCGAAGGGCTGGAGGCGGATGTGGTGACCTTCAACCAGGTCACGGACGTGCAGATCCTGCACGACCGCGGCAAGCTGATCCCGGCCGACTGGCAGAAGCGCCTGCCGAACGATTCGTCCCCGTACTACTCCCTGCCGGCGTTCCTCGTGCGCGCCGGAAACCCGAAGAACATCAAGGACTGGGACGATCTCGTTCGCCCCGACGTCAAGGTCGTGTTCCCGAATCCGAAGACCTCCGGCAACGCACGCTATACCTATCTTGCGGCCTATGCCTTCGCGAAGGAGAAGTATGGCAGCGACGAAAAGGCCGAAGAGTTCATCAAGAAGCTGTTCGCGAATGTCCCCGTTTTCGATACCGGGGGACGCGGTGCGACCACGACCTTCGTCGAGCGTGAAGTCGGTGATGCGCTCATCACCTTCGAAGCGGAGACCAACGGCATCCGCGACCAGTTCGCGGCCAAGAAATTCGAGGTCGTCGTCCCCTCGCTCAGCCTGCTGGCCGAATTCCCGGTCACGGTCGTCGACCGCGTCGTCGACAAGCGCGGATCGCGGAAAGTCGCAACCGCCTATCTGGAATTCCTGTACTCGCAGGAGGGCCAGGAGATTCTCGCGAAGCTCCACAACCGCGTTCACCATCCCGAAGTCGTGAAGAAGTACCAGGCCAACTTCCCCAAGGTGCGCCTCGTGAAGGTGGAGGACACCTTCGGCAGCTGGGACAAGGTCAATAAGGAGCATCTCGCCTCGGGCGGAAAGCTGGATCGCCTGTTCGGCTCCCGCTAAGGTTGTAACCAACCCGCGCAAGGCCGCACGCGCATGCCGCGTGCGGCCTCGCTGCTGTTCTGAGACTCCTCTCTTGCGCCGTCGCACCATCCCCGGATTTGGCCTGTCCCTCGGAACGACAATCCTGTACCTCGGGATCGTCGTTCTGCTGCCGGTCGCTGCGCTCCTCCTAAAGGCGGCCGAAGTGGGCCCCGCGCAATTTGCCGCCATCATCGGAAGTCCACGGACGCTGAATGCGATCCGGTTGACGGTACTGACCGCACTCGGGGCAACACTGTTCAATGCCGCCTATGGGCTCGCGCTGACCTGGGTGTTGGCACGCTACGACTTTCCGGGAAAGCGCCTGCTTGACGCACTGGTGGACGTTCCGTTCGCGCTGCCAACCGCCGTCGCGGGGCTCGCGCTGACCGCGCTGTTTGCCAAGAACGGATGGTTCGGCCGGCCGCTCGCGGATATGGGCATCGCCGTTGCCTATACGCCGCTCGGCATCATGCTGGCGATGGCCTTTACCTCGGTGCCATTCGTCGTCCGCACGGTCCAGCCGGTGATCGAGGATCTCGGCACCGACATCGAGGAAGCCGCCGGCACTCTCGGCGCGAGTGAATGGCGCATCCTGCGGTCCATCATTTTCCCGGCGATCTTTCCGGCCTTCCTGACCGGCTGTTCGCTGGCTTTTTCCCGCAGCCTCGGTGAATTCGGCGCCATCATCTTCATTGCCGGCAACCAGCCGAACTACACCGAGATCATCGCGCTGCTCGCCATCATCTTCATTGCGGGCAACCAGCCGAACTACACCGAGATCATCGCGCTGCTCGCCTTCATCCGGTTGGAGGAATTCGACTATCCCGCCGCGGCCGCGATCGCGGCCACGATGATGATGATCGCCTTTGCCATGCTGCTCATCACCAACGCGATCCAGTCATGGCATCTGCGTTATGCCGACCGTGGAGACTGACGGCATGGCCGACACCGCGCTGCGCACAAGGGTTGGGACATTCAAGGTGGGCGGGGCACCCGCCGTGCGGCGCACACTGCTGGCGGCGGTCTGGGTGATGACCCTCCTTTTCATCGTGGCACCGCTGGTCACGATCATCGCCCTTGCCTTCGCAAAGGGCGTTGCGGGTTATATCCAGAATCTGGTCGAGCCCGCGACGATGCACGCGATCTTCCTCACGGTGCTGACCGCTCTGGTGGTCGTTCCGATCAACACCGCCTTTGGTCTGACCGCAGCCTGGGCGGTGACCAAGTTCCGGTTTCCGGGGCGCGATCTTCTCGTGACGTTGATTGACCTTCCCTACTCGATATCGCCGATCGTAGCCGGCGTCGCCCTGCTCCTGGTCTATGGCGCACAGGGTCTCTTCGGACCGTTTCTGGCTGATCACGGCATCAAGATCATGTTTGCTCTACCGGCGATCTTTCTCGCCAGCCTGTTTGTGACCGCGCCCTTCGTCGCGCGCGAAGTCATCCCGCTGATGCAGACTCAAGGGACGGACGAGGAAGAGGCGGCGCTGTCCCTCGGAGCCTCGGGGTGGAAAACCTTCATGTATGTCACGCTGCCCAGCGTGCGCTGGTCCGTGATTTATGGTGCGATCCTGTGCAATGCGCGCGTGATGGGGGAATTCGGCTCGGTCTCCGTGGTATCAGGGAACATCCGCGGCGTCACCAATACGCTGCCACTGCAAGTCGAGCTGCTCTACCACGACTATAACGTCACCGGCGCATTCGCGGCAGCATCGGT
>Ga0180218_1002218_pt1 | contig 10375 bp, 11 predicted proteins | sample eDN3rd37CKraftBY_FD_151334 | JGI IMG/M metagenome (GOLD analysis project Ga0180218, IMG submission 151334) | Enriched backyard soil microbial communities from Emeryville, California, USA - eDNA 3rd pass 37_C Kraft BY (version 2) (version 2) | ecosystem: Environmental > Terrestrial > Soil >... | reverse complement strand
TCCGGCTGCCTGTGGCTGACCACCATCGCGGTGGTTGGCATTGCGGGTTTCTATTATGCCGCGACCAACGCGACGAAGCTTTTGGCGCTTCGGCTGCCGCCGCAGGGCAATCCCGAGGCGACGATGGCTTTCGCCGCGTTCGGACTGGTGATCCTGCTGTTTTTCGCCGGCTATCGCCGCTACCTCAAGCGGGCGCACAACTGGCCTTCGGTGAAGGGCAGGATCGTCAAAAGCGAGGTCGAGAGCTATATCAAGCGCGACAACGGCCGCGACCGCACGATGTATTCGCCGCTCGTCGAATACATCTATCGCGTGAACGATCGCGAATACCGCAGCCGCCAGATTCGTTTCAGCATGACGGTTTCGGGCGGCGAGGCTTTCGCCCGCAAGGAAGCGGCGCGCTATCCGGTCGGCGCCGAGGTCGTTGTGCATTACGACCCGGATAATTTCTCGAGCGCCGCGCTCGAAGGCCCTGGCGGTTATCCCTGGGTCATGCTGGCCGCCGCCGCGTTTTGTTTCGCAGCCGCCATCTTCGCCAGCGGCATTTTCCGTTAACGCACCAGCGGATAGCCCGGCATCAACTTATAGGGATGCTCCCAGCCCGGCAGCGCTTTGATGCGCTCGAGCCAGGCGCCGATCGCCGGATGTTCTTTCGCGATGTCGAAGCCGAATTCCTCCGGCGGGTAATACATATAGCCGCACATCGAGATGTCGGCGACGGTCGGCCTGCCGCCGAGCAGGAATTGGCGGCCCTCGAGCCGCTGGTTGACGATCTTCAGCACGTTTTCGATGCGCGGCTTCAGGAAGTTGAGCGCGCCGGGATCGGGGTTGCCGGAAAGTGTTTTCACGAAACGGTACGGCCCGAGAAAACCGTTGACCTTCTGGTTGTCGAACAACAGCCAGCGCAGATTTTCCAGTTCCTCGTCCTCGCCTTGCGGCCTGAATTTACCGAACTTGTTGGCAAGATGCGTGAGGATGACGCCGGATTGCGAAAGCTTGCGGCCGCCGAAGGCGAGCACCGGCGCTTCGCCCATCTCGTTCACTTCACTGCGATACTTTGGCGTGCGCGCTTCGCCGCCCTTGAAGAAATCGACGAATACCGGCTCCCAGTCGGCGCCGACGAGATTGAGCATGAGCGCCGCACGGTAGCAGTTGCCCGACTGCGCGAAGCAGTGAAGTTTGTATTCGGCCATGGTGGGATTACCCGCTGGAGTGGCTGAAATGAAAAGCGCGCCAGCCTAGAAGGAAAGCGCGCTCGCCGCCAGCGGCGGGCAATCACCTCGCGGTGTGGTTTCGCGCCCGCGGCAATCCCTGCCGCGAGCGCGCATGTGCTGCGTTATTTCATCGTCGGGATGGCGAAATCGGCGCCCGCCTTGGTGCCGCTCGGCCAGCGCGCGGTGACGGTTTTGGTTCGCGTGTAGAAGCGGATCGAATCCGGGCCGTGCTGGTTGAGATCGCCAAAGCCCGAGCGCTTCCAGCCGCCGAAGGTGTGATAGGCAAGCGGCACCGGGATCGCGAAGTTGATACCGACCATGCCGACCTCGACCCTGCTCGCGAAATCACGCGCGGCGTCGCCGTCGCGCGTGAAGATGGAAACGCCATTGCCGTATTCGTGCTTGGTCGGCAGATCGATCGCTTCCTGGTAGCTGTTGGCGCGCACGACCGAGAGCACCGGGCCGAAGATCTCTTCCTTGTAGATGCGCATCTCGGGCGTCACTTCGTCGAACAGGCAGCCGCCCATGTAGAAGCCGTTCTCGTAGCCCTGCATTTTGAAGTTGCGGCCATCGACCTTGAGCTTGGCGCCTTCCTTGACGCCGATATCGACGTAGCTCTTCACCTTTTCGAGGTGTGCCTTGGTGATCATCGGGCCATAGTCGGCATCTGCCATGGTCGAAGGCCCGATCTTCAGGCTCTCGACGCGCGGGATGAGTTTTTCAACCAGCGTGTCGGCGGTTTTCTTGCCGACGGGAACGGCGACCGAAATTGCCATGCAGCGCTCGCCGGCCGCGCCGTAGCCCGCGCCGATCAATGCATCGACCGCCTGATCCATGTCGGCGTCCGGCATCACGATCATGTGGTTCTTGGCGCCGCCGAAGCACTGCACGCGCTTTCCGTGCGCCGTGCCGCGCGTATAGACGTATTCGGCAATCGGCGTCGAACCGACGAAGCCGACCGCCTTGATATCCGGATCGTCGAGAATGGCATCGACCGCTTCCTTGTCGCCGTTGACGACATTGAGGATGCCGGCCGGCAGGCCAGCCTCGATCATGAGCTCGGCAAGCCGCATCGGCACGCCGGGATCGCGCTCCGAAGGCTTGAGGATGAACGCATTGCCGCAGGCGATCGCTGGGCCGAACTTCCACATCGGGATCATCGCGGGAAAATTGAACGGCGTGATGCCGGCGACGACGCCGAGCGGCTGGCGCATCGAATACAGATCGATGTTGGTGCCGGCGCTCTCGGTGAATTCGCCCTTCATGAGGTGCGGAATGCCGCAGGAGAATTCGATCACTTCGACACCGCGCTGAATGTCGCCGCGCGCATCGGGGATGGTCTTGCCATGCTCGCGCGCCAGCAACTCCGCGAGCGAGTCGGTTTCCTTCGCGATCAATTCGAGAAACTTGAACATCACGCGCGCGCGGCGCTGCGGATTGGTGGCGGCCCAGCCGGGCTGCGCGGCCTTGGCGTTTTCGACCGCGGCGCGCATCTCCTGCTTGGAAGCGAGCGCGACCTTGGCGATCACTTCGCCGGTCATCGGTTGATAGACATCGGCGGTGCGTCCGGACGTCCCCTTTACATTCTTGCCGCCAATGAAATGGCCGATCTCGCGCATATTTCACTCCCCAAATAGCTTCATGATTTTCATGCAGAACCCCGCCGAGAACCGGCCGGGCTTTGCACGCCATTATAGGGAGTCTAGTGGACCTCGGGCATGCGCTGAAAGTTGGACTTGGGCAAACCGCCGTGCGGAAGCGCCAAGTACCTGTTTTCAATGGATAAATCAGGCGGCCGCGGAACGCGCCATCCGGTTCCGTTGCTTAACGCTCTTTTAGTCGCACCCCGCTTAAATCGGCCCGTTGCGTACCGCGCCAGGATGGCGCGGGTGAAGACGGAGAACCGTTATGGATTTAACTACAGCGCTCGGCCTGGTGGCCGGCGCGGCTGTTGTCGTCGGCCTCATTTTGATGGGCGGCGACCTCCGCAGTTTCGTCGATATGCACGCCGTCATCGTCATCTTCGGCGGCTCGTTCGCGGCGACCCTGATCCGCTTCCCCTTGAGCTCCATTCTGCATGGCGTGCCGATGGGCTTGAAATATGCCTTCACGATGCGGCGCATGACGCAGCGCGACCTCGTTGACGAGATCGCGCGCCTCGCCGAGATCGCCCGCAAGGCCGGCCCGCTCGGCCTCGAAAAGGAAGAAGTGCCCGACGAATTTCTGGCGGTTGGCGTGCGCTACGTCGCCGACGGCTATGACGCCGATTTCATCCGCGAAACCATGGAGCGCGACCGCGAGACGTTCCTGACCCATCTCGACGAAGGCCAGAAGATCTATCGCGCCATCGGCGATTGCGCCCCGGCATTCGGCATGGTCGGCACCTTGATCGGCATGGTGCAGATGTTCGCCAACATGACCGACCCCTCGAAGCTCGGCCCGTTCATGGCCGTCGCGCTGCTCGCGACGCTCTACGGCGCGTTGGTCGCCAACATTCTTTGCTTGCCGATCGCCGACAAGCTGCACCTCAAGCTCGCCGATGAGGAAGTCAACCGCACGCTCATCATCGACGGCGTGATGATGCTGCGTGAATCGAAGAGCCCGCAAATCGTGCGCGAAATGCTCGAGGCCTATGTCCCCGAGCAACACCGCGTCGACCCCGATCTCGCGGCCGCCTGAGCGGCGCCGCAGGGAAGCGAGTAGAGTACGATGTCGAAAAAACGCGGCGCAGCGCATGGCGGCGGTCACGGCTGGTTCGTGACCTTCGCCGATCTGATGGGCCTGCTCGTCAGCTTCTTCGTGATGTTGGTCGCATTCTCGAGCCAGGATTCCGAGAAGATGAAAGCCGTCGCGGGCTCGATGCGCGAAGCCTTCGGCGTGCAGCGAACGCCGACGCTCGCGGGTCTCGTCGAGGTCGATGGCCTGCCGACCCGGCCGCGTCTCAAGAACACCGAGCTTATTCCGCCCGAGCGCGCCGTCGACGAGCCGACGCCGGAGCAGAAGGACAATCAGCTCGAGAAGGGCCTGCGCGCGACGCGAGACCGCCAGTTCGCGCTCGCCGCAGCATCGCTCCGTCAGGCGCTGCAGGACCTGCCGGAGATCAACGAGGTTTCGAAGCACATCATCGTCACCGAAACGCTGCAGGGCCTCAATATCGATATCGTCGATCAGGAAGGCCGCTCGATGTTTCCCGAAGGCGCGAAAGAGCCTTACGAGCGTACACGCCGGATCGTCGCCAAGCTCGCCGAGCAGATCCGCAAGATGCCGTATCGCGTGATGATCAGCGGCCACACTTCGGCGAGCAAGCTGCCGCCGCGGCCGGGCTATGGCCCGTTCGATCTCTCGTCCGATCGCGCCAACGCCATTCGTCACATTCTTGAGGACGAAGGCGTGCGCGCCAATCAGTTCTATGGCGTGACCGGCAAGGGCGATACCGAGCCGCTATTTCCCGAAGACCCGTCGCTCGCGGTGAACCGCCGTGTTTCGATTACGCTGATGAAGGAAGCGCCGCCGGTGCCGTTCGGCATCCGGCCCTAGAGTCTGATTCAACTAGGTTGAATCAGGCTCGTCACTATTCTTTTGATTGGGCATGATCTTATCCGAAAACCGCTTCGCACTTTTCGGGATCATGCCCTAAAGTTTCGCCGCGCTCGCGTGCCAGCCGGGCCGGTAACCGGCTTTCAGGACAGCAACGATCGAAGGCGGTGTCAGCAAATCCACCGTCGCGCCGCGCATACGGCGCTCGCGCGCGGCATAACCTTTCGGCGTCCAGCGAAGCAGCCCATCGCCCCGTACCGCGAAAGCCTCGTCATCCATCGCGATCATCGCGCCGTCGGGAAGGGACTCGAGCTTTGCCGGGTGGCGGCGTTTGCCGCGGCCGTCGAGTCGCTCGCGCTGGAGAATTTCATCCATAGCCTGCGCACGAGGCCGCGCGGCTAGTTTGAATGTCCTGGCCCAGCAGGCCGCGAAGGCTTCCGCATCCTTCCGGCGGCATTCGAAGCAGGGGCGGTGGCCGGCGGAGAGCGCGGTCACCTCATCGAGAAAAAACAACTCGGTGTAATAACGCCCCCAGACGTCGCGCTGGCGGCCGTTGAATTCGAGTACGCAGGCGATTCATTGCTTCGATGCCCAGCGCCGCCGGGTGAGCTTTTGCTCGCCGGTATGAATGCGGCCGCCGCGGTTGCCCATCAAGGTGCCGCGCGCGGCTGCGGCAAATAGTTCCCCAAACGGATCGACGCGGTTCTGCAAGGGCATGCCGTTTTCTATCATGCTTGACCTGCCCGATGGCCGCCTTACACCCTTCCCCGGCAAGGGGATATCGATGGCAGAGCATCCGGCAGTCAGAAATCTTACGGTTGAGGAAGTGAAAGCGGGTATGGACGCGGGCCAAATCCTGCTTGTTGACGTGCGCGAGCCGGATGAGCTGGCGGCGGAAGGCATCCCCGGCGCGGCTGAAATGCCGCTCAGCGCCTTCGATCCCGGCAGTCTGCCCGATCCCGGCGCCAAGCAACTTGTGTTTTCCTGCCGCTCCGGCAACCGCTCGATACGGGCTTCCCTGATCGCGCAGGCGGCGGGGCTACCCTATAACGCCCACATGGCGGGTGGTATCAGGGCGTGGAAGGAAGCGGGCTTCAAGACCCGGCAGGGCTGACGCGCCCTTTCGGGCGCACCATCCGGGTTTCGAATGCTTTTCTGGCTTGGAGGCGGAGTCTCTTTCGGGTGTTCGTTCCGTCTCTTCCGAATCGCTCGATTGCGTGATGGCGGTCACACCGAGTTCGCGCGCATGTGCACCCGCGGTGCCCGACACTTGACTTAATGATGCCCTGCACGGAACTTGACGACATTCCTTTCGAAAGGGAGTCGCAAGATGGCTGACAGCAAGAAGACCAGGGGTAAGGCGGATCGCGCCAAGGTTTCGGCGAGCGAAGCTTATGAAGTGAATTACTTCGCGAAGAAGAACAAGATTTCGGCCGCGAAGACGAAAGAGCTGATCAAGAAATACAAGGGCGACCGCAAGAAGATGGAAGCGGCGCTCAAGACCAAAAAGAAAAAGACCAAGAAGAAAAAGAAAGCCGCCAAGCGCAAGTAGCGTTTTCAATCCCGCCAGCGGCGGTGCAGCCAGAGCCATTGCTCCGGATGCTCGCGTATCCAGCCCTCGATGATGGACATGATTGTCTGCATCGAGGGCTGAACATCATAACGGCCTTTGGCATCGCGCGGCAGATCGAGCGCGTCGGTCAGTTCCACGCGAAAGCGGTTCTTCGGCAGGCGGATGATCCGCACCCCGTGCACCGGGCAATCGTATTGCCGGGCAAGCCGCATGATCGTCGAATTGGCGAAGGTCTTGTGACCGAAAAAGCTCACCGGCACGCCGCCCTTCTTCTGGTTGCGGTACTGATCGACCAGCATCCCGACATGTCCGCCGCGCGCGAGCGTGTTGCCCATCGCGAATGTGCCCTGCAGGCCGGCGGGCAATAGCTGGCCCATCGTTTTTGAGCGCGTCTCCATAATGATCTCGGCGGTGAAACGGTTGTTCGGCACCCGAAACAGGATGGATGCGTCCAGCCCGTGCGCGGCCGCGCACACGGCGGCAAGCTCCCAGTTGGCAAGATGCGCAGTGAAGATCAGCGCCGGCTTGCCGCTGTCCCGAAGCTTGCCGAATTTTTCGGCATCGAATGTTTCGATACGGCCTTCGTTCGGCCGATCGTGATCGTAGTCCCACAGCGTTTCGAGGTGGACGAATTCGCCGGCGACGCGCCCGAGGTTTTCCCAGACGCCGCGCAAAATTTCCTCGTTCTGCTCATCGGTATTTTCGGGATACGCAAGGCGCAGATTTTTCCGCCCGGTGCGGCTCGTGATGATATACGGCCCCCAAAAGCGCGCGAGCCGGCCGAAGAAATTCGAGCTTTTGTCGGGATCGACCCGCTTCATTACCCGCACGAGGCCGCGCACGATGAGGGCGAGCAGGTACTGACCGGCGAGCGAGAACGGCCGCCAGACCGGCATCCAGATCCGCAGGACGTAGCTCCTCAGTGTTTCCACGCGGCGGCGGGTGGCCGGTTGCAAGATATGAGCCTCAGAAGCGGACGACGACCTTGCCGAAAACGTTGCGGCCCTCGAGCTTTTCGAGGCCCTTTTCGAAATCGGCAAGCTGCACTTCGGAATCGATCACCGGCTTCACGCCTTCCGCGATCTTCGCGAGCGCTTCGCCGACATTGCGGATGGCAAAGCCGAACGAACCGAAAATCTTGTACTGCTGCTGGAAGAGCTGCATGAGGTTGATCTTGCCCGACGGGCCCGAGGTTGCGCCACAGGTGACGAGACGGCCGCCGCGCTTCATGGAAAGCAGCGAGCCTTCCCAGGTATCGGCGCCAGTGTGCTCGAACACGACATCGACGCCTTTTTTCTTGGTCAGCTTGCGCACTTCGTGCTCGAAGCGGTCCTTGCGGTAATTGATTGCGTAATCGGCGCCGATCGCCTTCGCCTTTTCCGCCTTCTCGTCGCTGCCGACGGTGGTGATGACCGTGCAGTTGATCGCCTTCGCGAGCTTGATCGCGGCGGTGCCGATGCCGGAACCGCCCGCATGCACGAGCACCGTTTCGCCCGGCTGGAGCCTGGCGTTGTCGAACAGCATGTGCACGGAGGTGGCGAAGGTGAGGGGCGCGCAGGCCATGTCCGGCCACGGCAGCTTCGGCGACTTCACAAGAAGGCGTGCCGGATGGTTGTAAAGATCCTGCGCGAAGCCGTCGATGTGAAAGCCGTTCACGCCGCCGGGATTTTCGCAAAGATTGTCGCGGCCCTCGTTGCAGGCCTTGCAGTGACCGCAGGTATGCGCGCCGTAAGGCGTGACCGGATCGCCGGCCTTGAAGCTGGTGACGCCCTTGCCGACGGCAACGACTTCGCCCGCGGCCTCCGCGCCGACGACGAGCGGCATCTTGCGCTTGGCGAAGGCCATGCCGCGCCAGCCCCACACATCGATGTGATTGAGCGCGATGGCGTGCGTCTTGACCTGCACTTCGCCTTCGCCCGGTGCCGGGGGCGGCGGAATATCGGAAATTTCGAGTTTGCGGTCGGAAAGGAGACGAAGCGCGCGCATGCGGTACCGGCAAAGGGTTGGAGCGGATGTGGAAATGAAAGACGGGCGAAGGGCTAAAGGGCCCGTCGCCCGCCGTCAACCTCGGACTTTATAGCGTATCAGTTCGGCTCGCCGGCGATGACGAGGCAGGCATTCTGCCCGCCGAAGCCGAAGGAATTGGAAATCGCCGTCTTGATCTTGGCGTCGCGCGCCGTGTTCGGCACGACGTCGAGCGTGATCCCCGGATCGGGAATGTTGTGATTGATCGTCGGCGGGATGCGCTGATGCTGGATCGTCATCATGGTGACGACGGCTTCGACCGCACCGGCGGCCGTCAGCGTGTGGCCGATCATCGATTTGTTGGACGAAATCGGAATCTTCGGCGCGCGCTCGCCGAACACGGCGGCGAGCCCCGTGTTCTCCATCTTGTCGTTTTCCGGCGTCGAGGTGCCGTGCGCGTTGATGTAATCGACGTCGTCAGGCGTGATGCCGGCGTCCTTGAAGGCGTTCAGCATGCAGCCGATGATCGGCTTGCCTGCCGGTGACGAGCGCGTGCGATGGAAATTGTCGGACTTCTCGCCGCTGCCCGGAATGATGCCGAGAATCCTGGCGCCGCGCGCCTTGGCGTGATCGTAGTTCTCGAGCACGAGCGCAGCCGCGCCTTCGGCGAGGACGAAGCCGTCGCGGTTTTTGGAGAAGGGCTTGGAGGCCTGCTCGGGCGTTTCGTTCTGCGTCGAGAGCGCCGAGAGAAGCGAGAAACGTACGACCGACTCGGGCGTCACCGAAGTGTCGGCGCCGATGGCGAGCGCCGCCTGGCATTCGCCGCGGCGGATCGCCTCCACGCCTAACTGGATGGCAGTCGCGCCTGAGGCGCAGGCGGTGGTCAGCGAAATCGGCGAGCCTTGCGTGCCGAAGTGATCGGCGAGGTTCTCGCCGACAATGCCGTATTTCGCCATCTCGTAATAGGGCGCGAAACGCGGCTCGCTCGCGACCCGCACGAGGTCGGCATAGGTGATGTTGTCGTTCGAGCCGGTTGCGGCGGCGAGGTCAAAGCGGTGCGGCCACTCGAGCTCGATCGGTGCCATCGCGAGGAACATCGGGCCGGGGAAATTGCCCTTCGAGCCGATACCGGATTCGGAAATGGCTTCTTCGCCGACGAGCTTGGCGATGCGCTCGGTATGCACCGACGGCGCGATGTTCGGCTCCCAGCCTTCGTTGACGGTGCCCGCGATCGTGGTGCGCAGGCCATCGACCGGAAAACGGTTGATGCGGCGGATGCCGGACTGGCCGGCAACGAGCTTCTTCCAGTTGTCTTCTTTGCCGGTGCCGAGCGAGGTGATGACGCCCATGCCGGTGATCGCGACGACGGGGCGGCCCGCCTTGTCTTTATGCTCACCTGCCATGTTCGTCTCCTTAAACCTTCTCGATCAGCGCGAGGCCCTCACCGCGCCAGTTGCCGACGCTGGTGACGGCAATCTGCGAAAGCGAAGAGGGCGCTTCGCCCGTGTCGCCCGAACCCGTGGCCGGGAACAGCTTGCCCTGCTTCAGCGTCTCGCAGGCGATGGCGATATTCGCCAGGAACTGCGTGTCGAAACCATGGCCGATATGGGAGCCCGTCGCGCGAACCGGAAGGCCGATCTTGGCGAGCGCGTTCTTTTCTTCGCGCGTCGGCGGCTCAAGGCCAGAAGCGCCGGAAATGACGGCAGCCTGATCCTTTTTGACCTTCGGCGCGATCGCAGCCCACTCGGCGGCGAGCGTCGTTTCGATCTCGCCGGGCTTGCGGCGGTTGCGGTCCGACTGGACTGCGATGAGGCGGGCGAGGGGTTTCGCGCCGCGCTTTTCGGCGTGCTCCTTGCTCTCGATGACGAGGCCCGCGCCCATGTCGGCCATCGCGAGGCCTCCGTGTTCGCCGCGATCCCAGACCGGCTGGAACGGCGCTTTCAAAAGGTTGCGGCCGAGCTCAGTGACGAGCAGCAAATCCCAGCGCGTGCCGTGGAAGGAACTCGCGACCAGCGAGATATTGCTCTGGCCCGCCGCGACGCGCTCGAAGGTGACGCGTAGCGCATCGACGCCCGCGGCTTCCTCG
>Ga0180218_1002217_pt1 | contig 10377 bp, 10 predicted proteins | sample eDN3rd37CKraftBY_FD_151334 | JGI IMG/M metagenome (GOLD analysis project Ga0180218, IMG submission 151334) | Enriched backyard soil microbial communities from Emeryville, California, USA - eDNA 3rd pass 37_C Kraft BY (version 2) (version 2) | ecosystem: Environmental > Terrestrial > Soil >... | reverse complement strand
CGGCGCGCGTGATGCCGTGCTCCTGGAACTCGGGCGGGGTCGCGGGCAGGTACACCCCGAGCTTCTTCGCCGCGTTCGTCGGCTTGAGGACCTGCTGGGAGAAGGGGGTTCCGGCCATGGGCACCAGCGTAGTCGCGGCGGACGGCGCGGCACGCCCACGTAGCCTGGTGCCGTGACCGACCAGCCGGGCGAGGACCTCGACGACGCCTTCGACGACGCGATCGTCGACGTGACCGAGGATGCGCCCGACGACGGACGCCCCACCTTCCGCCTCGGGTACGTGCCGGGCGCGACGCCGGGCCGCTGGGCGCGAACGTGGCGCGAGCGGCTCCCCGACGTCCGGCTCGACCTGGTCCAGGTCGACGCCGCCGACGCGCCCGACGCGCTCGCCGGGCGCCGGGTGGACGCGGCGATCCTGCGCCTCCCGGTCGACGGCGACCTGCTGCACGCCATCCCGCTCTACACCGAGCTGCCCGTGGTGGCCGTCTCGCGCGACCACCTGCTCGCGGCGACCACCGAGGACGAGGTCGTCACCGCCGACGACGTGGCGGACGACGTGGTGTGGCTGGCCAAGGACGACGTGCTCTTCGCCGACGGTGGGCCGGTGCCCGGCCTGGCGCCGACGTCCCCGGACCCTGACACAGACCTCCGGCCCGACACGGCCGCCGACGCGGTCGCTCTGGTCGCGACCGGCGTCGGGGTCACGATCCTGCCCATGTCCCTGGCGCGGCTGCACCACCGCAAGGACGTCACCTACCGGGTGCTCGACGACGGGCCCGGCGCGCCCGTGGGCCTCGCGTGGCTCGTGGACGGACTGCCCGACGACGTCCGCGGCCTGGTCGAGGAGATGATCGGCATCGTGCGCGGCCGCACGGCGAACAGCTCCCGAGGCCGGGGCGGGGCCGGGCGGTCGGACACGAAGCCGGTGGAGGCCGCGAAGCCGGCGAAGGGGACCGGCCAGCGCGGCGCCGGCGGTGCCTCCGGCCAGGGGCGCGGCCCCGGTCAGCGTGGCACCGCACGTCGGGGTGGCGGGCCGAGGGGCGGCGGCTCCCGCGGCGGGGGCTCGCGCGGCGGCGGGCCGCGCAAGGGCGGGCGCCGAGGCGGCCGCTGAGCCGCTCGGCCGCTGCGCAGGCCGGTGAGGACCTCGTCAGCGCTCGCGTCGTGCGGCGAGCCGCTCTGCGCCCTTCCAGGCCGCGGGCAGCAGGCCGGCGACGACGGCGGCCTTGACGACGCCGGGCAGCACGAACGGGTAGAGGCCGTTCGCGAGCGTGTCGTGCAGGTCGAGCCCGGCCACGGCGGCGAGCCACGGCAGCCCGACGAGGAACGTCACGCCGGTGCCGGCGAGGAACGTCACCATGCCCTTGAGGAACGTGCGCTCCCAGCGCCGCTCGGCGAGCCTGCCCACGAGCGCGGCGGCCAGGACGAAGCCGACGATGTAGCCGCCGGTGGCGCCCAGCACCACCGACATCCCGCCGCTGCCGTCGGAGAAGACGGGCAGGCCGACCATGCCGAGCAGGGCGTACAGGCCCATCGACGCGGCGCCCCGACCGGCGCCGAGCGTCGCGCCGACGAGCAGCACCGCCACCGTCTGCCCCGTGATCGGGACCAGCGGCAACGGAACGGTGACCTGGGCGAGGAGCGCCGTGAGCGCGGCGCCCCCGGCCACGAGCCCGACGTCGGTGGCGAGGCTGCGCGGCAGCACCCTGTCGGCGAGCAGGACGGCGGGCGTGGCGATCGTGGTCACGAGGGTTCCCTTCGCGGCGGGGTGGTGGACGCGGACACGCCGTGCGGGCCTCGCACGACGCCGCCGACCGTCGACGCTAGCGGCCTTAGGGGCGCGGCAGAGGGGTGGGAACCCTCCTGGGTTCGGGGCGTGTCGTTGTCGGTGTCACGCTCCCGCGGGCTCCGGACGGTTCGCGCGAACCGTCCGGAAATTTCATCCTTCCGCCGGAACGTCCGACTCGCTAGCATTCCGGCGCGGCCGGAGGCCGCACCCTCTGCTGATGCGGTCGATCCCGCCTGCCCTTTTGGAGTGCTCGTGCGCACACCCGCCGTTCTCGGAGCCTCGCTCCTTCTGCTCGCCTCCCTCGCCGCGGCGGGGCCCGCCGTCGCGACGGAGGAGACCTGGGACGGAGACGTCTCCGGGCTGAAGATCCTCGAGGGGGACTTCGGTGTCGCCGGCACCGTCTACGAATGGGACGGCAAGGGCTGCCCCGCCATGGGCCCCGACGAAGCGCAGGCGAAGGTCGAGGTCGGAGAGGGAACGACGACGGTCAGCCGGACGGCACCCGAGGGACAGGTGATCTGGGCGTACTGCGTCAAGTCGGGCTCGGAGAACAACGGTTTCGGGCCGCGGATCGTCGTGCTCGACGACCCGAAGCCCACCGTGACCGTCACCTACGCGATGCCTGGCGACCCCAAGGACATCAGTCACTACGCGGTGGCGTTCACGACCGAGTCGACACCGCTGGAGCCGAAGCCTTCGACGAGCCCGAGCCCGAGCCCGAGCGCCAGCCCGACGCCGACCAAGACCACCACCCCGCCGACGCCTGCGGAGACCACCACCCCGCCGACGCCGACCAAGACCACCACCCCGCCGACGGACGAGGAGACGCCGTCGGAGACGCCCCTCCCCACGGCGCCGACCGACGGCTCGACCCCGGGCCTGGGCGGCGCGGACTACGTGGACGACGAGTCCGACGTCGTCGAGGCGAGCTCGCCGGCCCTGGGCGGGGCGTCGGGCCGCGTGAGCGCGGACGTCGAGGCGGCGGCCGCGCCGGAGTCGCTCCCGGTCACGGGGGCGCAGGTGCTCGGCATCGTGATGGCCGCCGTCGCGCTGGTGGGCGCGGGCGTCGGCGCGCTGATCTGGACGCGCCAGCGCCGCACGAGCTGACGACCCGGACGGCGCCGCGGGCTCAGCCCGCACTGCTTCCCGAGACCGCCGCCAGGGCGCGCACGGTGTCCACCGTGTCCGCCTCGGCGGCGGTCTTGTCGTCCCGGTAGCGCACGACGCGCGCGAACCGGAGGGCTATGCCCCCGGGGTAGCGGGTGGAGCGCTGCACGCCGTCGAACGCGACCTCGACCACCTGCTCGGGGCGCACCTGCACGACGTACGACGACCCGTCGGCGGGCGTCGTCGCCAGCTCGGTGAACCGCTCGGTCTGCCAGGCGAGCATCTGGTCGGTCATGCCCTTGAACGTCTTGCCGAGCATGACGAAGCCGCCGGTGTCGGGGTCGCGCGCGCCGAGATGGATGTTGGACAGCCAGCCCTGGCGGCGACCGGACCCCCACTCGACGGCGAGCACCACGAGGTCGAGCGTGTGGCGGGGCTTGACCTTGACCCAGCCGGCGCCGCGGCGACCGGCGGCGTAGGGCGCGTCGAGGGCCTTGAGCACCAGCCCCTCCTGACCCGCGGCCACGGTGTCGGCGAAGAACCGTTCGACCTCCGCGGCGTCGGCGGAGACCAGCCGCGGCACGACGACCTCGGGCGGCAGCACGCGGTCGAGCACGTCGAGGCGCTCGGCCGCGGGCGCGTCGATGAGGTCGGTGCCGTCGTGGTGCAGCACGTCGAAGAACCGCACGCTCAGCGGTACGGCGGCGCTGCCGGCCTCGGCGTCGTGGCTGCCGGTGCGGGCTGCCGTCTCCTGGAAGGGGCGCGGGCGGCCGGCGTCGTCCAGGGCGATGGCCTCGCCGTCGAGCACCACCGTGCGCACGTCGAGAGACCGGGCGACGGCGACGACCTCGGGCAGCCGCTCGGTGACGTCGTCGAGCGAACGCGTGAAGACGACGACGTCGTCGCCGCGGCGGTGCACCTGCACGCGGATGCCGTCGAGCTTGGTGTCGGCGGCGACCGCCGCGCCCTCGAACCGCCCCAGCGCGGCGGCGACGTCGGGGGCGGACGCCGCGAGCATGGGCCGCACCGGCCGTCCGGGCTCGAGCCGGAACGCCTCCAGCGCGGGCGCGCCGCCGTCGAGCGCGGCCCGCGCGATGGGGCCGGTGAGGGCGCTGAACATCGCCGCGCGGCGCACGACCGGCAGCGGGACGTCGCCGGCGGCGGCGATCGCGTCGAGCAGCAGCGAGTCGAGGGCGCCCTGGCGCAGCTCGCCCAGCACGAGGCGCCGCACGAAGTCCTGCTCGTCGGCGGTGGCGCGCCCGAACAGCTCGTCGACGGCGGCGCGGCGGGCGGCCTGGGACCCTGCGCCCGCGAGCCGCTCGAGGCGGCCGAGCGCGTCGTCGACGTCGGCGGGCGTCAGGGACGGCTCGGCCGCGGGGTCGGGAAGGCTGCCCAGCGTGCGCCAGCCCAGGCCCGTGCGGCGCTGTCGCGGCCTGCCCGACAGGAACGCCGCGACGACCTCCACCTCGTCGCCCGGCTCCGCGGCGCGCAGCGCGTCCGCGAGCAGCTCCCGCTTGCGCAGCCGCGAGCGCGTCGCGGCGACGGCGGCGTGGGTGGTGACCAGCTCCGTGAGCAGCACCCGACGATCGTCGCACCAGCGTCCGACGCTGTCGCGGCGCCGTCATGCTGCTGCGGGCGAAACCACGTGCATGCCGCACGTCCGGCTGGGAGCGTGACGGCATGGACGCGACGACGGAGGAGCTGGGCACGGTCGCGGTGCTCTCGGACGTGCACGGCGTGCTGCCGGTGCTGGAGGGGGTGCTCGACGAGCCCGACGTGCGCGCGGCGGACGCCGTCGTCGTCATGGGCGACCACGCCGCCGGGCCGCAGCCGGTCGCGGTGCTCGACCGGCTCCGGGCGCTGGGCGATCGGGCCGTGCTGGTGCGCGGCAACGCGGACCGCGAGCTCGTCGCGCACGCCCGCGACGGCTCGGGCCCCGTGCCCGACCCGATCACGCTCTGGGCGGCGGCGCAGCTGCGGCCCGCCGACGTCGAGCTCCTGACCGGCCTTCCGCACCCTGTGCACCTGCGTGTGCACGGTTTCGGGCGGGTGGCGGCGTGCCACGGGACGCCGCGGGACGACGCGGAGGTGGTGCTCGTCGACTCCTCGCTCGAGCGGTGGGCCGACGTGCTGGGCGGTCTCGACGACGACGTGACCACCGTGCTGTGCGGGCACACGCACATGCCGTTCGTGCGGCTGGTGGACCGGCGCCTGGTGGTGAACCCGGGCAGCGTCGGGATGCCGTACGGACGCGCGGGCGGGTCGTGGGCGCTGCTGCGCGACGGCCAGGTGGAGCTGCGGCACACCGCCGTCGACGTTGATGCCGCCGTGGCGTCGCTGGTGGCCGGGTCGTCGTACCCGGACGTCCAGGAGTGGGCCGACGAGTACCTGCGGTCGGCCGCGAGCGACGCCGACGCGCTGCGCGTCTTCGGGCCGCGGGACGGCCGGTCGCCCCGCGGGTGAGGCCGTTCAGGCGCGCAGCCGGCCCATCGCGCGGACGCCCAGGGCGAGTCCCAGCGCGGCCATCCCGAGGGAGACGAGCACCGCGAGGGTGACGCTCGGGTCGGCGAGGTCGCCGGCGAACAGGGCGCGCTGGGCGTCGACGGTGTGCGCCATCGGGTTGACCCGTGACAGGCCGTAGAGCCAGTCCGGGGCGAGCTGCACGGGCAGCAGCGCGCCCGAGGTGACGATCAGCGGCGTGTAGATGAGCGTGACGACGCCCCAGAACGCGTAGGCGTTGCGCAGGCCGACGCCCGCCGCCAGCGACAGGAGCGCGAGGCCGGCGGCGAGCGCGGCGAGCTCGACGGCGGCGATCAGCGCCCCCGCGACGGGCACGCGGAGCCCCATCGGTGCCGTGACGGCGACGATGACGGCCGCCTGCACGAGCACCGTCACGACCACCCGCAGCACCCGTCCCAGGAGGACGGCCGCCCGGTGCGTGGGGGTCACGAGCAGCCGCTCGAGCGACCCGGCGGCCCTTTCCTCCTGGATGCCGGAGCCGATGAACGCCGCCGTGCTGAACGTCATGATCACGAGCATCCCGGGCACGAACCACTGCATGGTCGACGAGCCGGGCGCGCCGTCGGGAACGGCGGCCACCGCGCCGGCCAGGGGCGCGAACAGGAGCAGGAGCAGCAGCGGGTCCGCGAGGGACTCCACGTAGGGCCACGGGGTGCGCAGCTTGGCGCGCACGTCGCGCTCGAAGAGGGTTGCGGTCTCGCTCAGGGCGGTCATGGTCGTCCTCCGGGGTGCGTGCGGTGCGGGCGGTCGGCGGTCAGGCGGCATCGCGCAGGCTGCGGCCGGTGAGCGTGAGGAAGACGTCGTCGAGGGTGGGGCGCTGCACGCGGGTGCCGCGCAGCCGGACGCCCGCGGAGTCCATCGCTCGCACGACCTCCGGCGTCACCGTGTCGCCGCCGGCGACCCGGAACCGCACGATGTCGTCGGCGCGCTCGATGTCCTGGGCGCCCGGCATGCGGGCCGCGACCCCGGCGGCCGCCGATGCGTCGGCGACGTCAGCGAGCTCCACGGTCACGAGGTCTCCGGAGACCTTGCCCTTGAGCTGGTCCGGCGTCCCGTCGGCGATGACCTCGCCGTGGTCGACGACGACGACCCGGTCGGCCGCCGCGTCCGCCTCGTCCAGGTAGTGGGTGGTGAGGACCACGGTGGTGCCCTGCTCCGCCCGCATCCGCGCGACGTGGGCCCACAGGTGGGCCCGGCTGTGCGGGTCCAGGCCGGACGACGGCTCGTCGAGGAACACGACGGGTGGGTGGTGGACGAGGCCCATCGCGAGGTCGAGGCGTCGCCTCTGGCCGCCCGAGAGGGTGGCGACGTCCCGGTCCTCGAGCCCGGTGAGCTCCAGCTCGGCGACCAGCTCCTCGCCGCGGCGCCGCGCCGCGCGCCGCGACAGGCCGTAGAGACGTGCCTGGGAGGTGAGCTCCTCGAGGACGCGCAGCCCGTCGAACGAGCCGTTGCCCTGCCCGATGGAGCCGATGCGGCGGCGGACGGCGACGGGCTCGCGCGCGACGTCGGCACCCGCCACCGTCGCGGTGCCGCGGGTGGGGGGGAGCAGGGTGGTGAGCATGCGCAGGGTCGTGCTCTTGCCGGCGCCGTTCGGTCCGAGCAGGGCGACGGCCTCCCCCGCGGCGACGTCGAGGTCGACGTCGCGGACGGCCTCGACCGTGCCGTGGTCGGTGCGGAACGTGCGGGTCAGGCTGCGGGTGCGGATCATCGTCGGTCCCCTCGTTGTTCCATTACGTCGCGTAACGAAATTAAACTGTAGGGTGAGGGCATGTCAACGGTGTTCTCCGAGTCCGGTCCGCCCGAGCCGGCCGCACGGGCCGGCCGCCCGCGCGATACCGGGATCGACGGCGCCGTGCTCGCCGAGACCCTCGCGGCCCTCGACGACGTCGGATACGCCCGGCTGTCCCTCGGGGACGTGGCGCGCCGGGCGGGTACGTCGAAGCCCGCGCTCTACCGGCGATGGCCCACCCGGCAGCGCCTGGCGCTGGCCGCGCTGGAGAGCCGGATCGGGCGCGTGACACCCCCCGACACCTCGTGCACGATGTGCGACTTGGCCGAGTGCCTCGGCCTCTTCGTCTCGGCGTTCGAGCAGCTCCCGCCGGGCGTGCTCGCGCCACTCCTTGCCGACACGGCGGACGACCCGGCGCTGCGCGCCGAGTTCATGGCGCGGCTCTTCGACCCGCCCCGGGAGGCCGTGCGGCGCACACTGTCCGGGGCGCGGGAGCGCGGCGACCTCCGCACCGACCTCGACCTGGATCTCGCCGTCGACCTGCTCGGATCGTTCGTCCACTACCGGGCGCTCTTCGGGCACGCGACGACGACCCCCGCCGAGATCGAGACCGTCGTCGAGACCCTGCTGCAGGGGATCGCCGCCGACTACCCTGCCCTGTACCGCGAGGCGATGGGGCACGACGTGGACGCGGAGCCCCACGCCCTGCATCGCCCCTGAGCGCGTCCCGCGGTGGGGCTCAGAGCTCCTCGTAGACCGCCGGGTCCTGGTCGTTGGTGCGGCCGTCGGGCCGGCCGAGGCCGGTGATGCGGGCCATCTCGTCGTCGGTGAGCTCGAACGAGAACAGGTCGAGGTTGTCGGCCTGGCGCTCCGGGCTCGACGCCTTGGGGATGGGGACGACGCCGAGCTGCACGTGCCAGCGCAGGATCGCGCGGGCGGGGGAGACGTCGTGCGCGGCGGCCACCTCGGCGACGACGGGATCGGTGAGCATGGCGTTGGCACGCCCGATCGGGCTCCACGCCTCGGTGACGATGCCGCGCTCGGCGTCGGCGGCGCGCTGCTCGGCCTGCGGAAAGTACGGGTGCAGCTCGATCTGGTTCACGACCGGGGTCACGCCGGTGGCCTCGATGACCGCGTCGAGGTGCTCGGGCAGGAAGTTCGAGACCCCGACGTGGCGGATCAGGCCGCGCTCCCGGCAGTCGACCAGCGCCTGGTACGCCTCGACGTACTTACCGATGCGCGGGTTGGGCCAGTGGATGAGGTACAGGTCGAGGTGGTCCAGCCCGCTGCGGTACACCGACTCCTCGACGGTGGCGACGGCGTCGTCGTACGCCTGGCGGCGGCCGGGCAGCTTCGACGTGATCAGCAGCTCCTCGCGCGGCACGGACGACGCGCGGACGGCACGGCCGACGGTGCCCTCGTTCTCGTAGCTGAACGCCGAGTCGATCAGCCGGTACCCGGCGTCGATGGCCCGGGCGATCGCGTCGGCGCCGCCCGCGCCCTTGAGCTTGTACGTGCCGAAGCCGACGGCGGGGATCGCGGTGCCGTCGGCAGCGGTGCGAGTGGGGACGTCGGGCGTGGTGGGCTGCTCGCTCATGACCCCATTCCACACCCGTGCCCCGCCCGAGCGTCAGCGCGAGCGCGCGTGCCGCCGGCCGACCACGGCACGGCGTGTGATCACGGCGTGCACGACGTACCAGGCGACCGCGACGCCGGCCAGCACGATCACGACCGACTGGTAGCGGCCCATGACGTCCTCCACGGCGGGCCACTGCTCGCCCAGCAGGTACCCGACGAGCACGAGGGCGGAGTTCCAGACGAGGCTGCCGACTGCCGTGAGCGCCACGAACCGGCCCAGCCGCATCCGCTCGACGCCGGCGGGCACGGAGATCAGGCTCCGCACGATGGGGATCAGCCGGCCGATGAGGACGGCGCGCGCGCCGTGCCGGGCGAACCACGCCTCCGCGGTGTCGAGGTCCTCGACGCGGACCAGGGGCATGCGGTCGACGACGCGTCGCAGCCGGTCCCGGCCGATCGCCGCACCGACGAGGTAGAGGGCGAGCGCTCCGACGACGGACCCTGCGGTGGTCCACAGGACCACGGGGAGCAGCCCGAGCGAGCCCTGGCTCGCGGTGAACCCGGCGAGCGGCAGGATCACCTCGCTGGGGATGGGCGGGAAGAGGTTCTCGAGGGCGACGGCGAGACCCGCGCCCGGTGCGCCGAGCGACTCCATGAGGCCCACCGCCCAGTCGGTGAGGCGGGAGACGATCCCGGGGTCGCCCGCCGTCGCGGTCGTCGTGAGGGTGGTCGCCGTGGTGGCCGTCGCGAGGAGTGCTGTGCTCATGCCGTCGACGCTACGAACGGGGCGGCCACCGCCACGACGCGGCTTCACGCACGGTCCGGGGCGGGGAACCGCAGGTCAGGGGTGCGGTTCACCGCAGTACGGCACCCGCGTCCCGTGGCTAGGGTTGCCGGGTGGCCGTCCCCAGCTCCGTCTCCCGCGCGACGTACGGGGTCGTGCTCGGGGCGTGCCTCGTCCCGCTCGACGCCGCCGCCCTGGCCGCGGCGGGCGCCCTGGCCGTCGTGGGCGGGGTCGTCCCGGGCGCCCGGGCGCGGCGTGACCGCGTGCTCGCCGCGGCGGTGGCGCTGCACGTCCGGCGGCTCGAACGCTGGCTGGGCCGCCCCGCCGGCGCCCCCACGGCGACCGACCGGCGCGCGAGGTACCTGGCGGTGCGCCTCGTCGTCGGCCTCACCGGGCTGGGCGTCCTCCTGCTGCTCGCGTACGGGGTGCTGGCCGCGGTGCTGATGATCGCCTCGTGGGCGTTCGACCTGCGCGTCCCGGCGCTGACCGACGACGAGGGTGAGCCCACGACCGGGCTCACGGTCCTGTCGGCGGCGGTCCCGGGAGTGCTGCTGCTCTACCTCGCGGTGATGGGGCTGGTCGGTACCGCGGCGCTCGAGCGAGCCGCCGCCGCGCGCTACCTCGGCCACGAGGACCCCGCCGAGCTGGTGTCCCGCATCGAGTCGCTGGTCGCGTCCCGCGCCGGGATCGTCGCGGCGGTCGAGGCGGAACGCCGCCGGGTGGAGCGTGACCTGCACGACGGCGCGCAGCAGCACGTGGTCGCGCTGGGGATGCTCGTCGACCGCAGCCGCCGGGCCACCGACGACGCCGCCCGTGACGCCCTGCTCGCGCAGGCCGCCGACGAGACCGAGCGCCTCCTGACGGCGGTGCGCG
>Ga0180218_1002213_pt1 | contig 10386 bp, 8 predicted proteins | sample eDN3rd37CKraftBY_FD_151334 | JGI IMG/M metagenome (GOLD analysis project Ga0180218, IMG submission 151334) | Enriched backyard soil microbial communities from Emeryville, California, USA - eDNA 3rd pass 37_C Kraft BY (version 2) (version 2) | ecosystem: Environmental > Terrestrial > Soil >... | reverse complement strand
TGGCCCATGATCGTGACGACAGGAGCGCGATGCTCGGAAGCGGTTTCGTCGCCGGCCTTTTCGCCAACGAAACCGATTTCGACGTCGGCTTCGGAAACCCGCTTGGGCGTATGGCCGAACTCTTGAACGATGAGCTCTGCCGTATCGGTGTCCAAGACGTCGGTGATCTTATGCATCGCGCCTTGCTGCATCAGGTACTTGATGAGGTCGACGGCGCGTTCCGCCATACGGTTCGACAGTTCCTGAATGGTAATGGCTTCAGGAATGATGACTTCGCGGGCGATCTTCTCGCGCGGCTGCTGAATGCCCATGGCCTTCAGCTTTTCCTTCTCGCGCTTACGCTTGAGGGAGGCCAGCGAACGGACCTGAGCTTCGCGATCGAAGTTCGTGATCGTCAGCTTCTGACGCTGGCGGCCATCGTCCTGAACCTTGACGGCGGGACGCGGAATCTTGACGCCGCCGGGGCCGCGCTTGACGCGATCGTCCTCTTCGACCTGCTCGCGTGCAACGACGGGCGGCCTGACGGGACGCGTCGGCTTCTCGATTGCTGTTGCATCGGCCGCGGGTGCGCCACGGCGCGCGGGCGTCGGCAGCTCGATCTCGCGCGGACGGCCGGCTTCACCGCGTGACATGTACGTGGTGTTGATCGGGCGGCTCGGCGATCTTTGGAATTGCGGACGGCCGCTGTCGCCACGCGGCGACGGGGCAGGGCCGCTATCGCGACGATGCTCACGCTGCGGAGCGTTATGATCGCGGTTGTCGCGAGCAGCGGGCGCGGACGGCGCCGGTGTTGCTTGCGGCGCAGGTGCCGGTGCGGCAGCTGCAGGCGGCGGCGTGGCGGCCGCGGGCTCGCTCGGCGCGGGCTGCTGCGGCTTGGCCTCAGCGCGCGGCTGCGGCTCGGGCGGACGCACGACCGGCTCGAAGCGAACAGGTTCGACTTCGGCTGGACGGTTCTGATCGTCGGCACGTGCAGCGGCAAGTGCTCGCTCGCGTGCGGCGCGTTCCTCGTTGGAGAGGACGCGGCCAGCGGCCGCCGATCGCTCATTGGGATTGGGCTGCGGATGGGTCGGTTGCGGCGAGATCCGCGAAGGTGCGGGTCTCTCAGCAGGCGCCGCCGATGTGGGAGCATTCGCGGGCTCGCCTTCGCCGCCGAGCTTCCTCGTCTTCTTCTTTTCGACCACCACAGACTTGGAGCGTCCGTGGCTAAAGTTCTGCCGCACATGGCCAGACTCGACCGTTCGCTGCAGCGACAGCGGCTTGCGCGCTCCGACCCGGATGGTCTTATCGGTCTGGTCGTTCGAATCCGTCATGCGTTATCCGTTCAGCCTCTCAGCTAGATAGTTCAGAAAATTCTTCATCGGCCACGGGGCTGGCCTCAATCGCAGTAGACCGGTAGCGCAGAAGCCGCTCCGCTTCCTCCAGAAACCGATCTGACAGTCCTCCGGGTATGAGGGCAGCATGTACCACACTTCCCCGGCCAATGGCCAAGCTCATTTGCGCAATGGTCAGAACGTCGACGATTGCCGCAGGAGCGCCCCGGCTGGCCTGAATTGCCCGGTATTTCCGGTCAATCTTCGAGCGGCCGTCGAGGGCCGCATCCGTGCCATGGAGTACTGCTCTTACCGGGCCCTTCTCCAGGGCTGCGTAAATCTTTTCAAATCCGGCAATTACCAACCCCGCCTTATTAGCAAGGGATAGCGTTCCGGACACGCGCTTAACGATAAGATCATCTACCCGTTCTGCAAGGTCTGCAGGGGCTTCAGCCTTAACTTTAAGACTTTTCGAGAAGGCGTGTGTCGCCACCGCCTTTTCCACGAGACGCCTGTCGCAGCCCACCCAGACACCGCGGCCGGGCAAACGCCGGTCAAGATCGGGCACGACGATCCCGTCCGGCGACAAAGCGAAGCGGATCAGATTTGCCGGATCAAGCGCCTGCCGCGTGACGGCGCACAGCCGCTCGGAACCAGACTCGGAGCCTTGCTCCGCCCGATCCCTCGTAGACCGATTTTGCCGCTTCACCATCACGCGCGTTTGTTGCCTCTCCGGACATTCCCGTTAGCCTTCGGCGCCGACGCCGCCGGTTTCGGCAGCTTCGGTTTCGTCGGTTTCAGCGGGCTTTTCGAGATCTTCAGCTTTGATCCAGCCGGCGTGAACGCGCGCGGCCATGATCATGTTCTCAACATCCGTGCGCGACAGCTCGAAGCCATCGAGGATGCCCTTGTGGCGTTCTCCACCACCGTCCTTTTCCTTGTCCTTCTTGCGCTCGGTCCAGCCGACGAGTTCGTCGGTCGCGCAGTCGGCAAAGTCTTCGACGGTTTTGATGCCGTTCTCGCCGAGCGCCACCATCATTGCGGTGGTGATGCCGGGGATTTCGGCCAGCTCGTCGGCCACGCCCAATTCGCGGCGCTTGGCATCGCGATCAGCTTCCTGCTGCTCGAGATATTCGCGGGCGCGGCTCTGGATCTGTTCGGCGGTATTCTCGTCGAAGCCTTCGATGTGGGCGATTTCGCCAAGATCGACGTATGCAACTTCTTCGATCGTGGCGAAGCCTTCGGTCACGAGAAGCTGTGCGATGACTTCATCGACATCGAGCGAATCCATGAGGAGCTGCGTGCGCTCGGCGAATTCCTTCTGGCGTCGCTCGCTCTCTTCCTGCTCGGTCAAGATGTCGATGTCCCAGCCGGTCAGCTGCGAAGCCAGACGCACGTTCTGGCCGCGGCGGCCGATCGCGAGCGACAGCTGCGCTTCGGGAACGACGACTTCAATGCGGTTTGAATCTTCGTCGAGCACGACCTTCGTGACTTCAGCGGGCGCCAGGGCGTTGACGATGAAGCTCGCCGCGTCCGGGTTCCACTGGATGATGTCGACCTTCTCGCCCTGCAGCTCGTTGACGACGGCCTGCACGCGCGCGCCGCGCATACCGACACAGGCGCCAACGGGATCAATCGAAGAATCCTTCGAGATAACCGCGATTTTCGCGCGGCTGCCAGGATCGCGAGCGACCGACTTGATCTCGACGACGCCGTCATAGATCTCGGGAACTTCAGCGCGGAACAGCATCGACATGAATTCGGGGCGGGCGCGCGTCAGGAAGATCTGCGGGCCGCGCTGTTCACGGCGGACTTCGTAGATGTAAGCGCGGATGCGGTCGCCGAGGCGAACGTTTTCGCGCGGAATCATTTCGTCGCGGCGGATGATGCCCTCGGCGCGGCCGAGATCGACGATGACGTTGCCGTATTCGACGCGCTTCACGGTGCCATTGATGACGTCGCCGGTGCGGTCCTTGAATTCGGAGAACTGGCGGTCGCGTTCGGCTTCGCGGACCTTCTGGACGATGACCTGCTTGGCGTTCTGAGCAGCGACTCGGCCGAATTCCAGCGGCGGGAGCGTTTCGGCGATCATGTCGCCGGCCTTGGCGTCCGGATTGCGCTTCTTAGCATCTTCGACGGTGATCTGCGTCGCGTCGTTCTCGACTTCATCGACGACGGCGAGAACGCGCGTCAGCTTGGCTTCGCCGGTCTTGGGATCGATCTCGCAGCGGATATCGTTCTCGGCGCCATAGCGCGACTTCGCGGCCTTTTGGATCGCGTCTTCCATCGCCTCGATGACAATCTTCTTGTCGATCGTCTTCTCGCGCGCGACGGCGTCTGCGATTTGCAGAAGCTCGAGCCGGTTGGCACTGATGCCTGCCATGGCCATAGGTCAATCCTCCAGGTCGTCTTCGTCGAGTTCGGCACCGTCGCCGGGCCGCGTGGAATGGCGTTCTTTGGCGCGTTGCAGTGCTTCGCGAATGAGTTCATCGGTCAGCACGAGCTTGGCGTCCGCGATGAGGTGAACGGGCAGGCCCAAATGCTGAATGCCATGCTGGCCGGTATCGGTCGTGAGGCGGACTTCGCCGTCCTCGAAACCTTCGAGCACGCCTTTGAACCGCTTGCGGCCTTCGATCGGCTCGGTGAGTTCGATCTTTGCTTCGTGTCCGGACCAATCTTCGAAATCGCTCGGGCGAACGAGCGGACGATCGATGCCGGGCGAGGAGACTTCGAGGCGATAGGCGCCCGAGACGGGATCGGCGACGTCGAGAACGGGCGAGACGGCTTTGGAAATTGCCTCGCAGTCATCGACCGTGATCGAACCGTCGGGCCGCTCGGCCATCAGCTGGAGGCTGCGATCGCGCCCCTCGCCTTGGATTTTCACGCGAACGAGGCGAAAGCCCAGATCTTCGAGGACCGGCTCGACGATGGCTGCAACGTCGGCGGCAAGACCGGTCTCGCGCAAAAAGCGGACGGTATCGGAACCTCGTTCCGAAGGTGATGCCGCGTCGTTGGCGATGGTGTCCTGCAAAGCTATTCCTAAAGTTCGTTCGGAGCGGGCCTTGCGGTCCACTCTCTTTCGGATCGTCGTTTTATTGGGATAGGAGCTAGATAGGCGAGATTGCGGTTTAGCGCAAGGCTCGCTGACGGCTATCGCCGCAGAAAACGCAAATAATAGCGGCGCCGGCCCTCGCGAACGGCTTTCGCCTCATAGCGCGTTTCGGGCCAATCGAGGGGGCGCTCGCGCCAGTCGGCGGGGCTTGATGCCTGCCAGACGAAGGCCGGTTCCGTCGCAAAAGCTTCAAGCATCGTGCGAGCATAATCGCCTATGTCGGTGCCGATGCGGAGTTCCGCGCCGGGTTTCATAACGCCCGCCAACAGCTTTAGTAGTGAAGAATTAACCAGCCGGCGCTTGCGGTGCTTTCGCTTCGGCCAAGGGTCCGGGAAGAGGATGAAGGCGCGGTCGATCGAAGCCGGCGCCATCTCTTTCAAAATCTGGCGCACGTCATCCATGTGTATGCGGATGTTCTGGAGCTTCTCTTCGGTGATGGAGGTCAGGACCTTGATCACGCCGTCTTCGAAGGGTTCGCAGCCGATCAGGGAGACGTCCGGGTTGTGGCGCGCCTGCCAGAGAAGGTGCTCGCCGCCGCCGAAGCCGATCTCGAGCCAGGTTTGCCTGAAGCCCTCGGGCAGGTGCTTCGGATCGACGGCAAGGCGCGGCAGATCCTCGCTCAACAGCGTGGCCTGACGCGCGCTCGGCTTGCGCCCGCGCCGCCGTCCAAATGATCTCAGTTCGTGCTCGTCGTCGGCCGGCATTGGCGCGTTACATCACTCAAAAAGGAAAGGCGGCCGTTTGCGCAGCCGCCTTTGTATTTCACAGGCCAGGCTCGTTTGAGTTAGGAAACGGCCTTGGCGATCTTGGCGGCAAGGTCCGTCTTCTCCCACGAGAAGCCGCCGTCCGCATCAGCCGGGCGGCCGAAATGGCCGTAGGCGGAGGTGCGGGAATAGATCGGCTTGTTCAAGTCGAGATGGCTGCGGATGCCACGCGGCGTCAGGTCCATGACTTCACTGAGCGCCTTTTCGATCGCGGCTTCATCGACTTTGCTCGTGCCGTGGGTGTCGACGTAGATCGACAGCGGCTTCGCGACGCCGATGGCGTAGGACAGCTGGATCGTGCAGCGGTCGGCGATGCTCGCCGCGACGACGTTCTTGGCGAGGTAGCGCGCCGCGTAGGCTGCCGAGCGGTCAACCTTCGTCGGGTCCTTGCCGGAGAACGCGCCGCCGCCGTGGGGCGCTGCGCCGCCGTAGGTATCGACGATGATTTTGCGGCCGGTGAGGCCAGTGTCGCCATCGGGGCCGCCGATGAAGAATTTACCGGTCGGGTTGATGTGCCAGATGGTGTCGTTGCTGATCCAGCCTTCGGGAAGCGCCGCGCGGACGTAGGGCTCGACGATTTCACGAACCTGGCGCGAGCTCAGGTCTTCGACGATGTGCTGGTGCGAGACGACGATTTGCGTGACGCCGACCGGTTTGCCGTTCTCGTAGCGAACGGTCACCTGGCTCTTGGCGTCGGGCCCGAGCTTGGCGGCATCGCCCTTTTTGGCTTTCCGGTCGATGGCGAGATCGCGCAGAATCTTGTGGGCGTAATAGATCGGGGCCGGCATCAATTCCGGCGTTTCGTTGCAGGCGTAGCCGAACATAATGCCCTGGTCGCCGGCGCCTTCTTCCTGGTTCGACGGCTGCTTGGCATCGACGCCGGCTGCGATGTCGGCCGACTGCGAGTGGAGCAGAACTTCGATATTGCAGTTCGCCCAGTGGAAGCCATCCTGCTCGTAGCCGATGTCCTTGATGGCGGCGCGCGTCAGTTCCTCGATGGCGGCGACGGTCACGCCTTTGGGACCGCGGGATTCGCCGGCGATGACGACGCGGTTGGTGGTCGCCAGCGTTTCGCAGGCGGCGCGGATGCTCCAGGGATCGAGGCCTTCTTTCGCGCCTTCGCGATAGAATGCGTCAACGACTTCATCGGAGATGCGATCGCAGACTTTGTCCGGGTGGCCTTCGGAGACGGACTCACTCGTGAATAGGAAGGACTTGCGCGCCACTGTGGCCCCCGTGTTGAGAAATTAGGTCTCGGCGATCGTCGCCGGTTGACGTTGTTGTCAGCGACCCGGACCCGCTCTAAAAGCGCCGGTTTGTCGCAATGTTGATGGATTCGGTCAAGCCGGAGCGTCCCGATGTTCGCTAAACGGGCCGCGACCTAGCGACCCTTCTGCCAAACAAGAGGCAACAGCGAATACCGCGAAGCCCTGGCTTCAGCCTTCTTCACCCGCGAGCGCGCGCACGAGATCGACGATCGAGCGGCGCACCTTGGGCTCAGATATGCGAGCGAACGCCTTGTTCAACTCGAGCCCTTCGCGCGTTCCCAGAAAATCGACGACGTAGGTTTCGTCGGGTTGTGTTTCGGCAAAGCCCGGCATCGCCACGCTTGCCGCCTGCGCGCCCGAGGGTGCTTCGTCGTAGAAGAACTGGACGGGCACACCCAGAACACGAGCGAGATCGAACAGCCGGCTCGCGCCGATGCGATTGACACCCTTCTCGTACTTCTGGACTTGCTGGAATGTCAGTCCGAGATGTTCGCCAAGTTTTTCCTGGCTCATCCCTAAGAGCATGCGCCGCAGCCTGACGCGCGAGCCGACATGGACATCCATCGGATTTGCGCGTCGCGAGCCTTTCGGCGTTTCTTCGCTTGCTTCGTCTTCAATCGATATTTCGTTCACCATCACGCGTACAGCCACCAGTTCCCATTGAGAAAGGCTATGCACTTCCTAGGTGCGCGCGCGACGGGCGTCAACGTTTGAGCATCGCCGCGACAAGTTGACTGCAACACATTGATTAACGCGATTCTTTTCGAAGAAGGACCGCAATGCCCGCAAAACTCGCGAGAATGAGCAGAAATAACCATTCACCGAACTGAGCATATAGTGGGGGCGATATGGCCTCCGGAAGCGCACTATCGAGCGATCCGCGAACGTTCAATCCGAGTGTCTGAAGCGCGCGGCCGTAGGGATCGACCACGGCGGAAATGCCATTGTTTGCTGCTCTTATAAGCGGTGCGCCTTCTTCAACGGCCCGAATGCGCGACTGATGGAAGTGCTGGTAGGGGCCGGTCGATTCACCGAACCAGCCGTCATTCGTCACATTGAGCAATACGCCGGGCCTTGCGGATTGTTGAACAATGTTTCCGGGGAAAAGTGCCTCATAGCACACGAGGCCTAGGGCAGGCGGCAGACCGGGGATGGTCATCAGCGGGCGCGGCACCGGTCCAGCCGCGAAGGAGCCCCGGCCATGCGTCAGCTTTTCGATGCCGATGGTGGAAAGCGCGTTCTCCCACGGCACGAACTCGCCGAAGGGGACGAGATTGATCTTGTCATAGGTGGCCACCGGCTCGGCCCGTTCGTTCAGCACGAGGATGCTGTTGAGCGTGCGGGTCTCGGGCGAGATCGCTTCGCCAGCGGCGGGAGACGGATCGTGGCGCAGAGCGCCGGTGATCAGCGTCGTGCCGGGCGGCAGAATGTTGGCAAGAATGTCGAGCGCGACGGGAGCTTCGAGCGGGAAGAACGGCATCGCCGCTTCGGGCCAGACAAGGTGCGTGATCCCGGCGAGCGAATCCTTTTCACCGCTCGGGTTCGCGAGCGAAAGCGCGATGTGGTCGTCGAAGATACGGCGCTGATACTGCGCCATCCATTTTTCGCGCTGCGGCACGCTCGGCTGAACAATCCGGAGTTTCACATCGGAGACGAAGGATTGCGGCGCCTGCAGGCGCCATGCGCCATAGCCGAAGAGGAGGGCAACCGGGATTGCGGCGAGAGCAGTGGCTTTGAGTATTGATCCGAGCGAAAGCGGCTTGCGGGCGTCGCCCAAGACCACCAGCGGCGCTGGGAAGATAAACAGCGCAATCGCGGTCAGGCCGTAGGCGCCGAAGAGCGCCGCGCTCTGCATCAATGGCAGAGGGTAGGTCAGAGCGTACCCGACCAAGTTCCAGGGGAAGCCCGTCAAGACGTGGCCGCGCAGGTATTCAGCAACGCTCAGCACGACGGCGAAGATGAGCAGCCGGCTAAAGCCTTCGCTCCAGAACAGGCGGGCTACGGCGGCGGCCGCGCCCCAGAAGAGGGCCAATCCAGCTGGAAGGAGCGTTACTGCGAAGGGCAAAAGCCAGGCGAACTTGTCAGCCTCCACAAGGAAGGCTTCGCCGATCCAGAACAGGTTGAAGAAGAAATAGCCGAAGCCGAAAAACCATCCGGCGCTGAAGGCGCGGCGCCAATTCGCGCTGCCGTCGATCAGCCAGACAAAGACGGGCAGCGTCAGAAACAGGATGGGAAAGGCGAAGAACGGGGCGAAGGCCAGCGCGGACAGGCCACCCGCAGCCATCGCGATGAGCGCCCGTTTCCAGCCACTTACCGTGACGATCCAGGCGCGAGCGCTCGCGATCAGTGAGGGATGTTCGGCTTTAGCGTCCATCACGCCTTGGGCGTTTCAGGCAGCGACTTCGTGTTGATCGCGGGTGGACGCGGCGGATGCACCTTGAGCTTTTTCACGCGCCGGGGATCGGCGTCCAGAACCTCGAATTCGACGCCGCTCGGATGCCGGATGAGCTCGCCGCGTGCCGGTACGCGGCCCAGCATCGAGAAGATCAGCCCGCCGATGGTATCGACATCGTGCTCCTCGTCTTCGGGCACGAGCTTCACATCAAGGTGCTTTTCGAGTTCTTCGATCGGCGTGCGCGCGACGGCGACAATGCCGAGCTTGGGATCGACGACGATGTTGGTTTCCTCAGCGTCGTCGTGCTCGTCCTCGATGTTGCCGACGACCTGTTCGACCAGGTCCTCGATGGTGACGAGACCGTCGGTGCCGCCGTATTCATCAACGACCAGAGCCATGTGGATGCGCGTCGATTGCATGCGGATCAGCAGATCGACCGCGGGCATTGATGGCGGCACGTACAGGATCTGACGGCGGATCTTCACCGTTGTGATCGGCCGGCTCAGATCCACGCTTCTGAGATCGAACTGGCTGATTTGAGGCTTCTCGGCTTCAGGATCGGTCTTGGCGCTCTTCAGCGGTTGGCCCGTTGCTTCGGCCATCAGCCAGCGCAGCACGTCCTTGATGTGGATCATGCCGCGCGGATCGTCGAGCGTTTCGCGGAACAGCGGAATGCGCGAGACGCCCGCCTCGTTAAAGGTTTGCAGAAGTTCGGAAATCGGCTCGTCTTCGTCGAGCGCCGTGATGTCTGCGCGCGGAATCATCAGCGAGGCCACACGGCTCGAGCCGAAGCGGAGGAGCCGCTCGAGCATCTTGCGTTCGGCATCGGTAAAGTTCGCTGACGTGCCGGTCTTCAGTGCGCCTTCAAGCGCATCGCGGACGTTTTGCGGGACCACGAGGCCGAGCCGCGCACGGAGCGCCTGCAGCCAGCCGTTGGCGCCGGCGAGCTGACTATGGTCGTCTAAGGTGTCAGACACTGTCTTATGTGGGTTTTCGGTCATGGCCATGGGTGGGAGCCCGGTCAATCAATGTTACCGGTTTCCAGCGACCCCGTGTAGGGATTTGCAATGCCCAGTTTCGAAAGTATTTCAATTTCAAGGGCTTCCATGCGTTCCGCGTCGGCTGTTGTCTCGTGATCATAGCCTAAAAGATGGAGGACGCCATGCACTACCAGATGCTGCAGGTGGTGTTCGAAGGAAATACCTTGTTCGACCGCTTCGCGCTCCACGGTTTCCAAGGCGATGATGATATCGCCGAGCTGGCCGCCGGGCGCGCCGTCGCCTGCCGGAAAAGACAATACATTCGTGGGCTTAGCTTTTCCGCGGAAGCGCTCGTTGAGTTCGGCGACGATGGCGTCTGAGGATAAAGCGAGTGATACGATGGCGGTTTGATGGCCCTCGGCCGCCCGCTCGAACGCGGTTTTGGCGGCGCTGTGGATGAGGCCGTCGAGACCCTCCACGCGCGACCAGTCGCCATCGTCTTCGACGATTTCCACCTCGAAGGCAGGGGCCGGAGCCTGTTGTGACGCGGGCATGGG
>Ga0180218_1002211_pt1 | contig 10388 bp, 5 predicted proteins | sample eDN3rd37CKraftBY_FD_151334 | JGI IMG/M metagenome (GOLD analysis project Ga0180218, IMG submission 151334) | Enriched backyard soil microbial communities from Emeryville, California, USA - eDNA 3rd pass 37_C Kraft BY (version 2) (version 2) | ecosystem: Environmental > Terrestrial > Soil >... | reverse complement strand
TGCCGATCCGCAGCTCGCCGCGCCGCAGGTAGATCCACTCGGTCTCCAGGGCGAGATCGCGATCGTCGGCAAAGCTGAGCTTGCCGTCGATGGTCACGCTGCGCAAGGCCGGCGGAACGACGTCGAGGACGACATCCATGTCCCGCCCGATCACCACCGCATCGCCCTTGCCCGGCACCTTCCCGCCAGGCCAGGCCGCCGGATCGGACCACACCAGCCGCCTCATCGCCACAGGAGACGTATCCACACCCCCATCCGCCTGATCGTGGGCATGGCCGTCCTGGGCATAAGCCCCGGACCCCGCCCCCAGTGACAGCGGAAGAACCAGCGAAAGCATAAGCAGGCGAGATGGCAGGCGCATGACGTGGGTCCCCTCAACCAGGACTGAAAGCCGATATGTTCTGCTTGACCAAATGTGCATCGAACAAGCCGATTTGCCAAGCAACTATCGGCCACGCGCCATACGCGGGCGAGGCAGGAATAATCTTCAACCATAGGTCCATAGACGTTCAGGGTTGTTCCCTTGCCAGACGGGTCGTGGCGGCTGCCGGAGCTTGGGGCGCGCGGCGTGGCCTGAACGGTAGGTATCAGCGCTCTTTGGCAGGCATTGATCTGATCAGCTGATTCAGCGCCATCAGGCTTTGGAAAAGGCCTAGTCCGTGTGGGCCCGCGATGTAGCGGGGCTCCCACCGCGGCGCGAACTTTGCCTTGTATGCACGCAATCCCTTGAAGCTATACATCCTTTCGCCATGACTGAAGGCGAGCGCGGCGACCTTGGCCCAGTTTGGCGAGAGATGGTGCGCCTCTATCCCCGACAAGGGTGCGAGACCGAGCGAAAAACGCTGGAATCCTTTATCTTTTCCCCATTGCATCAGATGGGCAAACAGGAAATCCATTGTCCCCCGCGGCATGTCGTCCCGGTGTCGCATGAGGTCTACGGACAATTCGTTGCGGTTGGCTGTCGCGAGAATATTCGCGAAGGCGACAATCGTCCCGTGATGGCGAACAAGCGCGAAATCAAAACGCGCAAGATAGCCGGGGTCGAAACGGCCGAGGCTGAAGCCCTTTTCCTTCTGCTCCTTGGCTTGCAGCCAGGCGTCGGAAACGCGCTTCAGTTCCGGAAGGAGCCGGGGCACGTCGCCCGCGGGGCAGATCTCGAATGTCGCGCCCTCGCGTGCGGCGCGACGAGCGCTCTGGCGCAGCGCGCGCATCCCTATGCCCTCCAGCGAGAAGGTGGTCAGATCGACCAGGGCTTCCTCGCCATATTTGATGATCTGCAAGCCGAGTTCGATCGCAATTTCGAGTGTATCAGCACTGATCTGATAGAGTAGCAGCCGTCCCTGGGCCGCGTCCGAGCTGGCACGGATCGCCCATAGAAGATCCGGCCAGCGCTCGCGCGGGCCGACGGGATCGGACATCACGATCCAACTGGCGCCGTGCACCTGGTACATCAGGAAGGCATCGCGCGCAGGTGAAAGGAGAAAGCGCTTGTCGCCCGTCAAGGCCAGCATGGCGTCTGTTCGCGTGGCGGTGGCCAATATGCGGTCGATATCCGCTGGATCGGTATGGATTTGAGGCGCGACGCGTCCTGACGAGGCCAGCAGCCGCCAGAGCGCCGCGGCAGCGAGCACCATTCCGACGCCGAGGCTCCCACGAAGAAAGCGCGAAGCATCGCCGCGCCACGCGAATTGCCACCACAGCGCGTTGCGATAATCGACATGCTTATAGGCGAACAAGCCAGTCCACAGCGCCAGGCCAAGCACGGTGCCAACGCATATCAGCCAGGTTGGTGACAGCGGTTGGCTGGTCAACGCCGTGCGGCGATAAAAGGCTGGGCGAGTCCATTGCAGCAAGCCGGCGATCGCGAAGCACACCAGCGCTTCTTCATAGTCGATCCCCTTGATGATGGAGAACACTCCTCCCGCCACTAGCAGCGCGCGCGTCAGGATGAAGGCGCCGTCAAGCCGGTGGTAAAGGCCCGGCGCGAGCAGCAGCAGCCCGGTGCCGGCGATGCTGGCGGCGATATGAGAGGCCTCGACAAAGGGTAGCGGCACGAAGGCGGTGAGAAGCTGCAATCGAGAGTGTGATGCCGGCAGCGAGCCTGACAGGAGAAGGATCGCTCCCCCCCCAAAGCTCGCCGCACTCATCAACGAGGGCGTGATTGCCATCCCCAGCGCTTGCGCACCGGCGAGCGCATGCCTGGCCGGCTTGCGCCAGCGGCGACCTTCGTGCAGTGCCAGCAAGGTGACGCCACAGCCGAATGGCAACAGGTAATAAATGACCCGATAAGCGATCAATCCAGCCAGAAGCGCGGTATTGTCGGCGGGCAGAAGCGCGATCACGGTCGCTTCGAAAACGCCGATGCCGCCGGGCACGTGGCTGATCAGCGCGACGATGATCGCCAGGGCATAAGCCAGGACGAAGTTCGGCAGCAGCGCGGGATCGGCTCCCGGCACCAGCACGAACAGTGCGGTCGACGCGGCGGCAAGGTCAACGCAGGCGATGCCGATCTGGGCCAATGCCTGCCATGGACGCGGGAGCGGTACCTTCCATCCCCACAGGGAAAGCACGCGCGGGCCGAACGCGCAGACGGCAATCGCGGCAACGATCAACAGCAGCGCCAGGGCGCCCATTATGGGCGCGAGGTCCGCAGGTAAGCGAACCGTGCCTAATGCGATGGGTTGCGCGTTGAACAACAATGCCAGGCCGGCGACCGCGAACACCCCCATCCAGAACGTCATTGCCGCGATCGCGATGATGCGCGCGACATCGGGGCCGTCCAGTCCAGCGACGGTATAGATGCGGTATCGGGCCGATCCGCCCGTGATGGGCGAAAGCCCGAGATTGTGACTGAGCGTGTAGCTTGTAAAGGATGCGAGCGCCGCGGTTCGCCATGGCAGCGGTCGCCCGATGATACGCAGCGCCAGCACATCATAGAAGGTGAGCGCGAGATAGCTTGTGCCTGTCAGGAGCAGCGCCACCAGCACCTGCCAGGACGATATGGTATGAAAGGCGCTTCGAACATCGGCCAGATGGATTTCACGGGTAAGTTGATGGAGCGCCCCGAGCCCCAGAAGCATCATCAGCAGGCCGACACCGATGGTGATCGCGGCGCGATAGTGCATCCACAGTTTGCGAAGCCGTTGGGCCGCGACCTCAGCCACGCGGCAGTCGCTCAATGGGGTGCCCGTCCATCGCGCGGATTGCCTGTCGTAGCGCGGAATACAATCCATCGACGTCCCGTCGCAGCAGGTGCCCGCCTGGCAGCGTCACGTGCGTCACATTGGGCATGGCCAGCAACGGGCAAAGGCTATGCTCCTCCTCCGCGCCGTTGATGCAGATCACCGGCACCCAGTCCAGCTTCCGGGCGCTCCGCATGGCAGGCGCGTCGGGCGGGTCGAAGCTGAACAACTCGGAAGGCGAGGCGCGGAATTCGATGGTGTCGCCAGGGACGATCAGCACGACTAGCGATATCTTGTCCCGCAATGCCTGCGGCAGCGTCGACAGGCCGGCATGCAGCATATCAGCGCCAAAGGATTGACCGATCAGCACGATGCGCCGGACGCCGGGCTGGCCAAGTGCGCGATGCACGGCCTGTTCGATCAGCGCCTCATTCTCCGCGGGTGACCTGCGTGTCCGGAAGTACGTGAGCGAATTGACGCCGATCACGGGAATGCCGTCCGCCGCCAATCGGCGCGCGATACGGGGCCCCATCCCGATATGAAAGCCCATGTCGCCGGACAACAGCACCGCGCCGAGGCCCCGTTCGGCCGGACGCGGCGCGGCGGTCGCGGCGACGTTCACGAACACGGGACCGCCAAAATAGCCGATATAGGCCAGGAAGCCGGCAAAAAGCAGCGCAAGCGCCGCCAATATCACCGCGACCCGCCTCAGCCGGCCAGCGCCGCTATGCCGCGAAGGCAGGTGGCGGTCCCCCTTCATGGCTGTTGGGTCTCGACCCGGCCGGTTCGTTCAAGCTTGCCCCAGCCCACCCAGGGACCGCGCAGGGCACTGGCTACGGCGCGAACGACCGCCCCGTACATCAGTTGCCGATAGACGATCCGTTGCGCGACGAGGAGCAGAGCCGGATAGCGCCCTTCACGCCGCTCGAGCCGATAGGCGATCCAGCCGCACACGACATCGACCAGGGTGAAGATCAACCAATAAACCCCCATGCGCAACACGTCGCTCTGGGTCTGAGCCCAACCATGTTGCATGACCCGCACAATCGTACCCGCCAGGCTGACCACCAGAGCGAGGTCGATCAGCGGCGAGATCACCGCGAAGCCGATCTGGAAAACCCAGGCCTGCGGCATGCCGACGTAAGCCAAGCCGGCGGGACGGCCCTGCTTCCATACCGCGCGGTGTTTCCACAGGCACTGCAAGGTTCCATAGGCCCAGCGAAACCGCTGTCTGGCGAGCGCGCGGAAGCTTTCGGGCGCTTCGGTCCAGGCCACCGCGTCGCTGTCGTAAGTGACCCGCCAGCCCCGCCGTTGGATGGCGATCGTCAGATCCTGGTCTTCGGCCAGGGTATCGGTGGGATATCCGCCGACGTCGCCGAGCGCGGCCTTGCGCCAGGCCCCTACCGCGCCGGGCACCACCATGATCGCATCGAACTGCGCAAGCGCGCGGCGCTCCAGATTCTGCGCGGTGACATATTCGATCGCCTGCCAGCGGGTGACGAGATTGATCCGGTTGCCGACCTTGGCGTTGCCGGCCACCGCACCGATCGCCGGGTCGGCAAACCATCGCGTCAGCCGGGCGATCGTGTCCGGCTCGAACTGAGTGTCGGCATCGAGGGCGATGACGATGGCGCCGCGCGCCCGTACCAGGCCCAGGTTCAGCGCACGCGCCTTGCCGCCGTTCTCGAGCGTCAGCAGCCGCACGCGCGGTTCGCGCGAGAAAGCGCGCCTGACGACGGCACTGGTCCGGTCCTTCGAACCGTCGTCGATCACGATAACCTCCACCTCCACCCCGGTGCTGGCAAGGACCCGGCGCACCGAGGCTTCGATCACCGTGGCCTCGTTGAACGCGGGGATCAGCACCGAGACGAATTGGCCGGCGGCCAGCGGCGGCGATATGGGGGTATGGCTGGGTCGGGTCGCCCTAATCGCCAGCGCAGCGAGCACCAGCGCGCGGGCGAGGCCGAGGAATATCGCGACGAAGAACATCCATTTCAGCGCGAAGCCAAGCATGGCGACGACGAGGAACGAGGCGATATCGAAATGCACGGACAGAAGATCCGCGCCTGTTACCGGAGGCATCACCTGATCGCGGCTCAAACCGGCCAATGCCGAAACCGGCACGAAGCGATAGCCCATGGCGTGGAGCCGGTCGATGATCCGAGGCAGCGCCGCAAGGGTTTGCGAACGGTCGCCGCCGCCGTCATGGAGCAGGATCACCTGAGCGGAACTGTCGGGCTTTCCCCTGGTCACCTGATCGATGGTGGCGCGCACGATGGCGTCGATCCCAGGCCGTTGCCAGTCGCCGGGATCGACGTGCAGCCCGACATTGGTGTAGCCGGCGCGCTGAGCGATGAGCGCGGGCAAAAGTTCGTCGGTCGTTGTGGGTTCGGCGTCGCCGAAATAGGGCGCGCGGAACAGCCGCACCGATCGCCCGGTATAGGCTTCGAGGACGCGCTGCGTCGAATTCAACTCGAGCCGGGTGCCCTTGGCCGAAACGTTGGCGAGGTTGGGGTGGGTGAAGGTGTGGCTGCCGATTTCATTGCCTTCGTCCGCCACGCGGCGCACGAGCAGCGGGTGCTGGACCGCGTTCTCGCCGATCATGAAAAACGTGGCTGGGACCTTGCGTGACTTCAGGACATCCAGAATGCGCGGCGTCCAGCTAGGATCGGGCCCGTCGTCGAACGTCAGTGCCACCGTCTTGGGAATGTAGCCGGTGCGCTGCACGACGAAAGGCGTGGGCAGCCTGTTGAAGATTTCATCGACCACGAGATGGCGCGCATCGAGGCGGAGGCTGCGCTTTCCCTGGGTCGGCACGTCGGCAATGCGCAGGATTTCGCCGCTTCCCTCCACGTCGACGTTGCCAACGCCGGATAGCGCGGTGATGTCCGGGAGCGGTGGGTTCGTCGCCGCGCGGTCCGTCGCGTCGAGCACCTTCCAGAAGCCGGCATCCTCCGAACCGAGCCGCCATAATGCAATCCCGGCGGCTCCCTTCTGCCGCGCCGCGCGGATCTGGTTCCACGCAGTCGCAGCGTCGAGCATCCAGACGGTATGCGTCCTCCCGCCATCTTCGTAGCGGAATGTCGGGTTGCCACTGTCGGAATCGAAGGTGATCGGCGCCTCGCTGTCATGGGCCGTAAGCCAGGCTTCTTCCACCGAGAGATCTTTGGCCTGACCCGTGGCGCTCCAGTCATAAGCGTAATTGCCGACGGCGACGATCGCCTTGCCCGCCGGCACCCGGCCGATCGCGGCGTCGAGCTGGGCGACGAACCAGGGCTGCGCGGCGATGGGGCCTGCCTCCCCGCCCGGATAGTGCTGGTCGTAGGCCATGAGGATCAGATGGTCCGCGATCGCGGCGTATGCCTTGAGATCCCAGGCCCGATCATCGACCGGAACCGTAACGGCGATCTGCCAGCCCCGCTTCGCGAACCGCGCCCGCGCTTCACCAAGAAACCGGCGGTAATCGGCCTGGGCCGAAGCGGGCAGCGCTTCGAAATCGAAGACGAGGCCGTCCGCCCTATGCTCCGCCAATGCTTGCGACAGCTGGTCGAGGAACCGGCCGCGTGCGCTCGGATCGCGCAGCAGGGCCGTGACGCCCGCTCCGTCCCAGGTATCCTCGATGGCATTCTGCACCATCGGCATCACCTTGGGTTTGCGCGGCGTCGCCGCCAGGATCGCGCCGAAGTTCGCGTCGGGCCTCACCGTGAAGACATGTTGCGGGCCATTTACCGCGTAAAGGCTGGGTACGACCCAGTCGAGCTGACCGATGTGCCGGGCGAGCGAGGCTCGGCTGGCATCGTCCCAGGGCACGTAAAAGCCGACCGTGATCGGATCGCTCCTGGTCGATGCGCCGCCCGAGGGAAGCCAGGCGGCCACGCGATGCCGCAGGTGGTTGATCTGCTGCTTGAGAGGCCGCGGCGTGGGATGTTCCATCGTCAGTTCGAGCGGGCGAGGAACCGGCACGTCGACCACGGTCGCGGCGAAGGCGAGCGACGCGATGACGACGAGGATCACGAGCGCATAGAAACCCCGGACCGACCAGCGATCACGCTGACCGCTGGCGTCATAGAAGACGGGCCTCTCCACGCTCATGCCGCGAGCACAAGCTGCCTGGATGACGAGGCGCTCCCCCGGCCACCAAGGACTGGTGCGAGTGTCTCGATCGGTCGGCGATGGCGATGGACGAAGCGCTCCACGGCGCATCTACCTTTTTCGCGCTCAGACGCGGCGCCATCGCTGCGACTTGCAGATAAGCCCACCAATAATGCAGCCACTGATCTTGAGGCTGTTCGCATCGATCTGCTCGATCTTCGAATGAAATGTACGCCCCATGTCCGGCACATAGACCGTTCCCTCGTATCGCCCAGGACCCGTCGCGCGATAGTCGCGCAGCAGCTTCGTGCCGATTAGATCGGCGACGCCGCTGTCGCGTGCGTCGGCCTGAGCCTCGGGCGCGGCCCAGACGATCGAGCCGCACAGGCCGCCGGCGCAATAGCTGGTCGCAACTTTCACCGTGCGATGCGGATTGATCCAGGTGCCAAGCACTTCGGGCTCAGCCCCCGCCGACTCGGCCTGGCTTGCCGCCGGCAGCAGAACCAGCGCCGCAGCCGCCATTGCGAGGATATTCAGGTCCATGGCCCTATCCTTTGCATCTTCGATTGATGGAAACGCTTATCGGCCCGCTTGGCTTCCACGGTTCAGGCGCAAATTTATATTTGCCGCGATTTTGAGTAGCAATGGGGCGGTGCACCCGCTCATCGAGGTTCGCCCGATGCGGCGGGCGCGTTCCAGCGGCCACCGATCGCCCGGATCAGCGCGATCGTCGCGACCTGCGTATCCGAGTGCCAACCGTCCGGCAGGATTGTTTGGGCCAAAAATGAGACTACCGAGGAGCCAAGCCGGAAATGGGGTGGCGTCAACGGCGAGCAATGTCTGTCGGGCTAGCCCGTCCGGGCCCCAACCTCTTCGTCATTGCGAGCGTAGCGAAGCAATCCAGGGCGTATTGTGCTGACGCCCTGGATTGGTTGGCCTTTGGCCAGCTTCGCTTCCGTCGCTACGCTCCTCGCAATGACGAGGGTTGGGTTTGGAGGCCGGAGGTCGGGCTGGCTTTTAGGCGGGCCGGCTTGTGCCGCGCGTGTGAGTCAGAGCGCCGACAGGCCGAGGAAGCTCGGGACAGGGCCGTCCATTCGCCGAGTACGGACGCTCCTCGCGCTCGGGCTCGCGGTGAGGTTTTTCGGGTTTGGGGCGCTCGGTGCGCGGTTCCGCCTTGCGGGGGAGGGCCGCGCTACCATCAGATATACTATCAACATGGTGGTATCCGGTGGCACGAAGCCGCTCCGTATAGGATACATTATACCACGAAAAACCCGCAGAAATCAGCCACTTGTGGCATCTTCTGGAACCCTCCGGGAGAGGATTTTGGTGACCCCTACGGGACTCGAACCCGTGTTTCAGCCGTGAGAGGGCCGCGTCCTAACCGCTAGACGAAGGGGCCGGTCTTTCCAGATTCCGGTCACCTTCGGTGGTGACCCCAACGGGACTCGAACCCGTGTTTCAGCCGTGAAAGGGCCGCGTCCTAACCGCTAGACGATGGGGCCACGCCCGAAGGCGAGCGGCGCACTTAGTTGGGGGCGGGGGTGCGGTCAAGCCCCACGCAGCGCGGCATCAATCCGCCCAGGCCGCATCCTCCAGATGAAGCTCGGCCTGGGGGCGACTGCCCCAGTCGTCGATCTTCGCGCGGCCGGCCAGCCACAGGCGCCGCCCGCGCGCCCCGTGGAGCAGCGCCTGGCCCCATTCGCTCTCGGCCATGCGGAAGCCGATCGCCTTGAATGACGCCCCGTCCTGCCCGCCGGCGACCAGCCGCAGGTGGGCATTGCCGACCACATCGGCCTTGATCAGGTGCACCGGCCCCACCGCCACGCGCGGGCCGGGCCAGCCGACGCCGAACGGGCCGGCGCTGTCCAGCGTTTCCACCAGATCGGGTGTCAGGCCGCGCGGGGTGACCGACAGGTCGAGCAGCGTGGTCCGCTCCGCCGAGGCGGCGGCGACCGCGCCGGCCAGCCGCGCGTCCAGCCATTCCGCCAATGCGTCGATCCTGTCCGCCGCCACGGTGAGCCCGGCCGCCATCGCATGGCCGCCGCCGGCCACCAGCAGGCCGCTGTCGCGCGCGGCGATGATCGCCGCCCCCAGATCCACCCCGGCGATCGAGCGCCCCGAACCCTTGCCCTGTCCCGTCTCGTCGTCGAGCGCGATCACCACGGCGGGTTTTCCGGCCTTTTCCTTGATCCGGCCGGCGACGATGCCGATCACGCCCGGGTGCCAGCCCTTGCCGGCCAGCGTCAGCACCGCGCGATTGTGCTGGGCGGCGAGCTGTTCCTCCGCCGCTTCCTGCACCGCGGCTTCGATCGCGCGGCGCTCGTCATTGAGCTGGGAAAGCTGCTGGGCGATCGCGCGCGCCTCGTCCGGGTCCTCGGTGGTCAGCAAGCGAACACCCAGCGTCGCCTCCCCCACGCGGCCGCCGGCATTGATGCGCGGCCCCAGGGCGAAGCCGCAATCGCTGCAGCTGGGCGGGCGGGATAGCCGGCTGGCGTCGATCAGCGCGGCGATTCCGGTATTGGCGCGCCGGGCCATGACCTTGAGCCCCTGGGCGACGAAAGCGCGGTTGAGCCCGCGAATCGCGGCGACATCGGCCACGGTGCCCAGGGCCACCAGATCGAGCAGCGCCATCAGATCGGGCTCGGCCCGCGTTTCGAAGAAGCCGCGCCGGCGCAGCGTGCGCACCACCGCCACCGCCAGCAGGAAGGCCACGCCCACCGCCGCGAGGTGCCCATGGGCGGCCGCTTCCGCGCTCTCGTCCAGCCGGTTCGGATTGACCAGGGCGAAGGCACGGGGAAGCTCCGCCGAACACTTGTGGTGGTCCACCACGATCACATCGATGCCGGCGGCGTGGGCGGCGGCCAGCGCCTCATGCGCCATGGCACCGCAATCGACGGTGATGACCAGGCTCGACCCCTGCTGGCCTAGCTTCACCAGCGCCGCCCCGCTCGGGCCGTAGCCTTCGAGCAGGCGGTCCGGAATATAGGGCTCGGCCGCGTGCCCCAGCATGCGGAACAGCCGGATGAGCAGGGCCGCGCTGGTCGCGCCATCCACGTCGTAATCGCCATACACGGTCACGGTTTCGCGCGCGAGCACGGCTTCGGCCACGCG
>Ga0180218_1002209_pt1 | contig 10391 bp, 13 predicted proteins | sample eDN3rd37CKraftBY_FD_151334 | JGI IMG/M metagenome (GOLD analysis project Ga0180218, IMG submission 151334) | Enriched backyard soil microbial communities from Emeryville, California, USA - eDNA 3rd pass 37_C Kraft BY (version 2) (version 2) | ecosystem: Environmental > Terrestrial > Soil >... | reverse complement strand
CTGCGAGCAACCGCAACGACGTCCTCGCGGAACTCTCTGGGATAGGGGCCGGGCATGATGACATCCTCCCCGTCAGCGCCTCCCGGCACTAACGATCAGTTGTCACCAATCCGTTCCTCACGCCCGGACGACCTCGACGACTACATTGAGCACCGCGAGGACAACGCGAAGGCCGACCCGTACGAGAACGCCGACGAAATCCTCGCGGCCGCCGTCCTCGACGCGAACATGGAGCGCCGCGCCAAGGCGCTCGAGGACGCCCAGCGATACCTCGAAGCCGCCGGCGTTCGAGAAGACCAACCCCGGCCTCGTCGTCGACCACGGCCTGTTCGCCGAGGTCGCCGCAGGCACCGCCGCAATCGGTGACGTGCCGCACCCGACCCCGATGCTGTCGCTCGAGAAGGTGAAAACCGAGGACGACATCCGCAAGTTCCTCACCCGCATCGCCGAGGCAGGTGTGAGCCCCGCGGACACTGCCGTGTCCGTTCAGCCGAAGCTCGACGGTCTCGCCATCCGCGCCGTCTACCAGGACGCGAAGCTCGTCCAGGTCGTCACCCGCGGCAACGGACAGGCCGGTGAGGACATCACCGACCGCATCCTCCGCGACCAGGTGACCGTCAACGGCCTCCCCGAGTTCATCCCCACCACCGCGCCGGTCGCGTTCGAGGTCCGCGGAGAGCTCGTCATGTCACACCCCGACTTCGCGTTCAGCAACGGCAACCGCATCGCCGCGGGCAAGAGCGGGTTCGCGAACCCCCGTAACGCCGCCGCAGGTTCGGTGCGTGCGGAGACCCTCGACTACGACGTGCAGTTCACGTTCGTCACCTACGACCACGACGGCATCCCCGCCGACCCGGACGCCGCCGACCAGTTCATCTACGCCGACCAGCTCCCCGGCGCCGGCACGTTCCTCGCCCTCCACTTCGAGTCCGTCATCGACGCACTCGAGAGGTTCGGCGAGCAGCGCGCGGACTACGACTACCCGACCGACGGCGCCGTCATCAAGGCGACCAGCGCGAAGACCCGCGACGAGCTCGGTGCGGGTTCCCGCGCCCCGAAGTGGGCGGTCGCCTACAAGTACGACGCCCAGACCGGGGAGACGGTCATCCGCGACATCGTCGTGGAGGTCGGCCGCACCGGCAACCTGTCGTTCACCGCCGTGTTCGACCCGGTGACGGTGGACGGTTCCACCATCAGCCGCGCGTCGCTTCACAACACGGCCCTCATCACGGAGAAGGACATCCGCATCGGCTCGCGCGCCGTGGTTCACAAAGCCGGGGACGTGATCCCCCAGGTCGTCTCGGTGACCAACGACCCTGAGACGACCACCCCCTGGGTGCCCCCGACGGAGGACGCGGACGGCTACCCCTACGTCCAGCGCGGGAAGTTTCTCACCTCGACCAACCCGGCTGACTCGGTCGGCGCGCTCATCCGCTACGCCGCGTCCCGTGACGTGCTGGACATCGACGGCCTCGGGTCGGAGATCGCCGACGCGCTTGTCGCCGAGGGTCTGGTGAACACCCTCGCGGACCTGTTCCGCCTCACGGAGGATCAGCTGACCGACCTCCCGCTCGGGGAGACCTCGACCGGCGCACCTCGTCGCCTGGGTGCGAGAACGCCGTGAAGCTCATCGCAGGCATCGAGGCCGCGAAGGCTCAGCCGCTGAACCGTGTCATCACCGCGCTCGGCATCCGCCTGACCGGCCGCACGTTCGGTCGCCGCCTCGCCGCGCACTTCAAGTCCCTTGACGCACTGGTGAACGCGAGCATCGCGGACCTCATGGAGGTGGACGGCATCGGCGACGAGCGCGCCACCGTCATCCGCGCGGGCCTCGACAAGAACGCGGACGTCATCCGCGACCTCATCGCGCTCGGCGTGACCAGCGCCGTCGAGGAGGACACCTCCGCACCGAAGCCGCTGGTCACCGCGGACGGCAAGCCGCTCAGCGTCGTCGTCACGGGCGCGATGACCGGCCTGCTGGCCGCGTACGGTCGCACGCAGATGAACGAGCTCATCGAGCGGTTCGGTGGCAAGGCGTCCGGTTCGGTGTCGAAGAACACCGGCCTCGTCGTGTCGAGCGACAACACGTCGTCGAATGCCGTGAAGGCTCTCGACCTCGGTGTGCGCATCGTCACGCCGGAGGAGTTCGCCGCGGAGCTCGGCCTGTGAGCGATCGCCCGGAGTCGTGGCCGACGGTCGGATCCATCATCCAGACGCGCGGGTCGAAGCTCCTGCCGGACGGGACGTGGCTGCTCGTCCATCTCACGAACGCGATCATCCTCGACGACGTAGACGGTGGCCGCGGCGGGAGGCTCCCACTGTCCGCGCTTCACACCGCGGACGGGCCGACCTACATGGTGTTCCGTCGCGGATACACCGACTACTCGAAGGCGTGGCATCAGACGCTCCCATGGATGAACCGGGTGCGCTGACCAAGAGAGGCCGCCGTGGACACTCACCCCGGCGGCATCGGCAGGGTCAGCGCTGTCGCGACCATGGGCCGGAGTTGCGCCCGCACGACGTCCTCCGGGGGCGCCGGCCGGCCTCCGAACAAGGCGATGGCGATCAGCCGCAACCCGCTTCGCGCCGTGACGGTTGCGCCACCCGAGGTGGTGTCGCTTCCGGGGATGTAGAGGAACTCTCCGTCCTCGCCGCCCAGGTCCGACTCGACTTCCCCGAGGTCGAGTTGGCCCAGTCCGCTCTCCTCGAACTTCGCCATCGCGGCTTCGAGAGTGGCTTCATCGAAGAACTCGTTCGAGGTGATCTGGAAGGCGGGGCCGTTGCAGATCACAACCGTCGACTCGGGTCCCGCTGTCAGGCTTCCCGTGGTGCTGGTCGTGTAGGGCTCGATGCCGTTCGCGCTGACGAACCCATTCACATCCGTGTTGTCGAACAGGGTCTGGCACCACTCTTGGGCCGTCGCCGGCGCCGGCGGTGGTGGTTCGGGTGAGGGCTCCTGTACGTCCGGCGGCGATGACTCCGAACCCATGCTTGACGCGTCCGAGCGCGCCCCGGTGTCTCTGCTATTCGATGCCGGTTGTGCCGTGCACCCGGTGAGACACACGATTGCACTCATGGCCACGACCGTGATGACGTGGTCGATCCCCAGCTTCCCCATTGGAGTCCCCGCTCCCCAGCTCGCTCCAACGGGATTCCCCACCCGTTCGAGGTAGCCAAAGCATACGAGCGGCATCCCGGGACTGTCGAGGGCCACTTTTACGCGTGCCGGAACGGTTCCCGCGCCGATGTACGAGAAGGCTGACATCGGGGGTGATGTCACCATTTTCGTACACGGGGTCACACGATGATGTGGGCTGCCCGGTCGAGACGGTACAGGCCGCTCAGCTCACTGCGCACGAACGGTGCGAGCTCGGGGTGCCGGATGTAGGCGGCGACCTCGTTGCATTCCGCCCATGGGCTTCGGTCTGGCTGTGTCGCTTCGGTGCGGCCGTTCTGGTGGATGGCCGCTTTCACCCACATCCGCCGGTGCTCGTCATCCCAGCGCAGCTCGAGCACCTCGATGTGGTCACCCATCTGCTGACGCAGAGTGGTCGTCGCGAGCGTCTGCACATGCTCGGTCACCTTCGCCCACTTCCGCGTGACCTCCTGCCGCTTCGCCTCCGCGGCCGCCAGCCGCTCCTGAGAGAACAGGACGCCCTTCCCCCGCTCCCACCCGAAGTCGCCCAGGCTGTTCAGCAGAAGGTCGCCGTCGAAGTCGGTGTACGGCTCCCCGAGCTCTGCGAGAGCCTCGTTGATGTGAGCGAACTGGGCGAGGTCCATCTCCTCACCCCAGTCTCCGTACGCTTCCAGCACACGAAGCCGGCACGTGTCAGGGTCGAGCAGGTAGTTCGCGTAGTCGGTGTCGGCGGGCATGGCCGCGTCGATGTACTCGGCGATCGCCTCCGCCTTCTCATCGCGGAGGTCGGCTGCGTCGGCGGCGAGGTCCGCGAGCGAGTCGAGCCGGATGAGTGGACGCAGCTCTGCGTCGGGCGGGGTGTGTGGTGCTTCACCGAACTGCCCGTTACGCCGACGTCGAGCCTCGAGTCGGCGCCTCGCGTCATCGGGAACGTGAACCATGTCGACGATGTACGCGGCTATCACAAAGATGCGCGGGATCCAACTTCTGACACGGGCAATTTAGCGGTGTCAGCGAGCGCCGGACATCTCCCGGAGGAACCCATTCAGCTGCTCGGCGCTGGCGTAGAACGACCCGCCGAACTTCGTCAGCTGCTCACGCAGCACAAGGGAGCTCGGGACAGCGTCGGGGATGATGCCGCCGAAGTCCACGACGGCTCGGCCCGGCAGCACCCGGATCGTCGCCGAGACCCCGAGGTGCGGGCTGGTGACGTCGAACACGGTGTCGTTGATCGGTGCGATCGCGCCTGCGCGGGCGTGGTGTTCGAGCACGTCGGACAGCTCGGGTGATGCGGTCTTCATAGGCAGGGGGCTCCTGAGGCACTTCGACGGCGCCGGGGCGCGTCCGTCCATCCGCCTATGCGCGCGGCTACTGCCCGTCGCGGGCGGCGACACCGAGCCGGTGCGCTCCGGCGAGCAGGTTCGGGAGCAGCTCGGCGGTGCGATGGTCACGGACCGCGGCGTCCAGGTCGAACCCGTCACCGTACAGCTCTGCGACCAGCCGCTCCTCGTCCCCGGGATGCACCAGCGACTCCGCCCCGAACGGGCGGGCGCCGTTCCCGGTGAGGCCGGTGCGGTATGCGGAGTCCATCCAGTCGCGGACACGGGCCGTGCTGGCGATCCCGTACTCGTACAGGAACCGGGCGGCTCGGGCGCCGGCCTCGTCGGACGTGCTGGCGGGGTTCGCGGCCTCGCGGCGGGACCGAGCTTCAGGGGTGAGGCTGTCGGTCACTTCTGCTCCTCGAGGTGGCGGATCTCCTCGTCGAGCCGGCGCAACAACGCCCGCTGGGCGGGGATGTCATCGGTCGCCTCCTTCGCGATGCGGTCGCGCTCGGAGCGGAGAGCGCGGATGCGTGGGCGGTCGGCAGTACCTCATCGAGCGGCCTCTGGTCACGAGCCGCCGGTCTATCCGAGTTGACCCCGACTTCGACCTCGAAACAGTCGGCCCGGGCGTCACGATTCCACTCGTGCCCGGTGCCGACGACGGGGTGGTCACGGCCGCCGTCGTCGATTGGTCGCCGGACGCTCCGTCGGTATTCGGCTGACTCTTCGCTAGCCCGGTTCGTTGCGTCGGTCTTCAATCGGCAGAGGAATCGGCTCCGGTACCTGCTCTTCGTCCCCTTCAGTCGCTCCCGGCTTGCCGACGTCGAGGCTCCGCGTTTCGAACGCATCGAGTGCGTGACGGCCCGAGGTGAGCCCCCCGATGGCCTCGTCGTCCACGATGCGCGCGTTGCGGAGCGCCCCGGCGTGCCTCAGGAACTCCTCGAAGGCGGCTCGGGCAGCGTCGGCATGCCATTGCGCTTCATCGCGAGTCATCTTCACGACCGTCGAGGCCACGATCTCCGTCCCCGGTTCCGCCTCGTCGGGCTCAATGACTTCGAGCGACACCACGACCTCCGCGGCAGGAGGCTCCTTGAAACCGAGCACCGGCTCATCTGCGCTGGGCGCCGGCGGCCTCTCTGCGTTTCTCCTGCGTGCAGCTGGACTCAGCTTCTCACGCCACAACTTCTTCGCAACGGGCAGGGCATACTCCTCGACGGCGATGGTGCCGAGTCGGATAGCGGCTTCCTGGATTGCAGCCATGAGCCACGGCGGGATACCTCCTGGAGAGGCCGCGCGCACGATCTGGACGTTCGGCTTCGACATGCTGGGCGGCAGGGGGCGCGGATCGTAGGCCTGCCCGCTCAGCGTGCCATCGGGCCGACGAGCGCCGCCCGTGCCCAGCTTGTTGTCGCCGTCAAGGCTCGACCGAGCCACCTTGAAGATAAACTCCACGTACTCGTGCTGAGCCTCGGCCACTTCCCCCACCTCACACGGCTTCTCTAGGCTCGATTTTGGCACGGCGCTGTCGCGGCCTACTGCCGCATCATCACGAGTAGTCGAGGGAACAGCTTCCGCAGCCTCACGAGCTCCGTGGGCAGTGGAGTCTTCCTCGGGTGCTACCGGTGACTGGCCGCATCCGGGACCTTGAGCGGCACAGCGGGTAGTCGAGTGAACCGACTGACGTACCGCTGCGCCCAGTTGCCGCACGCCCACGACCGTGCACGCAGGGGGGAGCCGGCGCCAGTCGATGCGATCTTGCAGGCCGTCGAGTCCCATCCGTCGTCGAACTCCTGCTCGACAGTTGCCGACTCCTCTCTCCCGCACCCTTCACACCAGACATGCACCGGGGACCCGATGATTTCGGGATTGTGGAGGCCGATTTCGACGTGACGCCCTCCTTGATAGCTCGTCGATGGTGGCTCGTCATCGCTTTCCTTACCGACAAGGGACGGCGACCAGGGCGGTCGTCCTTTCCGCTCTCCGTTCTGGCGCTCGCCGTCCAGCCAGACGACCGAGTGGTCGCGCCGATCGACCCCAGCGGATTCGCGATTGCCGCAACCGCGAACCGCGCGGCGCTGTCCAGATGCAACAATTGCGAGCGCCTCGGAGCCCGTTGGGCGAATACGACCGCGCAGACGTTCATTGAGTCACCCCGGTGTGTCACATTCCCTGAGGTCCTGAGCGAAGCATTTTGGCAAGTCGTTCCCTTCGCCCTTCGAGTCCCTCGCGATGCCTGCACGGTCAGACGGGTGGTGGACATGCGCCACGACTCAGTGAAGTTGTCGTCACCCTTCTTGCTCACGTGACCAGTCTCAGCGGGTTGTCCTCGACGTCTTACACCGACCGAGCTCGACGAGCGGTCTGGGAGAATCCGCCAGTTGCTCGGAGGTGGGTCATCGGGGCGAGCGATCACCCCCAACGCGGCGTGCAGGTGACCGCAACATCCTTCTGCTTCGCGAATACCTGATCGTCTGCGTCGCCCGAACCGGAGAGCGGGTAGCGGCAGGCTCCATCGAAGTACAGGCCGGTAGAGGTCGAAGAAGAGTTGCGCCAGGCGAGAAGAAGCGCTGCCGGGTCGCCACCGATGTCGCGTATGCGCTGGGCATCCGCATCCGGGACAGACGCTACGGGCCTGAAGTGCTGTACGAAGCTCAGTGCAAGCTCGCCGCCGGGCTCGATCTGGTCCGCACTGGACAGGTCGGCTACGCCCAGCTGAATCAGACAGCCATCCGTCACGGCGTCGAGCTTCATCCCCGCCTGCAAGACTCCGCAGATGCCAGAGTCCGCCGTATAGAAACCGACTAGTTCGAGCGTCGGATGGTCGTAGTTCAATGGGAATGGCCGGCCGGGAGTCGTATTCGTCAACGTTGCCCTACTGGCACTCGGGCCGAGATAGATGTCGCTCGTCCCGAGGCTAATGCCCGCCTCAATAGTGCTGGCCACGGCCTGGATGTCGAAGGCAACGTTGAGTGTGTACCCGGCGAATGCTTCCGGGGTCTTTACCGTCAGCACGGCGTCGTCGGCCCAGGAGCCTGATGGCACAGTGGGTGTCGGCGTCGACTCCGGCGTGGTTTCCGCGACAGAGGCCTCTGTTGGTACGGGATCGGCCGCCTGGTTCGTTCCGCCCCCCAGCGGGGCGCAACCCGCCAGTATCAAGGCCGTCACAATACACGTGGCTACCGCGACACGCGCTCTGAATATCATCTTTACCCCGTTCGTTCTGCTCCCCAGCGGCACCCCCGCACGGTGCGGCAAATGTATCGCAGACGGCGCGCATTTTCCGTACTTGTGCGCTGGGTAGCGGCGTTCGGTTGCCCGGCCCGACCTCGTCTTGGCGAGTAGCGTGCCGTGCTGCCGATCCTCAAGCGTTCGACGATGACCGTTTGGATTTCACGGAGCAGTCGTGCGCTGAGCGCACCAGCATGATTCGCGCGCTGGTTCGCGACGCGTGCGTGGGTACGGGCGAGGTCTCGCCGTGCCTTTCACGGTTGCTAGACCCTCGCTCCGGCGGGCAACCTTATGTGCAGCCTTGCGGGCACTCTTCTCCCTCGCGCAGGTAGCGCGGGTTCTCAACCTTCTCGCGCGACCCGTCGCTGCAGACGATCGTCGCGCGCGCCGAAGCATCCAGCTGATGTCGACGGCGGTTGAAAACTGGTCAGTTTCGGCGGTGAAAAGTGGTCACTCATCACGATTGGAGAGTGATCACCTTGGAGGACTGGGCGCTGATCCGGAGGCTGGCGGCGGAGGGCGTGCCGAAGGCGCGTATCGCTGAGAGGTTGGGGATCTCTCGGACGACGGTGTTGAAGGCGGTGCGGTCGGAGTCGCCGCCGCGGTATGACCGGGCGCCGGCGGAGTCGTCGTTCGTCGTGTTCGAGCCGCGGGTGCGGGCGCTGCTGGCGGAGACGCCGGATATGCCGGCGACGGTGCTTGCGGAGCGGGTCGGCTGGTCGGGGTCGATCACGTGGTTCCGGGAGAACGTGAAGCGGCTGCGGCCGCAGTTCCGGCCGATCGATCCGGCGGACCGGCTGAGGTCGGATCCGGGTGATGCCGCGCAGTGCGATCTGTGGTTCCCGCCGCGCAAGATCCCGCTCGAGGACGGGACGGCGAAGCTGCTGCCGGTGCTGGTGATCACGGCCGCGCACTCCAGGTTCATGGTCGCCAGGATGATCCCGACCCGGACGACGGAGGATCTGCTGCTGGCCTCGTGGGAGCTGATCCAACTGAATCGGCCTGACTTTCGTTCCTATCGGGAGCTTTGTCCGGCAGAGACCGGCTGGGCTGATTCCAGGTCAGCGTAGTACGCGTTCTCGACCTCGACCGGGGTGCGCATGTCGAGTTCGCCGTGGAGGCGGGAGTTGTTCCACCACCACACCCATTCGAGGGTCGCGAGTTCGACCTGCTCGACGGTGCGCCAGGGGCCGCGCTGACGGATCAGCTCCGTCTTGTAGAGGTTGTTCACCGCTTCCGCCATCGCGTTGACGCTCCTATAGTTGTCAACTCCTGATTTCGCCGGTTGTCGGGTTCGCTCTGACGAGGTGGTAGACCTCGCGGATGACGTAGCGCTTGAGGCAGCGGATGATGTCGCGTTTGCTTCGTCCTTCGGCGGTGCGGCGCGTGACGTAGGCAATGGTCGGTTCGTGGAACCGCATCCTGACGATGACTGTGCGGTAGATCGCTGCGTTGAGCTGGCGGTGCCCGCCGTGGTTGATGCGATGCTTTCCGCTGGTCATACCCGAGCCGGTCGGGACGGGCGCGATCCCGGCGAGCTTCGCGAACGCCGCTTCGGAGCGAATCCGTTCGGGGTTGTCCCCGGCGACGATGAGGATCTCCGCGGCTGTGTCGACGCCGATGCCGAACTGCTCGAGCAACTGCGGGGCGGTGCGACGGACGAGGTCCTCGATGAGCACCTCAAACTCCTTCGCTTCCGTGTCCAGGGCAAGCCAGCGTCGCGCCAGTGTGCGAACCGAGTGACGCAGTGAGTCGTCGGGGGTTTCCAGAGTCCGCGGCCGCAGGCCGGCGAGGTAGCGGGCGAGCTTCGGACGCGACATCCTGTTCGTCTCGCGGCGCATCTCGTCCGACCCGTGGACGAGCATCGCTTTCAACATGATCATCGTCGACGAGCGATTCACGACCGCGGAATCATGCGCGACTTTCAACTGTCGGATCATCTCGACAGCGCCGTCCGCGGTCTTCGGGATCGATGTGGCGAAACCGGCGAGTACGGCCCTGGCCGCGTTCTCCGCGTCAAGCGTGTCGGACTTCCCGTTCGCACGCCGCAGCCGACGATCGGGGCGGCCCGCTTCGACCACCTTGATGTCGTGCCGGCGCAAGAAGGATGTCAATGTCGCCCCATACGACCCGGTGCCCGCGATCCCGAAAGCGAGGATGCGCCCGAATCCTTCAGCCCAGGCCAGCAGCTGCCGAAACCCGCCGGTGTCGGTCGGAACCGTCAGCGTCGCGAGGATCCCGCCGATCGTGTCCATCACCGCCGCGACATGGATGTGCTTGTGCGTGTCGACGCCAACCACCACGTGGCCCGATCGTGTCGAGTTGAGCTCTGTCATCGTGTCCTGTCCTTTCGCCGATTAGCGTGGAATCACGCTGTCGCCGGGGGTGGACAGGACTGTCACGGGGACGCTCTCAAAGTCTGCTCCAGGCTCCTATCAGGTCACGCCCGACCGGCGGCAGCCCTTACTGCGAGCCCGGCCGGACGGTCGACAGATCAACGCAAAGGCACCACACGGGCCGATCGTAAGCAAGGGTCAGACCGCGCCGGCCGGGACTACCGAATCGAGTCTCGACCCAGCAGATCCAAACTGACAGTCGAACGAGTCGCCGACGGTCCCGGTGGAGGGCACGGCGCCGAGTTCGAGGATCCGCTCGGTGTAGACCATTGCGGTGTAGTTCGAGCCGTGGTCGGCGTGATGGATGAG
>Ga0180218_1002208_pt1 | contig 10392 bp, 16 predicted proteins | sample eDN3rd37CKraftBY_FD_151334 | JGI IMG/M metagenome (GOLD analysis project Ga0180218, IMG submission 151334) | Enriched backyard soil microbial communities from Emeryville, California, USA - eDNA 3rd pass 37_C Kraft BY (version 2) (version 2) | ecosystem: Environmental > Terrestrial > Soil >... | reverse complement strand
GACCGAGTCGTTCGAGCCGCTCAAGTCCGGGATGACGACCGCCTTCAACAAGGCCGCCTGACCCCCGAGTCGGTAGCGTTGCGTTGAAATGTGAGCCCGGGCCGTTTGCCCGGGCTTTTCTTGCGGCAATGCGCGGCCCCGGAACCCGGCACGGGACGGCCCGCAAACGCTTCAACATGGAGCGCGCTGATTGCTTGCCAAACCGGTGCCGAGCCCCTAGTTTCCGGCCGTCTTTCGCGGATCGCCCGTTGGGCCGTCACCCGCGTCCGATGCAGCTGTAGCTCAGTTGGTTAGAGCGCCTGACTGTGGATCAGGAGGTCGGTGGTTCGAGTCCACCCAGCTGTACCATGTAACTGATTGATTTTCATTCAGAATTTCTGAGCGGATTTTCTGCCCCCAGAATTCGGGTCACGAGCGCGTCCTGACAACCTTCAGCAGCTACGGCAACCTCGATCCTCAGTGGCAGGCGGAGATCATGCGGTCATTTTCCGCCGCAGCCTGATGGCCGACTCGTCTGTTAGCATTCGAATCTGACAGCGTTCGAAATCCGCGCTTTGAATGGACTATAGTTTCGCGTCGGCGCCATACGCGATGCCGCGAATTCCATGCGCGACGAAGCGGATGTAGTCCCGCTGGACATTTGCGGCTTTTGGCAAACCGCGCATTCCGCCCAGCCGCATGCTGCGCTCATTGGATGAACTCATTTGAAGACGTGCGCCAAGCGCAAAAAGATAGGCCCACACGGCGTCCTTCTTTTTTAATCCGGGGACCACCTGCATGAAGGCGATAATGAACCGCATAGCGATCGGGTCGTAGTATCGTTTCATCAGCTTTTTCGAGCGCGCATCCGAAGCAATCGACACTGCGCCCACGACTGACGCAAAATATTCACCGGACTGGGCCTCGCTGCCAAGCCACGCCGGGGACGGCTGCAGAAGCACGTCGATCAACGCTTCAAGCGTCGGCGGCTTTGGACCTGCCAGCAACTCCTCGAGCCGCTTCTCACGGAACGCGTTGATCACGCCCGCACGGCGCTCAAACATCGCTTCGTACAGCTTGCCTTTGGTCGAAAAATGATAATGGAGCAAAGCTTGGGCGACGCCCGCGCCGAGGGCAATCATGCGCATCGACGCGCCGTCATAGCCGTGGAGCGCGAAGACCCGCTCTGCGGAATCGAGGATCGTGTCGCGAGCGTCCCCCGCGGCGGCGCGCGAGCGTCGACGTTTCATGTTGCTCCGGGACACTCACGCCAAGGTTCAATCATCGATGATAGCGACGACGCGGGACCATCCTGCCGTGCCTTGCTCGATCTTGACCGGAAAAGCAACCACCGTGAAGCCGGTCGGCGGCAGGGCTTCGAGATTGGCCAGTCGTTCAATCTGCAGGTATTCGCGCGTCCGCCCGATCATGTGTGTGGGCCACAGCGAGTTTGGGATCCCCTTCTTGTGGTCGGCAGCCATGTCACGAGGCGCTCTGTCCAGCCCCCATGCATCGATGCCGATCATCTTGATTCCCTGATCGAGAAGATAATGGCATCCGTCGGGATGCAGGCCCGGTTGCAGGTTCGGAAATTCCGGATTGTCGAAATGTTTGTCCGTGTCGGTGCGAAGCAACACGATCTCGCCCGGCGAGAGCGTGTGGCCGATTTTGGCGAGCGCCTGTTGAAGGTCAGCACGATCAATGAATTCGGCCGGCTTCTTGTGCGAGAAGTCGAGGCAAACGCCCGGCCCGTAACACCATTCGAGCGGCACCTCCTCGATGCTCTTGGCTGGCTTTCCCTCGCAAAGCGGTCCGTAATGCAGCGGTGCATCGACATGCGTGCCGCCGTGAGCGGAAAGGGTTACGCGCTCATGGGCCAATGCCATTCCGTCGGGGTAGCCGCTCGGCAGGAAATTAAAGTCGGCCGCCCGCCTTCTCGCGGCCTCGACGTGATTCATTCTCACGATTTCGGGGCCACCGGGCTCGAAAGATTGATTGCGTATCGTCACACTCAAGTCGATGAAGCGCACTCTTCTGTCTCCACTAGGGGATTTTTGCTTTTGAGATCTGGACGAGCAGCTTCCACTTTTCGTGCTCTGCCTTGATCAGGTCCGCGAATTCGCGGCGCGTAAGGTTTCCAGCGATGAAGGTCTGCGGTTTCAGCACCCCTTCGACGAACTCCGGTTGCTTCAGAATTTCGGCCACATCAGCGTGGATCTTGTCGAGGATCGGCTCCGGCGTCCCTTTGGGAGCAGCGAACCCGAACCAGACATTGATCACATAGTCCTTCACCGTTTCGGCAATCGTTGGCAGATCCTGGCGATTGGGCAGCCGCTTGTCGGTAGCAGAGGCAAGGATGCGGAGTTTGCCGTCCTTTTCGAGCGCGTCGAATACTGAATAAGTCACCATATACATGGTCAGGCGGTTCGAGATCAGATCAGTCACCGCGGCGGACGATCCCTTATACGGGATGTGCTGAATATCTGTGCCTGTCAGATGCTTCAGATATTCCAACGCGACGTGCGGATAAGAACCGACGCCGGGGCTTGCATAGGTCAGCTTGCCGGGGTTCTGTTTGGCAAAAGCGAGCAGCTCCGCCATTGATTTACCCGGCGCTTCGTTCGAGACCGCAAGCACCGGTGCGAGATGCACTCCAAGAGCAATGGGTGCGAGATCTCTGAGCGGATCGAAGGGCAGCTTTTCGTAGATGTGCGGATTGATGACGAACGACGCGCTGTCCGAGAACAGAAGCGTGTAGCCATCGGGAGCCGCCTTCACGACGGCGTCAGTGCCGAGCGTCGTACCGGCTCCGGGCCTGTTCTCCACCACAACGGGCTGTCCCCATTTTTCCGACAGGCGCTGTGAGATCGCCCGGGCAACAGTGTCGGTCCCACCGCCGGCTGTATAGGGAACGATCACCTTCACCGGTCTATCGGGATAGGTTTGCGCACTCGCTGAGGCGGACATCGCCAACACGCCGATCAAGGCGAGACATGTGCCAAGAGCTTTCATGATTTTACTCCGTGGTAGAGCTTTCGAGCATTGTGTGGGCTCGACCCTCAGCGTGCGGCGCCATGAAGTCGAGCGGGCAGGGAAGACTGGGCTTCGAGAAAGCCCGCGAAGATCGCAGCCAATTTCGGCTCCGCGGCGTGCCACTCGTCCGGATCCCAGTGCTCCTTGAGATTGCCGTCAGGCCCGTCCTCGACCACGCCCTCGTAGAGGGTGATCTGAGGGGCCAGCGCGGCGATCTTCCGGGCGGCGGCCGGGTCATGAATCCGGTCATTGCCGGGGATCAGGCAGATCGGAACGGCCAGGGATTTCAGTTGATCTTCCGTGGCGCCGATCACCGGCAGGCTGGCCGAGTGAATGAATGCCTGTCGCCAAGTTTCCATGACCTCGACGAACTTTTTCACATCGATCTGCATCAACTCGTCACGGCCTTTCGGACGGACGCGAATGCACTCGGCGAAGTGCGGTGATGCACAGACCGCCGCCATGCCGCCGCTATTCGCGAGCGCGATGTACTGCCCGTAATAGTCGTCGGCCAGCGTGTGCGCGGCATGATGCCCGCCGGTGACGCGCCACAAAAGCAATCCGCGAACGGCGCCGGGATGCCGCAGCGCGAATAATAGCGCGAGGCGCGCACCTGCCGATGCGCCTCCGACAAACACCGGCGCCAGGCCGAGGTCATTACAAAGATGATAGAGGTCGTCCGCCCATATCTCGTGCTCCGAGCCCCCCGGCTCAATTGCGAGTTGTGAGCGGCCGCAGTTGCGGCGGTCGTGCAGCAGGACGCGATAGCCGTGTTCCGCAATCCGCTCGGATAGGCCAACCAGTTCGTCATAGGGACGTCTTGCGCCGGGATTGAGCGCTATTGCTGGACCGTCGTCACCAATGATCTCGTACCGCAGCGTCACACCGCGCACCGCTCGCTCCGGCATCCGTCCCTCAACTTCGCTTTCTTGTCTTTCGAGCGAAAGGCGTCTTCAACGCTCAAAATTGACTGATCGATCAGTCAGTTTAATATGCGCCAGCGCCTTGCGACAAGTCCCATGTGCGAGTTCGATCCGAAGTTATGAAACTGGTTACGTTCAGCCTGAACACGCCGCTCGGCGCCGTCGAGCGCGTGGGTGCCTTGCGCGGCGAGTCCGTTGTTGACCTTTCCGCTGTTTACGCGTGGTGGTTGCACCGGCGCGGTGTCGGCGCTGCGACTGCGCTGGCCGAGAGCATCATCCCGCCGGACATGGCCGAATTTCTGTCGCGCTGGCCAATGTCACGTGAAGCAGCAGAGACCGCACTGTCCTTTGCTGACGATCTTGATCACGAAGCGGTTTCATCTTTTGGTGCGCGAGCGATTTATCGCGTATCCGAGTATCGTCTGTGCACGCCGCTTCGTCCGCGCCGGCTGAAGGATTATCTTGTTTATGAGGCGCACAAGAAGCAGGCGATGGCCGCGCGCGGGCTTGAGATGCCCGAACTCTGGTATCAAATGCCAACCTACACAAACCGCAATCACTGCGGTCTCGCCGATCCTGGTCAGGATATCGTCTGGCCCTCTTACTCGCAGAGACTGGATTTCGAATTCGAACTCGCTCTGGTGATTGCGCGGGCAGGACGGGACATCGCTGCGGCCGATGCCATGGACTACGTCGCAGGCATTACGATCTACAATGACTTCAGCGCGCGGGACATTCAGGCAGACGAAGGGCGCATCGGCGCCGGGCCAGGGAAAAGCAAAGATTTCGACTACGGCAATGTCCTCGGCCCGTGCATTGTCACTCTCGATGAGATCAATCCGCATGACATCACGATGATCCTCAGGGTCGACGGGCGTGAGTGGTCGAGAGGGCACACTAGCGGCATGAAGTTCTCTTGGCCGCAGATCGTTGAGAACGCGTCGCGCGGAGAAACGATCTTCCCGGGCGATGTATTTGCCTCCGGCACAATGGACGGCGGGTGCTGTCTCGAACTCGATCGCACCCTGGAACCGGGGATGGTCATCGAGATGGAAGCCGTCGGCATTGGTATCCTGCGCAATCGTATCATCTCGGCCCCTCGGAACGAGCGATAGCCGGTAGTTACACAAGGCGGCTCGCGAAGGCGTACATGCTTCCGACCACCGCCAGCATGCGATTGGCTTGCAATGTTGTGTTGGCGAGCGAGGAATGGTGCTTGCTGACTTGCGCGCGCGACAGGTTGTCAGCCTTGGTGGTCCCCAACGCGGGCTTCACGATCCGTCCAGAATATTGCGGTATGACTGGGCCGTTCCGGCCTTCCGCTTGGCCCGAACGTGGTCGGCCATGAAGCGGTCGGCCATGAAGCGGTCGGCCATGAAGCGGTCGGCCAGTTCGGCCACCGTCGGCATATCGCGTTCGGTGGTCTTCTGGTTTGCCGGATCGTGCCCATGCGCCACCGCTCCCAAAATGGCCTTTGCGCGTGCCCTAGCGCGTTCTGGCGCGATTTTTCCGACGGCTGCGAGCCGGGTGGGCAACGAACCAAAAGCCCCACCGCGTAACGTGGCGGGGCTTTGATACGTGTCAGCGCATTCCGGTTGGATTTCGTTCGGTGCCGGTCTTCGACGTACCGGCTGCGCCGCCTGCGGTCGATTCTGGCGAACTCTGGCCCCTCTGCGCTTTGGCTGCGCCCTTCTTGGGTGCGACGCCGGTCGTCGCTCGCTCGGCCTTGCCGCTCTTCGATGTCCCGACCGCTCCGCCGGCGGTCCCCGACGGTGCACTTGTTTGCGCCGAAGCAATCGACACCGCGAGCAGACTGGCAGCCCCGACTATCGCGATCTTCTTGAACATGAGGAACTCCTTGTGCATTGGGCAGGGCGCTCCGAACAAGCGCCGACCAAGACCTAATGCTGCCGGAGAGCTGAGTGTTCCGATCCGGAAATTTTGCGACGACGATTACGCAAGCCCTTTCGCGTGCGCGAAGGCACCCAGCTGTCATTCACGCGACAGGAGCGCGAGGCGCACAGCCGCGTGGGTTGCCGGCATGTCTCCCTCGTGCAGGGCAGCGTCCATAATCCGCTCCGCGGCGACCCGCGTCGAGGGGGTCGACGGCATCTCGATCAGGCGCTGGGCTGCATCTTTCAGAGTGAACAGCAGCGTTCCGTCCGGCATCCGGATTGGCCGCACCAGAAGGCGGTTCCAGTTGGCCGTGGTACGGCGCCGCTGGTCTTGCAGAACAGCTTTGGCAGGCAAAACGCGACCGGACATTCGGTGAACCCGACTCATATTTTGACGGAGTGTACTCCCGGTTGCCCGCGAGAGCATCATCGCGGCAAGCATGATCTCGTGTTGTGAACCGGAAAATTAAGGTCCGCGCCTCACTCGATTTTTGCGCTTTTCGACAATGGTGAGCTTCGACGATTGCCTATATGCCATGTGGGCGGCGATCGGAGGTCGGTTATGACAATGGCTTTGAAAGCATTGGTTGCGGCTGCGACCGTTTTGGGTCTCGCAGCAAGCATCGGACCGGTGTCGGCCGCTCCCAGGGGCGATGCTGTGTCGAAGAGCGAGCGCGTGAAGAAACCCGTTCGCCACCAGCAGAGGGTGATCCGCCATCCGCAGGCCGCGCCGGCCTTCGCGCATCGTCAGTTGCCCTGGGCCGATCCTTCATTCGATCGCAACGGGCGGCCCTACCGGCCGAACGTTTATTACCCTTGCACCGTGGACCTCGGCTACGGACGTTTCGCGAGTTGCGATACCTGGAACGACTGACGGCGTTGGCGTCAGTTGTTGCCTCGCCCGCGCAGGGCAACGACCGCGATGCCGACAACGACACCGACGACGAACACCACGACGGCGAGTTTCGTCAGCCCGACCGCAACGGCCTGTTCCACCAACGAGCCCCAGTTCATGGAATGGCTCCGGCCTCGCTCACTCTTTGCTCTTTAATTGCACTTCGTTTGCCGTGATGAAGGAGCGGATCTCGTCGGACATGGCCAGCAGCTTGAGCCATTGCTCTTTGTAGAGCGTGACCGGAAAGCGGCCGAGCCCGTAGACTGAAACACCGCCCTTGTCGCTGACCTTGATGCGGGTGCTGCCCTGCGCTTTCTTCAGCGCGGCGTTCTCGCTTTTCAGCCGCTCGAGTTCGGCTCTGAGATCCTCGTCGGACATGGCGTTTTCCTTGGTCATGAGCCGGCCCAATAGCCGTGAACCGCGCAGGTTTCAACGGATTCCTGGTCATTGCGAGGCGCTGGCCGCAGCAGCGATGATCGGCGACGGTTGTCGGGCGATCTCCGGAGACAGGGCTCTGTACTTGCGTGAAATGCAAGAACCCGGTCTCGGGAGAGACCGGGTTTTGCGATGCGGCCTTGGACCGGCGAAATCTCAGTAGCCGTAGGACTTGTAGCCGTAACCGTAGCCGTATGACTTGTACCCGTAGTCGTAGGACTTGTAGCCGTAGCTGTGGCCGTAAGAATAGGACGGGGTGTAGTGGTACGAATTGTAGCCGCCACCGTAATAATGGGCGGATGCAGTGGTCGGAGCGAGAGCGGCAACGGTAAGAGCGGCAGCAGCGGTCAGGCCGAGAATGGTGTTGCGGATCATGGCGAAGTCCCCTTGTCTGTGTCGGGAGCGGGTATCGCGTCCCTGATGTGTATGGGTCTTTTGAAGAGGCCGTTTGGTTCAAAGCTCCGTCTGTTTTTTTGCAATCTCACGGCACCGTGATCGCCGTGGTTCTTTCTGCTTCGGTCGGAAGTCTGCTGGCATTCGGAAAAGGAAAACCCGGCCTCGGATGAGGCCGGGTTTCGCACGCCGGGTCAGGCGGAAATCTTAGTAACCGTAGGACTTGTAGCCGTAGCCGTACGACTTGTAGCCGTAGTCGTAAGACTTGTAGCCGTAGCTATACGAGTAGGTCGGGGCGTAGTGATACGACTTGTAGCCGTAGCCACCGTAATAATGCGCGGATGCGGCGGTCGGAGCGAGCGCGGTGACGGCGAGGGCGGCGGCAGCGGTCAGGCCGAGGATGGTGTTGCGGATCATTGCGAAGTCCCCTTCTCTGTGTCGGGAGCGGGTATCGCGTCCCTGATGTGAATGGGTCGCGGTGAGGGGCGATCCGGTTCAAGGCGGAGCCCGCTTTGAGCGCGTCTCACGCGACTGTGAGAATGTAGGCCGCATACCGGGACACTCGTGTTACAATACCGTGGCCGGTGGGGAGCCTGCACGCATGAGAATCCTTGGCGTCATTCTGATCGTTATCGGTGTCGTCTTTGTCATCATCTGCTTTCTCGGAACCGCGATGATGTCGCGATCGGTGCACTGGCTTACCGAAGCCGTGCTGCCTGCGCTGATTGGCGTCGTCGTGACCGCGATCGGGATCCTGATGGTGTCGCGCGCCGCTCCGCCGCAAGAACCGAAAAGCGAGTGATCGAGCGCCGATGAGCGCTCGCCGGGACGGAGTCATGCGCGTGGCGCGCTTGAACTCGCGATGCCTTTGAGATTGTCTGGCGCAACAAAAGCAAGACATGGCAGGGAAGGGGCGCGCGCGTGCTGACGTTCGGAGTTTTCGATCACCTGGACAGCGACGGGTCTCCGCTCGGCGAGATGCTGGAGAAACGGCTGAAGCTCGTCGAGATCATGGATCGCGAGGGCTTCTACGGCTTCCACATGGCGGAACATCATGCGACGCCGCTGGGCTGGGTGCCATCGCCGAGCGTGTTCGTATCCGCCGCGTTCCAGCGCACGAAACGGCTTCGCATCGGCCCGCTGGTCTATGTGCTGCCGATGTATCATCCGCTGCGCGTCTACGAAGAAGTCTGCATGCTCGACCACATGAGCAACGGCCGACTGATGTTCGGCGTCGGTCGAGGCGCCGCACTTGTCGAGCATCAGCGCTACGGCATCGATCCGGCACATGCGCCCGCGATGTATCACGAGGCCTTCGCGGTCATCATGAAGGCGTGTGAGGCGGATGTACTGAACTTCGAGGGCAAGTATTACGCGTTCAAGGATTACCTCGTGCAGAACAGACCGGTGCAGCGCCCGCATCCGCCGATCTGGTATGGCGCGCCGAATGCCGATGCCGTCGGCTGGGCGGCACCCAACTCGGTCAATGTCGTCTCGCTTGGCCCTGCCGCCCGCGCGAAAGCGATTACCGAACGCTACCGCAAGGAATGGGGGGAGCTTGGCCGCAGCGCGGCCGATATTCCGATGATGGGCATCACGCGGCACATCGTCGTTGCCGCAACCGACAAGGATGCGAAAGACATCGCGCGCCCCGCCTATGCCGTGTGGCGCGAGGCCATCGAGATGCTGTGGGCGCGCTCCGGCATCGCATTCCCGTTGACGCAGGTCTACCCGAAAACATGGGATGAACTCGAGGCGATCGGCCATGGCGTCGCGGGATCGCCGTCAACCGTGCGCGATTACATCAGGACGCTTCACGCCGACAGCGGCGTCAATTATGTGCTCGCGCAGATGATGTTCGGCACGATGTCCTTCGAACAGTCATCGTCTTCGATGAAACTGTTCGCGCAAGAGGTGATGCCGGCCTTCGCTGCACGCGAAGCGGCTCAGCGTCGGTTGGCAGACCAAACGTCGGCTTGACCCAGGAAAAGGCAGAACGCTACGCCCTTCGCTACAGGCCTGCATGCGTATGACAGTCGCACGGCCGGTGTAACAACTGATCGGGACGACATGGCACACGGTACGACGCCTGATGGTATGCGCAAGCGGCTTCTGATCCTTCCCGGCGATGGCATCGGGCCGGAAATCCTCGCGCAGGCACGCCGCGTCGTGGAATGGTTCGCCACGCATCGCGGCCTTGCCGTCGATTTGCGCGAGGAGCATTTTGGCATCCCGGCCTGGCGCGCGCATGGCTCGCTGCTGCGCGACGAAACCTGGGCCGAAATCGAAGCCGCGGACGCGATCCTGTTCGGGGCAATCGGCTCGCCGGAATACGACACACTTCCGGTCGGGGCGCGCGAGGGTCAGGGCCTGATGCGCATGCGCGTCGAACTGAACCTCTATATCAACCTCCGTCCCGTGAAGGCGCTGCCCGTACTGGCCGCGGTTTCGCCGGTCAGGCCCGACGTGCTGCGCAACACCGATCTGATGATCGTGCGCGAACTCACCGGCGGGATCTATGTCGGAAAGCCGCGCGGCATCGAGACCGTCGACGGCGTGCGCCGTGGCATAAACACCATGGTCTACAGCGAACCGGAGATCGAGCGGATCGCACGCGCCGCGTTCGAACTGGCGCGCACCCGTACCGGCCGTCTGTGTTCGGTGGACAAGAGCAACGTGCTGGAGACCAGCCGGCTGTGGCGCGAGGTGGTACAGCGGCTGCACGACAGCGAATACAGCGACGTCGCCCTGTCGCATCTGTTCGTCGACAACGCGGCGATGCAGCTCGTGCGGGCGCCGTCGCAATTCGATGTGATGCTGATGGAAAACCTGTTCGGCG
>Ga0180218_1002207_pt1 | contig 10394 bp, 14 predicted proteins | sample eDN3rd37CKraftBY_FD_151334 | JGI IMG/M metagenome (GOLD analysis project Ga0180218, IMG submission 151334) | Enriched backyard soil microbial communities from Emeryville, California, USA - eDNA 3rd pass 37_C Kraft BY (version 2) (version 2) | ecosystem: Environmental > Terrestrial > Soil >... | reverse complement strand
ATCATCGGCATCTATTACACGCGATTCGCCCAGGTCAAGGCCAAATATCGCTGATTCGTCGGCAGTCACCGGCAACCATCGCTTTCAAAGCCGGTGTCGCAGGTTCGAATCCTGCCGGGGGCACCCTTTCACCAGCGGGAATGCAATCCCGTGCAAGGTTCGTGCGACTGGCTCCGAAATGGAGACCAGCAATCATGAACGCACAGGCCATCAAGCCGGGGACCATCGTCGTTGATGTCAGCTTCGCTGACCGCTACGGCTTCCGTAATGCCACCAAGTACCGCGTCACGCGGATGCTCGAAGGTGGGCGCGCCGAGGTTGAGTACGACGAGTTCGGCGAGAGCTGCACCGAGATCGTCCACCTTGACGAGGTCGCGCCGCTGACCGACTACGTCAGCACCTACGAACTCGTCATTGAGCTGCTGGCCCGCCACGCGGTGCCCGATGCCGAACTGCTGCGAGCGGCCGGGGTGACCAACGTCGATGAGTTGATCGCTTGGGCGCAGCGTCGCGACTCGGGGCGGTCATGATGGCGTACTTCAAGCTGCGCCCCGAGGGCTACGCGGCCCTGCGGGAGCTGGTCGGTTCTGACCGCAAGATTGCCAAGCGGCTGGGCGTGGACCCATCGACTATGCATCGCGTTCTGAGCGGGCAGACAGAGGTCACCGCCCGCTTGATCGCCGGGGCGGTCACCGCCCTGGGCCCGTCGTGGTTGAACATCCTTTTCGAGGCGGTGGCCGAATGAGCGAGCAAGAGTTCAAGTGGGTGCCCGAGGGCTTCAATTGGAACTACACGGGCGAAGAGCCGTCAGTGGTTCAACTGCCGATGACTCAGCAGCACTACCCGCCAGCGGTCCAGTACAGCCCGACCGGGTGGTACTACCCGCAACAACCGCCAGAGCACAAGGCCCGCGGAACGTCGTACAACCTCGGGTTCATGATTCTGGCCATCGCGTCGGGCCTGGTAACCGTGCTCGGCACCCTGGGCTCGGTTTTGGCGGCCTTCGAGGCACCGTCAGACCAGCTGTCGGGCAAGCTCGCCTTCGCCGTCCTGTTCTTCGCCTGGGGAGCGTTCTGGACGATCCTCTGGGCAGCCTTCGGGACGTTCACGCACAAGGGGCGGGGCCGATGAGAACCGCCATCGCAGCCCTGATTGCGTCATTCGCGCTGGCGTTCGCGCCGTGGTCGGTAGCGCACTCTCCCGCCCCGATGGTCAGCGGTCCTTCGACTGGCCTACCCGCACAGCAGGCGCACCCTCCAGCGCGTGGCATCACCTGCTGCGAAAGCCATGCCCAATGAATACGAGGGAGTCCGCACCAACCCCTTCGCGAGTGCAAATGCGCCAAACGCGCAAAAGCTGCCCCGTCGCGACGGCGGGGCAGTTCATTCGACTTAGGCGTGTGTATCAAATGAAAGTCAGACTCGCTCCATATGATGCGCGGTATGGCCAACCCAGCGCAATTGTTGCACGCCTTCTTGTCTGGACAGCGGAAAGTCGAGAGCTACCCAGATCCCCAGCAGCAGCGCATTGCGGTGTCACATCTCGACGCCATCGAGGAGTTACTAGCTCGGATGGACGCCGCGGAGATGCGCACAGCTCTCTATCGCCGCCACTTCGACAGGTGGGTAGAACTAACGCTGCGTATTCCTCAAGCGTGGCAGCCAGCGGCCAAGCGTCACATCGATGACAGGGCTCTCGAGAACCTGGATCATCTCGCCGACCGACTCGGTGATCTAGTGCAAAAGATCGAGCCTGGCGGCCTCGACACTGTCCGCGACTACGTAAGCAGCGTGCGCGAATTGCTGGATTCCGACCACTCCGTCCAGGACTTCAGCCTGCGGCAACATCTCCTGCAGGTAATCGCGCACGTGAACTGGTGCCTCGACAACTTCAAGGCGGTCGGAGAATTCAACCTCCAGGAAGCAATCGAGCGACTCGCTGCCGCGATGATCCGAGTGACGGCACACTCTAAGCAGAAAGACCGCTGGCGCGACGTTCTGAACAACGTTGTATGGCCTTTCGCTACCAACGCGGCGGCGAGCATCGCGGTCGCGCCGGCAACGCTAGCGATTACAACCGCATTCGGGGGCTAACGACGCACCGTTTCGTTGCGCTCGTCTAGTAGTCGGTCTACGCACTCGATGCCGGGTAGCGGCTCGCCATCGCGACGACAAGCAGCGCGGACGAGGGCGGCAATCCACAACTCATCATCGATATCTGAAATCGGCCTCATGTCTGTTTAGACGCAGCGCCCGCAAGGTCGATTCCACGGATTCCCAGTATCGGCAGCGGCCCACGACCCTACAGTTCCCCCATGGGGAAATTTCCGCGGAATGACGATGTGGTCTTCGCAGCTGTGCAAGAGATGTATGACGACGCTTTCAAGCGCTACAAAGGTCGTCCCCTTGCCGAAGTCGGAAAGGGTTGCAAAAAGCTGGGTATAGATGAACCGGTGATTTGGCAACAGATCAGCGACGGCATCAGGCCAATGGCGCGCTAAATCGTCACGCGCTCAACGATCACCGTGATCTTGTATTGCTGTCCCTCTATGTCGGGGAACGTCCGCACACCGCCTGTGATCTGATACGTCACGCCGTCAACCTTGACCTCATCGATAGAGGCCGCGGCGACCACAGCGGGCACAGGTGGCGCGGTGACCCGCCAGGGGTCCGACACTACCGAGTAGCCAAGTTCGGTCTTCTCCTTGGCCGTGAGCGGCCTAAAGCGGCAACCCGGGACCGGTGTCTCAGTGCGCACGATCAGCGGGTTGTTGTAGTCATCCCGTATGTCGGGATCTTCAGTGATCGAGACGAACACAACGGTTTGACCGCCGAATCTCAATGTCATCCCCTTTGTGTCAGGGTGACCGCATCGCTGTAGTTGTAGTGATACAGCGTGCGGTCAATGTGATGCTCGGTCTTCAGCAGCGGGCGCAGCCGCTCGGCATAGTCGGCGTCCTCCCCCACTCGCCACGCTGGGAAGCCGACCTTGCGGGCCAGGTCCGTCCTCACGGGGCACAGGTGGTTGGGCCAGCGCTCCCATACGTCGTGAAGGTTCCGGCGCTTGGGGAAGTCTTTCGAGAACACCTGCGGGAAGGGCTGAGAGCCGTTCAGGGACACGGAAACGTCAAAGGTGATGGCATCTGCCCCGGTGCGGATTCCGGCTGTCAGAGCGGCAACGTAGTCCTCGGCAACGGCGTCGTCGTCGTCCACGAAACAGACATAGTCGCCTTGTGCCAGGGCCAGAAGATCGTTGCGCTTCTGCCCGATGGTGCGCCGTCGATTGTCGGTGAGAACCAGGATTTCCGTGTCCTCGGTGGATTGCGCGAACAGAGATTGCACAACCTCCGCCCGCCTGCAATCCACCGAGGCAACGAGAACGCTTAAGCGGCAACCCATGACAAGCGCCGGTAGGGCTTAATCATGGCGATGACATCAGCGTCCAGCTCGCGGCCGGCAGCGTTCGACCATTGATAGTCAATGTCATCGATCTTCATACCGGTGAGCGAGCCAGTGATGTTCTCCCGCCGATCATTCCAGCGAGCGGCTTGCAAAAGGCAGGCGCTCTTGACCGGGTTGGGAACCGCCGACCATCCCCATTTAGCCGTGATGCGCAACGGATTCCCGTTGAGGCTGACGCTACGGCCGAAATGGATTTGCCGCCACGGCTCACCCTTGGCGGCAGCGTTGAGCGGCCAGGGCGTACCAGTGACGGTGTCGAGCACGTTGCCGTCCCCGTCCGTCTGCTCGATGGACGGATCATCCATCAAGTCATCAATGGTTACCGTCCAGCGGTAGTCACGCTCCCGAACGGGTGTGAAGTACCTTGGCTCGGTTTCTGTTTGACCAAACTGCCTACCGCAGTAGGCGTCGATAGCGCGTGATGCGGCCTCGGTGGCCGCCCCGTGGTGGGCGTCTTCGGTGACACCCAACCACGCGGCAAGCTCTTCACCCGAGGCGTACTCGGGTGCCCACATTAGGAAGCCGGGCTCTGCAGGACGCGGAACGCGGCAGTGTTCTGCACAGTCGCATCCGCGCGAACGTGCAGGGTGAACTCCACAGCGCCGCTAGCGGCGGCCGAGTACGGGTTAACGATCAGCTCTGCACCGCTCACTCGGCGCACCAAGTAGCCTTCGCGGATAGACCCGAATGCACCGAACTTCTTTGAGCCCGTTGCGGCATAAGCGTCAAACTCGTTCACGACGACAACCGGATAACCGAGCAGGGTCATGCTGGTGCGGGCCACGTTAATGCCGTCGGTAGCCGTGTTGATGAGGGGCCGCTCAGCCTCATCCTTCAGCTTCTCGATCATGGCCACAGTCGCATCCGAGAACAGCCACACCGCATCATTGCGGTATGCGATGTCCACCGAGTGAATCGCATCGATCAGCGAATCATAAGTGAGGGTGACATTGGTCTTCGCCGTGCCGTTGACGATGCCTTTAGGCTCGTTGGTGCCAGTGCCCTTGGCCAGGTCCAGGGCAATGGCGCGCTCGACACGCTCACCAAGCTTGCGGGCGATGACCGACTGGACGTCAAACGCGCTGTCCTGCAGCAGCTCGCGCGACACACGCAACGGGTTGTTGCTGTCGCCAGGTGCGGTGTAGCGGTGGGCGGTGAGCTCAACCTCGGTGAACACCAAGTCCGCACCGTTCGACGCGGGAGCGGTCAGCTCATCCACCAGAACGCCGGTGTTGGCGGTGTCGTCAAGGACCGGGAAACGCAGCCGTTCGCCCGAATCGGTGGTGATGGTCTCGGCCACCGACTGGATGCCGCCGAAGGTCTTCCGAACCTCAATCAGCTTGTTCACGAACGTCTCAGGGACCGTGAAGCCACCGGCAGACGGCGTGCCAACGCTCTGGGCGCGAAGCTCCTGAAGGTCGGCGTTCTCATGCCCGGTACGCAAATACGCATCAAAGGCGCGCTCGAGAGTGTTGTCGGCCTTGGCGGTAGCGACATGCACGCCAGCGGCCAGGCTAGCGTTGGGAGCGACGTAAGCGGCCTGCCGCGCGCGGAGTTCCTGCGTCTTCTGGGCGGCCTTCAGCTCGGTTTCGAGCGCCTCATACCGGGTCACCTCATCCTCGGTCAGAGAACGAGTCTCAGCCGCATCGGTGATGGTCTGCATGTCGGCAAGCAGCTCTTCAATCGTCTTCAAATTAGTTTCCTCTCAAGAGGTTGTGAGCCTTGGCTCGGATTAACTGCGTCCTGCCGTCGATCGATTCGGCAGGCTTTGAACGGAGAGACACGCTTGTGCCCTCATACGCCGGGTAGGTCACCACGGACACGTCCAGCAGCTTTGCTACCGACGTGTGAGTGCGCAGGTCCCTACCTTCATGTGTGGTCCAGTCCTGCTCATCGGCTATGAATCCGAACGAGCAGCCGGTGATAAGCCCGGTGTCCACCATTGTGCGAACATCGTTGCCAAGGGTGGTGTCGGGGATGTCCAACTCGAACTGCAGGCCATGGCTGTCACTGGACAGCTTGAGTGAACCGTTTCGGGTGCGGGCCAAAAGTTGGTTGGGGTCGTGGTTGAGAAGTCCCCGCACATCGGGATCTGATGCCAGCACGGAGCGGAACGCTGTGGGCTCCAACTGCTCTAGGTAATACCCGATGTCGGTGATTTGGCGGTATACGGCTGCGTAGCCGGCCAAAGTCTTACCGGTGACCTGGGTCTCAAGACTCACGAACCGACGTTCGATGTTGTTATTCACCTGGCGTCCCTTCAGCTTTGGGCAGCGGGGGGCGGTTGAGGATGGCCCGTACCTCGTCAGTGGTGAGGATTCCGGCGTCCCGCTGCTCGATCAGCAGCTTGATTTCCGTCTCGGGGTCCGGTGACACCAGGGAACGGAAATCGAACTCTGCCTTGAGATTGGGTGGCAGCAAGCGGGTTAGCCGCGCCTCGATACGGCGCGTCCAATGCTCCAGCGTGTGCTTGGCAAAGCCCCGGTTCTGCTCAACCAGCCCAGCGCCGAAAGAGGTTTGCTTCTCCGTCTGCCCCAACAAGTGCGGCGGGACACCGAACCACCGGGAAACCTCATCCACGGCGAATGCTCGCGACTCGAGGAACTGTGCATCGGCCGGGTTGATGGACCAGGGCGTGAGCTTGAACCGCCGATTAATGACGGGCACCCCGTTGGCGGTGGGTTCGCCGACCACCTGGCTGAGGAACTGTTTGACCTCGACGGCCTCCTCGGGGCTGAGCGCGTCCTCGGGGGTCGCGATGGCCGTCGCCAGTAGGCCGTTCTGAAACAGCCGTGCAGCTGCACGCTCAGCGGCAATCGCAGCGCCCAGCGAGTTCCGCGCAATGGTGAGCGGCGACAACCCGACATAGCCGTCTAGCGTCTTGTCGAAGACGTGCAGAATTTCGTAGTCGGTCAGCCTTTGCGTTTGACCGTTGTCGAGGTATACGACGTACGTCTTGCGGCCGTCCTTGACCTCGACACCGACGCACTGAGGCGGGATCGGCTGCACCCACAAGAGCTGACCAGCGCCGCCGCGGATCTTCAGGCCGTAGAAATTCCCGTGCAGTAGCAGGCTGACGAGCATGAATTCCACCCACTCGAAGGCGGTAAGGCCCTCGGGGCCAGCGGGTTCGTCCAGCCAGGACGCGGCGCGCTGAGTGACGCCGTTAGCGTCGGTGGTGATAGTGCGCAGCGGCAAGCTGGCGATACTGCCGCTGATCAGCGAGACGCAGCGGTAGACCGCCGACAACCCCAAAGCGGACCGGTCGGAGACGTGGACACCCGACAGTGAAGGGGTCGCGCCCAGCATCGACAAGACGGCAGGGTCGGAGATGCTTACCGAGCGCTGCTCGGGGTCGAAAGGTGGATCAGGAGTGCGGAATAACCGCGCCCAAAAGCTCAAAGAAATCTCCTAAAGGCAGACAAGCTTGGGTAGTGGCTTGGTGGGATGGCTGGCGCGGTCGTGCATCATGGCGAGCGCCGCGGCGGCGTCGATCTTCCCGCGGGACTTGTTCTTTGACAGCAGGAAGCCGCGCTCGTTGTACCGGGGAATGGCGTTCAGAATCTGACGGGCATACAGCTCGTTACCGTCGTGGGAGATGTCGCCCTTGACGATGGCCTCATACAGCGCGACGTAAGCCGGTGAAGCCCGCTCCAAGGACTGCGGGAACTCCACCATGGGCAGACCCTCATCGAGCAGCATTTGACCGGGCAGCTCGAAAAGCCGTGGATCGTATGCGCATTCCTGGAGGTCGTAGAGCTTGTCCAGCTCCCGCAGGTGTTGCATGACCGCGGCGAGGTCAATGGTCTGATCTTTGGTCGGTTGCCAAATCTTCGCCTCGGTGTGGAGCTTGCCGTCAGGCTTACGCTGACCGATCACCACGGCCGTGGTGTCGCGCTTGATACCGACGTCGATGCCCACCCATGTGGGCGCGCCAGGGACCATGGCGTAGTCATCGGCGAGGTTGCCCCACACGGTGCGGCCGTCAGGCCCCAGCCAGCAGTCCGTCCCCTCGACCCAGCGGCCAAGGTGGAAGATCTCGAAGTGGCTCAGCGGTGACATGTCGATGGCTACCCGCAGCGCGTCGATGCTCTGGTATCCCGCGTCCAATGCGGGGCAGGCGATACGCCAGGTGGCCTCGTCGTACGGGTCTAGTTCCTCGGGGGCCGAGAACTCGGTGTAGGAGAAGCCGGGTGGGCGCTTACCGTCGAGCCAACCGAGGCGTAGTTGCCACAGGGCGGACTTCTCTTTGTCGAGTCCCGGGGTGCCGATGCCGACGATGACCGACCGCGAGCGCTTGCCAGAGGCCAGCACCATGGACGACCACGACTCGATGGGCTGAAAGCCGATCTCATCAGCGACGGCGATGGGGCCAGGGTCCAGGCCCTGCAGGCCATCGGGGTCATTCGATATCGGGAAACAAACTCCCCCGTTGTAGCCGACCGTGAAGCGGCTGTCACCAATCGCTGAGTAGACGATGGCGCGGTTGTTGAGCTGGGGCTCGGCGCGGACCATCGCGACCGCCACGTCGTAGACGCTGCGCTTGGCCTGCATGACCGTGGTCGCCATCACGGGCACCTGTGGCGTGCCGTCTTCATACCGGTCGAACGTCGCCCACACCGCCAGCGCGGCGAGCAGGGTGCTCTTCCCCTGGCCACGTGGGCACTGCAGGATGGCCTGCCGGATACCCGGTGAAAGGATCTCGGCTATCCATTCTTTCTGGAATGGCGCGAGCTTGAGCGGCTTGCCGTAGCCGTGGCCCTTGGGCGAGCGGAGATAGGTCTCGATGAATCGGATGGCCCGCTCAGCCGGGTCCCGTTCCCGCCATCGATACCACGGCGGTTCCGATTCGTCGGCGTAGCGCGAGCGCGCGTTACCGTTACCTCTTGCTGCCGGCAAATCTCACCTCCTGATTTGCTGTGGTTTATGCATAAATCGTGAATAAATGCACGATGAGTTATCGTTATAAGCGTGCGAAACAGCCCGGACGTCGAGGAGGGCGCGCACTTTTCGAACTTTTCGACCGAATACGCCTCTGACCTGCGCATATGCGATCACCCCGGAATGTTGGGTGATTCGGTCAGGATTCACCGGCTCTGCATATTTATGCAGCCGGCTATTCACTCATCCTTGGCGCGCCAGATTGCCGCGGCCCTGCGGAATGGGGCGAACTCGGGCGTGGCCCCGTTGTCGTCGTCCTCGGAGCGGCCGAACTCCAGCGTGTTGATCTTCGCCGGGTCATCGTCGCTGTAGACCTGGCCCAGCTTGACTCGGCGCGTGGTCAGTCGTTTGATCGCGGTCTTGCGGCTCTTGATCTCGATGCTTTCCTTGGCGTCGCCGGTGTCCTCGGGCATCAGCACCACGACGGTTTCAGCCACACGCTCGGGGATCTCTTCGAGCTTGCGGAATACCTCGGGTGATTCATTCAGCGCGTCGAGGATGGCGCGCTGGATATCGGTCTTGCGGTTGACGCTGTAGCTCATCGGCTGGCCCCCTTGCTTGAGTTGCAGTGCGCGCACGAGGGCGCGATGTTGCTGGGATGGTGATTGCGCGGGTTGCCGTCTCGGTGGTCCCAGCTCGTGGCCAGGCCCGTGCATCCGGGGAGCTGTAGTTGACAGCGCCCGCGAGGGCGGCCCAGGGCCCTGTAGTCACGGTGGCCGTACGTTTCCCGCACCCGCTTGCGCCTGCATGGGTCGCACCGTGTGGACGTGCAGAGCCGCCCGCAGTCGAGGCATGGACGCTTTACGGGCATCGGAATGTGACCTCATACGTCCCGACGAAGCGATTGATCTTTTCCGTCGATACGTCGGCGAGCTCGTCGGCATGCACGTCATCGACTAGCTGTCCATCGATCTTCTGACCGGGCAGTAGGCGCATGCGGCGGTGTACGGCGCGCGCTGTCTCGATGGCCTCGGCGTGGGTTGCGCCGAAGCTGCTGATGGATAGCAGGGCCGTTTCGTCTATGCCGTGCTCGCCGCCACCGATGCGCCGCACCGTGGTGAGCGGCAACGGCGCACCGGTAGGGCGTTCGGGACGCACGTCAATACCTAGCGGGGTAAGCCAGGCGATAACGCGTTGAATCATCGAGGCTGCCCCGAGGCGTAGGACAGATAATTCAAATCATTGACTACCTGCGTGGTGCTACGGTCGGGCCGTTGGATGAAATCACCCATGATCGTCAGGCCGCCATTCTGGCCATTGCCATTCTGGCCTTGCTGCTTTTCATCCTGACCGGTCTGCTTTTCCTCGGCCTTTTTGTCTTGCTTTCCGGCCGACGGTGCAACTGCGGGCTTTGCGCTGGCAAGGCCGGACAGAATTCGCCCGAACCAACTCTTATTCAGATCGCCCAATTCCGAGTCGCCCAAGCTGAAGGTTTCCGTCAGACCTTGAACGCCAATTGATGCAGCTTCGCCACCGAATTGAATGGTGCGATTCAATAATTGCATCGCCATTTGTGCGGCCGCCGAGGCTGCGGGGGCCGCGGGGCCCGCCATCGCGCCAGCCGCGCCAGCAGCACCCTGCATCGCAGCGCCCAACAGGCCACCACCGATACCGAGGCCACCACCACCCGCAGGTTGCCAACCGCCTGACCCGTCGTAGCTGGTGTTTCCCTGCCCGACGTTTGACGACGACATCGAGGCGGGCTGGATTCCAGGCGTACCGGGAGCGCCAGGCATGCCGGGTGTGGCACCGGGAGCGCCAGGCGCACCGGGTGCAGCGCCGGGTATGGCAGGTGCGCCAATCGGACCGACGCCAGGTGCCCCACCGGGGACACCGGGAACGGGGCCAGGCGCGCCACCGGGTGCGGTAGGCGCACCGGGAACACCCGGGATGGCTGGCATGCCGGGGACCCCCGAGGCGGGCCAGTTGGTCACCGTGACCGGAAGCGGCACGGGGAAGCTCGGTCCTGCCGGGGCAACCACTGGACTGCCC
>Ga0180218_1002205_pt1 | contig 10402 bp, 7 predicted proteins | sample eDN3rd37CKraftBY_FD_151334 | JGI IMG/M metagenome (GOLD analysis project Ga0180218, IMG submission 151334) | Enriched backyard soil microbial communities from Emeryville, California, USA - eDNA 3rd pass 37_C Kraft BY (version 2) (version 2) | ecosystem: Environmental > Terrestrial > Soil >... | reverse complement strand
ACCGTGCGGCTGCGGTAGACGCCCTGCAGCAGCACCGCGTAGTTGCCCCAAGAGGCCGCGCGCTTGGCGGGCTTGGCCACCGCATCGGGCGCGACCACCGCGTCGATGCCATAGGACCGCTTCAGGATCCGCGCCGCCCCTTCGAGGTCGCCCTGGTTGGCGGCCCACACCGGCGATTCGCTCATGTACTTGCTGCGCACCGCGATGATGACCAGCGCGGGCACCGCGCCGAAGCCGAGGATGATGCGCCAGAGCAGGCCGCTGTGCGACTCCGGCAGGACCGCGTAGCACAGCAGCACCAGCAGATACGACACGCAGATCGCCGCATACCAGGTGGGGCACCACATCGCCACGCGCGAGGCCTTGTTGCCGCGGCCCTGCAGCTTGGAGAACTCGGCGAGGAACGCCATCGCCACCGGCAGGTCGATCCCGACGCCCAGGCCCATCACGAAGCGGGCGCCGGCCAGCACGTATTCGTTTGGCGCCAGCGCGCAGGCGATGGCCGCCACCACGAAGAACAGCATGTCGGCCATGAAGACGCGATAGCGGCCGATGCGGTCGGTGAAATAGCCGCCGAGGAAGGCCCCGACGATGGCGCCGAAGGTGATCGCCGACGCGACCATGCCGGTGCCGGCCGGCGTCAGGTTGAATTCCCGCGTGACGTCCTTCAGGCCGAAGGCCAGCGCGCCGAGGTCGTAGGCGTCCAGGAACACGCCGCCCAGCGCGATCGCGACCACCATGCGCGCATTGCTGGCCTGGGCGCCGCCCTGGTTGACCAGTTGCGAGACATCGGCGGCGGAGCGGATGACGGCCTTGTGGGGTGGAGCGGCGGTGGCGGACGCCTGTTGCGCTTCGGCGGGGGAGAGGGTGAGGTCGACGGACATGGGGATCGTGATGGGAGCATGCGCCGCCCGCCGGGAGGGGCGGCGGCGCGGCGAATGCTACGCCAGCACGATCGATGATCCAAATGACTTATTGTTATATCTTTAAGGACGCTGGAATTCCGGCCCTTGGGGCGTCCCGTTTCCCATGTTCGGTATATGTTTCAAATGTTCCGTGAGCCTTGCAGTCTTGCGTTCTTGCCGTCCTACGCCTGGCCGCTGCCCGTTCCCTCGAAGGCCGAGCGCAGCGCCGCCGCGTCCAGCTTCTTCATCCGCAGCAGGGCCTGAACCAGCCGGTCGATGCCCGCCTGATCGCCGGAGCGCATCAGCGTGTCCATCTCCGCCGGCACGATCTGCCACGAGATGCCGAACGGATCCTTGCACCAGCCGCATACCTCGGCTTCGGGTACCGCCGAGAGCTTCGACCAGTAATGGTCAATGCTCGCCTGATCCTCGCAGGGCACGACGAAGGAGATGGCCTCGTTGAAGGCGAAGCCGTGCGGGAAGCCGCTGTCCATCGCCGCCATCCAGGTATTGCCGAGCCGGAAGTCGGAGAACATCACCGAGCCCGCCGGATTCGGTTCCATGCCGGGCCCATAACGCACGAGTTGTCCCGCCTGCGAGCCGGGAAAGATCTCGCGCCAGAACTCGCCCGCCGCCTCGGCCTTGCCGCAGGCCTCGCCGGTGAACATCAGCGCCGGCGCGATCGGCGGCCGGGATTCGCTGGACGTATCGGTCAGCATCAACTGCCACGACAGCCCGTAGCGGTCCTGCACCCAGCCAAAGCGCGCGCTGAAGGGGTAGGCGTCCAGCGGCATCAGCGCCTGGCCGCCGTCGACCAGCTTGTCCCAGGTGGCATCCAGCCGCTCGCGCGCCTGCGGATCGCGGCCCGGATCGAACAGCACGAAGAAGGAAATCGACGGATTGAAGCGGAACATCGGTCCCGCCGAGATCGCCATGAAGGGCTGGCCCCATAGCGTGAACCGCACGAGATCGCAGTCCCCGGAGGGCGTATTGCGGACCTGTCCGACGAAATCGACGGCGGAGTCCGGAAATACCGATACATAGAACCGCGCCGCTTCGACGGCCTCCTTGTCGTACCACAGGTGCGGGGTCAGGGTGAGAGGCGAGGTGACAGGCGCGGTGACAGGCGTGTTCATCTGCAAGGCTCCTTTTCAGGCATGTCGAAAGGAAAACGGCGCCATGCCGGCCGCCGTTTCGCGATGAAACTCCAGAGTAGTCGCCAGCCGCGCCATCGACAAAGCCGCGCAACAAAAATCCCCAGGGGTGGAATGCCCCTGGGGATCGGGTGTTGCGGCGGCCTGGAGGCCTGGAGGCCTGGAGGCCCGGTGGCGCAGTGGCGCGGTGGGCCGGCGGCCCCGCGGCCTCGCCGCCCCGCGCCGCTACTTCTGCACGGCCGGCGCCGGCGTGCGCAGCGCCGCCTCATGGCTGGCCGAAGCCGAACGCCGATGGTCGATCATCGAGACCGCCAGCGCGGCGATCACGGCCGGAATCGCGATGGCGACGAAGTTCTGCTGCAGCGGCAGCGCCATGCCGACCAGCATGCCGATCACGATCGGGGCAAGGATCGCGCCGCTGCGGCCAACGCCCGAGGCCCAGCCGATGCCGGTGCCGCGCGCGGCCATCGGATAGAACTGGCCGGCATAGGCGTAGGTCACGATCTGCGTGCCGATGGTCGACGCACCGGCCAGGCCCACCAGCACGAACAGCACCGGCGTCGGCACCGGGTAGCCAAGCAAGGTGATCGAGACCGCCGCCAGCGCATACATGCCGACCAGCACGTGCTTGATATTGAAACGGTCCGCCAGCCAGCCGCCGCCGACCGCGCCGATCATTGCGCCGAAGTTCAGCACCAGCACGAAGGTCAGCGCCGAGCCCAGGCTGTAGCCGGCACTGGCCATCAGCTTGGCCAGCCACGAGCTCAGCGCGTAAACCATGAACAGGCACATGAAGAACGCGACCCAGAACATCACGGTGCTGAAGCCGCGCCCATCCTGGAACAGCTTGCCGATCGGCGCCTCGCCGGCCTTCAGTTCGGGCAGCGCAAAGCGGTCGTCCGCCTGCGGCCGGTAGGACGGCTCGAGCCGGCTCAGCACCTTCTTGACCTCGTCCAGGCGCCCCGAGCGGATCAGGAAGGGCATCGACTCCGGCAGCGACTTCATCACCATCGGGATCAGCAGCACCGGCAATCCCGCGGCGAGGAACACCGACTGCCAGCCGTAGCTCTCGATCAGGCCCTTGCCGACCACTGCGGCCAGCATGCCGCCGACCGAATAGCCGCTGAACATCAGCGTGACCATGGTGCCGCGGATCTTGCGCGGCGAATACTCGGTCATCTGCGCGACGACGTTGGGCATCACGCCGCCGATGCCCAGGCCCGCGAGAAAGCGCGTGACGCTGAACGTCACCGGATCGCTGGTGAAGCCGGCGGCGGCGGTAAAGACCGAGAACAGCACGATGCAGATGGCGATGGCCCAGCGCCGGCCGATGCGATCCGCGATGGTGCCCAGGAAGATCGCGCCGAACATCATGCCGAACAGCGCCGAACTGACCATGAAGCCGGCCTGCGTCGCATCGACGCCCATCGACTGCATGATCGACGGCAGGGCGATGCCGGCCACGGCCAGGTCATAGCCGTCGAAGATGATGATCAGCGCGCACCAGAACAGCACGAGCCCATGGAAGCGGTTGAAGCGGGCCTCGTCGGCCAGCTGGTGGACGTCGATTTGACGCATGGTTGTCTCCTTGCAGTCCGGTTTCTACCGGCTCTGTGATGGGTGAACGGTCGGGTACGGGGCCGACGGCGCCGGCAGGAAGCCGTGCCGGCGTTGCTCGCGGCAACTATTGCGGCGAGTTCTGCGGCAAGTTCTGCGGCAAGTCTCGCGGCAACTGCGTGATCGGCGCCACCGGTATTCCGTGCGGATCGCGCACGAAATCGGCGATCGACGCGATCAACGCGTCCGGCTGATCGCGATGGGGCGAATGGCCGCAGTCCGGCAGCTCGAGCAGGCGCGTCTGCGGCACGCGGCGCGCGATGCCGCGGATCTGCTCCAGCGTGCCGTACTCGTCGTCGAGCCCCTGCACCGCCAGCAGCGGGCAGGTAATGCTGGCGATCTCCGCCTCGATCGACCAGTGGCGGAACGGCGGATGCAGCCAGATTCCATTCCATCCCCAGAACGCCGAGTCCGGATCGTCGTGATAGCGCGCCAGCCGCTGGCGCAGGTCGGTATTGAGATAGGCTTCGCGCGCCTTCTCGATGCTGGAGACCGACAGGTCCTCGACCAGGATGTGGGGCGCCAGCACGATGGTCCCGGCGACGCGCGACGGAAAGCGCGCCGCGTACAGCAGCGCGATCGAGCCGCCATCGCTGTGCCCAAGCAGCCAGGGCGGTTCGGCCTCGGCGTCGATGCCGAGCGCCGTCAGCAGCGCGGGCAAGACCTCGTGCGCCTGGCGGTGCATGAAATCCGGATGCCACACTTCGTCCGCGGCCCGCGGCGTCGAACGCCCATAGCCGGGCCGCGAATAGACCAGGCCGCGCCAGCCCAGCGCCTCGCAGACGCGCTTCGGGAAATCGCGCCACATCGCCACCGATCCCAGGCCCTCGTGCAGGAAGACCAGCAGCGGCGCGCCGGCGTTCTCCGTGCCCAGCCGCTGATACTCGATCCGGACCGGGCGGCCGGCCCAATCGATCTCGACGAATTCGACCGGCGCGCTCATTGCAGCCCCGCCAGTGCCAGTTGCCCGTTCGGCGAGATCAGCACGTTCGACGGGACGTCGCGGCTGCAGTCCACGGGCTGCTGTCGTTGTTGCTGCTGCTCCTGCTCCTGCTCGCGCAGCCGGAAGCGCTGGATCTTGCCGGTCGCGGTCTTCGGCAGGCTGTCGACGAACTCGATCAGGCGCGGGTATTTGTAGGGCGCGAGCCGCTCCTTGACGAAGGCCTTGAGCTCGGCGTCGTCGCACTGCGTGCCGGGCTTGAGCACGACGAAGGCCTTGGTGCGCGTCAGCCCCTGCGGGTCGTTGACGCCGATCACCGCGGCCTCCAGCACCGCGGGATGCTGCATCAGTGTGGCCTCCACCTCGAACGGCGAGACATAGATGCCGCTGACCTTGAGCATGTCGTCGCTGCGGCCCGCATAGCAGTAGGTGCCATCGGCATTGCGTACGTACTTGTCGCCGCTCTTGGTCCAGCTGCCCTGGAAGGTCTCGCGCGACTTGTCGCGATTGCCCCAATACATCAGCGCCGCGCTCGGCCCCTGGATATAGAGGTCGCCGACCTCGCCGTCGGGCACCGGCCGGCCTTCCTCGTCGCGCAGTTCGATGTTGTAGCCGGGCACCGGCCAACCGGTGGTGCCGTAGCGGACCTGTCCCGGGCGATTCGACAGATAGATATGCAGCATCTCGGTCGAGCCGATGCCGTCGATGATCTCGCAGCCGTAATGCGCGGTGAAGCGCTGGCCGAGTTCGGCCGGCAGCGCCTCGCCGGCCGACGAGCACAGCCGCAGCGCCACCTGTTCGCGCGCCGGCAGCGCGGGCGAGGCCAGCATGCCGGCATAGCCGGTCGGCGCGCCGAAGAAGACCGTGGTGCGATGGTCCAGCCAGCGCCGGAAGATCGCCTCGGGCGTGGGCCGCTCCGCCATCAGCACCACGGTGGCGCCGACGCTGAGCGGGAAGGTCAGACCGTTGCCCAGGCCATAGGCGAAATACAGCTTGGCCGCCGAGAAGCAGATGTCGTTTTCGGTCAGGCCGAGAATCGGCTTGGCGTAGAGCTCCGCGGTCCAGTAGGGATTGGCCTGGCTGTGCAGCACGCCCTTGGGGCGGCCGGTCGATCCGGAGGAATAGAGCCAGAAGCCGGGGTCATCGGGACCGGTGGCGGCAGCGGCCGGCTGCGGCGCATGCTCGGCGATCAGCGCGTCGAGCGAGACCGTGCCGGCGGGCAGGGCGACCCTATCGTCCTTGGCGTCCTCGGGGCGCGACACGATCACGTGGTCGACCTCATGGCCGCCTTCGGCCATTGCCTTGGCCATCGCCTGCTCCAGCACCGGCAGCAGCGCCGCCGACACCAGCACCGCGCGGGCGCGGCTGTGCTGCAGCATGTAGGCGTAGTCGTCGGGCGTCAGCAGCGTGTTGACCGCGACCGGCACGATGCCGGCGTAGATCGCGCCGAGGAAGCAGACCGGCCAGTCGCTGCAGTCGTGCATCAGCAGCAGCACGCGTTCCTCGCGGCGGACGCCGAGGGCTTGCAGCGCGGTCGCGAACCGGCGCACGCGCTCGGCCAGTTCGCCGTAGCGCAGGCGGCCGTGGTCGTCGATATAGGCGACCTTGTCGCCGCGGTGCGCGTTGGCTTCCAGCAGGTGCTGGGCGAAGTTGAAGGGCGTGGTGGGCGCGACCACCGGCGGCGGGTCCGAGCCCGGCGCGGTGGCTGTGATCGTGGTCGCGGTAGTCGTCGTTGCGGCTGCCATGCGTTGTCTCCCCATCTGTTCTACGGATGCTGCGAATACTGCAGGCGCTGTATGTCCTGCGAGCCCTGCAGGTCCTGCAACTCCTGCAAGTGCCCAAGTACTGCGATGTGCTGCGTGTCTCCTCGGAGCTGGTCTTTGGCACTCGTCCTTACAGCCGGTCCTTACAGCCGGTCCAGCACCGCCGTGCTGGCCTGCACCGCGCTGCGCCGATGGTAGAAGTTCAGCGCCCGCAGGCCGCCCAGTTCCTCGCCGCCGCCGGCGCGGCCGGGGCCGCCGTGCAGCGATTGCGGCATCACGTTGCCGTGGCCGGTATGCAGCTGCGCGACATCGGGCGAGATCACGTGGACGCGGCCGTGGCTGTCGGCCAGTTGCAGCGCCGCGGCGGCCAGCGCCGCCGGATCGCTGCCATAGAGCGACGCCACCAGCGAGCCTTCGCCGCGGCGCGCCAGTTCGAAGGCATGGCCGGCGTCGATGCTGTCTTCGCCTTGCCGCTCCCGATAGGGCATCAGCGTGGCGACCGGGCCGAACACCTCGATCTGATGCACCAGCGCATTGCCGTCGGGATCGCGCGTGCCGAGCAGCGTCGGACCGATACAGCAAGCCACGGCCGGATCGGCGTCGATCAGCGCCTGGTTCGCGCCATCGTGCAGGGTTTGCGTCTGCGCCTGCAATTGCGCGAGGCCCTCGCGCACGGTGGCGAGCTGCGCGCGGCTGACCAGCGCCCCCATGCGTACGTCCGGATTGCGCGGATTGCCGACGGTGACCTCGCGCAGCTTGGCCGCGATGGCTTCGGCGGCGGCGTCGTACAGCGACTCGGGCACCAACACACGGCGGATCGCCGTGCATTTCTGTCCCGACTTGACCGTCATCTCGCGCACGACCTCCGAAGCGAGCAGCGGCAGCGCATCGTTGCCGCCGGCCTCGCGCGGCAGCAGCAGCGCCGAGTTGACGCTGTCCGCCTCGATATTGACGCGCACCGAGCGTTGCGCGATCGCTGGATGCGTGCGGATCTGCGCGGCGGTCTGCGCCGAGCCGGTGAACGACACCACGTCGAAGGGCTCCAGCGCGTCCAGCAGGCCGTCGGCGCTGCCGCAGACGATCGACAGCGCGCCAGGCGGCAGGATGCCCGCCTCGACCACATCGCGGACCATGCGGTGCGTCAGCCAGGCGGTGGAGGTGGCCGGCTTGACGATCACCGGCACGCCCGACAGCAGCGCCGGCGCGGCCTTCTCCCACAGGCCCCAGGAAGGGAAGTTGAACGCGTTGATACACAGCGCGACGCCGCGCGTGGGGACCAGCACGTGTTGCGACTGGAACAACGGATCCTTGCCCAGTCGCGCCGTTTCGCCATCGAGCAGATAGCGCCGGTCGCCGAGCGTCTCGCCCAGCTTCGCATAGCTGCCCAGCGTGAAGATCGCGCCGTCGATATCGACCGCGGAATCGCGCTTGATCGTGCCGCTGTTGGCGGTCGCGATCTCGTAGTAGGCGTCGCGGTGTTGCTGCAGAACCTGCACGATGGCGCCCAGCAGCGACGCCCGTTCGCGATAGGTCAGCGCCCGCAGCGCGGCGCCGCCTTGCTCGCGGGCGAAGGCGAAGCCCTCGGCCAGATCGAGGCCGGTGGCATCGACACGCGCCAGTTCGTCGCCCAGCACGGGGTCGAACAGCGCCGTGCCCTTGCCGTTGCCATGCTGCCAGCGGCCGGCCAGATAGCTCGGTAGCGACTCGCTCATGCTGCCTCCTGCCGGGTGAATTCGATGCGCCCTTCGGGCAGCAGATAAAGGACCAGCGCGCGCCCGTTCGACACCGTGGGGCGATGGGCGCTGCCGGGCGGACACACCAGCCAGCCGGCGGGCCGTCCGTCGAAGCGGGCCTCGCTCTCGATCGGCATGATCAGGTCGATCTCGCCATTGGGATGGGTGTGATGCGGGCCGGCGATGTCCTGCATGTCGACCACGTCGACCGAAAAACCGTGCAGGTCGTCGGCGGGTTTGAAGATGCGGCCATAGCGGATACCGCCGCCTTCGCGATCGCACAGCCAGCCTTCGGCCACGCCGGTTTCGCAGGCGGCCTTCAGCGCGCGATAGGACTCGGTATCGGGGCCGTATTCGGCGTTGAGCCAAGCGTCCAGCTCGGCATCGAGCGGCCGGCCGGCAAGGCGGGCCGTCAGTTGCGCCAATTGCTGGCGGAAGGCCTGGGCGGCCGGTGGGAGGGTGGGGGACATCGGCAAGCGCTCCGTCAGATCGGGAAGAACGTCACCGGTTGGCATAACCGGTTTGCACGTCCGCGGTGTTCAAGTCTGCGGTTTGCACGTCTGCTGTTAATGCATTATTGTGCATGGGCGAACCATAGAGGTCGACGCCGACGCTGTCAAGAACTATATTGCAGGAGTGCAGGCGGAATCGCTGGCAGATGGCGGCCTGTCGGAGGGTAATCCGGTCACGGCGCGTCGCACCCGCCGCGCTGACTACGCGCTCCATATGAAGTAAAGCGCAGAGTGGTCGTCATCCAAGTGCATGCACAATAATTCTTGACGTCGCGAAAGGCGATGCACTATGATGCGTGACATCGGATTTCAGTCCATGCACTATCGTGCTTCGCCATGCTTCGCGCCACGAGGCGCGCAGGCAGAACAGACAGCGATGTCAGCACAGAGAACAGGAGACAATGCCGTGACCCAGGTCCCCCGCGTCGACTACCAGACCGACCCCTCCCAATACAAGCACCTGAAGCTGCAGTTCGACGGACCCGTCGCCACGCTGGTGCTCGATATCGACGAGAACGCCGGCCTGCGTCCCGGCTACAAGCTCAAGCTCAACAGCTACGACCTCGGCGTCGACATCGAGTTGAACGATGCACTGAACCGCATCCGCTTCGAACATCCGGAAGTGCGCAGCGTGGTGGTCACCAGCGGCAAGGAGAAGGTGTTCTGCTCGGGCGCCAATATCTTCATGCTGGGTGTCAGCAGCCATGCGTGGAAGGTCAACTTCTGCAAGTTCACCAACGAGACCCGCAACGGCATCGAGGATTCGTCGCGGCACAGCGGCCTGAAATTCCTCGCCGCGGTCAACGGCGCCTGCGCCGGCGGCGGCTACGAGCTGGCGCTGGCCTGCGACGAGATCCTGCTGGTCGACGACCGCTCCTCGGCGGTCAGCCTGCCGGAAGTGCCGCTGCTCGGCGTGCTGCCCGGCACCGGCGGCCTGACCCGCGTCACCGACAAGCGCCATGTGCGCCACGACCTCGCCGACATCTTCTGCACCACCACCGAAGGCGTGCGCGGCCAGCGTGCCAAGGACTGGCGCCTGGTCGACGAGATCGCCAAGCCCGCCGTGTTCGCGCAGAAGGTGCAGGAGCGCGCGCTGGCACTGGCCGCGCAGAGCGACCGTCCCGCCGACGCCGCCGGCATCGCGCTGACGCCGCTGGAGCGTACCGTCGAAGCCGATGCGCTGCGCTACGGCTACGTCGACGTGCAGATCGATCGCGCCGCGCGCACCGCCACCTTCACGATCCACGCGCCGCGCGGCCCGCAGCCGCAGACGCCGGCGGCGATCGCCGAAGCCGGCGCGGCCTGGTATCCGCTGCAGTTGGCGCGCGAGCTCGAGGACGCGATCCTGTCGATGCGCACCAACGAGCTGGAAATCGGCACTTGGCTGATCAAGACCGCCGGCGACGCCGGCGCGGTGCTGCAGATGGACGCCACGCTGCTGGCGCATCGCGACCACTGGCTGGTGCGCGAGACCATCGGCCTGCTGCGCCGCACCTTCAGCCGGCTGGACGTGTCGTCGCGCAGCCTGTTCGCGCTGGTCGACGAGGGCACCTGCTTTGCCGGCTCGCTGCTGGAACTGGCGCTGGCCTGCGATCGCATCTACCACCTGGCGCTGCCGGACGACGAGGCCCGCGCGCCGAAGATCACTGTCGGCGAGACCAACTTCGGCCTCTATCCGATGGCCACCGGCCAGAGCCGCCTGGGCCGCCGCTTCTACGACGAGGCGCCGGCGCTGGAAGCGGTGCGCGCCAAGGCCGGCCAGCCGCTCGATGCGGACG
>Ga0180218_1002203_pt1 | contig 10425 bp, 7 predicted proteins | sample eDN3rd37CKraftBY_FD_151334 | JGI IMG/M metagenome (GOLD analysis project Ga0180218, IMG submission 151334) | Enriched backyard soil microbial communities from Emeryville, California, USA - eDNA 3rd pass 37_C Kraft BY (version 2) (version 2) | ecosystem: Environmental > Terrestrial > Soil >... | reverse complement strand
CCGCGGTGCTGACCGCGCCGCACGCGCTGTTCGGCGTGACGCATCTCGCCGCGCTGGTGCGGCTGCTGCCGGAGCGCGATCCGCATCCGGCGATCTACGCCGCGCTGGAAACCATGCTCGACCGCATCGACGACGTCGCGGCGCTGGCGCCGATGGCGGCGCGGTTCGAGTTGCAGATGCTGTCCGAGCTCGGATTCGGCCTCGATCTCGACAGTTGCGCGGCGACCGGCGCGGCCGAGGAGCTCGTCTACGTCTCGCCGAAAAGCGGACGCGCGGTGTCGCGCGGCGCGGGCGAGCCGTGGCGCGACCGGCTGTTCCGCCTGCCGGCCTTCTTCGCGGGCGGGGACATCGCGGCGAGCGACGGCGACATCGCCGACGGCTTCGCGCTGACCGGCTATTTCCTGACGCGGCACGTGCTGGAGCCGCGCGGCCTCGCGCTCGCGCAGGAGCGCGCGCATTTCATCGCCGCCATCACGCGGCATTTCGCTAAAGCCGGTTAAATAAAGAACCGGCCCGGTTGGTGCCGGGCCGGCTTGAACCTGCGCGTGATCGCTTAGCGCCAGTAGCGTTTGCAGACGCGGTTGACGTGGCAGCGGCGGCCATAGGGCCCGACGCGGCAGACCCGCACGTTGCGGCAGTTGCGATACCAGCGAACGTCCTGGACACTCGAGGTTTGTTCGGCAGCGCTGCCGAGCGCAAGTCCGTTGACGGTGACGGCGCTGGCGCCGGTCGAGGCGGCGAGGCCGAGACCCGTCGCAATGACGGCGGACAGCAGGAATGTCTTGAGCATCGTTTCTCTCCTTTGCTTGACGACGATGTTAGAGACCAAAACCGGCCCGGCTGTTCCGCCGGACCGGTCGTTCAGGTGATGGCCGATCGCCGATCAGTACCGGTAGTAGCGGTGACGATAGTGCGGGCGATACGGGCGATAATAGGGCCGGTAATACGGGCGCGTGTGATAGCAGCTGCGCCGCCATCCGCAGCCGTAGGGACCGCACACGCGCACGCGGCGGCACACATAGGCGACGTTCTCGGCGAGGCTGGTGTCGTCGATCGCGGCGGCGACGCCGGCCGGGCTGGTGACCGTCATCGCGCTGGCGGTGCCGGTCGTCACTGCGCCGGCCGCCATCATGGCGACCGCCGCGCAAAGAGCGAGCAGGGTTTTACGCATCATTTCCTCCGGGGCCTTGGGAAAACGTAACATAGAATCGTCGTTCTGATTGTCGATACTAGGTTGCAAATTAGGAAAATCCGATGGCTAAGACGTTCATCGCTTGTTCATCGCAGAATCACGCATTAGTCAGGGACCATGGGAAAACGTCTGATTCCTCCGGAACCTAGCCACGTTCAGGAAATCGCGCTGCGGGAAGCGCTCGAGGAGCGCTATCTCGCTTATGCGCTCTCGACCATCATGCACCGGGCGCTGCCCGACGCGCGCGACGGCCTGAAGCCGGTGCATCGCCGCATCCTCTACGGCATGCGGCTGTTGCGGCTCGATCCCGGCGCGGCCTTCAAGAAGTCGGCCAAGGTGGTCGGCGACGTGATGGGCAACTTCCATCCGCACGGCGACCAGGCGATCTACGACGCACTGGTGCGTCTCGCGCAGGATTTCGCGCAGCGCTATCCGCTGGTCGACGGGCAGGGCAATTTCGGCAATATCGACGGCGATAACGCCGCGGCGATGCGCTACACCGAGGCGCGGCTGACCGACGTCGCGCGGCTCTTGATCGACGGCATCGACGAGGACGCCGTCGACTTCAAGCCGACCTATGACGGCGGCTCCGACGAGCCGGTGGTGCTGCCGGCGGCGTTCCCGAACCTGCTCGCCAACGGCTCGCAGGGCATCGCGGTCGGCATGGCGACCTCGATCCCGCCGCACAACGCGGCCGAACTGTGCGACGCCGCGCTGTTCCTGATCGACAACCCGAACGCGCGCAGCCGCACGCTGATGAAATACGTGCAGGGCCCGGATTTCCCGACCGGCGGCGTGGTGGTCGACGGCAAGGCGGCGATCGCGGAAGCCTATACGACCGGGCGCGGCTCGTTCCGCGTGCGCGCCAAGTGGCGCAAGGAAGACGCCGGACGCGGCACCTACCAGATCGTCGTCACCGAAGTTCCCTGGCTCGTGCAGAAGTCGCGGCTGATCGAGAAGATCGCCGATCTCATCAACGAGAAGAAGCTGCCGATGGTCGCCGACCTGCGCGACGAGTCGGCCGAGGACGTGCGACTCGTCATCGAGCCGCGTTCGCGCACGGTGAATGCCGAGCTGCTGATGGAGTCGCTGTTCAAGCTGACCGATCTTGAATCCCGCATTCCGCTCAACATGAACGTGCTGGTGAAGGGCCGGGTGCCGAAGGTGCTCGGCCTCGCCGAGGCGCTGCGCGAGTGGCTCGACCACCGCCGCGACGTGCTGGTGCGCCGCTCCAAGCACCGGCTCGCCAAGATCGAGCACCGGCTCGAAGTGCTCGGCGGCTATCTGGTCGCCTATCTCAACCTCGACAAGGTCATCAAGATCATCCGCACCCAGGACGAGCCGAAGCCCGTCCTGATGAAGACCTTCAAGCTGACCGACGTGCAGGCCGACGCCATCCTCAACATGCGGCTGCGCAACTTGCGCAAGCTCGAGGAGATGGAGATCCGCGGCGAGGACAAGGCGCTGCGCGAGGAGCGCACCGAACTGAAAAGCCTGCTCGGCTCGGTGCCGAAGCAATGGAAGACCATCGCCGGCCAGATCAAGGAGCTGAAGACCGCCTTCGGCCCGAAGACCGAGATCGGCCGCCGCCGCACCACCTTCGCCGAAGCGCCCGAGCACGACGAGGCGGCGATCGAAGAGGCGATGCAGGTGCGCGAGCCGGTGACGGTCGTGGTCTCCGAGAAGGGCTGGATCCGCGCGCTGCGCGGCCACGTCAGCGACCTCTCCGGCGTCGCCTTCAAGACCGACGACAGCCTGCAATTCGCGTTCCCGACCGAGTCGACGGCGAAGGCTTTGCTGTTCGCCTCGAACGGCCGCTTCTACACCATCGAGGTGTCGAAGCTGCCCGGCGGGCGCGGCCATGGCGAGCCGGTGCGGCTCTATGTCGACCTCGAGCAGGATGCCGGGATCGTCGCCGCCTTCGCCTATCAGGGCGGACGCAAGTTCCTGGTCGCGAGCCACGGCGGCAACGGCTTCATCGTTCCCGAGGACGAGTGCCTCGCCAATACCCGCAGGGGCAAGCAGGTGCTGAACCTGAAGGACGACAAGGCGGTGGCGGTCGCGCCGGTGACCGGCGAGCTGGTCGCCGCGATCGGCGAGAACCGCAAGATGGTGGTGTTCGACATCAAGGACGTGCCGGAGATGGGGCGCGGCCGCGGCGTGCGGCTGCAGCGCTACAAGGACGGCGGCCTCTCCGATGTCGCGACCTTCAAGGCGGCGGAGGGGCTGACCTGGACCGACAGCGCCGGGCGCAGCTTCACCCAGTCGATCAAGGACCTGCGGGCGTGGCGCGGCAACCGCAGCGACGCCGGACGCATCAAGCCGGACCGCTTCCTGACCGACCTGAAGTTCCGCAGCGGCGTCGAAACCGCCAAGGGCGGCAACGGCAAGGCCAGCAGGAGCGTCGAGGCCGACGACGAAACGGACGAGTAGCAACGTCAGGCTCCCGCCGTCATTCCGGGACAGCCCGCGCAAGACTGCTCAAAGCCTCATGGTGCGGAGCGCGCGCATAGCGCCGAATACGTGCGTGAACGCGCTCGGCACCGCGCGCGTCTCGAACCATGAGGCGTGTTGACGTCTGAACGCCGCGAATGGGCCGCCTCCATCCTTCGAGACGGTCGCCTCCGCTGTCGCGTCGGCAACCTCCTCAGGATGAGGCGAATTTGGGGTGACGTCAGGTGTGTTCATCGCAGACACGCGCCTTTGTTCTCGCGGCGCGGGTGGCGTCCGAGTTTTAGGGTGAGGGGCTTCACTTCGCCGCCTGCGACAAAGTGAAGGGAGCGGCGCGCCAGGATGCGCTGCCAGTCCGTTTGTGTGCGCGATCTTTCGACCGCGCCGCGCCTCCGGGCGCGCCGTTGGCGGTGTCTTCCGGCGGCCGGCCGCGCTTTTCGTCGCCCGGCATGATGTCCGGGTCATCCGTCAGCGAGCTCCTCGCGCCCGAGTCTTAGTGCCCGGGGAGCGGTTCCGGCCGCCGCCCGGGAGCGCGGCTTGCTCACCACGCGCGCGGGCACCGCGCCGCCGCGGCCGGGCTTGACCGGTCGCAGCCTCTTTCAAGTGCCCGACACGAAACGGAGCAACCGGTTCCGCGCCCTTCATGCGGGCAGGCGGTTTAGGACTATAGTCAGATAGGAATATTGTCAAGACCGTTTCGAGGCCCGGTTCAGAGGCGCCTCCCTCGACGTTCGACAATGGCGCGACGCGGCTCTTTGGCGCGACCGGACGATCGAACCGCGACATTGCGATTGTCCCGCTGCGCCGGCCGGGCGGAGCGGGGATTTGCATTGTCATTCATGTCTGTTCGCCGCGCCTTGAGCGGTGGCGCGGCCTCCCGCGCCGCGTCACGTCGCGACGAACACCAGCGTGCAGTCCGCCTTTTCGAGAAGGCCGGCGGCGGTGTCGCCGAAGAACAGCTTGTCGCCGGGGCGGCGCACCACGCCGCTGACGATCAGGTTGTGCTTGCGGCGGGTTGCTTCCGCCAGGATCGCGGTCGAGGTTTCGCTGCCGCCCATCGCGGCGGTCTTCGCCTTGACGCCGTGGCTGCGGGCGATGTCGGAGACCTCCTTCAGGATCGCGCGTTCCTGCTCGGTGAGGCGGTGGCGCCGCGTGGCTTTCTTGGCGACGTCGCCGCTGCTGGTGACATAGAGGAAGGTCAGCGTGGCCTTGGTCGCGCGCGACATCACGATGGCGACCTCCGCCGCGCGGCGCGACGCGCCGGTGCCGTTGATCGGCACCAGGATGCTGAACTTGCCCTCGGGCTCCTCGCGCAGGACGCCGCGCGTGGTGACGACCGCCAGCGGCCCTTCGAAGCCCTTGGCGATCGCGGCCACCTCGGGATGGAATTCCTGGTCGTCGACCGTCATTTTTTCGAAGCCGGCGATGAGAATGTCGTAGCCCTTTTCGGCTTCCTCGGCGATCAGCTCGGTCGTCGGCGTCTCGCGCACCAGCGTGGCGATGCTCGGCGCGGTGTCGGTCTTTTCATCCTTCTTCAGCGACTTCTGCACCTGCCGTGCGGCCTCGTTGACGACGACGGTGGCGCTGTCCGGCTTCTTGTCTTCTGAGGCGTCGTCCGGCTTGGCGGCATCGCCGGTGCCGGCCGCGGTTTTTTCCCCGGCGGCGGCGGCGGCGGAGTCCCGTGCGGCCTCGTTGACGACGACGGTGGCGCTGTCCGGCTTCTTGTCTTCTGAGGCGTCGTCCGGCTTGGCGGCATCGCCGGTGCCGGCCGCGGTTTTTTCCCCGGCGGCGGCGGCGGAGTCCCGTGCCGCCTTGCCGCTCGCCGCCGTATCGGCCGTCGTCGCGGCTGCGGCGGGAGCTTTCCCGTCGGTTTTCTCGCCGGCCTCCTTGTCGTCGGATTTTTTGTCCTCGGTCTTTTTGTCGTCGGACTTCTTGTCGCCGGCTTTGGGGCCGGTGAAATGCAGCACGGTCGCCGGCTTGCCGCGCAGGCCCGCGATCATGCCGCCGAGGCGGGCGGCGAAGCGCGCATTGCTGCTGTCGTCGACGGCGATCAGCAGCCGGTCGATGTTCGGCACGAAGCCTTTTTCCTCGAGCGCCTCGCGCTCGAGCCGGCGCTTCTCCTCCTTGCGCATCGGGATGCGCGACAGCGCCCAGCGCAGCGTCGGCGGCATCGCCATCGTGGTGAGCACCGCCATCGCGACGATCATGGTGAAGAGGTTCTGCGTCAGCGCGCCCATCGACAGGCCGACCGTCGCGATGATGACCTCGGTCGAGCCGCGGGCGTTCATGCCGCAGGCGAGCGCGAAGCCTTCGCGGCGGGTCAGGCCGCCGAGCTCGGCGCCGGTGAAAGCGCCGCCGAACTTGCCGAGGCTCGCGATCAGCACGAGGCCGGCGGTCAGCAGCGCGATCTGCGGGTCGGCGAGCACGGTGAGGTCGGCGCTGAGGCCCGCGATGCCGAAGAACACCGGGGCGAAGAAGGCGGTGGTCAGGCCGCGCAATTCGTCGTCGATATGCCGGGTCAGGATCGGCGACTGGCCGACCAGGATGCCGGCGACGAAGGCGCCGAGCACGGTGTGAACGCCGATCAGATGGGTGATCAGCGCCATCACGCCCATGATGCAGAGGATGGCGGTGATGACCGGGAACTCGCTCTCGAAATGGTCGTTCACCCAGCGGATCACGAAGAACACGATGCGCCGGCCGATGGTGAAGCTGGCGACGAGAAAGATCACGGTGCCGATCACGCCCTGGGCGATCGACAGGGGATCGACCGAGCCGTGCAGCGCGATCGAGAAGATGATCGAGACGATGATCCAGCCGATGCTGTCGTCGATGATCGCGGAGGCGATGATCACCTGGCCGACCACCCGGCGCATGAAGTTCATCTCGCGCACCACCATCGCCACGATCTTCACCGAGGCGATCGACAGGGCGGTGCCGAGGAACAGCGCGGTGATCAGCCGCTTGTCCGGCGCGGGAAGCATGTTGTCCGGCAGGAACATGCCGAGCGTCACGCCGCAGGCGAACGGCACCACGATGCCCATCGCGGAGGCGTAGAACGAGGCGCGGCCGGTCTGGCGGACCAGCTTGAGGTCGGTCTCCATGCCGGTGAGCAGCAGCAGCAGCAGGACGCCGAATTGCGAGATCGCGTCGATCATCGCCTTCTGCTCCGGCGTGCGCGGGAACAGCATGTGCTGGAGGTCCGGCAGCAGCGCGCCGAACAGCGAGGGGCCGAGGATCAGCCCGGCGATCAGCTGGCCCATCACCGCGGGCTGGCCGAGCCGCAGCATGAATTCGCCGAGCAGCCGGCCGACGATCATCAGGACGACGATCTGGGCGATGAAGACGACTTCCGAGGGGGCCTTGCCGCCGCCGGCGGCGGCAACGGCGGTTGCCGGCCACAGCAGGGCCGCCAGCGCGAAAACGGTCAGCAGTGCGGCGCCGCGGCGAGGCGAGGGCGTCAAAGTCAGGTGTCCCGAACGAACCGGATCACTGAAACAAACCGGAGGCTTGTCCGGTTCCGCTCAGGATTAACATGGGCGCCATGCTCACGACACCACGTTGCCGCGCCCTGCCACGACGGAATCGCGGCGCGGGTGTCGTGCTGTGGACAAATCGGCGGAAAACCGGCGCGTCAGATCGCGACCGCGCTGATGGCGGGGCGCCGGTTGCCCGGACCGCGCCAGGGCAGCGGCCGGCCGTAGCGGTCGGTGCGCTGCACGGGAATTTCGTCATCGAGCCAGAGCATGTCGATCATCGCCTTGAGCGCGGCCTTGGGGCTCGGCGTGTCGCCGCCGCTGTGCAGGATCGCGGCGAGCAGCGAGGGGTCGGAACTGAGCGCGCGGGCCTCCATGGTGTCGAGGATTTCCGCGAGCACGTAGCGGCCGTCCTTGAGCACGAGCTTGTCGCGGTCGGCCAGCACGCGCTCGATGCGCTGCTTCAGCACCATCGGCGAATAGGGCTTGGCCAGCACCGAATTGGCGCCGTGGCGGATCGCCTCCTCGACGAAGCTCTTGGTCGGGTCGGCGACGGTGACGATGATCGGCGTGAAGCAGAGCGGCACGATGGCCGGATCGCGCAACCCGTAGATCAGCCGCAGGCAGGAGATGTTCAGCGGCAGGTCGGCGTCGACCATGATGAGGCCGCTCGGCTCCGCCATCATGTCGCTCAGCGCCTCGATCGGGTGATCGTAGGCGCGGGTGCGCCGCACGCCGATCTGCGACAGCATGGTGCGCGTCAGCGAGAGCTGGAACTTCGAGGCGTCGACGACGACGACTTCGAGCGCGCCGGTATTGGCGAAGGACCACATGACCAGCGCATGAGACACCAGTCGCGTAAACAACAACTAAAGGTTGCAGTTTGATAAAATGCGCGCTCGATCCGCTTTGCCAATCCGGATGGAGGCCGGATGGAGGAGAGGCTCGCGCGCTATTTTCTTGAGGGCATGATCTTTTCCGAAAACCGGTACCCACTTTTCGGGATCATGCCCTTACTCGTAGCGCGTCCAGCCGGCGGGCATCAGCCGCTCCTGCGGGCGGAAGCGGCCCTTGTAATCCATCTTGCGCGAGCCGGCGACCCAGTAGCCGAGATAGACATAAGGCAGGCCGAGCTTCCGCGCGCGCGCGATGTGATCGAGGATCATGAAGGTGCCGGGCGAGCGGTCGCGCGCGTCGGGCTCGAAGAACGAATAGACCATCGACAGGCCGTCGCTGAGCACGTCGGTCAGCGCCACGGCGAGAATGTCGCCGGCGCCGCGGCCGCTGATGCCGCTGTCGGGCCCGCGCAGCCGGTACTCGATCAGCCGGGTGTCGACATGGCTGTCCTCGATCATCATCGCGTAGTCGAGCACGGTCATGTCGGCCATGCCGCCGTCGCGATGGCGGGCGTCGAGATAGGCGCGGAACACCGAATACTGCTCGGAGGTCGGCGTGGCCGAGCGCATCTCGCCCATGATGTCGGTGTTGAGCTCGAGCACCCGGCGCATGTTGCGCGTCGGCTTGAAGTCGTCGACCACGACGCGCACGGAAATGCAGGCGCGGCAGGTCTCGCAGGCCGGCCGATAGGCGATCGACTGGCTGCGGCGGAAGCCGCCATGGGTCAGAAGGTCGTTCAACTCGGCGGCGCGCTCGCCGACCAGATGGGTGAAGACCTTGCGTTCCTCCTGTCCCGGCAGATAGGGGCAGGAGGTCGGCGCCGTGAGGTAGAACTGCGGCGTGTTGCGGGAGTGCTGTGTCACGGCGTCCGGCCCGTCAGTTCCAGATCCCGCCGGCGGCGGCCGGCCTCAGCATCGCCCGGCGCGCCGCTGCCGTCAAAGCATCGACCCGGTCAGGCATGGACGACCGTCCGCAACGCCTGCGCCCGCGCCGCATTGTTGATGACGACCGTGCCGAGGATGATGTCGTGCAGCAGCCGGCGGCGCTGGTTGAAGAAGCAGACCAGCAGGACGAAGGGCGTGAAGAACGACACCGTCAGCCAGAACGCGATGGCGTGCATGGCGCCGAGCACGAAATAGGCCGGCTCGCCGTACCAGGTGCGCATTTCGAGATCCATCATGCGCATGCCGACGGTGGCGGAGCGCGGGCCGCCGAGCGTCGCGCCGAAATAGCAGATCGCCCAGATCACCGAGGCCGGCGACAGGATCCAGTACAGCGCCCAGCCGATCCCCAGCGTCACGATCCCGAAGGCGAAAATGAACATGGCGGCGAGCACGACCGGGATCGCGATGACGACGAAATCGATCGCAAAGGCGATGACGCGGCGGGCGAGCACGCCCTCGAACAGTTCCGGGCTGAGCGCCGGATCGTAGGCGTGAGGTTTGACGTCGATCGGCACGGGCTCAAATCCTTTCGGTCTCGTCGCTCGCGCCGGCGCATGCCGGCGACCCATCCCGACAGGTGGAGATTAGACGATTCCAGTGCAAGATGGGTACCGGACGGCCCGCCGCGGCCCGTCCGCGCAGGACAACCGGCGGTTTGGAGGGAGTTTTGAACGCCACCCTGGCCATCACCCCGGCCGACATCGAGGCGGCCCGGCGCGTGCTCGCGGGGCAGGTGCTGCGCACGCCCATGCTGCCGGCGCCCAGGCTCTCGGCGCTGACCGGGGCCGAGGTCTTCGTCAAATACGAGAACCTGCAGGTCACCAACTCGTTCAAGGACCGCGGCGCGCTGGTCAAGCTCACCGCGCTGACCGACGCCGAGCGCAAGCGCGGCGTCATCGCCATGTCGGCCGGCAACCATGCCCAGTCGGTCGCCTATCACGCGGCGCGGCTGCGCATCCCGGCGACCATCGTGATGCCGGTGACGACGCCGTTCGTGAAGGTGGCGGCGACCCGCTCGCATGGCGCGGAGGTGGTGCTCGAGGGCGAGACAGTCGCCGAGGCGCAGACGCGCTGCGAGGCGCTGTGCCGCGAGCGCGGGCTGACGATGGTTCACCCTTACGACGACCCGCACATCATGGCCGGGCAGGGCACGGTCGCGCTCGAGATGCTGGAGGACCGGCCTGACCTCGACATGCTGGTGATCCCGGTCGGCGGCGGCGGGCTGATCGCCGGCAACGCGATCGCCGCGCGGGGCGTGAGGCCGGACATCGCCATCGTCGGCGCGGAGGCCGCGCTCTACCCGTCGGTGTGGAACGCGCTGACCGGCGAGCGGCGCGGCATCGGCGGGCCGACGCTCGCCGAAGGCATCGCGGTGAAAAATGTCGGCGTGCTGACGCTGCCGGTGATCCGCGCGCTGGTGTCGGAGATCGTGCTGGTCGACGAGGCGCAGCTCGAGCGCGCGGTG
>Ga0180218_1002202_pt1 | contig 10428 bp, 14 predicted proteins | sample eDN3rd37CKraftBY_FD_151334 | JGI IMG/M metagenome (GOLD analysis project Ga0180218, IMG submission 151334) | Enriched backyard soil microbial communities from Emeryville, California, USA - eDNA 3rd pass 37_C Kraft BY (version 2) (version 2) | ecosystem: Environmental > Terrestrial > Soil >... | reverse complement strand
GCCATCGGCGCCCCCGAGGGGTGAGACTGCCTTCGGCCTTCACTGCTTGCGGTTGCCCTGCTCGTCCCAGTGCTCGGCGACCTTCTTGCTGGGCTGTACCCGTGGCGGTTCGCCGGGCATCTTCGGGGTGCCACACCGTTAAACGGTGTGCTGAGCAGGGGTTATAGAGGTCATATCTGAGTGTTGTGCGTGAAGTTATCGGGCGAGTATTCGCCGCACAACTCAGGGAGACCAGCAACATGAACGCACAAGCAATCAGGCTCGGAACCATCGTCGTAGATGTCTCGTTCGCGAGCCGCTACGGCTTCCGTAACGCCACTCAATACCGCGTCACGCGGATGCTCGAAGGCGGGCGCGCCGAGGTTGAGTACGACGAGTTCGGCGAGAGCTGCACCGACATCGTCCACCTTGACGAGGTCGCGCCGCTGACCGACTTCATCAGCACCTACGAACTCATCATTGAGCTGTTGGCCCGCCACGCGGTTCCCGATGTCGAACTGCTGCGAGCGGCCGGGGTGACCAACGTCGATGAGTTGATCGCTTGGGCCCAGCGTCGCGACTCGGGGCGGTCATGATGGCCTACTTCGCACTGCGCCCCGAGGGTTACGCGGCGCTCAAAGAGCTGGTCGGTTCTGACCGCAAGATCGCCAAGCGCCTCGGCGTGGACCCGTCCACTCTGTACCGGGTCATTCACGGGCAGACAGAGGTCACCGCCCGCTTGATCGCCGGGGCGGTCACCGCCCTTGGCCCCTCGTGGTTGAACATCCTTTTCGAGGCGGTGGCGGAATGAGCGAGCAGCAAGAGTTCAAGTGGGTGCCCGAGGGGTTCAATTGGAACTACACGGGCGAAGAGCCGTCAGTGGTTCAGCTGCCGATGACTCAGCAGCACTACCCGCCAGCGGTCCAGTACAGCCCCGGGTGGTACTACCCGCAACAACCGCCAGAGCATCAGGCCCGAGGAACGTCGTACAACCTCGGTTTTATGATCCTGGCCATCGCGTCGGGCCTGGTAACCCTGCTCGGCACCCTGGGCTCGGTTTTGGCGGCCTTCGAGGCACCGTCGGACCAGCTGTCGGGCAAGCTCGCCTTCGCCGTCCTGTTCTTCGCCTGGGGAGCGTTTTGGACGATCCTGTGGGCAGCCTTCGGGACGTTCCGGCACAAGGGGCGGGGCCGATGAGAACCGCCATTGCAGCACTGATTGCGTCATTCGTGCTGGCGTTCGCGCCGTGGGAGCACCCGCCCGCCCCGATGGTCAGCGATCCATCAACGGGCCTACCCGTGCAGCAGGCGTACGCGCCAGCACGTGGCATCACCTACTGCGAGAGTCGGTAAACGACGAAAAAGCCCCCGGGATTGCCGGGGGCTTTTTTATGCGTCGGGCCTCGATATCCTCAGCGGGCAGGCGGGACAGTTCGTAGAGGGCTGTAATGGCCGATGGGTAAATCATTGGAGCTACAATGATTTGAAATGGCTGAATTCTGCGAAATCTGCATGAGCTGACTGGCCCAGGGCTGACTGATCCCGATCTGCTTGAGCATCGGAAGCCATTAAATCGTCACTCGCTCAACAATCACCGTGACCTTGTACGGCCGTCCCTCTTTGTCGGGGAACGTCCGCACACCGCCTGTGATCTGATACGTCACGCCGTCAACCTTGACCTCATCGATAGAGGCCGCGGCGACCACAGCGGGCACAGGTGGCGCGGTCACCCGCCAGGGGTCCGATACCACCGAGTAGCCGATTTCGACTTTCTCCTTGGCCGTGAGGGGCCGGAAGCGGCAACCGGGGACGGGTGTCTCAGTGCGCACGATGAGCGGGTTGTTGTAGTCATCCCGTATGTCGGGATCTTCGGTGATCGAGACGAACGTGACCGTCTGCCGACCAAACATGTAACTCCCTCAAAAAGAAAAACCCCCAGGCCGAAACCTGGGGGTTGTGTGGGGCGGGAATCCTCTGGGTATTCGGGACTACGGCTGGCCCCCGCGGATTCACCTGAGTCGGGCGTGCTAGCATGGGGGTCGATGGCCCGCGCCGCCCTCTGTAGGCGCGGAACACCCAAGGCATGGACAGAGCGACTGGCAAAAGTCGGTTGAACCTTCCATGCAAGGGGATTTCCCAGTGTTTGACTACGATGAGCTCTATAACAGCGAGCGCGAGACCCGCCGTAGAGAGACTGAAGCCGCCAACCATCGCGCGCAGGTAGAGGCGTTCATGAGGGCTGGCCAACGGCGTCGGCAGCGCGTGGACGATTTGATTGCCCCCCTGACTGGTCACGCCGATGCGCCGAACCACTCACGCATCGTGGACCTAGACGCGCCCGTTAGCAGCGACTCTCGAATCGCGAAGCTAGAGACGGAGATTGCAGAACTCAAGGCGCGGATAGCCGCACTCGAGCATCCTCAAGTCTGAGTCAACGTACCGGCGTCGGAATAGCGGTAGTAGTACAACACCCGGTCTATCCGATACTCCGACTTCAGCAGCGGGCGCAACCGCTCGGCGTAATCCGAATCCTCCCCCACCCGCCACGCTGGAAAGCCCACCGCGCGGGCCAGGTCGGTCCTCACGGCACAGAGATGGTTAGGCCAGCGCTCCCATACGTCGTGAAGATTCCGGCGCTCGGGGAAGTCCTTACTGAACACCATGGAGAACGGCTCACCGCCGTTGAGAGTGACCTCAACGTCAAAGGTGATGACATCTGCCCCGGTGGCGATTCCAGCCAGCAGGCAGGCTATGTAGTCCTCTGCGACGGCGTCGTCGTCGTCAACGAAACAGACGTAGTCGCCCTGCGTCAGGGCGAGTAGGTCATTGCGTTTCTGCCCGATGGTCCGCTGCCGGTTGTCGGTGAGAACCAAGACCTCGGTGTCCCCGGTGGATTGCGCGAACAGAGATTGCACAACCTCTGCCCGCCTGCAATCCACCGAGGCGACGAGAACGCTTAAGCGGCAACCCACGACAACCGGCGATACGGCTTGATCATCGCGATGACATCCGCGTCCAGCTCTCGGCCCGCGGCGTTCGACCATTGATAGTCAATGTCATCGATCTTCATACCGGTGAGCGAGCCAGTCAGGTTGTCCCGCCGATCATTCCAGCGCGCGGCCTGCAAGAGGCAAGCTGACTTGATCGGGTTGGGAACCGCCGACCATCCCCATTGGGCTGTGATTTTCAGGGGATGGCCGTTCAGGTTGACGCCGCGACCGAAGTTGATACGACGCCACGGCTCACCCTTGGCAGCACCATTCAGGGGCCACAGGACGCCCGTAACCGTGTCAAGTGTTGAGCCGTCTTCCGCGGTTTGCTCGATGGTCGGTTCATCCATCAAGTCATCAATGGCTACCGTCCATCGGTAATCGCGTTCCCGAACGGGCGTGAAGTACCGCGCCTCGGTTTCTGTTTGACCGAACTGCCTACCGCAGTAGGCGTCTATTGCGCGACTTGCGGCCTCGGTGGCCGCCCCGTGGTGGGTGTCTTCGGTGACACCCAACCACGCGGCAAGCTCTTCACCCGAGGCATAGCTCGGGCACCACATTAGGACGCCGGAGACTGGAGGACGCGGAAGGCGGCAGTGTTCTGCACAGTCGCATCCGCGCGAACATGCAGGGTGAACTCCACCGCGCCATCGTTGGCAGCCGAGTACGGGTTCACGATGAGTTCCGCACCGTTGACGCGACGGACGATGTAGCCCTCGGAGATGTTGCCAAACACGCCCCACTTAACCGCACCGGTTGCGGCGTAGGTGTCGACCGCGTTGTCCACGATCACGGGGTAGCCCAACAGCGTCCGGCTGGTACGCGCGGTATTGATGCCGTCAAACGCCATGTTGATCAGCGGCCGCTCGGCTTGATCCTTGAGCTTCTCAATGATGGCCAGGGTGGCGTCCGACAGAATCCACACCGCGCCTTCACGGTAAGCCTGGTCCACGGCGTGCACCGTGTCGATAAGGCTGTCATATGTCAGCGTGGCGTTGGTCTTCACCGTGCCAGCGGTGATGCCCTTCGGCTCACCCGTGCCGCTACCCTTGGCCAGGTCCGCGGCAATGGCCCGTTCGATACGTTCACCAAGCTTGCGGGCGATGACCGACTGCACATCAAAAGCGCTATCCTGCAGCAACTCGCGCGACACCCTCAGCGGGTTGTGGCTTGCGCCAGGGGCGACGTAGCGATAGGCATGCAGCTTGACCTCACTGAACGCCAGGTCGGCACCGTTCGACGCGGGAGCGGTCAGCTCGTCCACCAGGACGCCAGTGTTGGCGGTGTCATCGAGCACCGGGTAGCGGATCTCTTCGCCCGAATCGGTGGTGATGGTCTCGGATACCGACTGAATGCCGCCGAAGGTCTTACGAACCTCGATCAGCTTGTTCCAGAAGGTCTGCGGGACAGTGAAACCACCCGCAGACGGGGTGCCGACACCCTGGGCGCGGAACTCGTGGAATTCGGCGTTCTCCTGGCCGCTGCGCAGGTAGTGGTCAAAGGCGCGGTCAAGCTGATCGTCAGCCTTCGGGGCGGCGACGTTCACGGCAGCCTGAAGGCTCGCGTTGGGGGCGACGTAGGCGGCCTGCCGCGCGCGGAGTTCCTGCGTCTTCTGAGCGGCCTTTAGCTGGCCTTCCAGCTCTTCGTACTTGGTCACCTCGTCATCGGTGAGAGAACGGGTCTCGCCAGCGTCGGCGATTTCCTGCAGCTTGGCCAGGATTTCTTCGATGGTCAATTACTTTCCCTTCAGTAGGGTTGCGTGGCGAGCCACGATGAGTGAAGTCCTGCTATCACGTGAAGTAGCAGGCTTTGAACGGAGAGACACGTTTGTGCCCTCATAAGCCGGGTAGGTCACTACGGACACGTCGAGCAGCTTTGCCACTGACGTGTGGGTGCGCAGGTCTCTACCCTCGTGGGTGGTCCAGTCCTGCTCATCGGCAATGAATCCGAATGAGCAGCCGGTGATAAGCCCGGTGTCCACCATTGTGCGAACATCGTTGCCAAGGGTGGTGTCGGGGATATCCAACTCGAACTGCAAGCCGTGGCTGTCACTGGACAGCTTGAGTGAACCGTTTCGGGTGCGGGCCAGCAGATGGTTGGGGTCATGGTTGAGCAGTCCCCGCACATCAGGATCAGACGCCAGCACGGAGCGGAAAGCTGTGGGCGCCAACTGCTCTAGGTAGTACCCGATGTCAGTGATTTGGCGGTATACGGCTGCGTAGCCGGCCAAAGTCTTGCCGGTGACCTGGGTCTCAAGACTCACGAACCGACGTTCGATGTTGCTATTCACCTGGCGTCCCTTCAACTTTGGGCAGCGGGGGGCGGTTGAGGATGGCCCGCGCCTCGTCGAGCGACAGCAAGCCGCCTGCCGTCTGATCGAGCAAGAGCCTGATTTCCGTCTCGGGGTCCGGTGACACCAGGGAGCGGAAATCGAACTCGGCCTTGTGGTTGGGTGCCAGCAGGCGGGTCAACCGCGCCTCGATACGGCGCGTCCACGGCTCAAGCGTGTACTTGGCATAGCCGCGGTTCTGCTCGGACAAGCCAGCGCCGAAGCTGGTTTGCTTTTCCGTCTGCCCCAACAGATGTGGCGGGATACCGAACCATCGGGATATCTCATCCACGGCGAACGCACGGGACTCGAGGAACTGCGCATCGGCCGGGTTGATAGACCAGGGCGTGATTTTGAACCGCCGATTGATGACGGGCATGCCCGCGGCGTTGCGCTCGCCAGCGGCCACCTGATCGAGGAACCGCCGAATCTCCTCGGCTTCCTCCTCCTTCATGACGTCTTCGGGTGTCACGATGGCCGTGGCCAGCAGGCCATTGGCGAAGAGCTTCGCCGCCGAACGCTCGGTAGCAATGGCCGCACCGAGAGAGTTACGCGCAATCGTGATGGGCGACAAGCCGACGTAACCGTCTAGCGTGATGCCCGGAATGTGCAGAATCTCGTTATCGGTCAGCTTGCGGGTCTGCCCGTTGTCGAGGTAGACCGTGAAGACCTTGCGGCCGTCCTGAACCTCCACACCGACGCACTGAGGTGGCAGCGGTTGGACCCACAAGAGCTGGCCCGCCCCGCCCCTGACCTTCAGGCCGTAGAAGTTCCCGTGCAGTAGCAGGGAGACCATGAGGTATTCCTGCCATTCAAAAGCCGTCATGCCATCGGGGCCGCCGGGATCGTCCAGCCACGAGGCTGTGCGCTGCGTAAGGCCGTTGGCGTCGGTGATGACCGTCCGCAGGGGCAGGCTGGCAATCGAGCCGCTGATAAGGCTGGTGGCCCGCCAGACGGCCGACAAGCCCATCGCCGAGTGCTCCGAGACGTGTACGCCAGCCACCGAAGGGGTCACACCGAACAACGGCAGGACGGCCGGGTCGGCGATGCTGATCGAGCGCTCTTCAAGCGCGTACTGCTCGGGGTTGAAAGGTGGATCAGGAGTGCGGAATAACCGCGCCCAAAAGCTCAAAGAAATCTCCTAAAGGCAGACAAGCTTGGGTAGGGGCTTGGTGGGATGGCTGGCGCGGTCATGGCAGAGAGCCAGCGCGATAGCGGCGTCGATCTTTCCGCGGCTCTTCGTCTTGGTAAGCCGGAAACCGCCCTCGCCATAGATGGGCATTGCGTTGAGAATCTGCTGCTCGAAATCCGGTGAGCCATCCTGGGATACCTCCCCGCGCATGATCGCTTCGTAGAGCGACCCACACGCGGGAATCATTCGCATCGGCGACTGCGGGAATTCCACCATCGGCAGGCCCTCGTCAGCCAGGGTGATGCCGTGAAGCTCGAAAAGCTTGGGGTCGTACGCAACCTCGATGAGGTTGTACGTGCGGTCCAGCTCGCGAAGGTGGGCCATTACCGCGGACACATCGATTGCCTGGTCCTTGTTGGGATGCCAGATCTTCGCGGCGGTGTGGAGCACGCCATCCGGTCGGCGCTGGCCCACGACGACAGCGGTCGAATCGTGCCGGAGCCCAACGTCTACACCGACCCAGGTGTCGGCACCGGGCTTGAGTTGGTAGTCACTCTTGAGCGCTCGCCACACCTTGCGGCCATCGGGACCGAGCCAGCACTCGGAGCCCTGCACCCATTGGCCCAAGCGATAAGTCCGAAACCAGCTCTCGGTCTTGGTGACGACATCGTTGCGGTAGGCATCGATGTCGAAGTAGCCCTCTTCGATGCCGGGATGGGCAATGCGCCACATGGCCTCGTCGTGGATGTCACAGTCGTCTGGTGCCGCGAACTCCGCATAGGTGAATGACGACGGTGCCCGGCCGGAACGCCAAATCTCCCGCAGCTGCCAGAGGGCAGAGTTCTCGTCCCCGGATGGTGAGGTTGTGGGCATCTTCGTGGTCGGGGTGGAGATGCCAGCCATGAGGGACTGGGCGCGCTTACCGCCCGCGCCCGTGGCATCACTCCAGACGCCGTACGGCTGCTCCGACAACTCATCAAGGATGAACAGCGTGAAGTCCTGCCCCTGAAGCGTCTTGTGGTCATTCGCGATGGGGCGGCATTCCCCGTGGTTGTAGGCGACCGATATCCGCGCGTTAGACGCCCCCGTGAGCACCAGGCAGCGCCTCGACAGCTCCGGCTCAGCCTCGATCATCAAGCAGGCCACGCCGTAGACCGCGTCAATCGCCTGCTGCACCGTGGAGGCGCAAACCCTCACAATCGGCTGACCCGTAGGGTTCTTATCGAACGTTCCCCACACCGCCATCGCGGCCAACAAGGTGGACTTGCCGACGCCGCGAGGGGCCGATAGGACCGCCTCACGGATACCTGGTGCGAGCGCTGAACGAATCCATTCTTTCTGGAATTCCGCCAGCTTGATCGGCTTGCTGTGGCCGTAGCCTTTCGGCGATCTGCAATAAGTCTCGATGAACCTGATGCAGCGTTCTGCGGGGTCCTTTACGTGCCAGCGGTACCAGGGTGGCTCGGATAGATCCCCAACCTTGGCCCGCGCATTTCCTGCAAGCGCCATGCGCTAAAACGGCCTTTCGTTGCATTTGCGACCTGCGGTTTTACGGCATCACTAAGCGACCCGTTTTATGCATAAGCGCAGGTCAGAATGCATAAACCGTGTATATTCGAGCGTCCTCTATAGGTGAAAAAACAGGCGGGGGCGTCGAGGAGGGCGCGCACTTTCCGAACTTTTCGACCGAATATGCCCCTGACCTGCACATATGCAGCCAGGGCGTGTGTTGTGGGTGATTATGCGCCATTCATCGGCTCTGCATAATTATGCAGCCGGCTATTCACTCATCCTTGGCATGCCACAGGGCGGCCGCGCGTCTGAAGACCGCGAATTCCGGAGTGGCCCCACTGTCGTCTTCCTCGGATCGGCCGAACTCCAGCGTGTTGATCTTCGCCGGGTCATCGTCGCTGTAGACCTGACCGAGCTTGACCCTGCGTGTGGATAGCCGTTTGATCGCTGTCTTGCGCGCCTTGATCTCGATGGATTGCTTAGCCTCGCCCGTGTCCTCGGGCATCAGCACCACGACGGTTTCAGCCACACGCTCTGGGATCTCTTCGAGCTTGCGGAATACCTCGGGTGATTCATTCAGCGCGTCGAGGATGGCGCGCTGAATATCGGTCTTGCGGTTGACGCTGTAGCTCATCGGCTGGCCCCTTTGCTTGAGTTGCAGTGCGCGCACGAGGGCGCGATGTTGCTGGGATGGTGGTTGCGCGGGTCCCCGTCTAGGTGGTCCCACGACGTAGCTAGGCCAGTGCAGCCGGGTAGACGCAGTTGGCAGCGCCCGCGTGGGCGGCCCAAGGCCCTGTAGGCCGCTGAGCCGTACGTTTCCCGCACCCGCTTGCGCCTGCATGGGTCGCACCGTGTGGCGGTGCACAACCGTCCGCAGTCGAGGCATGGACGCTTTACTGGCATCGGTAGACCACCGTGGCTGTGACGACCGCGCGCTTCACTTTCTCGGTGGATGCGTCGGCCAGTTCCAGGTCCCGAACATCATCGATCAATTGCCCATCGATCTTCTGGCCAGGCAGTAGGCGCATACGGCGGTGTACCGCGCGGGCTGTCGCGATGGCCTCGGCGTGGGTTGCGCCGAGGCATCCAATGGACAGCAATGCCCATTCCTCGAATGGCCCCCGTTGGCCGCCACCGATGCGCGCCACCGTGACAAACGGCAGCGGCGCATCGGTGGGACGTTCGGGACGCACGTCAATACCTAGCGGGGTAAGCCAGGCGATAACGCGTTGAATCATCGAGGCTGCCCCGAGGCGTAGGACAGATAATTTAAATCGTTGACTACCTGCGTGGTGCTACGGTCGGGCCGCTGGATGAAATCACCCATGATCGTCAGGCCGCCATTCTGGCCATTGCCATCCTGACCGGCCTGCTTTTCATCCTGACCGGTCTGCTTTTCCTCGGCCTTTTTGTCTTGCTTTCCGGCCGACGGTGCAACTGCGGGCTTTGCGCTGGCAAGACCGGACAAAACTCGCCCGAACCAACTCTTATTCAGATCGCCCAATTCCGAGTCGCCCAAGCTGAATGTTTCCATCAGACCCTGCACGCCAATTGATGCAGCTTCGCCACCGAATTGGATGGTTCGATTCAATAGTTGCATCGCCATTTGTGCGGCCGCCGAGGCTGCTGGGCCTGCGGGGCCCGCCATGGCTGAACCTGCGCCAGCGGCACCCTGCATCGCCATTCCCAACAATCCGCCACCGATGCCGAGGCCGCCACCACCCGCAGGTTGCCAACCGCCTGACCCGTCGTAGCTGGTGTTGCCCTGACCCACATTCGACACCGAAGCCGGGGCGGCCCCTGGGGCACCGGGAGCGCCAGGGCTGGTACCAGGAACACCGGGGGCACCGGGCATGGTGCCGGGTGCACCGGGGGCCGTACCGGGAATGGCGGGTGCACCGATGGGGCCAAGGCCGGGCGCGCCACCTGGGACACCAGGAACGGGGCCGGGAGCGCCACCGGGTGCAGTGGGCGCGCCTGGGATGCCCGGGATAGCGGGCATGCCGGGGACCCCCGAGGCGGGCCAGTTGGTCACCGTGACCGGAAGCGGCACGGGGAAGCTCGGTCCTGCCGGGGCAACCACTGGACTGCCCGTAGGCGAGCTAGCAGGCCCTATCGATATGGGCGTGCCGCTGGGGTTGATGTTGTTCGCCCCACCGGGCTTGTACCAGGCGTGAACGTGGTCCTCATGGTTTTGCGTTGGGCTGCCGCGGTCCTCCATCGGGCGACCTTGCGGCCCATGGCCGTAGCCGTACGATGTCCGGTCGAAGATCGCGCCGTAGACATTCGGATCGTTGAGGACTTGCTGCAGGACCTGTTGTCCGACAGCCTTATTGGGCACCATGATGTCCAGCGCGCCGTTGCCATGCTCGCCGTACTGATCGGCTGCGTGATCGCCGACGGTCAGCCCCATGGCCTGCCAGTATGGCTGCATGACCCTGTGGGCGAAATCCCTCGGCGACTCACCGGGTTTCGGTGCGCCGGGTG
>Ga0180218_1002200_pt1 | contig 10436 bp, 7 predicted proteins | sample eDN3rd37CKraftBY_FD_151334 | JGI IMG/M metagenome (GOLD analysis project Ga0180218, IMG submission 151334) | Enriched backyard soil microbial communities from Emeryville, California, USA - eDNA 3rd pass 37_C Kraft BY (version 2) (version 2) | ecosystem: Environmental > Terrestrial > Soil >... | reverse complement strand
TGTTGACTTCGCTGGTGGCGTTCTCGCCGGCGGTGTTGATCTGGCGGGCGATGTCGGCGGAGTTCTCCGACATGGCACGGGCGAAATTGAGCCCCGTGGTCTCGATCGACTTGACCGCGTCGCCGCTCGCCCGGGTGATGTCGGCGGAGAACTGCTGGCCCTTCTGCTCCAGCGCCGCGAGCACGCCCGAGGTCTGGTCGGAGAGGACGGCGGTGATCTTGCCGGTCTGCCTGGTGACGGCCGCGGCGATTTCCTCGGCCTTGCCGCTGAAGCTCCGGGCGATCTCGGCGCTGGCGCCGGTCAGGCTCGCCTGCGCCTCGGTCGCGCTGTTGCGGATCTGCTCGCTCGCCGACATGGCGAGCTGGCCGAGCGCCTTTTCGGCCTCGCCGGCATTGCTCTTGATCGACTGCGAGAGCTGCTCCATGCGCGAATTGAGCGCGTCGGCGGCCGCCTTGGTGCGGCTTTCGATCTGGCTGGTGACCGTCTCGGCGCGGCCGACCAGCAGCTCCTCGAAGCGGCCGACGCGGTTGTCGAGCGTGTCGGCGACCTCGGTCGCGCGGACGCCGAGCGTCTTGTCGATGGTCTGGATCTTGGTCTCGATCTGCCGGGCGACCTCGTCGCCGCGGTTGGTGATGATGTTGCCGACATCGCCGACGCGCTGGTCGATCGCGGCGATGACCTCCTTGCCGCCTTCGGCCAGCGTCGCCGCGAGCTTGTTGACGCGGTTGTCGAGCCCGGTCTCGAACTGGTCGAGATGGCCGGCGAGCTTGCCGCTGACCTCCTCGGTGCGCGAAGTGACGCGGCTGTCGAACGAGTCGATGTAGTTGCGCATGGCGGCCGACACGCCTTCGGTGCGCTCGCCGAGCTTCTCGACCAGCTCGCCGCCATAGGTCTTCACGGTGCGGTCGAACTCGCCGATGTGGCGGATGATGAGATCGCCGAGCGCGCTGGAATCCCGCGAAATCTTCTCGGTCAGCGCGGTGCCGTGGTGGGCGAACAATTCGTCGAACGCCTTGGAGCGGACGGCGAGGGCCTCCGACACCGACTGGGTGCGCTGGTCGATGGTGTCGACCAGCGACTGGCTCTGCTGGCTGAAGTCGGTCGCGACCTTGTTGCTGCGCTCGACGATGGTGTCGGCGACGCGGGAGGCGGTCTGCTCGATCTTGGAGACGACGTCGCCGCCGCGCAGCGACAGGTCGAGGACGAGCGAGTCGCCGGTCGAGCGCAGCGTCGAGGAGACCTCCTCGGCGCGGGCGCCGATGGTATCGGCGAGGCGGCTCGAGGTTTCCACCATGCTCTCGGTGATCTGGCGGGAGCGGCTCTCCATCTGCTCGATGACGCCGGTCGAGCGCTGCGAGAAGCTCTGCGCCACCTGGTCGAGCCGGGTCGACATCATCTGCTGCAGGCGGGCGGACAGTTCGGCGAATTCGTCGTGGATGTTCTCGGTCTTGAAGGAGAGGCTCGACGACAGCCGCTCGCTCGCCGAGGCGATGGCGGTGGTCGCGGAGTCGCTCGTCGTCTCGAGGCGCTGCAGCAGGGTGGAGCCGCGCTCGCCGAGCGCGTCGATCATCGAGTCGCCGGCATGGCCGAGCGCCAGCGTGATGTGCTCGCCCTTCTCGGTCAGCGTGCGGGTGATGCGCTGCGCCACCTCGTTGACGCGCTCGGCGACGATGTCGCCGACCGAGGTGATGTCGTGGCTGAGGTCGAGATGCACGCTGGCGATGGCGTTGCGCACCGTCTCGGCCTGATCGACCAGCGTGTCGCGCTGGTTGGCGAGCTCGGTCAAAAGGTCGCGGATGCGCACCTCGTTGTCGTTATAGGCGCGCTCCAGCGCGGAGACCTCGTTGTGGACCAGCGCCTCGAGCTCGGCGGCGCGGGCGAGCGCGCGCTCGACGCCGTCGCCCATCGCCGCGACCTCGCGGCGGATCGCCTGGCCGACGCTGACGACGCTGTCGCGGGCGGCGATTTCCGGCTCCGCGAAGCGCATGGCGACTTCGGCGATGGTCTGGGTCGCAAGCCGCAGGTCCTGGGTGCGGCGGATCACCTGCGCGACGACGAAGAAGAAGATGACGGGCACGACGGCGGCCGCGCCGAGCGCGATCATCGCCGGGATGCGCATGTCGGGATGGCCGAACAGCACGCCGAGCTCGGCGCGATAGAGCAGCCCGAGCGCGCCGGCGCCGCCGAGCCAGGCGAGCGTGAACAGCGTCGCGATCACCCAGGGCAGGCGCGACGGCCGGCGCTGCAGCGACTGCACGATCTTGCCGATGGCGGCGCGGTCGTCGTTGGCCGGGCGGCGCAGCAGGGCGTCCTCGGCGCGCGGCGCGGCGACCGGTTCGCCGAACAAGTCCGTGCCGGCGGGCGCGACCGGGCGGCGGCCGGCCTCGAGCGGCGCGATGCGATCGCCTTCGCGGATGTTCAACGCCTCGTCGATTGCCGCGAGGGCATCCTGGGTCGCATCTTTGGATTTCTGCGGATTGTTCGCCATCAGGTCTCGCCTTGTCATTACGCCGGACAGTGACAGCAGCCCGGGACGGTCGGCGTCCGGGCCGCGGCGTGAACGGGGTGTGCCTCGCGTGTCCCCAGGATGCCGGCGGACGGCGCAAAAGGGCGCGCCTCTGCCGGCCCCCCGATCCTATCCGCTTGGCATTTCGAAGAAAACCGAGCCGGTAAGGACATTTTTAATCATCGTTAACAGGTTCGGCGGCCTGTCAGGGTTTTGTTAACCATGCACGGCCGCGCCGTGCCCGAGGGTTGAGCCGGCGATAACCATCGCGGCGGTTTTCGTTACCGAAGTTTCATCAAATGCCCGATGTTTACCGGGCTTTTTCCCCCGTTCAGCCATAGTCCGCCACGACAAGAGGCCGCCTTCAAGAGGCCTTTGGGGAGGATCTGAATGACCTACGCCGTCACCGCTTCGGCGGTTGCCGTGACCACCGCGCCGGACTCCTCCGGCGCCCTGATCGACCGCGCCCATCTCACCCAGATGACCCTCGGGGACGCCGCGCTGGAGCGCGAGATCCTGTCGCTGTTCGACCGCCAGTCCGAGCTGCTGCTCGAGCGGATGCGCGCGCTGCCGCCCGCCGCGGTGTCGACGCTCGCCCATACGCTGAAGGGCTCCGCCAGGGGCGTCGGCGCCTGGAACGTGGCGCGGGCCGCGGAGGCGGTGGAGCTCGCCGACGGCACGCTCGCCGAATTCCGCGCCGCGATCGAGCGCCTCGGCGTCGAGATCGGCGCCACCCGCGCGCTGATCGCCGAGATGCTGCGGACTCACTAGGTTTCGGGTCGCGTCGCGCGAGAGGCTGCGCAACGCAAATACGACGGCCGGGCCAGCGCCCGGCCTTTGTCGTTTCAGGGCGCTGTCCGGCGCTGTCCGGTGCGGTCTTTTGAGGCGTTCCATTCCGGCTGGCGCGCCGCGGCCCGAGCCGTTATATCGGGCGCGACTTTTCCATCCGCCGTCCCGACGCCAGCACCCGAGCCCGATGCCGAAAATCACCTTCATCGACCACGGCGGCACCGCCCGCACCGTCGACGCCGACAACGGCGCGACCGTGATGGAGACCGCGATCCGGAACAATATCCCGGGCATCGAGGCCGAATGCGGCGGCGCCTGCGCCTGCGCGACCTGCCACGTCTATATCGACGCGGCCTGGCGCGAGGCGGTCGGCGCGCCGTCGCCGATGGAAGAGGATATGCTCGATTTCGGCTACGACGTGCGGGAGAATTCGCGGCTGTCGTGCCAGATCAGGGTGTCCGACGCGCTCGACGGCCTGGTGGTGACGACGCCGGAGCGCCAGGCCTGAACAAGCCTGAGCAAGGCCCGCCGGCTGCCTGTCCTGCACAATAGTTCTGCCGCGCCGTTTCGCGGCGCGGAGCGCTTGCGCAACCGCCCCGTGAAATGACACAAAGCGCGCGACACAGGGCGCGAGCAGCGGGACGCGGGATGAGCGACACGATCAAGACCGACGCATTGATTATCGGAGCCGGGCCGGTCGGCCTGTTCGCGGTGTTCGAGCTCGGGCTCCTCGACATCAAGGCGCACCTCGTCGACATCCTCGACAAGGTCGGCGGCCAGTGCGCCGAGCTCTATCCCGAAAAGCCGATCTACGACATTCCGGGCTTCCCGGCGATCTCGGCGCAGGGGCTGGTCGACGGGCTGATGGAGCAGATCAGGCCGTTCGGCCCGCAGTTCCATCTCAACGAGATGGTCGAGCAGATCGAGAAGATCGGCGACCCGCTGTTCCGCGTCACGACCAGCGGCGGCCTGGTGTTCGAGGCCAAGGTGATCGTGATCGCGGCCGGCGGCGGCTCGTTCCAGCCCAAGCGCCCGCCGATCGCCGGCATCGAGGCCTACGAGGCGAAGTCGCTGCACTATGCCGTGCGCAAGATGGAGACCTTCCGCGGCAAGAAGATCCTGATCGCCGGCGGCGGCGACAGCGCGCTCGACTGGACGCTCAACCTCGCGCCGATCGCGGGCAAATTGACGCTGCTGCATCGCCGGCCGGACTTCCGCGCCGCGCCCGACAGCGTCAACAAGATGAAGGCGCTGGCCGAGGAAGGAAAGATCGACTTCGTGGTCGGGCAGACCACCGGCCTCGAAGGCGAGAACGGCGAATTGCGCGCGGTCAAGGTCAAGACCGACAAGGGCGAGGAAAAGCGCATCGAGTGCGAGGCGATGCTGCCGTTCTTCGGCCTCACCATGAAGCTCGGCCCGATCGCCGACTGGGGCATCCATCTCGACGAGAACCTGATCCCGGTCGAGACCTCGGCCTACGAGACCTCGGTGCCGGGCATCTTCGCGATCGGCGACATCAATTCCTATCCGGGCAAGCTGAAGCTCATTCTCTCCGGCTTCCACGAGGCCGCGCTGATGTCGCGCAAGGCGATGTCCTACGTGTTCCCCGAGAAGAAGTTCGTGTTCCAGTACACGACCTCCTCGACCAACCTGCAGAAGAAGCTCGGCGTCGCCTGAGACGCGCGCTGTTCCGCGCGGCGGCGGCGATGTGAGGCCGGCCTGACAAGCCCGGCGCATTGCGCTAGACCTGTGCCTGCAATGGCCGCGCAAGCGCATGCCGGAGAGATCGCCACCACCTGCTGCATCGCCGGCGGCGGGCCGGCCGGCATGATGCTCGGCGTGCTGCTGGCGCGGGCCGGCATCGACGTCGTGGTGCTGGAGAAGCACAAGGACTTCCTGCGCGACTTCCGCGGCGACACCATCCATCCCTCGACGCTCGACCTGATGCACGAGCTCGGCCTGCTCGAGGACTTTCTCAAGCTGCCGCATCAGGAGGTGCGCGAGCTGGTCGGGCAGATCGGCGGCACCGCGATCACCATCGCCGACTTCGGCCACGTGCCGACGCGCTGCAAGTTCATCGCGCTGATGCCGCAATGGGACTTCCTCGATTTCCTCGCCGATTACGGCCGGACGTTCCGCGGCTTCGACCTGCGGATGCGGGCGGAAGCGACCGGGCTGATCGAGGAGGGCGGCCGCGTCGCTGGCGTGCGGGTCAGGACGCCGGACGGCGAGCTCGCCATCCGCGCGCGGCTCGTGATCGGCGCCGACGGACGGCACTCGACGCTGCGCAAGGCGGCGGGCCTGCCGGTCCGGGATTTCGGCGTGCCGATCGACGTGTTGTGGTTCCGCGTGTCGCGGCGCGACAGCGATCCCGACATGACCTTCGGCCATGTCGAGGCCGGCTGCATGATGGTGATGCTCAACCGCGGCGACTACTGGCAGTGCGCCTATATCATCGCCAAGGGCGGCATCGACAAGGTGAAGGAGGCCGGGCTGCCGGCGTTCCGCGACGCGGTGGTGGCCTTGTCGCCGTTCCTGTCGGCCCGCATCGGCGAGATCACCGACTGGGACGAGGTCAAGCTGTTGAGCGTCAGCGTCGACCGGCTGGCGCGCTGGTGGAAGCCGGGCCTGCTGTGCATCGGCGACGCCGCGCATGCGATGTCGCCGATCGGCGGCGTCGGCATCAATCTCGCCATTCAGGACGCGGTGGCGGCGGCGAACGAGCTGGCCGGCCCGCTCGCCGCCGGCACGGCGACCGCGGACCACCTGCGCGCCGTCGAGCAGCGCCGGCTGCTGCCGGTGCGCGTCATCCAGCGCGTGCAGATCGTGGTGCAGAATCGCATCATCAGCGCGGTGTTGAAAAGCCGGAAACGGCCGACGCCGCCGTGGCCCTTGAAATTGCTGAACTGGTTTCCGGTGCTGCGGCGCGTGCCGGCCTATCTCGTCGGCGTCGGCATCCGCACCGAGCACATCCGGACGCCGCCGGCGTCATCCTGAGGTGCGAGCCATAGCCGCGTCGTTGACGCGCTATGGCAAGCCTCGAAGGATGGCAGCCGACTGCTGGGGCCGTTCATCCTTCGAGGCTCGGCCTGACGGCCGAGCACCTCAGGATGACGGGGGAGGCTCCGGTTATGCCGGCACCCTGGCGGACTGTTTGCTGCGTGTGAGCGCGTCGGCGACGAAGCCCGATGTCTTCATCTCGTCGATGAAGCCGGCGAGATAGCGCGCGGCGGCGGCGCGGCCCTTCGGCACGCCCATCGCCTGACGGATCTCCATGAAGGCGCCGTCCATGATGCGCATCTCCGGATGGTCCCTGGCGTAGGCTTCGAGCTGCTGGCGCACGCCGGCGACGACCTCGAGCTTCTCTTTCAGGAACAGCTCGATCATGGCGCGGCCGCCGCCCTGCGCGGCGCGCACGATGGTGGCGTGCTTGATGGTGCGGGTGAGATAAAGCTCATAGGCCGAGCCGCCGCCGGCGGCGATGCGGATGCCGGGCCTGTCGACGTCCTCCACGACCTTGAGCGGCGAGTCCCGCTCGACCATGTAGGTGCCCTCGATGATGACATAGGGCGGGGTGAACTCGATCTCGGCGGCGCGCACCGGCTCGATGGCGACGAAAGCGATGTCCCAGACATTGTTCCTGACGTCCTCGAACACCTTGCCGGCGCCGGGATAGGTCTTGACGTCGAGCGGCACGCCGAGGCGCTTCGCCAACTCGCGCGACAGGTCGACGGTGACGCCGCCGAGCGCGCCCGCGGCGTCCTGCTGCGCCAGCACGGAATTGCCGAGATTGATCGCGGCGCGCAGCCGGCCGGTGGGGACGAGCTCTTTCAGGGTGGCATTGTCGGGGGCTGGCACGGGTTGCTCCGTCGTCGGGAGCCGCACACCTTAGGCTAAATTCCGCCGGTGCCAAGTATCGCGCCTTGAGCCGATGTGGCGCGCCGCCGCGAGCAGACGGCGACCGCCAGCGCGAGCGGCGCGAGCAGCACCAGCCGGCTCTGATAGCGGTCGACCGGGTGCGAGAAGATCCCGCACACCGCGGCATTGGCGGCGAGCGCCAGCAGGACCGTGGCGGTCAGCGCGGTGGCGGGCGGCGTGACGCCGAACCGGCGGCGGAACGCCAGCAGCACCGCCAGCGCGGCGAGCGAGAAGGCCGCGACCGGCCAGTGCACCCAGTTGAGCAGGGCGGCGTCCGGCGGATCGCTCTGCTGGTGCGCGCGCATCAGCGCGGCGAACCATTGCGGCGTGTATTGCTTGAAGGCGGCGATCGCCGGCGCGTTATGGGAGGGCGGGGCGACCTCGGTCTTGAAGGTCACGAACTGCTGCAGCGTGTCCGCGGCCGCGCTGACGAGATGCTCGGCCGGATACAGCCTGAGCGTCTCGAGGATGATCTCGCGCGCCTCGTCGCGGAAGCCGTCGTCGCCGCCGAGCTTGTAGAACGCGGTGCCGGGCCCCCACAGCCAGTCGTCGGCATTGTCCGGCAGCTCGTTGCGGTAGGCGCAGAGGCGCAGCGCCGGGTCCGGGCACTCGTCCCCGACATAGCGGGCGACGATGCCGTCCTCGATCAGGCGGCCGAACAGGAAATTGGCGCCGCCCGGCGTGAAGGCGAACTGTCCGGTGATGGCGGCGTTGGAGACGAGCGCCAGCGCGATGCCGCATGCGACCGCCACGCCGGCGAGGCCGGCGCGCAGCGGCGGCAGCGCCTGCGGGACGAGACGGCGCGCCAGCGCCAGCGCGATCAGCGTGCCGGCGCAGACGCCGAGCGCGGCCATGTGCGAAGCCATGGCGACGGCGATCACCGCGACGAGGCCGATGCGCTCGGCCGCGTTCAGGCTGTCGTGGCGGAACACCAGCAGATGCAGCGCCAGCACCGCGAGCGGAAAGAAGATGTCCGGCATCAGCTGCCCGGCGAACCACGGCAGGCTGGTGGTGGCGCAGAGCGCCAGCACGACGCCGAAGGCGAACCCCGGCCGGTCGCGGAGGCCGTGCGCGCGCAGCGTCAGCACGATCAGCCAGGCGGTCAGCGCGCATTGCGCCAGCACCGCCGGCCAGAACGCGAGCGGAATGCCGACGTAGAGAAACAGCCCGTACAGCGCCGAGCGCCCCATCGCGAGGCTGCCTTCGATCGGCCGGGTGAAATAGCCGCCGGTGTCGGGGAAAATGAGCGGAAAGCCGTTCCACAACGCCGCGCCCATCAGCGCCAGCATGATGCCGAGCATCGCCGGAATCCAGGCGAGCCGCCGGCCTTCGATCCGCCACGCATGATCAAGGGGAGTTGGGCGGTCAACGGCAGTCGCAGAATGGGCTGCAGACCGTGCTGCAGTTTTTCCGGCCAGAAAGTCCGACATCGCTACCCACGTCCAAAAAAAACGCACTCGCGCGCCGACACGTGGCCGGTCCGGGACAACGCGCGAGACGGGTTTTGGTTCGACGCGGTTTAACGCGGCGCGATGTCGCGTCGCGGCCGCAGGCTGAGGCCGGCCACGAGGACGGCGAAGGTCGCGAGCCAGACGACACGCGCGCCGTAGCGGTCGTGCGGGTTGGAGAACACGCCGCAGACGACGGCGTTGCCGAGCACGGTGAGCGCGATGACGGCGGCGAGCTCGCGGGCCTCGCGAAGCGCGGGGCTGCGCAAGGCTGGACTGCAAAAGCCGGACACGATGAGCGGCAGCAGCGCCATCGCCAGCAGGCCGACCGGCCAGTGCAAGAGGTTGAGCGTCTCGAAGCCGAAGGCTGCGCCGTGCTGCTGGCGCGCCGCCTTCATCGCCGGCACCGCGGCGGGAACGTATCGCTCGATGATCGAATAAGTGTGCCAGATGGTGTCGAGCACGCCTTCGCCGGTGCGCATGTCGACGAGCTGTCGCGCCGCGGCGGTGGCCGCGGTCTGCGCTTGCAGCAGCGGGAACTCCGTCACGCTGCCGAGCGCGATCGCTTCCATCTCGCGGCCGAGGCCCGCGAAGCGGCCGAGCCTGTCGAACAGGTCAGAACCCCAGAACCATTGGTCGGCGTCGCGCGGCAGCGCGTCCTTGTGGGCGCACAGCCTGAGGCGCGGGTCCGGGCAATGGGCGTCGAGATATTTCGCGACGATGCCGTCCTGCAGCATGCGGCCGAACGACAGCGCGAAGCCGCCCGGCGTCCAGACGAGCCGCCCGGCGACGACATCATTGGCGAGCGGCACCAGCGCCGCGCCAAATGCCACGGCGAAAATGCCGGCGCGCAGGCGGTTGCCCGGCATCGCCGCGCGGCGCGCGAGCCGGACGAGGCCCGCGACGATGACGAGGCCGCCGAGCACGGCGAGCGTCGCGCTGTGGGTCGCGGCGGCAACGGCGACCAGCAGGCCGAGCGCGGTGCGCTCGCCGCGGATCAGCCGGTCGCGCCGCATCATGATGAGATAGAGCGCGAGCACGCCGAGGCCGCAGAAGATGTCGGTCAGCAGGATCGCGGTGAGCCAGGGCAGGGTGGTGACAATGGACAGCGCGGCGATGACGCCGGCGAGAATGAAAGGCCGCGCGAGGCCGTGGACGCGCAGCACGATGGCGATCACCCAGACGGTGAGCGCGGATTGCAGCAGGACCACCGGCCAGAAATCGCCCCACGATCCCGCATTCAGAATGAGGCCATAGGCGACGGCGCGGCTCGGCACCAACGTGCCTTCGTACCAGCGCGCGAGATAGCCGCCGGTGTCCCATTGCAGCAGCGGAAAGCCGTTCCACAGCGCCGGCGCGGCGAGGACGGCGAGGCAGAACAGGCTGGCGAGCGCCCATGTCACGTGCGCGAATGGGACGCGGTCGCGGGTGGTCATCGGAAATCCCGGCGGCGGGCCGGCGGAGGCCGGACCCGCGTCAGTGAGGCCAGCCGGGGGAAAAGGTCAAGCGGGCCGTCGTGTTACGCCTAGAGCCTTTCCGGCTTTGATGGAATCAAGCCGGGGCTCTAGGTTTTTGTTTTGTCGCGTTTTCTTCACGCGAACCGGCCGTCGCCGGACGAAGCCGGCTATGGCCGGCGAAGGCCGGTTGCCACTTCGCTTGAAAACGCTCTAGGCTGTAGTGACGATTTAATCATTTGAGCCAGAGCATGATGCTGGCCAGTTTGACGAAGCCGAGGAAGTTGACGGCGAGCTTGTCATAGCGCGTGGCGATGCGGC
>Ga0180218_1002197_pt1 | contig 10442 bp, 6 predicted proteins | sample eDN3rd37CKraftBY_FD_151334 | JGI IMG/M metagenome (GOLD analysis project Ga0180218, IMG submission 151334) | Enriched backyard soil microbial communities from Emeryville, California, USA - eDNA 3rd pass 37_C Kraft BY (version 2) (version 2) | ecosystem: Environmental > Terrestrial > Soil >... | reverse complement strand
GCCGGCGCAAGCTGGTCACCATCACCGATGTTGGCCTGGAGGCGCTGCGCGGCGTTCAGCCTGCGGCGCTAGCCGTGAAGGCGCGCCTCCTGGCCATCTTTACCCAGGAAGAAGCCGACGACCTGGTGCGTCTGCTCAAGAAGCTGGTGAATGCGATGAACACCGAGGTACGGACCCCGCTGTTCCGCGACTGAGGTCCGCCCGGCGGTCAGGAGGCCGCGGGCGGCGGCATCGGAGTGCCAGCGCCGCGCAGCAGATCGATCAACGTCCCAACCTCTGCTGGCAGCTCGTCTCCCCGCCAGGCGACGTGACGATCGGGCCGGCTGACGAGCAGGCGTGTCTTGTAGCAGGACGGCGCCTCCTCGCCGGCAAGGTCAAGCAAGGAGATGGGAAGCCCTGCTTGCCGGGCCGCTTCAAGCAGTCCGTCGACATCGGCCGCCGGGTCGAACCGCAACAGGGTGTAGTCCTGGCCCATTCGATCATAGAGTGAACTGCCGTCACGCAACCAGAAATGCGGCGTGCGGCATCCCGGCACAGTGGATTCCGTGTAGTCCGCCATGGTATAGCTCGGCTGACTCTCGCCGTCATAGGCGATGAGCGGCGACTGATCGTAGTAATAGCCGTAATTGAGGCCGGCGCAGGCGAACTGCTGGACATTGAGCTCATAGGTCGCCTTGCCCACCGCCTCGCGCGCGGCCTGGCCCGCTGCGCTGTCTTCCTCGATCTGTGGCGGAACGCTGGTTCGTTCGCCGATCGCACCCATCGCGTGCTTCATCGCGAACCGCGATACCTGCTCGGTGATCGGCAGGCGCTCGGCTTCATAGGCATCGAGCATGCCCTCGCCGGCCCAGCCTTTGACCACGGCGGCCAGTTGCCACGAAAGGGTCATCGCATCGGCAATGCCCGCGTTCATGCCATAGCCTGCGTAGGGCACCCAGAGATGCGCGGCATCCCCGCACAGGAAGATGCGGCGGTCGCGCAAGTGCGATGCGACAAGACGCCGGCCGATCCAGTCTTCCCGCTGGAGAAGTTCGTACTCGAAGGCCTCATCGACGCCGAGCAGCAAGCGGATGCAGGCGTCACGATCGACGCTTTCGAAGTCCTTCTCGTGCGCCAACAGGTAATTGTGCACGAGCCAGGTTTCCTTGCCATCAATCGCGATGAGGTTGCCCGCGCGGATCGGGTTATAGATATAGCTCATCCACGCCCGGGGCGGCGTAATCAGATCGATCAGGCCGGGCGCGCGGATATAGCTGGTCTGGACCCGCTGGATGACCGCGTCACCGGTCAGGCGAGCACCGATCTTTCGGCGGATGGCCGATCGGCCGCCGTCACAGCCAACCAGATAATCGGCCTGGATCGCGAAGGCCTCTCCAGTGTCGAGGTTTCGTGCTTCTGCTCGAACTCCATCGCCATCCTGATCCACATCGCGAACCTCGCAGCGATTGAGGATGGTGAGGCCTGGCAGGCGCTTGGCAAATTCGAATAGCACGGGTTCGAAATAGATCTGATTCACCCGATGCGCGGGTTCCGGCGTCGGCCACCAGCCATCGGGACCGCTTCGGTCGGTGAAGCGATCCGCCCGGCAGGGAATGTGGATGCGCGCCAGTTCGTACCCAGTCGCGCTGGTGCGGACGACCACATCGTTCGGATAGTCGTCTGGCAGCCCCACCGCGCGCACCTCGTCCGCCACGCCGAACCGGCGGAAAGTTTCCATCGTGCGGGAAGAGATGTGGTTGCACTTGACGCTGGGCGGCTGTCCCGCCGGCCGGCGCTCTATGACAACAACTTCGACACCGCGCATCGCCAGGTCGATCGCACAGCACATTCCAACGGGGCCGCCCCCCACAACGACAACGGATGATGAGATAGCGTCCATAACGCCCCAAGATGATCAGATGTCTGATGATTAGTGCCTACAGCTATCTGGCCCGGCCTGTCAAACGCTCCCGAAGAGAAAATGTCGGCGTTCCCACCGTTGCCGCTGGGAACGCCTGATCTTCGCGTGCCTGGCTATTGCGCTGGGCGCTGCCTGCCACGCAGCAGAAGGTGGCTGATCGCCGGAAGCACGAACAAGGTCAGCAGCGTCGAGGTGATCAGGCCGCCGATGACGACCACGGCCAGCGGCTTCTGCACCTCGGCCCCGGTGCCGGTGGCCAGCGCCATGGGAACGAAGCCGATCGCCGGGACGATGCCGGTCATCAGCACGGCCCGCACGCGCTCCATCGTCCCTTCGGCCACCGCTTGATCGACAGGCACGCCGGCAGCGAGCCGCTGGTTGATGCTGGTCATCACCACCAGCCCGTTGAGCACGGTGACGCCCGAAAGAACGATGAACCCGACCGCCGCGGAGACCGAGAACGGCAGCCCTGCGAGCAACAGCGCGAACACCCCGCCCGCCAGCGCGAGCGGGATCGCCGAATAGACCGCCAGTGACTGGCGCAGCGCGCGCAAGGCCATGAACAGGATGCCGAAGATCGCCGCGAAGACCAGCGGAATGACCAGCGACAGCCGCCGGGAAGCGGCCTGGAGGTTCTCGAACTGGCCGCCCCATTCGATGAAGCTGCCCGAAGGAAGTTGCACCTCGCGGCCCACCTTCTCCTGCGCCTCGGCAACGAATGATCCGAGGTCGTTACCCCGCACATTGGCCTGCACGACGACACGCCGTTGGCCGTTCTCGCGGCTCACCTGGTTGAGCCCTTCCGAGAACCGGAAGCGGGCCAGCTCGCGCAGCGGAACCGAGGCGCGATGGGCATCTTCGCCGGGCAGCATGACGGGCAAGGCGCCGACGGCATCGAGATCGTTGCGGGTCAGCGAGTCCAGCCGGACCACGATGTCGTAACGGCGATCGCCCTCGAACACGATGCCGGCCTCACGGCCGCCCATCGCCGCAGAGAGCGTATCGCTGACATCCCGTAAGGTGAGGCCGTAGCGCGCTATCGCATCACGGTCGAACTGGACGTCGAGCACCGGAAAGCCCTCGGTCTGTTCGACCTTCACATCCGCAGCGCCGGGCACCGTGTTCAACACGGCGGCGATCTGATTCGCGGTGCGCCCGAGGGCTTCGAGATCATCGCCGTAGATCTTGATCGCGATGTCACCGCGAACGCCGGCGATCAGCTCGTTGAAGCGCAGCTGGATCGGCTGGCTGATCTCGAAGGCGTTGCCGACCAGCGGCTCAAGCGCCTTCTCGACCCGCTCGATCACGTCGTCCTTGGTCCGGACACCATCGGGCCATTCTTCGCGCGGCTTGAGGATGATGAACGAGTCGGAGGCATTGGGCGGCATCGGATCGCTGGCGACCTCTGCCGTGCCGGTCTTGGAATAGACGAAGGCGACTTCGGGCAACTTGGCGACCGTGCGCTCCACCTGTTCCTGCATCCGTGTGGACTGGGCGAGCGAGGTGGAAGGGATGCGCACCGCCTGCATCGCCAGGTTGCCTTCGCCAAGGACAGGCAGGAACTCGCTGCCGAGCATCGAGAAGACAAGCGCCGCCGCGGCAAACGTTCCGGCACCGGCGCCGATCCAGCGCCACGGCCGGGCGATGACGTGTTGCAGCAGGGGTTCGTAGCGCCGCTTCACCCAGGCCACGGCCCTGACGTCCTTTTCGGCGACCTCGCCACGGATCAGCAGCGCGATCATCGCCGGAACGAACGTGAGCGAGGCAACGAATGCGCCGGCCAGCGCCAACAGCACCGTGATCGCCATGGGCGAGAAGGTCTTGCCCTCCACCCCGGTGAAAGTCAGCAGCGGAACGAAAACGAGGAAGATGATCGCCTGGCCGAACAGGGTCGGCCGGACCATCTCCTTCGAGGCTTCGAGCACTTCGTGCAGCCGCTCGTCAGGGGAAAGAACGCGGCCCTCCAGATGCTGCCGATGGGCAAGGCGCCGCAGGCAGTTCTCGATGATGATGATCGAACCATCGACGATCAGCCCGAAGTCGAGCGCGCCCAGGCTCATCAGGTTCCCCGAGGTGCCGGTCAGGTTCATGCCCGTCCCCATCACGAGGAAAGAGATCGGAATGACCAGCGCCGCGATCAGCGCCGCGCGAAAGTTGCCGAGCAGCCAGAACAGCACGGCGATCACCAGCAGCGCGCCGAACAGCAGGTTCTCCTCCACCGTGCCGATCGTCGCATCGACGAGGTGCGAGCGATCGAGCACGGTCCGGACGTGGATACCGGGGGGAAGCGATTTCGCCACCGCCTCGAGCCGTTCGGCAACCGCCGCCGCGACGATCCGGCTGTTGCCTCCGGCGAGCATGAGCGCCGTGCCGACCACGACCTCGTTGCCGTTCTCGGTCGCCGAGCCGGTCCGCAATCCGCCACCGATGCTGACGGCGGCCACGTCGCGGACCTGCACGGGAACACCGCCGCGCGTGGCGACGGTCGCCCGCGAGATTTCGTCGAGCGTGCGGATGCGCCCATCGGCGCGGACGAGGAACGCCTCGCCACCGCGCTCGACGTAATTTGCGCCGACCGAGATGTTGGCTGCCTCCAGCGCCGCGGCCAGTTCCGAGAACGAGATGCCGTATGCCGCCATCCTTGCGGCGTCGGGCTGCACCACGAACTGCTTCTCATAGCCGCCGATGGAATCGATCCCGGCGACGCCGGGCACCGTGCGCAGTTGTGGGCGGATCACCCAGTCCTGCACCGTGCGCAGGTAGCCCTCCTTGGCGACATCATCGGCCAGGATCTCGCCGGCCGGCGTCATGTAGGAGCCATCCGGCTGAAAGCCCGGGCGGCCGGCGATGCGTGGATTCTCCTTCGTCCCGGCCGGAGCGAAATCAACCACATACATCAGCACTTCGCCGAGCCCGGTGGAGACCGGGCCCATCTCCGGCTCGACGCCCTCAGGGAGCGTGCCCTTCGCCTGGTTGAGCCGCTCGGCCACCTGCTGCCGCGCGAAGTAGAGGTCGGTATGATCCTCGAACACCACGGTGACCTGGCTGAACCCGTTGCGCGAGATCGAGCGCGAGCTTTCGAGGCCGGGGATGCCCGCCATCGCGGTTTCCACCGGGAAGGTGACCAATCGCTCCATGTCGAGCGGGCCGAGGTTGGGCGCGACCGTGTTGATCTGCACCTGCTTGTTGGTGATGTCCGGCACTGCGTCGATCGGCAGCTTCAAAAGCTGCGTGACGCCATAGGCGGCGACGATCAGCGTGGCGATGACCACGCCCCAGCGGAAGCGGATCGAGGCGGCGAGAATGCGTGCGATCATCTCAGTGCTCCGCCTCGCCCTTGCCGAGTTCGGCCTTGAGCAGGAAAGCACCGCGCGTGGCGGCCACCATGCCGGGCGTCAGCCCCTCGACGATCTCGATGCGCCCGCCGCTGCGTTCGCCGGTGGTGACAGGGGTTGCCTGGAAGCCGCTGGCGGTGCGCACGAACACGGCATCGCGGCCTTCCACGCTTTGCACGGCTTCTTCCGGCAGGACGATGCGGCCGGAATAGCCGTCGCCATCCGGCCTGATGCGGACACGCAGCCCCTGGCCTTGCGTCAGACCGCCCATGCTCGCCGGTTGCAGCACCACGGTGGCCGCCTTGCTCTCGGGATCGAGGCTTGGCGTTACCGATCGCACCACGGCATCGCGTGTCTCGCCGGTAGCAAGCTCAATCACCGCAGCATCGCCGGGCCGGATACGCCGCGCATCCGCCGCCAGTACCGAGACGTTGACCTGGATGCTGGCCGGATCGGCCACCCGGAACAGCTCGGTCCCTGCGGTCACGTAAGAACCGAGCGTGGCGTTCATGCTGGTGATGCGGCCCGAGATCAGGCTCACCACGGCAAGCGTGCGGCCGTCGCCCCCAACCTGCGAAGCGCTCGCAGCCGATCGTGCCCGCCGGGCCTCGGCTTCAGCCTCGGCGAGCGCGGCGCGTGCCCCTTCGAAATCCTGCCTCGCGGTCACGTTGGCCTCATAGAGCCGCTGCTCACGCGCATAGGCTGACCGGGCCAGGGCAAGCCGGGCCTCGGCGGTGCTGCGTTCCGACGAGAGGGCGGCAGCCTCGCGGCTTTCCATCGTGGCGACGGATTCGCCGGCACGCACGTAATCGCCAAGGCGTCGGTGGATGCGCACGACCGCGCCATCGGCTCGTGCCGTGAGAACCGCTTCGCCGGCCGGTGTCGGTGCGACCGCGCCTTGGGCCAGGATCTCGGCATCGAGACTGCCGCTTCGGACAGTTTCCATGGCGATGCCCGCCGCTTTCGCGCGCTCCGCCGTCAGGGCGACAAAGCCTTCGGGCCCGTGCTCGTCTTCTTCGGCATGTTCATCCGTGGTGGCGGCGACGGTCGAAAGTGTCGGCGAAGCCAGGCGGCCGATGAAATAGCCGCCGGCAGTCAGTGCCAGGGCGCCAGCGGCGCCTGCGGCGATCACCTGGTTCCGGCTCAAGGGAAGTTCCATCAGAGGGTATTCCTTCTTGCGCGCAAGGGGCGCGAATGGGTCAGCGTGCGGCCAGCCGGATCAGCAGCGCGGCGGCCTTGCCCTGCGCTTCGCGGGCGTCGATCAGAGAGCTGCGGATGTCGTCGCGTGCCTCGGCGGCGGACAGCACTTCGAGCAGTTCGAACTTGCCGTTGCGGTAGCCGATCTCGGCGAGCCGCAGCGCCTCCTCGGCCTGCGGCAATGACCGGGCTTCGAGAGTGTCCGCCTTGGCTTCGGCAGCGAGATAGTCGGCCCGCGCCTCGGCCACTGCCTGCCGGTAATCGGCCAGGGCCACGGCTTCACGCGCCGATGCGGCACGGGCCTGGGCTTGCGCGGCGGCGATATTGCCCTGGTTGCGGTTGCGGAACGGCAAGGGGATCGAGACACCGACGACGAATGCCTGGTCGCCGCTTTCCTCAAACCGCCTGACCCCGGCAGAGACCACCGGATCGGGCACGCCAAGCGCCCGCTCGCGCCCGATCGCTTTCTCGGCGGCGATCCGTTCCGCGGCCGCCAGCCGAGGCGCGAACCCCTGATAGTCCGCCAGCACCTCGTAAGGCGGCTCCAGCCGGGGGAAGTCGTCGAGCGGCGGTGGCGCCGGTTCCGCCGACCACAAGGCTCCCAGCGCGAAGCGGGCGGCCAGCGCTTCGGCTTGCGCGGCCTTGAGCTCAGCCTCTGCCCCGGCGAGCGCCGCCTGCGCACGAAGCGATCGCAGCGGAGGTTCGCGGCCGGCTTCGACAAGTTCACCAGCGATCCGCGCGAGTTCGCGATTACGCTCGATCACGTTCTCGGCCAGGGCGACGCGTGCCTGCGCGGCAACCGCCGCCACGTAGCGTTGGCGCACGGCCAGGGCGAGATCGCCGCCGGCTATCCGCTCGCGCAGGCGCGCCACGTCGACATCGGCTCGCGCCGCATCGAGCCGCGCCGCACGCTTGCCGCCGAGTTCGAGCGCGAGCCCCGCGCTCAACGTGTATTCGGTCGCCCGCAGTCCGGAGAACATCCCGGTGCCGGCGACGTTTTCCACCTCGAGCGAAAGGTCGGGGTTCGGCCCCAGGCCTGCTTGCGTCACCAGTGCCTGCGCCGCATCGACTTCGGCGCGCGGCCCGGTCACACGCGGATTGGGCGGTCCTTGCGAGGCATCCGCCGTGACGCCGGCAAGCTCCAGCGCCCGTTCAAGGGTAAGGGTTGGGGTGCTTTGCGCGACGGCCGGCAGCGGGCACGCCGCGCAGCCTGCCCCCGCCAAGAGGGCACCCAGCAATGCCAAGGGTTTCATGCTTCATCCCGTTCTCGTCCATCGATCACAAGCTGCCGCAAGGCAGCGACGCGATCAGGCGCGAGGCGGGCGCTTCAAGGGGTCTGAAGTGAGGGACGCGAGGCGATTCTCGCGAGGCAGCGGATGGTCCGCATGATAGGCTGGCATGTCCATCAAGGCGATCACCGGCTGTATGTGCGGAACGGAGTGATGGCAGTGCCCATGAATGCACACGCCATCATGGCCGCTCTCTGGCAGGCGATGATGATCTCCATCCGCCTGGCTATCGCTGCCAACCACCAGGGTTACTGATGGGACGGCTTCAGTATCCAATTCGCACGCAACGGCATCCACCGCGCCGATCAGCATTACGCCGAGTAGCAACAGCAGGGCCGCAAAGCGCCGAACGCCTCCCAAAGGGAATCGGAGGATCATCGCGCGGAATCTGATAGCGGGGAGTTTATATTCCGTCACCCCGCCGCCGCCGGCCGCTGTGCCAGCATGTCGAAGTGGTGGCCGAAGCCGACCTTGCGGAAATGGGTGAAGCCGGCCTCGCGCAGCATTTCGGCGATCACTTCGGCAACCGACCAGCGGGTGTCGATTTCGTAGAACACGGCTTCCACACGCGCGCTGGCGGAACTGGCGAGCAATTCGCGGATCACCGTCGCCTCGTGCCCCTCCACGTCGATCTTCACGATCAGGGGAACCTCGCCGGCGAGCAGCTGGCCAAGGCCGGCGGCGGCGACCGTTTGAATGACTTCGGTCTCGAACGATCCTGTCGGCTTCGCTTCCACCGCCAGCGAGGCCATGCCGCTGTGCCCGGCAGGCACGTGGATGCTGGCGCTGCCCGCCTGGTCCGAGATGCCCAGCTTCAGCGCGCGCACCCGGTCGGCCACGCCATTGAGCGCCATGTTTTCCTTCAGGATCGCATAGGTCGTTTCCACCGGCTCGAAGGCGATGGCTTCCGAGCACGCCGGATTGCGCGCGGCGATCGCGCTATAGAGCCCCTGATTGGCGCCGATGTCGACGAACACGAACGGCTCCCGCCGGTGGGTCAGCGCATCCGCGAGAAAGCGCCCGTAGATGCCGGCATGGCAATAGACGAAGGTGCGATCGTGCCAACGCTGCACCATGTGCACGCCATAAGCCGTGCGGCCGCTGCGCGGCTCCCGGCGCCAGGGCAAGGCCATGCGCAACCGCGCATAAGGCAGCCAGACGGCCTTGCGCCCTGTCTTGAGGACGCGATAGCGCCAGAAATCGGCGATCATGCGGGCATACGCTCACGCCCGATGTAGGCATCCGCCTGCCGGCCGGTGACTTCGGCCATATGATCGAACTGCGCCCGATAAGTAGCCATGCCCTGGCTCAGCGATCGCAAGTCGACCTGGAGCGCCGGCAGCTCGGCCACGGGCACCAGCGCTTCGATCGTGTCCCAGCGCGACCACCCTTCCCGCGGGCTCATCCCCAGCACGCGGGCGCGGCGGCTCGCCAGCGCCGAGGTGATGCGCGACGTCGCCGTGCCCGGCGTGTCGATCGCCACGCGAGCGATGGGTTCGAGCAGATAGGGGGCAGCCGCCGCCAGTGCCTCGCTCATCGCGATCCGGCCGGCGGTGCGGAAAGCCAGCTCCGAGCTGTCCACGCTATGATAGGAACCGTCCACCAGCGTCACCGCCACGTCCACCACCTTGCATCCCAAGGGGCCGCTCTGCATCGCATCGCGTATGCCCTGCTCCACCGCCGGTATCCATTGCCGGGGCACGACGCCACCGGAAATCCGCTCTTCGAAGCGGAATCCCTCTCCCCTCTCCAGCGGGCGCAGCTCGATCACCACGTCGCCGTATTGCCCGTGCCCGCCGGATTGCTTCTTGTGCCGCCCGCGTTGCGAGGCCGGCTTGCGCACGGTCTCGCGGATCGCCACCGAAGGCGGGGCGGTCGACACTTCCAGTCCATAGCGGCGCTTGAGCCGGTCGAGCGCCAGCGCCAGATGCTCGTCATTCACGCCGCGCAGCAAGGTGGCGTGAGTCTCTCCGTCGGCCTCCCATGACAGCCCCAGATCCTCCTCCACCAGGCGGTTGAGCGCAGTGGACAGGCGCACCTCGTCCTTGTGATCCTGCACCGAGATCGCCAGCGCGCTATTGGCGAGGCGGGGCGGACGAGGCTCTCTCCGCCTGGGCGCGGCGCTCTCGCCCAGGCGCTCCCCCGCCAGCACGGCATCGGCCTTGGCAATGCCCACGATGTCGCCCGGCGCGGCGCGCTTCGTGCGCATCGTGGCCGCGCCCTGCACGCCGAACAGCGCCCCGGCCCGAGTCCCCCGCCCCGTCGGGCCCTGCAATTCCGCGCCTTCCGCCAGCTCGGTGCCGAAAACCCGCGCCAGCGCCAGGCGGCCTACCGAACTGTCGCTGGCGATCTTGAACACCTCTATCGCCGGCTCTTCGATCGCCAGCCTCCGCGCCGTTACCTCCGCCGCCGGCGTATCGTGCCGCAGCGCCTTCAACAGCCGGCGCACCCCATGCCCATTGATCGCGGAACCGAACATGACCGGCACGGCCAGGCCATCGGCCGTTTCGCGCTGCAAGTCGCCGAACACCGTATCGCGGTCGGGCTCCTCGTCGTTCAGCAGTTGCTCCAGCAGGTAATCGTCATGATCGGCAAGCTGCTCCAGCATATGGAAGCGCGCCGAACGTTCCATTTCGGCCAGGTCGGTCGGCAAATCGATCCGCTCCGACGCCTGCCCCGGCCGGAAACGGAACGCCCTATCCAGCGCCAGGTCCACGAAAC
>Ga0180218_1002196_pt1 | contig 10448 bp, 8 predicted proteins | sample eDN3rd37CKraftBY_FD_151334 | JGI IMG/M metagenome (GOLD analysis project Ga0180218, IMG submission 151334) | Enriched backyard soil microbial communities from Emeryville, California, USA - eDNA 3rd pass 37_C Kraft BY (version 2) (version 2) | ecosystem: Environmental > Terrestrial > Soil >... | reverse complement strand
GATGAGCGATCGCAACGATCTGCCCTATCCGGTTGGACGGCAGGAATTCGGGGGCGGCTCGCCCGCGGGTGCTGTTACGAGCGAGACGTGGGACTGGTGGAAACAGAAAGTCGAAGCCGCGAAGGACGAGATCGTAATCAGCTGTCACCATCACATGCTGCGCGAGACGACCGTTGCATCTGGGGACTTCGAAGGCGTTTCACGTTATCCCGACGGCCGTTTCCGGCACGGCCGCTATCACGGTGTCGATGGCGTTCCGGAAGGCGCGTCCTACCTCTATTTCGTCGACGAAGAGCCAAAGGCGCAAAAATTCGAGCGCTATTTGGCAGAGCATCCTGGTTCGGTCGACGTTTGGCTCGGCGGCCACACGCATACTCATCCTGATGATATCGTCAGTGGGCGGAGCCACATCGAGCAGCGGTGGGGGACGAACTTCGTCAATTGCGCACAGCTGTCGAAGTACCATTCCTTCGTAACCTGCCCGCCAATGAGCAGGCATTTCACCTTCACGGCCGGTTCGCGGCTCGTGCGTGTGCGCTGCTATTTGCACGACGACAGTCATGCGCCGCAGGGATGGTATGGTCCGGCCGAGCGCGTGATTGAACTCAGCAAACCGTTCATTCCAGCGTAAGCGATCTGGAAGCTTCCAACATCACGGCCGTTGCGGCGGAAATCGCAGCCGCAACGGCTGCCAAATGCAGAGCGGCTGCTAAGCATCAAAGGAATTCTTCGTTCCGACTTTCGCCGGTGAAACGTAGTGATCCATTCGAACACATAAACTTCACTAACGACCAATTCGGGTGACGCTTGGGCGCGCATCGACATTCACTCCAAGCCGCACCACACGCAGCTCCATCGGGGACACCGCCGTCGCCGATGCTGCACGTGGTCGAGGGCCGTCAGCAGCCTGACCCCACCGAAAGCCAAGACGTCACTCCTCGTCTTCGCGTTGAAGGAGTCACTGTTAGCTTCGACGGGCGGCAGCAGGCGGCAGTCGATGATGTTTCACTCTCCATCGCACCGGGTGAGTTCGTCGCTTTGCTCGGACCCAGCGGCTGCGGGAAATCTACGCTTCTGAATGTCTTCGCCGGCTTCCGGGCGCCCTCCAGCGGCAAAGCTTTTCTCGATGGGCAGCCACTGACTGGCCCTTCAGCCAAGTGCGGCGTCGTCTTTCAAAAACATTCGCTATTCCCCTGGATGACGGTTCTTGAGAACGTGGCCTTCGGCCCGCGACGCCTTGGATTGCAAGATCCGCGCGGCATAGCCCGTGAATTGTTGGACACTGTGGGACTGAGCGATGTCGCGAACGCGTGGCCGTCGAGCCTGTCGGGTGGCATGCAGCAGCGTGTCGGCATTGCCCGCGCGCTGGCAACACGGCCTCCGGTTCTGCTGATGGACGAGCCGTTTGGCGCGCTTGACGCGCAAACACGCGCGCTGATGCAGGAAGAGCTTCTGTCCATCTGGGACAAGTTGCGTCCCACTGTCGTGTTCGTGACGCATGACATAGAGGAGGCGATCTTCCTTGCGGATCGCGTCGTCGTCATGCAGGCGCTTCCCGGCCGCATCGCCCGCGAGTTCCAGATCCCATTCGACCGGCCGCGATCTCCCGAGGTCATGGACGAGCCCGCGTTCATCGAGCACCGCCGCGAGATCGCAGACATCATTCGCGTTGAAGCGCGGAAATCGTTCCTATGACACCGACACGCAAACTCATTGCAAAGATTGGGTCCGTTGGAACAGCGCTCGCGCTTGGCACAGCCGGACTCGCTATCTTTCTCATCATTTGGACCCTGGCCTCTGCGAGGCTCGGCAACGCCGTTCTGCTCCCATCTCCGCTTTCGGTGTTCGAAACCTATGGCGAACTGATTTCAGACGGCTCTCTGGCTGGCGACGTGCGAGCGAGCCTCGTGCGGGTCATCGCCGGCTTTCTGATGGCTGCAAGCGTGGCCGTACCGCTCGCGCTCATCCTCGCCTATTCGCGCATCCTGCGCGGCCTCGTGATGCCGCTCATCGCTCTCATTCGCCCGATACCGCCCATCGCATGGATTCCTCTGGCGATCCTCTGGATGGGACTTGGTGATCCGCCAAGCTATTTCATCACCTCGGTAGCGGCCTTCTTCCCGATCTTCCTCAACGCCTTTGCCGGCGGCACCTCGCTGCAGCAGGAGCACGTCAATGCCGCCCGATCGCTCGGCGCAGGGCCCGGCGCGCTGCTCGTCAAGGTCATGCTGCCATCGGCGCTGCCGATGATTGTCACGGGGTCGAGGATCGGTCTCGGCCAAGCCTGGATGGCTGTGGTGACGGCGGAGCTGATCGCGGCGCAATCCGGCCTCGGCTACATGATCCAGGTTAGCCGCCTCTCACTCGAAACCTCACGCGTCCTCGTCGGCATGACTGTGATCGGCCTGCTTGGTGCACTGATGATCGGCACCCTCAGCATCATCGAGCGACGCGTGATCGTTCCGTGGAATTACCCTCGCTAGAAAGGACTCTCGAATGCCACTATCATTGCGCGGCGTCGCGCGAACGCTTGCTACCGGCCTTATCGCCGCGGTCGCGATCCACGGAACCGCGCTCGCCGAAAACGCAAAGATCCGTATCGGCTATCCTTCAGGCATGAACGGCCAGGTGCCGGTGGTGCTGGACAAGGCCGGAATTGCCGCTAAACATCACCTCGCCGCCGAATTCACCGGATTTCAGTACGGTCCTCCGATGATGGAAGGGCTCGCCTCCGGGCAGCTCGACGCCGTTGTCACGAGCTTCCTTCCGCCATTCAATCTGTCGGCCAAGCTTCCAGGTTCCGTCAAGTTTGTCGCCACGCTAGGTCAGTCGAGCCATTCGATCCTGGTGCCGAAGGACAGCACGGCAAAATCACTCGCCGATCTCAAGGGTCGCAAAATCGGCCTCTCCTTCAATTCGGAGTCGCATCTCGACTTGATCGTCTCGATCAAAGAACTCGGCCTCGACGATAAATCCGAATTTCAGCTCGTCAATCTGCAGCCGAACGAACTTCCAGCCGCTCTGGAGAAGGGGCTCGTAGATGCGGCCCTCATCCGCCAGCCGCAGACATTGCGCCTTGTGGAGAGCCTCGGGGCCAGGGAAATTCAGAAGTGGCCGTTCCGCTTCACCTCCATCGTCCGCACCGAGTATCTTACCGCCAATCCGGAAGCCGTGAAGAACTACGTCGAGGCCTTGAAGGATGCAGTTCTCTTCATTGCCACCAATCCCGATCAGGCAGCCACATGGTTCGCAGAATCGCAGCGGCTCGATCCGTCCGTCGTGAAGAAGCTGTCGGGCGAAAATCCGCTTTTCGCCGCGACGAAGCGCGAGGACATCAAGATCGAAGTGGACGACGCGTTCAAAAAACTCATCGCTGAGCGACTGGAGGCGGCAACCAAATACGGCTTGATCAAGGGAACGATCGACTCGTCTGTTCTCACGCAGTAAAGGCGGGACGTTGGCCGCTGCCTTCAGCTGGCGGCCAAGGTCCAACTTCAGTCTTTGAAGCGGATGAAGAGTGGCGACGTCCAGACTTTCTCGTCGTCGATCTGTCGCGCCGAGATGTAAACGGGCCGGAAGCCGTGCGGGCCGTTTCTCGCTTCCACCTCGATCTCACCTGAAAGCTCTAGCGGCAGTGGCGCGTCAGTCAGGCGCTCGAGCGCCAGGAACAGGCCCTCACCGCCGAGATCCCGCCGTAGCTCTCCCTTCTCGAACAGCTCGGCCCCGGTGACATCCCACTTGAACGTCGGGCGATGAACAAATGCGGCGTGCGCCCGCGGATCGCCGATCTTCTGGTATTCGCCAATGGTGCCTTCGATGGCGATCGACGCGCCCTCCAATCCGCTGGCGTCGATCTCGATAATATCGGCGTCGCCATACGTTTCGGAGTTGAAGAAAATCTCCGTCGCGCCATTGCGCCAAGCCGCTTCCTCAGGGTGCTCGAAGCCATACGATTTTACCGAGTGAATGACGGCGTTGGAGATCGTGAGAACACCCGACCATTTCGAACGAGCGCGTTGAGTTGCCGGCTCGGTCGAAGGGAAACTCAGGCTTGTTGCCGTGCAGGAAGATAACGTTGTGGTCGCCACCCGCGCAGGAATTTCCGCACCATTCAGTGCCAGGAAAGCAAACAAATTCGCCGTCGGTATGCAGGCAGTGAATCAAATCGACAGCGGCGTTCCAATTCTTTTCCGTGATGTTGAAGTCGTTGGCGGTGTAGCCCAGCACGTCGAGCCCGGCGACGTCGCGTCCATAAGTCAGGTTGTATTCGGTATTATTGATGCCGACCGTATCCTCAGAGTGGACGTGAAGGTCGGCGAACCATAAGCGCGGTGTCGCGGGCGTGTGATCGATGCGCAGCGTTGCGCGCGCCTCGGTCATGTTGGGAAGAGCTGGAATACGCGCCGTGATCTGGAGTTCTCCCTCACGGCCAGAAGTCTCGACGTCGAACTTGACAACAGCCCACGCCGCTTTTGGAAACTGATACGTTTGCGTTTCCTCTGCTTCTCCACCGGAATTGGTCAAGCTGACTTCGAGATCTTCATTCAAGCCGAGACAAACGTTGCCCCAGCGATCGAAAGCACGGATGCGAACCGGAGCTATTTCTACGGCTCCAGCAAGGCGGCGTGTCACGATAGAGAGAGCCGCGGGCGGGCCTGAGACAATATCGATTCTGACGTCACCCGGCACGGGAGCGAATTTTGAGGTGCCGAGCGGATCGACGAACGCGCGGAATGCAAAGCCCTTCTCCTCGAACGTCTGCACACGCGTTCCCGATCCGCCACCGCGCCGGTCGCCGAGGCGGATCGTGATCCGGTCTCCCGGATTGAGGTATCCATCAACGATGTCGATCAAGAGCGCTTTTTGGAACGGACGCTCATGCCCCTTCTGGTCAAAACTGACCTTCAGAGCCTGGACAGTCGCCGGGCCTTGTCCTGGAACGAGTGAGCCTGCCGAATATTCCGCCGAGACGTAATTCGCGGCCGTCGGGTCGCTGGTCTGAAACAGGGCCCAGTCCGTGTAGAATTTGAAGGCAATCTTGAGCCTGGCGCCGTCGGCAATGCCGCTCTCGCCAACTGTATAGTCGAGCACGATCTCGTCCCAGACGCCGGCCACAAGCCTGTCGTGAGAGGAACGAAGTACCCCGAGAAATGGATAGGCCCTGTTTTTATCTCTGAGCCCCTGAGGAACGGTGCGGACTTGAGAAGAAGATGAAGCTGCGTCTCTCTGATCGTGTTCGTCTCGCAAGCGCGTTTCCTCGGATGTCGTCGCGGCCGGACATCAGAGGCGTACAGAAGGCCGCGGGAGTGTTGGGTAAGTTCTGGCGCAAGCTGCCTATAGGCCGGGGTGACCGGCGAACTAATCATCAAATTCAGAAATGCATATTCCAAACGAGAGAAAGCCACTGTCGCTGAACGTGGCGAAGACAGGGTTGATCGCGTCAAAGCAATTCACCTCATATCAAACAGCTCCTGATGGAACTGAGAGGGAGGCAAGCCCTGGGCTACCATCGGATCGCGCATTGCGCGACCGAACTCGAGCGGACCGCAGAACAGGATGTCCGCATCTTTCCAATAAGGCGCCAAAGCTTCGAGGCGATCCAAAGTCAATCTGCCGTGCGCGGATTCCACGAGCACATGAAACCGGACACCGGCTTTCTCGGCAAGTTCGCGGAGATACTTGATGAAGTCCTCTTCTTGCGTGGAGGTGGCATAAAAGAGGTCGACCTGCCGCCGGATGCTGCCCTGCTGCGCCAGAGCTTTCAAGCGCGCGATAAAGGGTGTGATGCCAACGCCACCGCCGATCCAGATTTGGCGGCGATGGTCATCAGGGAAATTGAAGCGGCCGTAAGGTCCTTCGACGACGACGCCCTGGCCCACGTAAAGAGTGCTGGCCAACGTTCGTGTGTAATCTCCAAGCCCCTTGATCGTGAATGTCAGAAGCCCGTCATCGCGCCAAGGAGATGAAATAGTGAAAGGATGCGCATCCTCCGGATCGTCGAAGTTCACGAATGCAAACTGTCCAGCTTCATGCCCTCGCCAAGCTGTTTCAAGCTTCACCGTGACTTCCAGCAAGTTATTTTCATAAAGGCGCACGTTCATGACCCGCCCCGAGGCTTTGCGCAAATAGCCAATCTTCTGAGAAAGAGAAACGAGTGCCGCCACAGAGCCGGCGCTCAAGAGTACCGCTAGCGCTGGACCAATCGGCTTCGTCCAGTATGAAAGGTCCATCAGAATGAAGGTATGGAACACAAGTACGAGATACACAGCTGGCATGAGCTTGTGCGTCTTGAAAAAGTACTTGTAAGGAAAGCGTTTCCACAATGCGAGCAGCACGAGGATAGCCAGCAGGTAGAAAGTCCATTCTCCGACATGCGCCGCAGGCTCACGAAGATCGCGAAAGACGTCGAATCCTGGAGGGGCTTGAACGGGTGGGGCTCCGCGGGCTGGCCGTGGAGGCAATTCGAACAAGCTTAGCTTCGTAATCCAGGACGGCCCCATCCTGATGAGCCAATGAGCGATCGCGAAAGCGAAAGCCCCAATTCCCAGCCACTTATGCAAGCGATAGAACTTATCCAGCCCCCCGAGCGGAGTCTCGAACCAGACGGGACGGGCCGCCAGGATCACTCCGACGGACATTAGGCCGATCGCTAGTACGCCCGAGCCGTACACCAGCGTCCTGCGTGTAAGCCAAAACCCTCCCGTGAAGGCACCGGGCGCCAAGCTGAGCAACCACAGCACGGCGAGTGCTACGACACACGCCATGAACACAGTCCACAGCCTGGCTAGCTGCATTGCCGCCTCCGCATGTGGTGATCGGCCCCACGGCCGATGGCTCCCGCCATTGGCGCGGGTTCCTGATCACATAAGATGGGGAGTGCCGAAATAAAGGTGATCGTCAGCTCCGCGAGCTGACTGTGCGCGCCCTATTTCCCTGACGGCCGAGCAGACTTTGGTCAAGTTTCTAACCCTGCCTGCAAACAACGCGGAAAACCGAAGTCAGTGCCATGAGCCAGCGATGAGCGTCGGGCCGGCAAGCGCAGCTGAGCGCATGTGTCAGAGCAGCAATCTCGGCAAATGCGGACAAGATTGGTTTCGACTTCTTGAATCGAACTTCAAAAAATCTGACTGAGCTTCTGCGTGCGTGTTGCCATTGAGAGGGCAGCGCCTGCCCAGGTGCTTCACCAGCGCTTTGCCTGTGAACCAGTCACGCCCGCAGTCGTGTTGCAACCGGCGCAAAAACTTCGGGCCCAAGCTGGAGGTCCAGCGTTGAGCCCGAAATCAGAGGAGGTGGGTTCTTATAGGATCAGCCGTCGAACTTCAGAGTGAAGCCGCCCATGATGGTCCGTCCGAGGCCCGGCTTGATGCCGTCCGAGCGATCCGTGATGTAGAGCTCGTCCGTCAAGTTCTGGCCGGAGACGAACAGCGTGAGCTGGTCGGTAACCTTGAGGTTGGAGCGGGCCGACAGCAGCCACACATCCGGGATCTCGCCTCCGTCTTCAAAGGACATGTTCATCGCGTCGGTATGGAAGGCGCCGCGATAGGTCCAGGTCAGGCTAGCGTCCCATCCGATGCGATGCTCTACGCCGACAGTCAGGTTGGCGAAGTGCCGGATCGATTCCGGTACGCTGTTTCCGGAGACGTTCTGCAGGTTATCGTCGTCGTCCGGCGCTAGGCCCTTTTTGATTTCTGCGTCGGCGAAGGTATAGGCAGCCTCACCGAACACATTCCACGGACCGCCCGTGAACGCCTTGCTGTCGAGCCTGGAGTAGAGTTCGAAGCCCTGGATCGCAACCCTGTCGAGCGCCGTGAACACGCGGTCCCCGAACTCGTCCTGGAACGCTTCACCGAACTGGTAATTCGAGATTCGGTTGTAGAAGTAAGCGGCATCGAAGGTCAAACCGCGGATCGCCGTCGAGCGAACACCGAGTTCGAAGTTGTCGCCGATCTCTTCCTTAGGAGCGAGGAAGGACTCGAGATCGTCATTCGCGTCGCGGATGATGTGCGGGGTCAGACCACGGTGGTAGCCGCCGTAGACCGTTGTCCGCGGTAATGCTTCCCATGCGAAGCCGAGCATCGGCAGCACCTGGTCGTAGCTTTTGCTTCCCGAGATGCCTTCGTCGAGATCGTTGAACTTGATATCGTAGTTTTCCAGGCGGACGCCGGGCGTAACCGTGAACGTCGGCGTTACGTGGATTGCTGACTGAACAAAGGCTGCAAACGCACGCGCTTCGAGCTTTGTTGGATCGCCGTCCCGTTCGCCTCTATTGTTGAAGTTGAGGGCCTCGCCAACCGAACCGATGCGGTTCTGGTTGTTGAAGTACTGCTGCTCGTAGCGGATACCGGCTTGCACGTCGTGCCGCATGCCGCCGAACAGTGGCAGATTGGCGAACTCGACGCGCGTGTCGCCGCCATAGTTCTGATATCGGCGGTCACGGCCTTCCATCAGAATGTCGTCCCGCGTGTCGCCCGGAGCATCTTCGCTGTTGAAGAAGCGCGCGCGCTCGTGATCGTGCAGGAAGAAGCGTGACGAAGCGGTCGTGTTCTTGTCGACGTAGTAGTTGTGCGCCACCTGAAGGCGGTAGAAATCAGCATTGTAGTTGCTGAGATCGTGGCAGCACGGGGCTTCGTAGTTGCCACCTGCTGCTGCGCCCCTGGTCTTGTTGTGACCGAACCTGAAGAAGTCCGCGTAGGAACCGCCGAAGTTGTCCTCGTCGTAGGTATCGCGCTGACGGAAGTAGCCGCCCGAGATCGTCAGATCCTGGTTCGTGCCTCTGAAACCGATCGCACCGTAGAAGTCGTTGTAGCCGAGATCTTCGACATTCCACGAGCCGCCGGCGTCAGCACCGGAGTACGAGGCGACGACGCCGACGTTCCCGAGATTCTGCCGCGTATGAGTGTGGCGGAAGTTGTTGATGTCGCGATCGCTGCCTTCCGTCGTGCCGATTGCACCCTTAATCACGGTCTCATTGGCGCCGAACGGAGAGAGATTGCGGAAGTTGATCACGCCGTGGTTGTTGAGCGGGCCGTAATTGACGATGGGTCCGCGCATGACCTCGATGCTGTCGATACGCTCGAGCGGCGGCGTGTAGTGGGTGGATGAGTCGAGATAGGTCGAGAAGTTGATCGGCACGCCGTCCTCCATGACGAGGACCTTGCGCGAGCGGCGGAAAGGCGAGCCGCGAACGCCGATGCCGCTATGGCGCGACATGCCGTCGTCCGTGACGGTTACAACGCCGGGCACGCGGGCCAGGGCTTCATGGGTTGTCAGCGGCCGCTGTTCTTCGATGTCGGCAGCAGTCACTTGGCTGGCTGAGCCTGCGAAATCCGCCAGGTTCTCCGGAAGCATCGCCTTGGCGTTGATTGGCGAAATCGCTCCGCTCTCGGCACGTGCCGCGGCACCGCCGCTTGCCACAGCCCCATATGGCGAATTTTCGAGGATGGGCGCATCAGGCGCCGCTGCTGTCGTAGCGGGTGGCGGTTGCGTCGCTGCCTGCGCTGGCGCAGGCTTCTTCTTCTTCGGTGTCGGAGGCTGAGTTTTCTTTTGCTGAACAACCTCAACATGAGGCAGTTCGGACTGATCGGAAGCCTCTGTAGTCGTCTGCGCGCTGGCGGGCGACGCCATGATGCCGAGCGTGCCGGCCATGACGGTGAGTTTTAGTTTTCTACGTCGCAAAATTTGGTTCCCCCAAATAAACCCTTGTTGGATCCCAGGAAATCCGGCCCCCCACGGACAAGCCCCCGAGATATGTTCCGATATAGCGTAACCTGATCACTAATTAACGCCGTTCACTAGCTGTTGATTATAATTTGATAAGATTCCGGGACCTCCGGTCGAGCAAGCGCGCATCGCGATCTGCCGTCCAGATCAACCCAAGCCGCCGCGGGCAGCGGCGTCTCCAACAACTCAGATTGCCGTGACACGCCGGACCGTTTTGACCGCCCGTGTTGCGCCGTCCTCGATGCCAAGTCGCTCCACGTCGCAGCTTGAACTCGGCTTGCTGTCGCAATGAGGGGAGGGGGGACTGCCCATGACGGTCGATGCGGCGACTTCATTGCCAAGGTCGAACGCGCCTACCTACGGCGAGGCGCTTTACAACGGCATCCCGGAGGTGGTGGAAGATCCCGGCCGGGCAGAGAAGTGGCGCATCTTGACCGAGCTTGAAGTTGTCACGAAGGCATTCTGCGACCCGAACTGGCTGGAAAGTTCGACGTGTCGATCAACCCGCTACGCGAACTGATCGCCAAGTCGCAAAGCTTAGTCCGGGCGATTGACCAGTCATCTGATCGTCCAGTCCTCTGCCGGCCGGCTGGCCCGGTGACGCATTGGTCCCATCGTGTCGCAATTGGAAAAGTTTGCGTCTTCTGCGGCTTCGCGGACAAGCCGAAGCCGGCCTAACACACGGAATGCGCCAGCATATCGCTTGTGTGGCCCGCGGATGCGAGGTG
>Ga0180218_1002193_pt1 | contig 10460 bp, 9 predicted proteins | sample eDN3rd37CKraftBY_FD_151334 | JGI IMG/M metagenome (GOLD analysis project Ga0180218, IMG submission 151334) | Enriched backyard soil microbial communities from Emeryville, California, USA - eDNA 3rd pass 37_C Kraft BY (version 2) (version 2) | ecosystem: Environmental > Terrestrial > Soil >... | reverse complement strand
TTGGGCGCCGGCATGGCGTGTAAAGTCATACCTCCGGGCAACGCCCGTGCCGCGGGCCCCGCAGGGGCGAGGCCAAAACCTGTTTTGTTATAATCGCTTAGACGCTTTCCGGATTGTTTGCATGGCCCTGCTTCCCATTCTTCACTACCCCGACCCCCGCTTGCACAAGGTTGCCAAGCCGGTGCAGGTGGTCGACGACCGCATCCGCCAACTGGTTCGCGACATGGCCGAAACCATGTACGACGCGCCGGGGGTGGGGCTGGCCGCCACCCAGGTCGACGTGCACGAGCGCGTGGTGGTCATCGACGTCTCCGAAGAAAGCAACAATCTGCTGGTGCTCATCAATCCCGAAATCACCTGGAAAAGCGACGAGCAGCAGGTCTACGAAGAAGGCTGCCTTTCGGTGCCGGGCGTCTACGATGAGGTCAAGCGTTCGGCCCGCATCCACGTGCGCGCCCTCAACGAACAGGGCGAACCCTTCGAGTTCGACGCCGATGGCCTGCTGGCCGTGTGCGTGCAGCACGAACTCGACCATCTCTTGGGCAAGGTATTCGTCGAATACCTTTCGTCGCTCAAGCAGAACCGCATCAAGACCAAGATCCGCAAGCAGGAACGCGAAGCGCTCAAGGCTTAGTGTCAACAGGCTCTGGGCCTGGTCCGTGTCCATCTCCAAAGCTGAAAGGGCGGCGCATGCGCATTGTCTTTGCCGGTACACCTGAATTCGCACGCCAGGCGCTCGACGCCTTGCTGGCCGCGGGCCACGACATCCCCTTGGTGCTGACCCAGCCCGACCGCCCCGCCGGCCGCGGGCTCAAGCTCATGCCCAGCGCCGTCAAGCAGGCTGCGCTGCAAGCCTCGGTGCCTGTTTTGCAGCCGCACAGCCTGAGGCTCGACGGCAAATATCCGGAAGAGGCCGCCGCGGCGCGCCAGGCCCTGCTCGATGCCGAACCCGACGTCATGGTGGTGGCGGCCTACGGCCTGATCCTGCCGCGCTGGGTGCTCGACCTGCCCCGGCACGGCTGTCTCAACATCCATGCAAGCCTGTTGCCGCGCTGGCGTGGCGCCGCGCCCATACAGCGGGCCATCGACGCCGGCGATGCCGAGACCGGCATCACCATCATGCAGATGGACGTGGGCCTGGACACCGGCGACATGCTGCTGGCGCTGCCGCTGCCGATCGGTCCCCTGCATACAGCGGCCAGCCTGCACGACGATCTGGCCGCATTGGGTGCCCAGGCAATCGTCGAAGCCTTGCAGAAGCTCGAAGGGGGAACGCTTCAGGGTGCGAAGCAGGATGAAGCCCTGGCCACCTACGCGGCCAAGCTTGAAAAGTCCGAGGCGCCGCTCGATTTTTCGCAGCCGGCCCAGGTGCTTGCCCGGCGGGTGCGCGCTTTCAACCCCTTTCCGGGGGCGACCATGACGCTGCCGGGGCTGGATGCCCCGGTGAAGATATGGCAGGCCCTGGCCTTGCCGCAAGCGGCCGCTTGCCGGCCGGGCGAGGTAGAGTCGGCGTCGGCCGAGGGCATCGATGTCGCCACCGCCCAGGGCGTGCTGCGCATAACAGAACTGCAGAAGGCGGGTGGCAAGCGGCAGGCCGCCGCCACCTTCATACAGGGCTGGCAGCCCCAGTAGCCCTGGGGCCGCTGTTAGTTCCAGCGGCCGTTGCGGCCGCCCAGGCTGTATGCGCCAGCCCCCAGGCAGATCAGCGCGATGGCCGTAAACAGGAACATGCCCTGCAGCTCAAGCTGCCAGCCCCCCGAGCCCGAGATCATGAACAATTGATGGCTGTGCGCCAGCAGGATGGCCACGACCATGTTGATGGCGACCAGCAGCGCGCCCAGGCGGGCGTAGATGCCCAGTATGAGCAGCACCGGCGCAACCACCTCGCCGATATAGGCTCCCCACGCAAAGAAGGCCGGCAGGCCATGCGCATTGAGCATGGACTCGATGCCGCCGATGCCGTTGAAAAGCTTGGACAGGCCATGCATCAGAATGAAGATGCCCAGGGCGAGCCGCATAATCAGTCTGCCCAGATCGTCGCAGGAAGTAGAGGACATGCGCTTGGACTCCTTGGTAAGCAGGTACCGGCCGACCGCCGCGCGGTTCGAAGAGCCAGTGCCTTGGCAAGCGGCAGTTTAAACCTCTATGCAATGTTTGGGCAAAGAATTAAAGCTTCTTTGCCCGGTCGCGCTTTATTGCGCGGCGTCAGCGTACAGGTCGTATTCGTCGGCATCGGTGACCCGGACGCGCAGCATGTCGCCGGGGCGGGCGCCCTCGGCGCCGCTGACGAAGACATTGCCGTCTATCTCGGGCGCATCGGCGCTTGAGCGGCCAATGGCGCCGTCTTCGTCGATCTCGTCGATAAGCACGTCGATTTCCCGGCCGATCTTGCGCTGCAGCCGCTGGGCCGAGATGGCCTGCTGGTGGGCCATGAAGCGCTCCCAGCGCTCTTGCTTGACTTCGTCGGGCACGGCATCGGGCAGTTCGTTGGCCCTGGCGCCTTCGACGGGCGAATACTGAAAACAGCCGACGCGGTCGAGCTGGGCCTCGCTCATCCAGTCGAGCAGGTACTGGAAGTCTTCTTCGGTTTCGCCCGGAAAGCCCACGATGAAGGTCGAACGCAGGGTCAGGTCGGGACAGGCTTGCCGCCACTGCTTGATGCGGGCCAGGGTGCGGTCTTCGAATGCCGGACGCTTCATGAGCTTGAGGATGCGGGGGCTGGCATGCTGGAAGGGGATGTCGAGGTAGGGCAGCAGCCTGCCATCGGCCATCAGCGGGATCACCTCGTCCACATGGGGATAGGGATAGACATAGTGCAGCCGCGTCCAGACGCCGAAGCCGGCCAGGGCCTCGCAAAGCTGGGTCATGTGCGTCTTGATGGGCCGGCCGTTCCAGAAGCCGGTGCGGAATTTCATGTCGATGCCGTAGGCGCTGGTGTCTTGCGAGATGACCAGCAGTTCTTTCACGCCCGCGTTCACCAGGCGCTCGGCTTCGCCCAGCACGTCGCCAACGGGGCGGCTGACATGGGTGCCCCGCATCGACGGGATGATGCAGAAGCTGCAGCGGTGGTTGCAGCCTTCGGATATCTTCAGGTAGGCGTAGTGGCGGGGGGTAAGCTTGACGCCCTGCGGCGGCACCAGGTCGACATAAGGATTGTGCTCGAGGCTGGGCGGCGCGGCCTGGTGGACCGCGCGCACGACTTCTTCGTATTGCTGCGGGCCGGTCACGGCCAGCACGGAGGGGTGCACGTCGCGGATGACGGATTCTTCGACGCCCATGCAGCCGGTGACGATGACCCGGCCGTTCTCGGCGATGGCCTCGCCGATGGCGTCCAGCGATTCGGCCTTGGCGCTGTCGATGAAGCCGCAGGTATTGACGACCACCACGTCGGCGTTGTCGTACTCGGGCGTGATCATATAGCCCTCGGTGCGCAGTTGCGTCAGGATGCGTTCGGAATCGACCAGCGCCTTGGGACAGCCCAGGCTGACAAAGCCGACTTTAGGGGGGGCCGCGTTAGGGGGGGCCGCCTTGGGGGAGTTCATGAGTAACCTCTGGTAGCCATGCGGCCAGGTAAAGAAGAATGTTCAGTATTTGCCTGCCCGCGCCGCTGAAGCGCGGGGCTATTTGATGATAAAGTCCGCACAGATGAATATTGCACCCGGATGAACGCAGCTCGTGCCCGCTAACCACAATTCCCCGCAACGCCCTGTCGCGTTGTCCGACGTCATGCTTGCCTGCGCACGGGCTGTGCAGGCGGTAAAGTCGGGCCGTTCGCTTTCGGATGCGCTTGCGGCAACACCCGCGCATCTGCGCTCTGCCGCGCAGGCCATCAGTTTCCATGTAATGCGGCGCCTGGGCCTGGCCACGGAAATAAAAAGCCTGCTGGTCAGGCGCACGCCCCCCAACCCCTTGTTTGACGCCTTGCTGCAGGTATCGCTGGCACTGCTCGACACGGCCATGGAGGCGGCCCTGCCGGACGCGCCGGAAAAAGCCTCGCAAGAGCCCGTGTACGCCGTGCATACGGTTGTCGACCAGGCCGTGCGGGCGGCCGACATGCCCAGCATGCGCAGCTACAAGGGTTTGCTGAATGCCGCCTTGAGGCGCTTCACGCGTGAACGAGCCGATATTTTAACCCAGGCGCGGCGCAATCCCGCCGCCCGCTGGAACTACCCCTTGTGGTGGATCAAGCAGCTTGAACGGGCTTATCCCGACCACTGGCAGGCCCTGCTCCAGGCCGGCGACCGCCAGGGCCCCATGACGCTGCGTGTCAATGTGCGCCGTAGTTCGGTGGGCGAGATGACCGAGCGCCTGGCGCAGGCCGGCATCCAGGTCCGGCGGGTCGGCGAGGCGGGCCTCGCGCTTGGCCAGGCGCGTCCCGTGCACGAGCTGCCCGGCTTCGAAGAGGGCTGCTGGTCGGTGCAGGACGCCGCGGCCCAGCAGGCGGCCGTTTTGCTGCAGCCCTTCGACGGGGCCCGCGTGCTGGACGCCTGCTCGGCGCCCGGCGGCAAGGCGGCCCATGTGCTCGAGCTGGCGCGCTGCAGCCTGCTTGCGCTGGACAACGATGCGGCCAGGCTCGAGCGCGTGGCGCAAAACCTGGACCGCCTGGGCCTGCACGACGACCCTGTGCTGCTGTGCGCCGATGCGGCCGATCCGCAGTCATGGTGGGACGGCCAGCCGTTTGACCTGGTGCTTGCCGACGTGCCCTGCACGGCTTCGGGCGTGGTGCGACGCCATCCCGACATACGTTGGCTGCGACGCGAGGCCGATGTGGCGCGCACCGCGGCCCTGCAGCAGAAAATTGTCGCCGCCTTATGGAAGACCGTGAAGCCCGGCGGCCGCTTGCTGTATGCTACATGCTCGATTTTTCCCCAGGAAGGCGAGCTTCAGGCGCAGCGCTTTCTGGACGCTCATCCTGATGCCCGGCGGCTGCCGGCTCCCGGCCAGATCCTGCCCCTGCCGGATGAAGACGGCAGGGCTCTGTACGATGGATTTTTTTACGCCTTGTTTGCCAAGCGTGCTTAAGACGTCAACAATAGTGCTTTTGTCCTTGCGGCAATCGTATACGTGAGCTCAATGGTTTCCCGAATCTTGTCGCTCCTGGTCCTGTGCTTCGCCTTTGCGCTGTTCGGCGCAGGCCCTGTTGCGGCCCAGTCTGGCTTCGAGCGGGTGGTGCGCGTCGATCCCGTCATGCGCGAAGGCAATCTCTACATCGACGCCGACGTCGAGTTCGAGGTCTCGTCCGAGCTGCGCACGGCGGCACAGAAGGGCGTTCCCATCTATTTCATCGCCGATCTCAGAATCACCACGCAACGCTGGTGGTGGTTCGACAGGGTAGCGGTCGACCAGCAAATGACCTGGCGCATCGTCTACAACGCGCTTACCCGCCAGTGGCGCGTCGGAAGCGGCGAGCTCTCCATTCCCGTAGCCTCGTTCGACGATGCCTTGTCGTTCGTGCGCAATATCCGCGGCTGGGCCGTGGCCCGCGCCGAAGAGCTGGACATCGACGAGGAATACCAGGGCCGCATCCGGGTCAGGCTTGATACGTCACGCCTGCCCAGGCCCTTCCAGATCGACGCATACAACAGCAGTGCCTGGTCCCTAGCCACCCCATGGAAAGATTTTCAATTCTCGGTCTCCGCCGGCGATCACCCACCCTCTTGAGGTGGGGGTTGAGGCTTGCCTTGCTGGTCGCCGCCGTCAGCGCGCTGGCGCTGCTGGGCCTGCTCGTGTGGTCAACGGGTAATGCTTCCCGCTATGCGCAGCAGTACGACATTCTGCTGATGCTCAATGGCGTGCTGGCGGTGGCGCTGATCTTCTGGGTGGGCGTGCTGGCTGCGCGGCTGCTGCGCCAGATCCGCCGGAGGCAGTTCGGCGCGCGGCTTACCGCCCGGTTCGCGCTGTTCTTCGCCCTGATAGGCGTGCTGCCCGGGGCGCTCATCTACGTGCTTTCAGTGCAGTTCATGTCCAGGTCGATCGAATCCTGGTTCAACGTGCGGGTCGACAGCGCGCTGGAGGCCGGCCTGAACCTGGGGCGGGCGGCCCTGGACACCCAGCTCAGCGACGTGCGCAGCCGAGCCAAGATCATCGCCACGGGCCTCAATGACACAAGCGACGCCGACATGGCCGTGGCCATCACCCGCCTGCGCGAGACCAATGGCGTGGCCGAGGCCATGATCTTTACCGGTAGCGGCCGGCTGGTCGCTTTCTCGTCGTCGGACTATGGCCAGCTTATCCCGGACGGCCCCCCCGCGCACGTGCTGAATCACTTGCGGGTGGCGCGCTCCTACGAGGCCGCCGAGGCGGACGAACCACCCGGTGTCGAAGACGGGCAGGCCGCAGACGTTTCCGGCGGCGAGCAGGGCCTGCATCTGCGCGTCGTTATCCCGATCCGCTCGCTCGACAGGGCGTCGTCCGCCCTGGGCATGTCGCCCGAGACACGCTGGCTGCAGGTCATCCAGCCCGTTCCCGAGCAGATCGCGCGCAATGCCAATCAGGTGCAGCAAGGCTTCCGCGACTACCAGGAGCTCGCCCTCTCGCGCCTGGGCCTGCGCAAGCTGTACGGCATTACGCTTACCCTGGCCTTGATCCTTGCGGTGTTTGCCGCGGTCGTGGTGGCGCTGGCGCTGTCGCGCCGCCTGGTCAGGCCCTTGCTTACCCTGGCGGCCGGAACCCAGGCGGTGGGCGTGGGCGACTATCGGCCGTTGCCCGAGCCGCCCGAGAAAGACGAAGTGGGTCAGCTGACGCGCTCGTTCAACGCCATGACCCGCCAGCTCGACGAGGCCAGGCGCATGGTCGAGAACAATCGCCAGCAGCTCGAGCGCTCCAATGTCTATCTCGAGTCGGTGCTCAGCAATCTGTCGTCGGGCGTGCTGGTGTTCGACGAAGGCTTCCGGCTCAATCTGTTCAACCAGGGGGCGCAGACCATACTCCAGGTCGATCTGCGCTCGGCCAAGGGCCGGCCGCTCGAAACGGTCGAAGGCGCGTTCAAGCTGTCGCAGCTCATCCGCCAGGCATTTGCGGCCCACGCCGCGGTGGGCTCCGAGCGCCCCTATTGGCAGCAGCAGTTCGAGCTCGAGCTCGACGGCGACGAAGGCAGGCGCGAGAACGGCCAGCACCACGTGGTAACGCTTCTTGCGCGCGGCACGCATCTTACCGTCGATGGCCGCGGCAACGGCTATCTCGTGGTTTTCGACGACATCAGCGAAGTCATCTCAGCCAACCGCACCGTGGCCTGGGGCGAAGTGGCGCGCCGCCTGGCGCACGAAATCAAGAATCCGCTCACGCCCATCCAGCTCTCGGCCGAGCGCCTGGCCATGAAGCTGGCCGACCGCCTGAACGAAAGCGACGCGGCCATGCTGATGCGGTCGACCAATACCATCGTCAACCAGGTGGCTTCACTCAAGCAGATGGTGGACGACTTCCGCGAGTACGCCCGCACGCCGCCCGCCCAGATGCAGGACCTGGATATCAACGACCTGGTGGCCGACGTGCTGCTGCTGTATGGCTGGGATCCAAGCGGCGGCGCCATGCGCGGCGACGGGCGCAGCGCCCGCATCGAGGCCGTGTTCGAGCCCGGCCTGCCCGTCATCGAGGGCGATCCCACGCAATTGCGCCAGCTCATACATAACCTCGTGGCCAATGCGCGCGACGCCGCATGCCAGTCGCAGCCCATCGAAGAGGCGCGCATCTACGTGCAGACGCGGCTTACCGAGACCAGCGGCAATGACGGTGCCCAGCAGCAGGCTGTGCGCCTTACGGTCGCCGACAACGGGCCCGGCTTCGATACCCAGGTACTGACCCGGGTGTTCGAACCCTACGTCACGACCAAGGCCACTGGCACGGGCCTGGGACTTGCCATCGTAAAGAAAATCGTCGAAGAACATGGCGGCCGCATCGACGTCGCCAACCGGCGCGAAGGCGGCGCGCGCATCTCCATCCTCTTGACCCGCCTGGCACATTCGCGGTCTGATGTAGACTCGAAAGAGCAGGCGGACGATAATGCCGAAAAAACATAGGTGAAGCTTTATGGCCAGAATTCTGGTTGTTGATGACGAAATAGGTATACGCGAACTGCTGTCCGAGATCCTCTACGACGAAGGGCACACGGTCGAACTCGCGGAAAACGCCGCCGAGGCGCGCGCGGCGCGGCTGCGACGCCGGCCCGACCTGGTTCTTCTCGACATCTGGATGCCGGACACCGACGGGGTCAGCCTGCTTAAAGAGTGGGCTTCGCAGGGCCTGCTCGACATGCCCGTCATCATGATGAGCGGCCACGCCACGGTCGACACCGCCGTCGAGGCCACACGCATAGGCGCGGTTGATTTCCTTGAAAAGCCCATCACGCTGCAGAAGTTGCTCAAGACCATTGCTTCCGGCCTGGCGCGTCCCATGGTGGCGCCGGGGCTGGTCACCACCATGCGCCCGTCCGAACTGCTCGACCCCGGTGCGCAGCCGCTTACCACCGTGCCGGTGCCCGAACTCAACCAGCCCGCTCCGGCGCCGGTTCCCGAAACCGGCAATTCGCTGCTGGGCGGCATTGCACTCGACCAGCCTCTGCGCGACGCCCGCGACGAATTCGAGCGCATCTATTTCCAATACCACCTGGGCCGCGAAAACCACAGCATGACGCGGGTGTCCGAAAAAACCGGCCTCGAGCGCACCCACCTGTATCGCAAGCTCAAGCAGCTGGGCATAGAAACCTCGCGCCGCAAGAACAACAGCTAATACCAGCGGCTGGCGGCGGGACAGGCCAGCCGCCGCTCGCCAATCGTCACGCTCGAACAGCATACCGGCATGGCCCACAGGCCTGGCAGTTAGCCGCGCTTGTTCTTCAGTACATGGTTGTCGATGAATGTCATCACTGTGTCGCCGGTCGGACCGGTGACTGAATATCTGAGCCGGGCGACGCCATAGTCGCGACCGGGGCGCGGTTGTTTCAATTCGATTACTTCCGCAGTCACATCCAGCACGTCGTCGGGTCGAACCGGCTTGATAAAACGCAGTTCGTCGATCCCGGCACCGCAGATCACCCGATCCTCCACCAGAAAGCCTCCTAATACGGAAAGCGCGTGCACCACTGAGAGCGATTGCAGTCCGCTGACGATCAGTCCGCCGAAGAGGGATTGTTTTGCCGCTTCCGGGTCATTGTGAAACGAAAGAGGGTCTAAGGCGTTGGCAAATTCCAAGGCGCTGTCCAACGGAATCACCGTCTTGCCGATACGGTACCGATGTCCAATTTCCAAGTCTGAAAGATAGCCTAGAGGCTCGCTCGGACCTTGGAGAATAGCAGGCTTCATTTTGTTCAATGTCTTCCTCTCCTGGTTGTGTTTAGCCCTATTTTACTTGGCCTCCAAAATATTACTTGCATATAGATTCTATGTCTAATATAGTCATGTTTACTATATGAGCCGGGCGGCATTTAGCTGTCCGTCACGAGAACCTGGTCTGCACAGGCGCCCAATGGACGCCTGTGCAAAAGACCATCACATACCGGCCCGACAAGGCCCTGGGGAGACGAATATGAGATTTTTCAAGCGGATACTTTCGATTGCGGCTGTGGTGTCCGTCGCAGTTGCGGGCGCCGCAGCTGCGGAAACGATAAAAATCGGGCTGATAACATCCACTTCCGGCCAAGGAACGTTCTTGGGCGAGCAGATGATCCAGGCGGCGCAACTGTACATGGATCAAAACAAGGGCCGGCTTCCTTCAGGGACCGACGTCAAATTGATCGTGCGCGATGACGGTGGTCCCAATCCCGATAAGGCGCGCCAATTGGCCCAGGAACTCATCGTGCGCGAGAAAGTTGAGTTCCTGACGGGTTTCATCTGGTCTCCCAATGCCGCTGCGGTGGCGCCGTTGTCGACCGAAGCCAAGGTTCCCACCTTGCTGATGAATGCTGGCGCATCGGTGAATATCACACTTTCGCCTTACTTCGTGCGTTTTTCGATGGGCACGTCGACCGCACCGTACTATCTGGGCAAGTGGGCGGGCGCACGCTACAAAACCTCTTACATCGCCGTCACCGATTACGGTCCCGGTTTCGATTCCGAGAAATATTTCGAGCTAGGCTTTAGAGAAAACACAGGCGCCGAAGTCGTGGGGCGCGTGCGTATGCCTATCAATACCGCCGACTTCGTGCCCTATCTGCAGAAGGTGAAGGAGCTGAATCCCGACGTGCTGTTCGTGTTCGTACCTACGGGCCGGATAGGCGTGAATTTTGTCAAGGCCTTCAATGATCTGGGTCTGGCTAAGCAGGGCATCAAGCTGGTGGGCACGGGCGACATCACCGCTGACGAAGAGTTGCCGTCTCTGGGCGATGCCGCGCTCGGTCTGCTCACGGTACATCATTACTCGGGCGCCGCCGACCGACAGGCCACGAAAGACTTCAATGCCGCCTGGGCCGCCGCTTATGGCAAAGACTCCATTCCCAGTTTCGCGGCGCCTCAGGCATGGGACACTAT
>Ga0180218_1002192_pt1 | contig 10470 bp, 8 predicted proteins | sample eDN3rd37CKraftBY_FD_151334 | JGI IMG/M metagenome (GOLD analysis project Ga0180218, IMG submission 151334) | Enriched backyard soil microbial communities from Emeryville, California, USA - eDNA 3rd pass 37_C Kraft BY (version 2) (version 2) | ecosystem: Environmental > Terrestrial > Soil >... | reverse complement strand
GGCCTGAAGGTCGTTACCGCCAAGGCGCCCACCGAGCAGCAGATGCAAGACCTGATGTTCGCCTGGCATGTGGCCAAGTACGTCAAGTCCAACGCTATCGTGTTCACGTCGCAAGGCATGACGGTGGGCGTAGGCGCGGGCCAGATGAGCCGCATCGATTCGGCCCGCATCGCCTCCATCAAGGCCGCCAACGCCGGCCTCAGCCTGGCGGGTTCGGCCGTGGCTTCAGACGCCTTCTTCCCCTTCCGCGACGGCCTGGACGTCGTGGCCGAGGCCGGGGCCACCTGCGTCATCCAGCCGGGTGGCAGCGTGCGCGACGACGAGGTCATCGCCGCCGCGAACGAGCGCGGCATAGCCATGGTGCTGACCGGCGTTCGGCACTTCCGCCACTGATGCGCATCCTGGGCATCGACCCCGGCCTGCGGCGCACGGGTTTCGGCGTCATCGATGCCCACGGGTCGCGCCTGCAATACGTTACCAGCGGCACCATCGTCGTCCCCGCCGACGAGCCGCTGGCCCAGCGCCTGAAGGTCATACTGGACAATGTCCGCGAGATCGTGCGCGAAACCTCGCCCACCGTTTCCGCGCTCGAGAAAGTGTTCGTCAACACCAATCCCACGTCTACCCTGCTGCTGGGCCAGGCCCGCGGCGCCGCCATGTGCGCGCTGGCCGACCATGGGCTGCTGGTGCACGAATACACGGCGCTTCAGATCAAGAAATCAGTGGTCGGCAACGGCCATGCGGCCAAAGAGCAGGTGCAGGCCATGGTCCAGCACCTTCTGCAGCTTAACGGCCTGCCCGCCGCCGATTCGGCCGACGCGCTGGCCTGCGCCATCTGTCATGCCCATATCGGCCCCATGGCCGACAGGCTGACGCAAGCCGCGGGCCTGCCCGCAAGGCGCGGCCTCAGGCTGCGCGCCGGCCGCCTCACCGGCTGATTTCACGCTTTCGAGTACCCGCCGGGATGCCCGGCCTTGCAAGGATGTATCGATGATAGGACGCATCACCGGCACATTGCTGGAAAAGACCCCCCCCACTGTCTGTGTGGACGTTGGCGGTGTAGGCTACGAAATCGACGTGCCCATGAGCACGCTGTACGACCTGCCCGAGAACGGCGCGCGGGTGTCGCTGTACACCCACCTGACCGTGCGCGAGGACGCCCACGTGCTGTTCGGCTTCCTTACCGCGCAAGAGCGCTCCGCCTTCCGCTCGCTGATCAAGGTAACGGGCATCGGCGCGCGCACGGCGCTGGCGGTGTTGTCGGGCATGTCGGTGCAGGACCTGGCCAGCGCCATTACCCGGCAAGAGACCGGCCTGCTCACCCGCGTGCCGGGCATAGGCAAGAAGACCGCCGAGCGCCTGCTGCTGGAACTGCGCGGCAAGATGGGCGCCGATCTGGACGTGGATACCGCCCGGCCCTCATCCGGCCACGACGACATCCTGAACGCCCTGCTTTCGCTGGGCTATTCCAGCAGCGAATCGCAAAAGGCACTCAAGGCGCTGCCCGAGGGTGTCGAGGTGGCCGAGGGCATACGGCAGGCATTGAAGTCCCTGTCACGTTGACGATCGCCGGCGGGCCACCGCACTGGTGTACGATTGCCTTTGATCCCGCATTTCTTCTGTTACGTACCAAGCCATGGCCATTCATTCCGATTCGCTATCCAGCGCGGCTCCTTCCGAACGTATCGTCGCGCCACGCAGCGCCTCGCCCAACGAAGAGTCGATAGAGCGCGCACTGCGTCCGCGCCTGCTGGACGAATACGTGGGCCAGCAGCGGGTGCGCGAGCAGCTCGAGATCTTCATCGCCGCATCCAAGAAGCGTAATGAATCGCTGGACCACGTGCTGCTGTTCGGCCCGCCCGGCCTGGGCAAAACCACGCTGGCGCACATCGTGGCCCACGAAATGGGCGTGCAGCTGCGCCAGACCTCGGGACCGGTGCTCGAGCGGCCGGGCGACCTGGCCGCCCTGCTGACCAATCTCGAACGCAACGACGTCCTGTTCATCGACGAGATCCACAGGCTTTCGCCGGTGGTGGAAGAAATCCTGTATCCGGCGCTGGAAGATTTCCAGATCGACATCCTGATCGGCGAAGGCCCGGCGGCCCGCAGCGTGAAGATCGATCTTCAACCCTTCACGCTGGTGGGCGCCACCACCCGTGCCGGCATGCTGACCAATCCCCTGCGCGACCGCTTCGGCATTGTGTCGCGGCTCGAGTTCTACACCTCGGACGACCTCGCCCGCATCGTGTCGCGCAGCGCGCACCTGCTCAACGTCGCCATTACCCCCGACGGCGCCATGGAGATCGCGCGCCGTTCGCGAGGCACGCCCCGCATCGCCAACCGTCTGCTGCGCCGGGTGCGCGACTACGCAGAAGTAAAGTCGGACGGGCGCATCGACACGGCGACCGCCGGCGCGGCGCTTGCCATGCTGGAAGTCGACCCGCAAGGCCTGGACGTCATGGACCGCAAGCTGCTCGAGGCCATCGTGCACAAGTTCGACGGAGGCCCCGTGGGCGTGGACAGCCTGGCCGCCGCCATCGGAGAAGAACGCGACACGATCGAGGACGTGATCGAGCCCTACCTGATCCAGCACGGCTATCTGCAGCGCACACCGCGGGGACGCATGGCGACGCAGACCACGTGGCGGCACCTGGGTCTTGCCGCACCCAGCTCGGCGGGCGGCGCAACACCGGATTTGTTCGACTGAGGCCCGCTGCGCGGGCGGCGCAAGCCCCGAAAAAGCACCACATGCTCAGGGCTACGTAAAAAAGGCCGATAAGTACCGACTAAGCCTCCATCCGCACGCAGCGCAGCAATTCCTCGCCGTACGCCTCGCGTTTGCGCACCCCCACGCCGCTTATCTGCCCGAGTTCGTCCAGGCTTTGGGGACAGTTCAGGGCCACCTCGCGCAAGGTCGAGTCGTGAAAAATCACGTAGGCCGGCACCCCGTGGCTGCGCGCCACTTCCGCCCGCCAGGTGCGCAGCGCCTCGAAGCGTTCCTGAGCCTCGGGCGGCAGCACGATATCCGCACCACCGCTGCGCGATGAGCCCGATTTGGAGCCGGAACGGGAAGAACGCGATTTCTTCTCTGGCTCGCGGCGGAACATCAGCGTCGCCTCGCCCTTCAGGACCGCCCTGCTGCCGTCCGTAAGCGCAAGAGTGCCATAGCCTTCGTGGTCGACCGCCAGCAGGCTTTGCGCCAGCAATTGCCGCAACACGCCGCGCCAGGCCTGCTCTGACAGATCAGCCCCCACGCCAAAGACCGACAGGCTCTGGTGATCGTATTGCTGGACGCGGTCGGTCTGCTTGCCGCGCAGGATATCGATCAGGTGGCCGGCGCCGAATCGCTGGCCGCGTTCGCGCCACAGGCGGTATACCGCGGAAAGAATCTTCTGTGCCGCCACCGTGCCGTCCCAGGCTTCGGGGGGCTCGAGGCAGGTGTCGCAGTTGCCGCAAGGCTGTATCGACTGGTCGAAGTAGGCCAGCAGGCGCTGGCGGCGGCACGACACGGTTTCGCACAGGCCCAGCATGGCGTCCAGCTGCGCGCTCAGGCGGCGCCGGAAAGCGTCTTCGCCCGGGGACTCGTCGATCATGCGGCGCTGCTGCACAACGTCTTGCAGGCCGTAGGCCAGCCACGCGGTTGCCGGCTGGCCGTCGCGACCGGCGCGGCCTGTTTCCTGGTAGTAGCCCTCGACCGACTTCGGCAGGTCGATGTGGGCCACGAAGCGCACGTCGGGCTTGTCGATGCCCATGCCGAAGGCGATGGTGGCAACCATGACCAGGCCCTCTTCGCGCAGGAAACGCGACTGGTTCTGGGCTCGCACCGCGGCGCTGAGGCCCGCGTGGTAAGGCAGGGCCTCGATGCCGTTCTTGCACAGGAACTCGGCGGTTTCCTCGACCCGCGCGCGCGACAGGCCATAGACGATGCCGCAATCACCCATGTGCTCGGCCTGGATGAAGGCCAGCAACTGGCGCCGCACCTCGTTTTTTTCAACGATGCGATACCGTATGTTGGGCCTGTCGAAGCTGGAAACGAAGTGGCGGGCGTCGGTCAGGCGCAGGCGTTGCGCGATTTCCCGGCGGGTTTCAGTGGTGGCCGTGGCGGTAAGGGCGATGCGCGGCACGTCGGGCCAGCGCTCGGCCAGGATGGAAAGCTGCAGATACTCGGGCCGGAAGTCGTGCCCCCATTGCGAAACGCAATGGGCCTCGTCGATGGCGAACAGGCCTACACGGCCCCGCGACAACAGCTCCAGGCAACGATCGGTCAGCAGGCGCTCGGGCGCCACATACAGCAGGTCGAGGTCGCCCGCCATAAAGGCCTGCTCGACGTCGCGCGCCTCGCGCCAGTCTTGCGTAGAGTTGAGGAAGGCCGCCTTGACACCCAGTTCGAGCAAAGCGTCCACCTGATTCTGCATCAGGGCAATGAGGGGCGAAATGACAACCCCCACCCCGCCTCGCATCAGGGCGGGAATCTGGTAGCACAGCGATTTTCCGCCCCCGGTGGGCATCAGGACCAGGGCGTCGCCACCCTGATGGACGTGTTCGATGATGTCCTGCTGGTCTCCACGGAACGAGTCATAGCCAAAAACCTGCTGGAGAACGTCGAGGGAGCCGGAAGGAAAGGAAGACATGCGGTGACAAGCGGCGCTGCAAGGCCAAAGAAAGACGACACCGGCTGCGCAAGACGGGCTTGCACGCCGGACGGACAAGGCATTTTAGCCCCTTGCGCTGGCAGCGCCCCGCGCCGCTACTGGATGGGCAGCGAAAACTCGAGGCCCAGGCCGTAGTTGCCGCTGATCTGCTCGCGCTGGGCACTGAGCGATACACGCAAATTGGGGCTGTACCAAAACTGCTGGCTGACCATGAACTGCTGCTTGAGAGGCGCCGCCTGGGAATCCACCTGCTCGTAACTGCCTCGAACCGTGCCCCAACGCCCCAGGGCGATGCTGGTGGAGACCACGTTGCGCGTCTGGCCGGAATCGACCGCGAAGCCGTTGTAGTTGCCAAGGTCGGAAAAGCCGCCGCTGCGCTGCTCGGTAAGCCACGAAAGCTTGATGTCCTCGATCAGGCTTACGTCGTATCCTACCCGATAGCGCCACCCCTCGTGCAGGTCGCGGGTCGCTTTTGCCACACCCACCCTCCATGCACCCCACGAAGTCGAATACAGGCCACCCAGGCCGGCGGTAACCATGTCCGGCGCCCATTGCACCTGAGTCTCCAGAGTAAGGTCGGGGCTGACGCCGTAACGCACCACGGCATCGCTGGCGCCCGCGCCATAAGCAAGGGCGCCCGAACTTGCCGCCGCATCGGTGTAATTGAGCGCGCCCAGCACCAGGCCGTACTGCCAGCGGTCTTCGGCCACGACGCCGTCGGAAAGAGAGCGCGTCAGGGCAACCCCGCCCAGGCGCGCGCCGCCGCCCCAGACGAAACTGCGCGGCGAATAGCTTCCCAGAGTCAGGTCGGTGCCGTCGCTGCCCGTATAGCGCCAGTTCTCGGCCCCAAGCTTCCAGGCGTCGGGCGAAGTCAGCGAGGACACCGTCAAGGGCGCGTGGGCGGCGTGCGAGCCGGCGATGCCGTAGCCGGCATAGGGCTTGAGACCGCGTTGGTAAGTCCAGTCGGCCCCGAATTCGCTGGGCTCGTCGGGGCCCGGGGCGAACAGCGATGCGCGCAGGCCCTCGCCCGCATCGACGCCCTGCTCGACGTCGGGCGGCAGCAAGGGCAGCGGCTGGGGCGCACCGACCGTCTCGATCTCGACAGGGAAAAGGCGCACCGGCGCCAGGTCGCGCAGATCGGCCGCCGGCGCGGCCCCCAATCCCGGGCCGCAGGCCAGCAGCACAAAGCATGCACCACGTACGAACCATCCACCACTCGACATCACGACAAGCCGTTTCATTCCTTTTTTTGACGCGGAAGGGCCCAGCGCCCCGACCGGGCACAGGCAGGGGCCTAGTGTCCCGTTTGCCTAATTCGAATATAAGTGCACAAACTAATCAAACGGGACACTAGCGGCGCCTGTGCGTGGCCTCGGCCAGCACCTCGGCGCTGGCATCCAACGAGCGCTTCAGCGCCGAATACTTCTCGAGCAGGGCCGACTTATAGACGACCCCCAGCAGCTTGGGCTGCTCATCGCGGCTGACCACCGGCAGCCGCTCGCCCTGGAACTGCACGAACACCGCCTGGGCCTCGTCGAGCCCCATGTCGGGATGCAAGGGCTTGAGGAAGTCGAATCGTACGACGTCCCCGGCCACGCGGCTCTGTACATCGGTTTGCGTCATCAGCAAACTGGTCAGGTCGCGCTGCGCCACCACACCCTGGTAGACGTTGTCTTCGTCGACCACATAAAGGTACTTGACGGGGTATTCCATGAACATCTGCAGGGCTTCCTTGACCGGCGTGCCTGTGGACACCACCGTTTCGGCGGGCCGGACGAGTTCGCTCAGGCGCAGATGGCGCAAGCCCCGCCGCAGGACGAGGTCGCGCTCACGTGTCAGCGTAACATCGTACATGGCGACCTGGGCCACCGCCCTGGAAACAAAATATGCCAGGACGCAAGCCACCATCAGGGGCAGGACGAGCTGGTAGCTGACCGTCATCTCGAAGATCATGACGATGGCCATCAAAGGAGCCCCGGTGGCGGCGCCCAGAACGGCCCCCATGCCCACTAGCGTGAACAGGTACAGCGACACGCCCACATCGGGCCAGACAAACAGCGCGAGCTTGCCGAACAAGGCGCCGAATGCCGCCCCCACCAGCAAGGCGGGGGTGAATACGCCGCCGACCGCCCCCGAGCCCACCGTGAAGGCGGTGGCCAGCACCTTGAGCAGCAGGATGGTCAGCAGCGCCTGCCAGGTCCATGAATGATGGAGCATCGAGGTGACGACGCTGAAGCCGTTGCCCGCCACGTAGGGAAAAGAGATGAGGAGCAGGCCCACGAGCAGGCCGCCGACGCCCAAGCGCACCGGCAGGGAAAAGCCGGTGTCCTGGAACATGCCGCGCGCCAGGCCCAGAAAACGCAGGAACTGCGGGGCCAATAGCCCCGACAACAGGCCCAGCACCACGAAAGGCAGTATCTGTACCCCGTCGGCCTGCGCCAGGACCTCGATGGGATAGACGATATGGTAGTGGCCGGTGGCCCTCATGGTGAGATTGGCGAACGCGGCCGAAATCAGCAATGGGCCGACGCTTTGAATGGCCATGGCGCCCAGCACGATTTCAGCCACGAACAGGGCGCCGGCAATAGGCGCGCCATAGGCGGCCGAAACCCCCGCCGCGGCGCCGCAGGCAACCAGCAGGCGCAGGCGGGTGGTGTCCAGGCGTGCGACCCGCCCCACGATGGACGCGCCCATGGCCCCTAGATGCACCATGGCCCCCTCGCGGCCGATAGAGCCTCCCGATACCACCGTAAACAGCGACGAGACCGAACGCAACAGCCCCTGGCCGATGGAAAGGCGCCCGTTGCCGATGGCCACCGCCTCCATGTAGTCGGAGCTTGTGTGGGAACCGCGCTTTTCGGCCCAATGCAGCAGGCAGCCGGCCACCACCCCGCCGGCGGCGGGCAGAAGCAGGCGCCCGTACCACGGCAGCCCCTGCATGGTCTGCACCACCGAACCGCTGTCGCCGCCCACCAGCGAGAGAATGAAGTGCATGCACTGGTAGAAACCCAGCGTGGACAGGGCCGCCAGCACGCCCACCAGCGCCGCCCAGAACAGCATGGCCGGCAGGTCTGACAGCCAGGCGTAGTCCTTCAGGCGCTTGCCAAGGGAATCGATGGAGGGCGGCTTCATGCAAAAGCCCCCCCTGTGGAAGGGCAGGCGGCCGGCCCGGAGGGCGAGCGCGCGAATGGCCGCCACGCGGCATGGAAAAGGGGCGTTGCGGCCGCTGGATGCGGTTGAAGAAAGTGACTGGGGCGCATCGGTTATTTCAATCGATTTCGGAAACTTGCCAGTGGACTGTTCTGTGGGCACACTGGCGTCATCATGGAAAAAAACCACACCAAAGTGCTGGTGGTCGACGACGACCCCGCCTTGCGTCAACTGCTGGCCGACTACCTGAACCGGCATGGCTATGATACCTTGCTTGCGCCCGACGGCAGCGATCTCGAAACCCGCATCGAGCGCTACTGCCCCGACCTCGTCGTGCTCGACCGCATGATGCCCGACGGCGATGGCGCCGAAGCGTGCCGCCGCCTGCGCCAGCAGGGCGAAGACATCCCCGTCATCCTGCTTACGGGCCGCGACGAAACCGTCGACCGCGTCATAGGCCTCGAGGCCGGCGCCGACGACTACCTGGGCAAGCCTTTCGACCCGCGCGAACTGCTCGCCCGCATCGAGGCCGTGCTAAGGCGCAAGAAAGGCGCGTCGGCCTTCATCAAGGGCAAGCCGGTCGAGTTCGGCCCCTTTGTGTTCGACCCGGCCACACGCCAGTTGTCGCGCGGCCCAACTCCCATCAAGCTTACGGGCGGCGAGGTCAACCTGCTCGAAGCCCTGGTGGCCAACCCGGGCAAGCCCCTGTCACGCGATCGCCTGCTGGCGCTGGCGCGCGACGACGAAGAGGGCGAGCGCAACGACCGGGCCATCGACATCGCCATCCTGCGCCTGCGCCGCGCCATCGAAGACGACCCCAAGCAGCCGCGCTGGATCCAGACCGTCTGGGGCGTGGGCTACCGTTTTTCCCCCTAAGGCCGCATGATGCCGCTGCGCCTCTTTCCGCGGTCGCTTCGCGCCCGCCTTGTATTGCTGACCCTGGGCACCATACTGCTGGTGCAGGCGGGCACCATGGCCTCGGTCAGCTACTTCCGCAACCAATTCACCGAAACCGTCACGGTCGAAATCGTCTCGACCACGATACGCACGCTGCGCGCCGCGCTGGCCGAGATTCCCGCGGACGAACGGGCCGGCTTCGTGCGCGAGGCCTCACGCAATGAATGGCGGTTGTGGTCCCGCAGCCTGCCTTCCGAAGCAGAGCTCGAGCGGCGGCCGCGCCGCCCTCCTCCGTCCGGCCACCAGCGTTCCGAAGACCATGGCCATCCGCCCGACCGGCCGCCCCCTCCCAGGCATGACGACCTCAGGCGCGATCTGCGCAAGCTCGTCGACGCGCTCAACGTGCGCCTGGACGACGGCACCCACGTCGCCCTGTCGCGCGGCCCCACGCCACGCATCTACATCTCGCTTCAACCCGACGAAGGCGACGCCACCGCCATGGCCACCCGTGAATGGCTGGTCATCCCGCTGGACAGGCTGGCGCCGCCGGTGGCGACGCCCCTGGTCGCGATATGGCTGGCCGGCATGGGCATCATCCTGCTGATCTCGGCCGCCTTCTCCTGGCATATTACCCGCCCCCTTACCCGCCTGGCCAAGGCGGCCGATCAGCTTGCCGCGGGCCAGCCCCAAAGGGTGGTACCGGCGGGCCCGAGCGAAACGCGCGCCCTGGGCGAACGCTTCAATGCAATGCTCGACGCCCTGAACGAATCGGATGCGGTGCGCCGCACCTTGCTGGCGGGCCTGCCCCACGATCTCAAGGGCCCGCTCTCGCGCATGTGGCTGCGCATCGAAATGATGGACGAGGCGGCGCTCAAAGAGGGCCTGCGCCACGACCTGCAGGACATGCAGCGCATGGTCGACCAGTTCATCGGCTTCGTGCGCGGCACCGATCCCGCCAATTACCGCTTCACCCGGCTTGACTTGGGCGACTGGCTGCAAGAGCACGTCGGCACCTGGAAAAGCGCAGGCAGCGACGTGAAGCTGCTCGAGCCTCTGCCACGCGGCGTCATGCTCCGCGCCGACGGGTTCGCCCTGGGCAGGCTGCTGGACAACCTGATCACCAACGCGCTGAACTATGCGTCTCCGCCCATCGACATCGGCCTGTCGGCCACCGCGACGCATGCCGTCATGACGATTTCCGATCATGGCCCGGGAATTTCAAAAGAGCGGCGCGTCGAGGCGCTGCGTCCCTTCTCGCGCCTGGACGACGCCCGCACCCTGACCGGGTCGGTGGGCTTGGGCCTGGCGCTGTGCAACTCAATCGCACGGGCCCACGGCGGCAGCCTGTCGCTGGACGAGGCCGAGTCGGGCGGCCTGAAGGTAACGGTGCGGCTGCCTCTGGCGTCGCAAGCCGGCGAACCGGCCACAGGCCAACACGACACCTGAACACAGCGCCCGTCCTGCCCCGCCGCCCTGCGCCTGGCCGTTGCAATACGCTGGCGCGCCTTGCACGCGACGTCAGCGGCCGGTTCTGTTCAAGCCCGGCGGCACCGGGGCGCGCGACAGGCCGAACATGCGCCAGTACACCCAGATATTGAAGATTAGCGCCACGGGCAGGGCCACGATGGAGGCGGCCAGCACCAGCCCCAGCGAGCTCACCGAGGCCGAGGCGTCCCAGATGGTGATGTTGTCGAGCACCAGATAGGGGAAGAAGCTGTAGAACAGGCCCCCGAGAATCACCAGGAAGGCCAGCAGCGTGGCCAGGAACGGC
>Ga0180218_1002187_pt1 | contig 10500 bp, 8 predicted proteins | sample eDN3rd37CKraftBY_FD_151334 | JGI IMG/M metagenome (GOLD analysis project Ga0180218, IMG submission 151334) | Enriched backyard soil microbial communities from Emeryville, California, USA - eDNA 3rd pass 37_C Kraft BY (version 2) (version 2) | ecosystem: Environmental > Terrestrial > Soil >... | reverse complement strand
GCCACGGAGACGGCCATGAATGCTGGCTATCACGGATTGGATTTCTTGCTCTCGCCATCGTAGCGGACTCGCGATCGGCTATGTCGCCGCGCCAGGCGAACGTGTGTATCGGTGTCCAGAATTGTCCACCTCCACATGACCTGATGCGCTGCTTGGTTTGAATCGAAGCAGTGTTGACGGTGGAGACGATCTTGTGGAATCGGCATGTGCATTCCATTACCAACGGGGATCTTATGATCATGCCGGGGAGCAATGATGCCCGATGATACTTTGACCGCGGGCGACCTGGTCATCGTCACCGGCGCCGCCCAGGGAATTGGGCGCGCGATCGCACTGCGTCTCGCCAGGGCTGGCGCGAGGCTTTGCCTGTGGGACGTCCAGCAGCAAAAGCTGGCGCAGACCGCCGACGAATGCCGGGAGCAAGGAGCGGATACCTTCACGGGCGTCGTAGACATGAGTGATGTCTCAGCCATTGAAGCCGCGGCCAATCATGCTCTTGACCGGCTGGGAACGCCTTATGCGGTCGTCAACAATGCCGCGATATTTCCGCGCTCGTTCGTCGTCGATATGGACCTCGGCGAATGGGAGCGCGTCCTGCGGATCAACCTCACCGCGCCCTTCCTGCTCACGAAACTCTGCGCTCCCGCCATGATGGCGGCGAAACGTGGCGTGGTCATCAACGTCGCCTCGACCGTCGGATTGCGCGGCGACCCGCGCGGCGCGCATTATGCGTCGTCCAAGGCCGGCCTGATCGCGCTGACCAAATCCTATGCGCAAGCGCTGGGGCCGGCCGGCATCCGCGTGAATTGCATCCTTCCCGGCATCTCGGACACCGCCCAGCCGCTCAACGGAATGACTCGCGAAGAATTGCTGGCCAAGGGCCGCGACATCCCGCTCGGCCGCATCGGGAGGGCCGAGGACATGGCGGGGATCGTCGCCTTCCTGTTGGGTCCAGAAGCGCTCTACATCAGCGGGCAGTCGATCGCGATCAACGGCGCGGCGATGGCTATCCCCTGAATCGGGAGTCGCGCCCGCGACCTTGGACAGATCCAGTTCGGACGGGACGACCAGAACACAGTCGCCGTCGGCATAAAACCAGTCCCCCGTGGCAATCCGCTCGCGCCTTTCCGAGCTTGAGCAGTCTCCCCCCACTCTCGGCCGCACGATTCCACTGAGACACCTCTGCAAAGATTTAGCTATGCCCGACACCGAGTTATCGGTGTCTTTGGCTTTTCCGACGAGCTCGCTCAGTTCATCCGTGCTCGCGCAACGCCCTGCCCATCTTTAGGCAGCATCGCCGTCATACTCTCACCGCTAGGAAAAGTCGGCCGTCACTCCTTCCAGACGTCCCGTGCGATATCCGCGACGAGCTTGAGCTTGGCACGCTCATCTGCATCGGTCACCGTGTTCCCGCCCGCGACCGAAGCGAACCCGCATTGCGGGCTGAGCGAGAGCTGATCAAGGGGCACGAACTTTGCCGCTTCTTCAATCCGCGCCTTTATGGCGGTGACAGACTCCAGCGCTGCAGTTTTGCTGCTGATCAAACCCAGCACTACCACCTTGCTTTTTGGAACGAAGCGTAAAGGCGAGAAATCGCCTGCACGCCCTGAATCATATTCCAGAAAGAACGCATCGATCTTCGGCGCGTTGAACAGCCGCTCGGCGATTGGCTCGTAGCCTCCCTCGGCCATCCAGCGACTGCGGAAATTGCCGCGGCACAGATGGATCCCCACCGTCATGGTCGACGGGGCAACCGACAGGATGCGCTCGAGCACGTCGACATAGCGCGAGATCAGCGCCTGCGGATCACTTCCCATGCCGCGGACCTGATCCTGTATTGAAGTATCACAGAGCATTGCCAGCGGCACTTCGTCGAGTTGGATGTAGGTGCAGCCGAGCGCCGCGAGATCGGAAATCTCGTCGCGGTAGACCGCGATGAGATCCTCCCAGTATTGCTCCGGGTCGGGATATACGTTGGGGTCGACGGCGGCGTTGAGACGGAAGAAATGGAAGGCGCTGGGCGATGGCATGGTCACCTTCGGCGTCTCGCGCGTCAGCTTACGCAGCCGCAAATATTCGTCCGTCGTGATGCCGCCGTGTCGCTTGATCCGCTCGCAGGCGTAGCATGTCGGCCACTCGAAGCTTTGTCCCCGCCCGTCCTTGAACTTGAACGCCGACGGCTCGAGCCGGAACCCGCTCATTCTCTCGAAAAAGAAGCCGAACCACGAGCCGCGCCCGAATTCTCCATCGGTAATCGATTTAAGACCCACGCTTTCCTGCATCTTCACCGCGCGGGAAATCGCTTCCGTCAGGGTCGTCTCGTAGGCCTCTTCCGAAATCTCGCCCTTCGTGCGCTTCGTGAACGCCTCCTTCAAGACGGGCGGCCGCAACAAGCTACCGACATGCTCTGCGCGGAATGGAGGATTGATGGACATCTGTAATACCTTCTTGTTCCGATCTAGATGATGACGTCAGTTGACGCCGCGGTCCCTGTCGCGCCAGTACGGCGCACGCAATTCGGTCTTGAGGATCTTCCCGGCCGCCGACAGCGGAAGCGGCGTCTCACGGATTTCGATGCTGCGGGGCGTTTTGTAGCCGGCGATGTGATTGCGGCAGTGGGCAATCACCATCTCCGCCGTCATTTCGCAACCTGCGCGCGGCACGACAATGGCGTGGACCGCCTCCCCCCAGGTATCATCCGGAATGCCGATGACGGCGACTTCGGCAACCTCGGGCATGAGAGAAATCGCGTTCTCTACCTCGGCGGAATAGACATTCTCCGCGCCGGTCACGATCATGTCCTTCAGACGATCGACGATGTAGAGAAAACCGTCCTCGTCCATTACGCCGGCGTCGCCGGAATGCATCCAGCCATTGCGGAGGGCTGCAGCGGTGGCCTCCGGCTGATTCCAATAGCCCTGCATGACAGTCGGGCCACGGACGACAACCTCGCCGACTTCACCGCGCGGCACCTCATTGCCGTCCGGATCGGAAATTCGCACTTCAACGGTCGGGACGGCTTGTCCGCAGGAACGCAGACGTCCGGCATTCGGGCCATCCAGCACCGAGAACCGCGGATCCATCGTCGTCGCAATCGGCGACAATTCGGTCATGCCCCAGGCCTGCTGGAACTTGACATCCGGCAGGGTCGACAACGCGCGGCGCAGAAGGCCGTCCGGCATTGGCGCTGCGCCGAAATAGATACGTTTGAAGCTCGACAGATCGAACTCAGAAAAGCGCGAATGGCTCAGAAACATGTTGATCATGGTCGGCACGAGCGTGACGTCGGTCACGCGCTCGCGCTGCACGATCTCCAGAAACTGGAGCGGATCGAAACGCGGCATGAAGACATGCGACCCGCCCTGCATGGTGACGCCGAAGGTCGAACAACCATCGGCGAGGTGGAACATCGGCGGCGCATGCAAATAATTGGTGTCACGATCGTAACCGAGGCAGATCATCACGTTGGTCGCATTGGCAACGAGATTTCCGTGAGACAGCATCACACCCTTCGGACGCCCTGTGGTGCCACCGGTGTAATAGATGCCCGCAAGGTCATCGCCACCACGCAGGGCATCGTCGATAGACGGGGCCGACAGCATTGCCGCCTCGAACGGTAGGACGCCATCGACCTCCCGGTCCGCGTCGAACTGGACCACCGCCCGCATCCGCCCGGCCGCCTTCAGCGACTTCAACATCGGCGCAAACGTCTTGTCGACGAACAGAACACTGGCACCCGAGTCTTCGAGGATGTAGTCGATTTCGCTCGCGATCAGGCGCGTGTTTAGCGGCACAACCGAGCCGCCGGCCCACGGCACGGCAAACAGAAGCTTGAAATACTGCGCGTTGTTGAGGGACAGAATGGCTACGCGATCACCGCTTTGCAGGCCGACATTGCGCAGCATTCCGGCAGTCCGCGACACACGCTCGATGACCTCGCTCCAGGTCCATTGCCTGTCACCGTCCACGATAGCTTTCGCACGCGGACGGATCTGCGCCGCACGGCGCAGCCCTTGCGTCAGATACATCACAGCCTCATCAACGATCGTTTCTTCGCTTCGCTCTTTTTACGGATAGTCTTTGAATTACTCATCATCACGGATACAACGCCTCCGACACAGAGGAAGTCCGCGCAAATGAACCAGTTGTCTGCCAGCCAGCCGCCTGCAATGAACGAAGATCAGATTCTGATCCGAGACTTTCAGAGCAAGAGGATTGCACATGCGCCGATTGTATCGAGCGCGTTGGCGGATGCGCTCGGCGGCCAGATCTCGGCAATCGATCCTGAAAACAACTGGATCGAGTTGTCGTTCGAACCCGGCGATTTCTTCTTCCAGGCTGAAAAGGTCATTCAGGGCGGCGCTACAGCGACCATGCTGGATTTTGCGATGGCCTTCGCCGCCCTTGCCGTCATTCCGGACGGGCACTCGGTGACGACTGTGAATCTCAACATCGCCTATCTGCGCGCCGCAAAAGCGGGCAAGCTGCGCGCCACCGCCGAGATCGAAAGGCGTGGGCGCTCGCTGATCTTCACCCGAGCGAAGCTTGTTCAGGACGGCAGCGTCGTCGCGACCGCCACCTCGACACTGAGCGTGCTGCTTCCGCGGACCTGATGGTGGAGCCTCTCTTTGCAGCGTCATCGCACCACGGCCTCCACGCGAAGCGGCAGCGCGGACAAATCGGCGCGCCGGTTGTCCGTCTTGTAGGGCGATGGCGCGACGACGGCGCGAATCTTCTTCTGACGCGTTCCCGGGTCGCCCCAGATCACTGTCACCTCCGTACCCGGAGTTGCATGCGCGATATCAATCACACAATGCGACAGCATCTCGCGAAATGAGTAGCTGAAGCCGCGTGACGTCGCGACGCCGACCAACTTGCCGCCGAACATCACCTTGTGCGCGTTCATGCAGAATTGCTGCTGTCGCGGCATGTCCATGAAATCGTAGGGCACTTCGCCACTACGGAATAGCGACGCGTGAACGTCGATGCAGTCTTCCGCATTCCAGACGAGGGTAACGAGCTTACGCCGGGGCTGGGCGAGCTCCCGTTCAAGCGCGGCGCGGCCGTGAAAATCGTGATCGAACTTGACGTTGCGGGACCATCCAAGTTCAACCGGGCTGCGATACCATGCGCTGATGCGGTCGGCCTCGAAGCTGCCCTTGATCTTCAGACAGCCATCGAGCGTCCAGCTCCGGCCCGATTGCGAGCCGTCCGCCTCCCGCTTGCGCTGGTAGGCGATGAAGTCGGCTTCCTCCTCCTCGCACACCGCAGGGATATAGTCGTGCGTCACAGTCGGAAACGCAGCCTCGAGATGATTGGTCATGGCGGTCCGCGAGCCAAGCCGCCGGATACCGTGGTCCCGGCCGGCAGCGAGGATCTCGTTCAGCACGGCGCGTCCGAGCGATTTCGGCCCCTGAATTTCAAAGCCGATCTCGCCGGCCATGCCCTGCCGCAAGAACGTCAACTCGTGAGAGCCGACGCGCACCCCGCGCTGGTGCATGAACGCAATGTCTCGGAGATTTCCCCGCGCCAGTCGCTCCAGCACATAAAGCGCCCTGGGGCCCGACACCTGATACTTAAACTTGCTGACCGTTGTGGTGGCGTCGGCCCGGTATCCGCCGCGCTGGAGGTTGTATTCCAGCCACGCCGTCACAGGGCCGAGCGCCTGAAACTCGAATTCATCGTCCGCAAGGCGCATCAACACGCCTTCGCCGATCACGTGACCGCCGCCATTACAGCAGATCACGTGTTTCGCCTGCCCGATCGCAAACTTTGCGAAGCTGTTCACCGCGAAATCGGAGAATAGTTTGAGTGCATCCGGGCCGCACACGTGAAATTCGTCGAGGAAAGACCAGTCGCCGATATAGCAACTGGTCTTCCACGACTGGCTCTCGTCGATCCAGCCTGAATATTCGCTCCGGCCCCAGCCATTCGTGCTGAAGACGCCTTCGCGATAAACCCTCATTCCGGCAGCGGACAAGACGTGCTCCGTTCCTTGCGTGACGCCGGGTCGCCCCGGCGCCACGGCCTCTTTGTCGTTACTTCGCCAGCCGGAACTGACCGCCCTCGACCTTGATCAGGAAGGCCGAGCGATCGTCGTATCCATTGTGGTCCCTCGGCGTCATGTTTGAGAGGCCGTTGTTCAGGTAGACGTCCTTGCTCTTCTCGAGTTCGTCACGCAGCGCCGCCCGGAATTCCGGTGTGCCGGGTTTTCCCGCCTTCAACGCATTTGGCGCCGCGCGGCCGAGCAATTGGACGACGTCCCAGACATGCGCGCCGAACAGATTCGGCATCTGACCGTTGTGAGCGGCCTTGTAGGCCGCGATGTACTCATCGGCCGGCTTCTTGAAGGGATCATTTGCGGCGAAGTCATGCGCGATGGTGAAGGCCTCACCCGCGAACACAGCACCTTCGACGTCCTTGCCGCCGAGCTTGATAAATTCCTCGGTGGCAATTCCGTGGGTCTGGTAGATCGGGCCTTTATAACCGCGCTCGCGCAATGCACGCTGCGGCAACACAGCTGGCGTTCCAGCGGACGCGATGAACACGGCATCGGGCTTGGTGGCGATCACCTTTAGCACCTGCCCGGTGACGCTCGCGTCGCTGCGCGCATAGACCTCATGCGTCGTCAGCTCGATGCCCATCGTCGGCGCAAGGCGGCTCAGTTCCTTGTAATAACCCTCGCCATAACCGTCGGAGACGCCGATATAGCCGAGCTTCTTGACGCCGGCCTTTGCGATCCGCTGCAGGATGACCTTTGCCATCAGGTCATCATTCGGAACGACCTTGTAGACCCACTTCTTCTTGTCATCGAGCGGCTGCACCATCACGTGCGATGCCGCGAGCGTGAGCAGCGGCGTCTTCGTCTCATGCGCGATATCGATCAGTGGCAGACTGACGGGGGTCAGCGATGAGCCGATCAGAGCGTCAACCTTTTCTTCCGTGATCAGCTTACGCGCATTCTGAACCGCCTTGGCCGGATCCGATTCGTCATCGAGCGCGATATAGGTCACCTTCTGTCCGGCGATTTCCTTCGGCAGAGCCTGCACCGTCCGCATCTGCGGTTGGCCGAGCGCGGCACCCGGCCCGCTCGCCGATACGGTGACCCCGACCTTGATCTGCGCCGATGCGCCGGTTGGGGCTGTCGCGGCGGCCGCAGCGAAGATGGCCGTCGCGGCCAGTGATTTCAGCATGGTCATCACAGACCTCCCTTGATTGACACGCCAGTTTGATTTGTCCGCTGGCTCGGCGTGATCGTTCGCCCGCGGCTTGTCGTCAGTTCAGTAATCCTTGCCGCCGAGACCGAGATAGCTTTCGATCAACCGGCTGTTCTTTTCGATGTCGGACGGCGCGCCCTGCGCCGTGATTGCGCCAAGCTCCATTACGTAGGCGTAGTCGGCGACCTGCAATGCGGCACGCGCGTTCTGCTCAACCAGCAGAATAGTCACACCGGTCTCCCGCAAGGCCGTCAACGTTTGGAAAATCTCGCGCACGATCAGCGGCGCCAGTCCGAGACTCGGCTCGTCGAGCATCAGGAGTCTTGGATTCGCCATCAGCGCACGGCCAATCGCAAGCATCTGGCGCTCGCCGCCGGACAGCGTCCTTGCGATCTGACGCCGACGCTCTTTGAGCCGAGGAAACTGCGTGAAAGCCGCTTCGAGCGCGGGCTGCCGTACGTCGCGCCTTCTGCGGAACGCGCCGAGCCTGAGATTGTCTTCGACTGTCAAATCGGCAAACAATTCGCGCCGTTCCGGGACAAGGCACATTCCGTTCACGACGCGCTGTTCAAGTGGCAGCATGTCGATCCGCCGGTCATCGAGCGCGATGCTGCCCGTCGACGGTAATATCCCCATGATGGCGTTGAGCAGCGTACTCTTGCCGGCGCCGTTCGCTCCGATGATGGTCACGAGCGAACCGGCATCGGCCTTGACCGAAACCTGGTTCAGCACTTGCGTGCGACCGTAACCGGCGCAGAAGTCGTCGACCTGAAGGCTCATACCCGTCATGCGACGCCCCCGAGATAGGCTTCGATGACTTTTGAATTGCTGCGGATGTCTGCTGGAACCCCTTCCGCGATCTTGGTTCCAAAATCGAGTACGACCAACCGGTCGGCCAGACTCATCACGAAGTCCATGTCGTGTTCGACCAGCAGGATGCCGACACCGTCGCTGCGCAACTGCCGCAGCAATTTGGCGAGTTCGCGCTTTTCACCATAGCGCAGGCCGGCGGCTGGCTCGTCCAGCAACAGAAGCACCGGATCGAGCGCCAGCGCGCGTGCGACTTCAAGCAGCCGCAACTGGCCAAGCGCGAGATTGCCGGCGAGCTGCCCGGCTTCCTTGTCGAGCCCGACACGCTGCAATTGCCGCTCCGCCTCGCCGAACAGCAGCGCTTCCTCGGCTCGCTCGCGGCGGAAGATTGCCCGGATCATACCCGCCTGGCCGCGCAGATGCGCGCCGAGCGCGGCATTCTCGCGCACGCTCATGTCGCCAACGAGATGAGCATGCTGGAATGTGCGGGCGATTCCCTGCGCAGCGACCTCCTGCGGTGTTGCGCCCGCAATCGAACGCCCGCGGAACGTGATCGCGCCGGCGCTCAGCGGCAGCGCGCCACAGATGAGATTGAAGGTCGTGCTCTTGCCGGCGCCATTCGGACCGATCAGGCCGACGATCTCGCCGCTGCGAACAGTGAAACCGACATTGTTGACCGCGAGCAGGCCACCGAACTGCTTGCTGAGTTGCGAGACTTCGAGCAGCGTCTCGCCTTTCGCAAGAGGCGGCCGTCGCGGCAATTGCGCGTCGGTCGTCGCATGCGGCGGCACGACCGGTTGCGGCGGCCCGAACAGAACCGGCCAGAGTCCCTGCGGCGCAGTCTGCAGAATCAGAACGAGCAGCGCGCCGAACACCACGGTCTGGAAATTGCCCGCGCTGCCGACGATCAGCGGCAACAGGTCCTGGAGCTGGTCCTTCAGGAAGATCACGCCGGCCGAACCAAGGATGGCGCCGTAAATCCGCCCGGCACCACCGACGACGGCCATCAGAAGATATTCGATGCCCGCGTTGATACCGAAGGGTCCCGGCGCGACGGAGCGCTGGAAATGCGCGTAAAGCCAGCCCGCGAGGCCAGCCAGCATGGCGGAGAGGATGAAGACCTTCAGCTTCGCCGACGCAAGACCGACGCCAAACGCCTCGGCCGCAGCTGCCCCACGCCGCAGCGCGCGGATGGCGCGCCCCATGCGACCGCTCAAAAGGTTCAGTGTCGCGATGACGGCAAGCACAACGGCGAGCCACACAACGACGAAGAACTCACGTCCATCGATCAATGCATGCGATCCGACCGTGAGCGGCGGAATTCCCCGCAAACCGTCATGCGCGCCGAGGATCGACAGATTGCCGAACAGGTAGAAGATTGCGATCCCCCAGGCGAGCGTACCCAGCGGAAGGAAGTGCCCGGACAGCCGTACAGTGATCGCGCCGATAAAGAGCGCGCAGATCATGGTCGCCAGCAACGAGCCGAGCAGCGAGAGCCACGGGCTGATACCGAGATTGATCGTCAGGAGCGCCGTCGTGTACGCGCCAATCCCGACAAACGCAGCCTGCCCGAATGACGTCATGCCGCCGACGCCGGTCAGCAGCACGAGCCCGAGCGCAACCAGACTCGCGATGCCGATATAGTTGAGCAGAGTCACCCAGTAGAGCGGAACGAACCCGACAAACGGCAGGATCAGCGCCGCCAGCGCCACGATCAGCGGCACCGCCCGGCTCATGCTGCGTGTCATTCTTCTTCCTCCGCCTGGGCGGGAGAATGAAGTGAGCGCCAGACCAGCACCGGGATGATCATCGAGAAGACCAGCACCTCCTTGAAATTGCTGGTCCAAAACGAGAAGAAGGCTTCGGCAACGCCAACCAGAAGGGAGGCAGCGACCGTCAGCGGAAAACTCACGAGGCCGCCGAGAATCGCGGCGACAAACGCTTTCAGGCCGATCAGAAATCCGCTGTCATAATAGACCGTCTGCAGCGGCCCGATCAGGACACCCGACGCCGCGCCGAGCGCAGCCGCGAGACCGAACGCAACCTGGCCCGCGAGCGCAGTCGGAATACCGACCAGTCGCGCACCGAGGCGGTTGGAAGAGCAGGCGCGCAGCGCCTTGCCGATCAGCGTCCGCTCGAAGAACAACGCGAACAGGACAAGCATCAGAAGTGCTGCGATCAGCACTACGACGCTTTGGCCCGTGACGACGAGATCGCCAATCTCGAAGGATTTAGGAACCAGCGGCGTCGTGCCGATTCCTTCCGGACCGAAGAAAGCCAGACCCATTCCCAGCAGCGCGAAATGTACGCCGAAGGCTGCGATCAGGAGAACGAGCACGCTCGCCTTCGCCAGCGGCGCAAAAGCGATCTGGTAGATCATTGGACCCATCGGTATCGTCAGCGCGACGGCAAGCGCGATACTTGCAGCGGGGCTTAGCTTGAGCGGGGCAAGCTTGTTGCTCAACAGAAGGAG
>Ga0180218_1002186_pt1 | contig 10504 bp, 7 predicted proteins | sample eDN3rd37CKraftBY_FD_151334 | JGI IMG/M metagenome (GOLD analysis project Ga0180218, IMG submission 151334) | Enriched backyard soil microbial communities from Emeryville, California, USA - eDNA 3rd pass 37_C Kraft BY (version 2) (version 2) | ecosystem: Environmental > Terrestrial > Soil >... | reverse complement strand
TCTGATGCGCAGCCATATGGCGTTCCTTGTCAAGCAACCAACGAAGTCTAAAGCCAGCGTTCTGTCATAGGCAATACTGAATGCTCCGTCCCTGGCATTCTTAGTTTCAGCTATGCCGCCATCAACAACGAGACTCTCTGAAGCGGCGAAGAAGCCGAGATTGCGCTTGATCATTCGCCGCTCATCTTCGGTGAGCCCGTCTTTCGACTTCCACAGCGCGATATCTGCCTGCATCGACACTTCGCTTGGCATCCAATGGTTGTTGCAGCCGGCAAGGTACTTTTCCCATGCCCAGCGATATTTGAGCGGCAGCAGCTGGTTAACATCGGCGCGCGCATTGATCATGCGTTTGTCATCAACCGACACGCGTGCCGCGCCGCGCTCGATCTCGCCAAGGCCTGTCGCATCGGCGACAGGAACCGCAGCGGGCTCGGAAGAGACCGCGATTAAGGGATTGGTTTTCGGCTCAGACCAGTCGAGCATGATTTTCTCCTTTCTTTTTTCCCGGTTGTTCACTGGCAGGCTTCGCATTCGGGATCGTCGATGGCGCAGGCCTTTCTCCAAGCGGAGTTCGTGGCGATCGCGACCGGTCCTGTGGCAGGCACCGCAACGACCGTCGCGGAGACGGCGTTAAGCTTGCCGTCGGTAACCTTCAGCGTCGATTTCTCGACATGGGTCGCCGAACGCGAGCGCAGGTAATAGGTAGTCTTCAAGCCCTTGCGCCACGCCAGGCGGTAAAGCTCGTCGAGTTTCTTGCCGCTCTGATTGGCGATGTAGAGGTTGAGCGACTGCGCCTGGTCGATCCATTTCTGACGGCGCGAGGCAGCCTCGATCAGCCACTTGGCGTCGATCTCGAAGGCTGTGGCATAGAGCGCCTTCAGATCGTCCGGGATGCGGTCGATCTCGCCCACGGATCCATCGAAATATTTGAGGTCGGATACCATCACCTCGTCCCACAGGCCGCGCTCCTTGAGGTCGCGGACGAGCTGCGCGTTCACAACGGTGAAGTCGCCCGACATGTTCGACTTGACGAACAGGTTCTGGTAGGCGGGCTCGATGGACTGCGACACGCCGCAGATGTTGGAAATGGTCGCCGTCGGCGCGATCGCCATCGTGTTGGAATTCCGCATGCCGACCGTCTTCACCCGTTCGCGCAGGGATTCCCAGTCGAGGGTCGATGACTCGTCCATCTCGACGCCGGGCCGTGCTTCCTTCAGCAGCCGGATCGAGTCGACCGGCAGGATGCCCTTCGACCACAGCGAGCCCTCGAAACTTGAATACCGCCCGCGCTCCGCCGCAAGGTCAGCCGAGGCCGATATGGCATAATAACTGATCGCCTCCATTGACCGATCGGCAAACTCTACGGCGGCATCCGACGCGTAGGGGATCCGCAGCTTCTGCAGCGCATCCTGGAAGCCCATTAGCCCGAGACCCACCGGACGGTGCTTCAGGTTCGAGCGCCGCGCCTCGGGGATCGTGTAGAAATTGATGTCGACAACATTGTCGAGCATGCGCATGGCGGTCTTCACCGTCCGCCCAAGCCGCTCCATGTCGAGCCCGTCCCCGGCGATGTGGTTGACAAGATTGATCGAGCCGAGGTTGCAGACCGCCACCTCGTCCCGCGAGGTATTGAGGGTGATCTCGGTGCACAGGTTCGACGAATGCACCACGCCCGTGTGCTGCTGCGGCGACCGGATGTTGCACGGATCCTTGAAGGTGATCCATGGATGCCCGGTCTCGAACAGCATGGTCAGCATCTTCCGCCAGAGCTCGACCGCCCGAACCTTGCGGAACACCTTGATCCCGCCCCGCCCCGCTTTGGCCTCATAGGCCTCATAGGCGTTGCGGAAGGCGGGGCCGTAAAGTTCGTGCAGATCCGGCACCTCGTCGGGCGAGAACAGCGTCCATTCAGCGTCCGCCTCGACACGTTCCACGAACAGATCCGGCACCCAGTTGGCCGTGTTCATGTCGTGGGTGCGACGGCGGTCGTCACCGGTGTTCTTGCGCAGGTCTAGGAACTCTTCGATGTCGATGTGCCACGTCTCCAGATAGGCGCAAACTGCGCCCTTGCGCTTGCCACCCTGGTTGACGGCGATGGCGGTATCGTTGGCTACCTTCAGAAATGGGACAACGCCCTGGCTTTCGCCGTTGGTGCCCTTGATATGCGCGCCGAGGCCGCGCACCGGCGTCCAGTCGTTGCCCAATCCGCCGGAGTATTTGGCGAGCAGCGCATTGTCCCTGATTCCCTTGAAGATGGCGTCAAGGTCGTCGCCGATCGTCGTGAGAAAGCAGGACGAAAGCTGCGGCCGCGTCGTGCCTGAATTGAATAGCGTCGGGGTGGATGCCATGAAATCGAAGGAGGACAACAACTCATAGAATTCGATGGCGCGCGCCTCTCTGTCGATCTCGCGGAGCGCCAGACCCATCGCCACGCGCATGAAGAAGGCCTGCGGCAGTTCGAAGCGCTTTCCCTTCGTGTGGAGGAAATAGCGATCGTAGAGGGTCTGGAGACCGAGATACTGGAAGTTCAGGTCGCGCTCGGGCTTCAGCGCCGCGCCGAGCCGGGCCAGATCGAAGCGGCCGAGTTCCGGGTCGATCAATTCGGCCTCAATACCGGCTTTGACAAAATCCGGAAAATAGCTCGCATAGCGCGTCGCCATCTCTGCCTGGATCGCCTGCTCCGGACGGCCGGAAACGAAGGTCAGCGCCTCGCGCCGCAGCCGATCAAGCAGCAGGCGGGCCGAAACGAATGCGTAATTCGGCTCCTGTTCGACCAGCGTGCGGGCGGCGAGAATTGGCGCAAGCGACAGTTCGTCGAGCGTGATGCCGTTGTAGAGATTGCGGCGCGCCTCGGCGAGAATGGGCTCCGACGAAACCCCCTCAAGGCCAGCGCAGGCTTCCTCGACGATTGCGGCCAGACGACCTTCATCCAGCGCGATGAGCTTGCCATCCTCGGCCCTGACGTGCAGCGCTGGCGCTGTGTCTTCCGCTGTACCCCGCCTCTCAGCCAGGCGTTCACGCGCACGCTCCTCGCGATAAAGCACATAGGCGCGGGCAACCTTGTGATGTTCGCCGCGCATCAGCGCCAGTTCGACCTGATCCTGGATGTCTTCGATGTGGAAAGTCCGCCCGCCATCGGCTCGCCTCGTCAGGCCGGCGACGATCTGCTCGGTAAGCTCCTCTACGATGTCGTGGACGCGGCGCGAGGCGGCGGCGCTGTTTCCCTCAACGGCGAGGAATGCCTTGGTGAGCGCGACGGCGATCTTCGAGGCGTCGAACGGTGTGACGGTGCCATTGCGACGGCACAGATAGGTTCGCCCGTCCGGCATGCTGGCCACTTGCGTCAGGATGTGATCCGGCCGGGCGAAGGCTTCATAGACGTTCCACAAAGGGCAGGTGCCGCCGAAGCGTGAGAAGTGGAAGTCCGTGGCTGACTGGCGCTTGGAGATGTTGCCGGCACGATCCATGCGGATGAAGAAGAAAGGAACACCGGGCGCGCCCGTTCGCGCGTCGTATGCCGGGGGTGCCGTTGCTTGCCAATATGACCGAAGTTCGGCAGAACGCCCTTCTTCACGGCGTCTGAATTCGAAGCCATGGGCTACCGCATGGTGATCTGGCCGGTCTCGTCCCTGCGCGTCGCCAACAAGGCACAGGAGAGACTCTATGCCACGCTTGCCCGCGACGGCAGCGTGAAGGCCTTGCTCGACGACATGCAGAGCCGCGCGGAACTCTACGAACTCATTGGACTGGCTGACTACGAGCGACTCGACGCTTCCATCGTCGGCACCGTGCTTCCGCCCGCTGCCTGACTGCCAAGTTATAGAAGGACATAAAGATGTCCTTATATCTCGCTTGACATCGGATTGGTAGTCGTCATTATTGTACCGTCGTGGTTCTCTGCGCCTGTCTTTAGCCAGAGCTAAGAGGGAATCCGGTGCGCCCATAGGCTATACCGGAGCTGCCCCCGCAACTGTAGGCGGCGAGCCTTCATCCCAATTGCGCCACTGAAGCCCTCGGCTTCGGGAAGGCAGGATGAAAGCCGTGACCCGCGAGCCAGGAGACCTGCCGCGACAGCATGAAACGTCCTCGGGCGGGGTGTCCCGGTGGTCGCTGTCGTCTTGCCGGCATTCTCGCCGGAGTACGCACGCGCGTCCGCACGGCCTTTGCCCCCAACATCATGGGGTTGAGCTGATGTCTCTACTTTCACTTCCTGTCAGCACTCTCGGCGTGCCGCGGATAGGTCCGCGCCGTGAGCTCAAATTCGCACTCGAATCCTATTGGTCCGGTAAGTCCGATGCTACTGCGCTCTTGGACGCCGCTGCCGGTTTGCGCGCCGCGCACTGGGCTCGCCAGAAGGCGCTCGGTGTGACCAACATCCCGTCGAACGACTTTTCGCTCTACGACCATGTGCTCGATACGAGCGTCATGATTGGCGCCATTCCCGAGATTTACGGCTGGACGGGCGGCCCCGTGCCGCTCGACACCTATTTTGCGATGGCGCGCGGCAGCCAGGGCAATGACCATGAAGGGGCGTGCTCCCACGGCGGTCACGGCGAGCCTCGCGGCGTTCCGGCACTCGAAATGACCAAGTGGTTCGACACCAACTACCACTACATGGTGCCGGAGTTCACGAAAGGGCAGCAATTCACGCTGGCTTCGAACAAGCCGGTGGACGAGTATCGCGAGGCCAAGGCGCTCGGCTACGAGACACGTCCCGTCCTGCTCGGTCCCGTCACCTATCTGAAGCTCGGCAAGAGCAAAGATCCGACGCTCGACCCTCTATCGCTCATCGGCAACCTGCTTCCAGTCTATGTTGAGGTGCTTCGACGTTTGGCGGCGAACGGCGCCGATTGGGTACAGATCGACGAACCTTGTCTCGTACTTGATCTCGATGAGGCGACGCACAACGCACTCCGCCAAGCTTATAGCTTCTTCGCGCACGCGCTGCCGAAACTGAAGATCATGCTGACGACCTATTTCGGGGGACTCGGCGACAATCTCGACGTGGCGCTTGGCTTGCCGGTCGCTGGCCTCCACCTTGATCTTGTCCGCTCGCCGGAGCAGCTCGACACTGTGCTCGCGAGGGCGCCTCAAGGGCTCGTGCTGTCGCTCGGTGTTATCGACGGGCGCAACGTCTGGCGTGCCAACCTGCCCGCCATTCTCGACCGCCTGGGGCCGGTCGTGGCCCGACGTGGTTCCGACCATGTCGAGATCGCGCCATCCTGCTCGCTGCTGCACGTTCCGATCGACCTCGAACTGGAAACAGGCCTCGATCCCGACCTGAAGGAGTGGTTCGCCTTCTCAGTCCAGAAGATGGGTGAGCTCGCCGTCCTGGGGAAGGCGCTGGTCGAGGGCCGAGAGGTTGTGATGCAGCAACTCACCGACTCTGCCCTTGCGGCCGGTCGGCGCGAGGCGTCGGAGAAGGTGCATAACGCGGCCGTCGCTGCTCTTATCGCCTCGATCACGCCGGCAATGGCGAAACGAGCGACCCGCTTCACCGATCGCGCCCGCCTGCAGCGTGCAGCGTTGAACTTGCCTTCGTTCCCGACGACGACGATCGGTTCCTTCCCGCAGACCGAAGACGTTCGCAAAGCCCGCGCGGCACATGCAAAGGGCGCAATCACTGACGCTGATTACGAGGCCTTTCTGCGCACAGAGATCGAGGCGGCCGTGCGCTGGCAAGAGGAGATCGGCCTCGATGTGCTGGTTCATGGCGAATTCGAGCGCAACGACATGGTGCAGTATTTTGGCGAGCAACTCACTGGCTTCGCCTTCACAAAACACGGCTGGGTACAGAGCTACGGCTCGCGCTATGTCCGGCCGCCGATCCTGTTCGGCGACGTGTCGCGGCCGAAGCCGATGACGGTCGAATGGTGGCGCTATGCACAGTCCCTCACGAAAAAGCCGATGAAGGGCATGCTCACCGGACCGGTCACGATTCTCAACTGGTCATTCGTGCGCGATGATATTCCGCGTAGCGTCGCCTGCCGGCAGATTGCCCTTGCGATCCGAGACGAGGTGCAGGACCTCGAGGCGGCCGGGGCACGGATGATCCAGATCGACGAAGCTGCGTTGCGCGAGGGCCTGCCACTCAGAAAGGCCGACTGGAAGGGCTATCTCGACTGGGCGGTGGAAAGCTTCCGTCTCACCTCTTCTGGCGTGTCGGACCTGACTCAGATCCACACCCACATGTGTTATTCGGAATTTAACGATATCATCGATGCCATCGCTGCGATGGATGCCGACGTCATCTCGATCGAGACTTCTCGCTCGAAAATGGAGTTGCTCGATGCATTCCGGACTTTCAAATATCCGAATGAGATCGGACCCGGCGTTTACGACATCCACTCTCCGCGTGTGCCGAAAACGGTGGAGATGACACAACTGCTCAGTCTTGCGCGGGAGCGCATCGCCGAGGAACAGCTCTGGGTCAATCCGGATTGCGGCCTGAAGACCCGCAAATGGGAAGAAGTGCGCCCTGCGCTTGTCAACATGGTTGCTGCGGCGAGGCAACTCCGCCTGGCAGCGGCCTGACCCTGTTCAGGAATGGCCGTGTTGCTGAGGCTGCGATGTGCAATACTTCCCAACGGCAGCGTGGTCCTTTGCTGCCAGGAAAGCACTGGTTCGAGGGTGGCGCGATGAGGCGCCACCCTTGCAACCACCGGCTCAAAGCTAATGCTCCTCATGGAGCACTACATGAACTTATGGGTACGTGCATCCCGCTCATTGCGCTTATCCAAGCTGTCACGGTCGGAGAGCACCTGAACTTCCGGCATGCGGCCGCCGCCCTTGGCATTAGCCAGTCGTCGGTCAGCGAACGGGTTCGTGCGCTGGAAGAAGCCCTCAAGGTTCGGCTCTTTGAGCGGGGACATCGAGGAGTTCGACCGACTGAAGCCGGACGCTATTTTCTTGCGCAAATCACCGACGCGATCGATCCGCTCGACTGCGCGGTGAAGACAGCCGGAATAATTGGTGGCGGCGAGGTTGGCCGCATCAGGATCGGCATACCAAGAAGGATCGCAGCAGGGTTCCTTACCGAGCTTCAGGATCGCTACCGCCAACGATGGCCAGGCATCGACATCGAACTGTTCGATGGTCGTGCCCGCGATGCCATCCTCAAGATTCGCGAGGCAGAATTGGATGTCGCCTTCGTCGCTGGGATGACCGATATCCCTGATTGTCACGCCAAGCATCTCTGGACAGAATCACTGGTTATCGCGGCACCGGAAAGCGATCCGCGGGCTAACTGCAGTGCCTTGTCCTGGCGCAACTTCGCAGATGATCTGTTCCTCGTGCGCTATGGCGGAACTGACCGCAGGCGCAAGATCATATCGTGCGCCGGTTTGAGGAGCATGGCCTTCAGCCGAACGTGCAGCGTTGTGACGTGGACCGCTGCATGCTCCTGTCAATGGTCGCAGCAAATTATGGGATAACCCTTGTGAGCGAGGCGACCAGCAAGGCTGCCCCCTCCGGGCATCACGTTCATCCGGCTGCTCGATGAACCGGAGCCCGTCAAATTCGGGGCTGTATGGTCCCCGCACAACGCCAGCAAGGTGCTTCGGGGCTTGCTGGACATCGCACGCGAACAAGCCACGATCTAGGACAGGCTAGTCCGCCGTGCCTTGGCAAAACCGCGGTCCGTCGCGATGAACCGCTCCAGCATTGGCATGATCAGACGCACCGGATCGACTGGGGGATTTCGCGGCTCGGAAAGCAGCGAGCCGCAGTCGACAAGGCTGCGATGGAGCTGCGCAGGCAGCGTGCGAGCGCCGTGGCCGAGAGCAGCATGGCCGACAGCGCAGCTCTACGGAAGATCGTGCCGGTCATTGGCTCATCTCCCGCTACCAGTTGATTGCCTTGACATAGTTTCCCAGCGGGTTGGCGCGCAGGCGCTCGGCGTCGCGCGGGGGCTGGATGACTACGGTCAGGATCGCAGTCCATCGCTCGGCCCATGCCACGCGGAAGGAATCTTGTGATGCCCGGATAACGCTCGGCACCTCGACGGCGACCTGCCGACGGCCGACGCGGGTGAACGGGTCATTGGTTCGCGCATAGTCTCGTTGAGGCCCCCCGCGCCCCTGTCTGTGGTGAGCTCATAAGCGCGAAGCCAGTTCTGCCGGACAATGATGGCATCGGCAGGATTTGAACGTGAGCGTCCGGTGAGCTGTTTTTGCTGATCGGGCAAATCAGGCGATGTTCTGGCATTAGAACCATCATTAGTGCTGACATTAATACCAGAACAAAGAGGTTTCATGGCTCGCATAGAGATCATGTCCGGTACCGAGCGCAGACGGCGTTGGTCGGACGAGGCGAAGCTGAGGATACTTGCGGAAGCTGATGAGCCCGGTGCTCGCATTGGCGATGTGGCGCGCCGGCACGACATTCATCCGGGCCAGATCCGCATGTGGCGGCAATCATTCAGCTATGCCGATCGGCCGACGGTGTTCCTCCCGGTGGAAATCACCGAGGAGGTTGGGATAAACCAGCCGTCTACCGCAGCAACGAGGCCGGCGATCGTCGAGATCTTGCTTCGAAACGGTCGGAGCTTGAAGGTTCCGGTTGACGTTGAGTTGAAGCTGCTTGGCCCGCTTGTCGCTTGCGTGGAGGCGGCATGATCGGGCCATCGGGAAATGTGCGGGTTTACCTGGCCTGCGGAGTGACGGATATGCGGCGTGGCATCGATGGCCTATCGGCGCTTGTCGAAACGGTCGTGAAGGAGGCGCCGGGCTCGGGCGCGATCTTCGGCTTCCGCGGAAAGCGCGCTGACCGGATCAAGCTTCTCTGGTGGGACGGCCAGGGGTTCTGCCTATTCTACAAGATTTTAGAGCGCGGGTACTTTCCCTGGCCGACGGCGAAAGAGGGTGTAGCGCACCTGACACAGGCGCAGCTTTCCATGCTCGTTGAGGGGATCGATTGGCGACGCCCGGTGTGGACGTCCGCTCCCGGCCGAACGGGATAAAAGCCATATTTTGCAGGGGCATCAGAGGCTTAGCGCTGGCGCGTCAGAGGCAAATCGGCTAGATTCGCGGGTATGGAAACAGCGCCGCTGGACAGTCAGGACGAGCTCACTGCTTTGCGCGCACTCGTCGCGGAACAGGCGGCGAAACTTGAGAGCCAGGAAGCCGAGGTCATCAAGCGAGACTCCATAATCGGGCTTCTTCGCGCGCAACTGGAGCTTCTCCGACATCGGCAGCATGGCGCGTCTTCGGAAAAGATCGACCGGAAGATCGAGCAGTTCGAGCTGATGCTGGAGGAGATCGAGGCCTCCCGGGCCGAGGCTGAACTGCGCTCCGGGAAAACTCCTCTGCCGGAGTTGGACGACGTATCCGACAAGCCGAAGCGGAAGCCGCTGCCCGATGGTCTTCCCGGAGAAGAACTGGTCTATGCGGCGCCCTGCAATTGCCCGACCTGCGGTAGCACTTCATTCCTGAAGGCGGCCGACAGAGTGATCCAGGTGCTGGAGCACGTGCCGGCGTCGGTCAAGATTGTCCGGCATGTCGAGAAGCGCATGATCTGCAGGGAATGCGATACGACAGTGGCTGGCGAGATGCCGACCTTGCCGATCGAGCGCGGCAAACCCGGGCCGGGACTGCTCGCCCATATCATGATCGCCAAATTCGACGATCACATTCCCCTCTACCGCCTGTCAGAGATGTACGACCGGTTGGGGATAGACATCTCCCGATCCGTAATGGCCGACTGGGTCGGCCGGGTATCTGCATTGCTGACACCACTTGTCTTGTTAATCAGGGCCCATATCGCCGCACTCGACCGAATACATACGGACGATACCCCGGTCGATGTTCTCGACCCCGGGCGGGGCAAGACAAAAACCGGCAGGGTCTGGGTCTATGTCTTTGACGGCAGTGGCTATCAATCCGCCACTCCCGCAGCCATCGCCTATTACTACAGCCCTGACCGCAAGGGCGCGCATCCGGCGGATCACCTGGCAAGCTTCAGCGGCGTCATGCATGCCGACGGCTACGGGGGTTACAAGAAACTCTACGGCAACCAGATCATTGAAGCCGCCTGCATGGCGCATGTGCGCCGCAAGTTCCATGATGTGGTCAAGCTGAAGCCTTCTCCGATCGCTGAGGAAGCACTGTCGCGCATCGGCGCTCTCTACGATATCGAGAACCGTATCCGAGGCATGTCGGCTGACGAGCGGCGCACCCTGCGCCAACAACATGCTCGGCCCATACTGGACGAGCTCAAGGCCTGGATCGAGGCGACACTCTCAACTTTGCCACAGAAGCAGAGGCTGGCCGAGGCGATGCGATATGCGCTGTCGCGATGGACAGCCTTGGGTGTCTACATCGATGATGGCCGTGTCGAAATCGACAACAACATCGCTGAACGAGCCATGCGTCCGCTTGGGACGCGTGTTTCATTATGCACTCCTTACTCAAGTATCTGTAAACATTGGAAGCGTGTCTTGATCGACAGGGCGACACGGGCGCCCCTTTCGGGCGATCGCGGCTTTTACCGCGTCGGCCGTAAGGTC
>Ga0180218_1002185_pt1 | contig 10505 bp, 4 predicted proteins | sample eDN3rd37CKraftBY_FD_151334 | JGI IMG/M metagenome (GOLD analysis project Ga0180218, IMG submission 151334) | Enriched backyard soil microbial communities from Emeryville, California, USA - eDNA 3rd pass 37_C Kraft BY (version 2) (version 2) | ecosystem: Environmental > Terrestrial > Soil >... | reverse complement strand
GCGCCGCCCGAGCGTGCCCCAGAGCAGAGCGGCATTGACCCAGGCCGCGATGGATGTGGCGAGCGCGATGCCGACGTGGGGCATGAAGCCCATGGCCTTGAAACCGAAGAACAGCGCGAGCGAGCCTGCGGCGTTGATGACGAGGTTCACGCCCGCATAGCGCATGGGCGTCTTCGTGTCCTCGTTGGCGAAGAAGCCTGGCTGCAGCACCTTGATGAGCACGAAGGCCGGAAGGCCGATGGCGAAGGCCGCGAGCGCCGACGCGGTCGCCTGCGTGTCGTCGTGCGTGAAGGCGCCGCGCTCGAAAAGCACGCGGATAATGGGCTCGGCGGCGACGAGAAGCGCGACGGCGGCCGGCAGCGTCAGCAGCAGGGCAAGTTCCATGCTGCGGTTCTGGCTGTCCATCGCGGCAGCGTGATTTCCAGCGCCGAGATGACGCGAGAGATCGGGGAGCAGCACGACGCCGATCGCGACGCCGACAATGCCGAGCGGAAGCTGATACAGCCGGTCGGCGTAATAGAGATAGGAGACGGCGCTCGCCTCGAGCGAGGCGATGATCGTGCCGACGACGACATTGATCTGCGTGATGCCACCCGCGATCAAGCCGGGAATGCCGAGCGCCACGAGGCGGCGCACGCCTTCAGTCATGCGCGGTAGCCCGAGGCGCAGGGCGTATCCTGCGCGCTTCGCGGCAATCCAGAGCATGGCAAGCTGCAGCACGCCTGCGACCGCGACGCCCCACACGAGAAGATAGCCGGCGGCGGCATCCTCGTGATAGCCGCGCCAGTGCGCGAACAGCATGACGGAGACGAGCACGACATTGAGCACGATCGGCGCCGCGGCAGCGGCCATGTAGCGGTGGAGCGAATTGAGGAGGCCCGAGAGCAACGCGACGAGCGACATGCACATGAGATAGGGGAAAGCGATGCGGGTGAGCGCGGTCGCGAGGTCGAGCTTTTCCGGCTCACTGGCAAATCCGGGTGCGAGGCCGAGCACCAGAAAGGGCATGAAGATCTGCGCTAGCGCCGTGACGAGCAGCAGAACCGCGAAGAGCCCGGCAAGCGCCTGCTCCGCGAAGGTACGCGCGGCGCCCGCACCTTCGGTCTCGAGGCGCTTCGCGAAGAGGGGCACGAAGGCTGCGTTGAAAGCCCCCTCCGCAAAAAGGCGGCGGAAGAGGTTCGGCATGCGGAATGCGACGACGAATGCGTCCGCGATCATGCCGGTGCCGAGTACGGCCGCGATCAGGATGTCGCGCAGGAAGCCGAGGATGCGGCTCACCATGCTGAGGCCGCCGACCGTCGCGAAGGCGCTGTAGAGTCTCATGAGGCCAAGCCGGTTCCGGTCGGGGAGGTTGCTCAGGCAGGCGGGTCGCCGGTCAGCGCATCGATCAGGCGCGCCCGGATGGCCTCCTGGCGCTGCGGCGAGGTGATTTTCTTGCGGGTGAGATCGGTGACGTAGAACGTGTCCACGGCCTTCTCGCCGAAGGTTGTGATGTGGGCGGAGTTGATGTCGAGATTGAGGTCGGATAGCGCCGTCGTGACGTCATACAGCAGGCCGGGCCGATCGAGACCCGAGACCTCGATGACGGTGAAGTGGTCCGAGACGACGTTGTCGATCATCACCTCCGGGTCGACGGTGAAGGTATTGATGATCGACGGGGCCGCGAACTTCTTGCCCATGAGCGTGCCGAGACGCACTTCGCCCCGAAGCAGCCGCTCGATGGATTTTGCGATCCGGCTCGCGCGGCGGCGCTCATCGTCCTCCTGCTCGAAGGCGCGCTGGAGGAGGAACGTGTCGAGTGCGAAGCCGTCGCGCGTCGAGGCAATGTAGGCGCCGACGATGTTGGCGCCGGCGGCCGCGCAGGCACCGGCGAAGAGAGACAGCACGCGCGGATGATTGGGCGCGATCAGCGAAAGTTCCGAAACCGCCGTGAAAGCATTGGTCGTGAAACTGGTGCCGAACTTCTTCCCCGCCGCCTCGGTCTCTTCTATGAGCCGCATGTGCTCGAGCTGCTTCGGCAGCGACGTCTTGATCCAGTAGTCGTTATAGTGGCGGTCGACGAACTTGCTGACGAGTTCGTCCGGCGCATCCTTGGCCGCAATTCGAAAGGCCTCGATGGCGGTGTCCACGCGCTCGCTGACAGCCAGCGGCTCGTAGGCACCCGACAGCAGCGGCTCGGTCGCATAATACAGCGAGCGCAGAAGCTGACCCTTCCAGCCATTCCACGTGCCCGGACCGACGGCGCGGATATCGGCAACGGTGAGCATCAGCAGCAGACGCAGGCGCTCAACGCTCTGCATGGTATCGGCGAAGTCGCGGATCGTTTTGGGGTCGGCGATGTCGCGGCTCTGGGCGATATTGCTCATGAGCAGGTGGTTCTCGATGAGCCAGGCGACGAGCTCCGTCTCCGCTTCGCTGAGGCCGAGGCGCGGGCAGACCTGGCGCGCGATCCTGGCGCCGAGCTTCGAATGATCCTCGGCGCGTCCCTTGCCGATGTCGTGAAGGAAAGCCGTCACGTAGAGCACGCGCCGGTTGATGAGCGTCTTGAAGATGTCGTGGGAGAGCGGATGCTTGTCGGCGCTCTCGCCGCGCTCGATCTCGGAGACGACGCCGACCGTGCGGATGAGGTGCTCATCCACCGTGTAGTGGTGGTAGAGATTGAACTGCATCATCGCGACGACGCGGCCGAACTCGGGGATCATGCGGCCGAGGACGCCGGCTTCGTTCATGCGCCTGAGTGTCAGCTCGGGCGTGCCGCGCGCGGTCATCAGGCTCAGCATGATCCGGTTGGCCTCCGGATCGTTGCGCAGATTGTCGTCGATCAGGCGCAGCGATTGCCGGATGAGGCGAATGGCCTGCGGATGGAGGAGCGAGCCTGTCTCCTCGACCTGCGCGAAGTAGCGGATCAGGTTCACGGGGTCGCGGCGGAAGACTTCCGGATCGGCCACATTGAGGCGGCCGTTGTCGATGCGGAATGCGGTCGTCCGGCGCACGCGCCGGCGCATGCGCCAGCCCATGGGATCGAAGAGCGCGTCGAATGCCGGCGAGAGCTTGAGCTGCTGCACTTCGAGCCAGGAGCAGAGCACCGTCGTCAGGTCCCCGACATCCTTGGCGACCATGAAATAGTGCTTCATGAAGCGCTCGACGGACTTGAGACCGAGGCGGCTCGCATAGCCGAGGATCGCGGCGAGCTGCGGCTGGTACTCGAAGGTCAGCCGCTCCTCGGGCCGACCGGTGAGGAAGTGCAGGTGGCAGCGCACTGTCCAGAGGAAGTCCTCGCAGCGCCGGAAGGTCGTCTGCTCCTCGCTCGTGAAGATGGGCTGCACGATCGGGTCGCCGACGCCGGGGCCACCGGCAAGGTACTTGGCCAGCCAATAGAGCGTGTGAAGGTCGCGCAGGCCGCCCTTGCCATCCTTGATGTTCGGCTCGACGCGGTAACGCGAGCCGCCCGCGCGCCCGTGCCGGCTGTCGCGCTCGGCGAGCTTGGCCGCGATGAAGGCGCGCTCGCCGCCCTTGACCACCTCTTGGCTGAAGCGGCGCACGAGCTCGTCGAACAGCGGACGGTCGCCGAGGATGTAGCGCGCATCGAGCAACGCCGTGCAGATGGTGACGTCCGTGCGGCCGAGCTGCAGGCACTGGTCGACGGTGCGCGTCGCGTGGCCGACCTTCAGGCGCAGGTCCCAGAGCACATAGAGAATGTACTCGACGACACTCTCGCCCCAGGGCGTCTGCTTGTAGGGGAGCAGGAACAGGAGGTCGATGTCCGAACCCGGCGCCAACAGGGCACGGCCGTAGCCGCCGGTTGCGACGATGGTCAGGCGCTCGGTGTCGGCCGGATTGTTGCTGCGGTAGACGTGCGCGCGTGTGTAGTCGAACAGGAGCGCGATGAGCTCATCCATGAATGTGGAAAGGCCTTCGGCGCAGCGCCGGCCCTTGCCGTCGTGGAGGAGCTGGGCGTGCGCGGCCGCGCGTGCATCGCTCATGAGGAGGCGCAGGCGCTCGACGATCGCGGATCGCGCCATCTCCGCGCTCTCGTCGTGGGCGCGGAAGATGGCCGTCAGCTCGTGGCGCAGCGCCGCAGGATCGAAATACGGCGGCTCGAGCAGCCGGTGGGCTTCCCGCTCCGGAGCCAGCGCATCATTGGCCAGTGTATCCATGCTGTCCGCTCTCGCGGCGGGAGATGTCGCCAATATCCCGCCAGGTGCGCCCGAATCGCTGGCGCCCTCCTTCATACAACTCGGTGGGGCGGGAATAGCGTATTTCGGCCGTGCCGGGAATAGGCCGTCATGGGTCGGGCAGGCATTAGGCCGGCCCTGAGGGGACTATCCCCGAAATGAGGCCGCTCCCAAATTGGCTGTGGATTTCCATGTTCCTGGCGAAACAGCGGCAGAGCCCGCGCGTTGGCACGACAGAAGCGTGATCCGGCGAGGTTCAGCGTGCCGGTCGAGCCCTGATGTCCCGGAGAAGATCATGCGCAAGCCAGCCCGAGCCATTTCTGCCGATGAATACATCCGCCGGATCGATCGGATGCTCATCATTACGAGCGTCGTGATCGTCGTGCTCGCGGCGGGTCTCTTCGCCCAGATGACCTGAGCGCGTTCAGCGGTTCACCAACTGTCTGAGACGGTAAAGCGCCTCCAGTGCCTCCTTGGGGCTCATGTCATCCGGATTGAGGGCGGCTAGAGCCTCGGCGAGCGGCCCCGCTCCTTGGGGCTGCGTTGCCGGCGATGTCGGCCGGGCGGCCGCGAAGAGCGGCAGATCGTCGAGTGCAGGCGCAGCGCCGTTCGAGCGGCGGTCGGTCTTTTCGAGCAGCGCCAGCACCTCGCCCGCGCGGGCAATGACCGGACCCGGCAGACCCGCGAGCTTGGCGACCTGGATTCCATAGCTGCGATCGGCGGCGCCCGCGCGCACCTTGTGCAGGAAGACGATCTCGTCGTTCCACTCCTTGACCTCGATGGTCGCGTTCGCGACTTCCGCAAGCCGGCCCGAGAGCGCTGTCAGCTCGTGATAGTGCGTCGCGAAGAGGGCGCGGCAGTGACAGACGTCGTGCAGGTATTCGACGGTGGCCCAGGCAATGGAGAGGCCGTCGAAGGTCGCGGTGCCGCGGCCGATCTCGTCGAGGATCACGAGGCTCCGCTCGCCGGCCTGATTGAGAATGGCGGCCGTCTCGATCATCTCGACCATGAAAGTCGAGCGGCCCCGCGCGAGATCATCCGCTGCGCCGACGCGGGAGAACAGGCGATCGACAATGCCGATACGCGCCCGTCGCGCCGGCACGAACGAGCCCATCTGCGCGAGCACGGTGATGAGCGCGTTCTGGCGCAGGAAGGTCGACTTGCCCGCCATGTTCGGTCCGGTGACGAGCCAAATGCGGCCGGTCGCGGAATCCTCGATGCCGGCGCCGTCACCGCCGAGCACGCAGTCGTTCTCCACGAACGGTCCTGCCTTAGCCGCACGCAAAGCCTGCTCGACCACCGGGTGCCGACCGCCCTCGATGGCGAGCGATGTGCTCTCGTCCAATTCGGGGCGGACGTAGCTCTCCTCCTCCGCAAGCTCCGCGAGGCTCGCCGCGACATCGATCTCGGCAAGCGCTTCAGCGAGCCTCGTGAGCGACCGCTCCTCGGCGGCGATCGCACGCGCGAGATCGTTGAAAACCTCCTGCTCGATGGCGAGCGCGCGCTCGGCGGCGCCGGCGATACGGCCCTCGACCTCGACCAGCTCGACGGTCGTGAAACGGACGGCATTGGCCATGGTCTGGCGGTGCGTGAAGGTCGCAGAGAGGGGTTCCGCCAGCATCGGCCGCGCGCCCTGGGCACCGACCTCGATAAAGAAGCCGAGAATATTGTTGTGGCGGACTTTGAGCGTCTTGATGCCGGTCTGCTCGACATACTTGGCCTCGAGCGAGGTCATGACGCGACGGCTGTCGTCGCGCAGTGCCTGCGCCTCGTCGAGATCGGCGCGGAAACCCGCGCGTACGAAGCCGCCATCGCGGCGCTGGTGTCCGGGCGTTTCCACGAGCGCGCGGTTCAGCAGATCGGCAAGCGCGTGCTCATCATGGCCGAGGCTCGCCGCCGCCTGGGCGAGATCCGAAGGGAGGCCCATGGCGCCAGCCGTGCGCGGCAGGATCTCGCCGCACGCCTTTGCTGCCGCCAGTGCATCGCGGACGGCCGCGAGGTCGCGCGGATCACCGCGGCCGAGGGACAGCCTCGACATGGCCCGCGCGAGGTCCGGAGCACCTTTCAAGGCCTCGCGTAAGGACTCGCGTGCCTGGGGCTCGGCGAGCAGGAAGGCGATGGCATCGAGGCGCGCACCGATCTTTCCGGCATCGCGGAGCGGGCTCGCGAGGCGGTTCGCCAGCTCGCGCGCGCCAGGGCCCGTCACCGTGCGGTCGATCGCCGAGAGCAGGCTGCCGTCGCGCTCGCCGCGCGTCGAGCGAAGAAGCTCCAAGCTATTGCGCGTCGCGGCATCGATGACGAGCGTCGTCGCCGGTCCCGCCCGCCGCGGCGGACGCAGCACGGGCCGCGCGCCGATCTGCGTGAGATCGACATACTTCAGGAGCGCACCGATCGCGGCGAGTTCCGTGCGCGAGAATGTGCCGAAGCCGTCGAGCTCGGCAACGCCGAGGCGCTCGCGCAATGTCCGCTCACCGCCCATGCTGTCGAAGAACGACGTCGCGAGCGGCGTCAGTGCGCTGCCAGTGTGATTGGCGCAGGCCGCAATGGTCTTGTCGTCCATGAGGCGGTCGGGCAGCAGGATCTCCCCGGGTGCCAGACGCACCAACTCTCCAGCCAGATCGGCCGCCGGCACGCTCGCGATCTCGAATTCGCCGGTCGAGATATCGAGCGAGGCCAGCGCATGGACGCTGTCCGAAGCCGATGGGGATGAGGGTGCGAACAGCGCAGTCAGGTAGTTGCGTGCCCGCGCATCGAGGAGCGTGTCCTCCGTGAGTGTGCCCGGCGTGACGAGGCGCACGACGTCGCGCTTCACGACGGCCTTGGAGCCGCGCTTCCTGGCTTCTGCCGGATCCTCGAGCTGCTCGCAGACGGCGACGCGGAAGCCCTTGCGGATGAGGCGCTGGAGATACTCGTCGGCGCGATGCACGGGCACGCCACACATGGGAATATCCTGGCCGAGGTGCTTACCGCGCTTCGTCAGCACGATGCCGAGCGCCTGCGACGCGACAACCGCATCGTCGAAGAACAACTCGTAGAAGTCGCCCATCCGGTACCAGAGGATACTGTCCGGATTGGCGGCCTTGATCTCCAGGAACTGCGCCATGGAGGGCGTGACGTCGCCGACCGGCACGCGTGCCTCCGCCGCGTTCGGCGGTGCGGCATCGTGTCCGTCGCTCTGGTCACCCCCGCCTTTTGCGCGCTTTGCCATCCAGATGCCGCCCCCGGCTGCTCCCATCCCGACCACATGGCGCATGGTGCACTGCGAGGCAAGTGGCGAGTTGTGCACAGGGCAGGCGGGGCTTATCGTCCAGGCTTGCATAAAGAAAGAATGGATTGCGTCGCGGGGTATGGCGGGCCACCGCCTCCGGATTGCCGCGCGGAGCACAAGACGGGGAACGCCCACATGGCCGCCGATACGCCCGCGATCAAATTCACTGCCGACGATGCGCTGCGCTTTCATTCGGAAGGCAAGCCCGGCAAGCTCGAGATCACGCCGACCAAGCCACTGACCACCCAGCGCGATCTTTCGCTCGCCTACTCCCCGGGCGTGGCCGTGCCGGTCCTCGCCATCGCCGAGGACAAGACCCGCGCCTATGACTACACGAACAAGGGCAATCTCGTGGCCGTGGTCTCGAACGGCACCGCCATTCTCGGGCTCGGCAATCTCGGGGCGCAGGCCTCGAAGCCCGTGATGGAAGGGAAAGGCGCGCTCTTCAAGCGCTTTGCCGACATCGACGCGATGGACCTGCTCGTCGATACCCAGGACGTCGATGCCTTCATCAACGCCGTGCGCTATCTCGGGCCGAGTTTCGGCGGCATCAATCTCGAGGATATCAAGGCGCCGGACTGCTTCGTCATCGAGGAGCGGCTCAAGGAGCTGCTCGACATTCCCGTCTTTCATGACGATCAGCACGGCACGGCGATCATCGCAGCCGCTGGCCTCATCAACGCGCTCGAGCTGACGGGCCGCAATATCTCGACCTTCAAGCTCGTCGTGAACGGTGCCGGCTCCGCCGGTATCGCCTGTCTCGACCTGCTCGTGGCCATGGGCATGCCGCGCGAGAACATCCTGCTCTGCGACACGAAAGGCGTGATCTACCAGGGCCGCAAGGATGGCATGAACCAGTGGAAGTCCACTTATGCCGCGAAGACGAAGGCGCGAACGCTCGGCGATGCCCTGAAAGGCGCCGACGCACTTTTCGGGCTCTCGGCCAAGGGTGCCGTCACCCCCGACATGGTCAAAGGCATGGCGCCGCAGCCGATCATCTTCGCCATGGCCAATCCGGACCCGGAGATCACGCCGGAAGAGGTCCACGCCGTCCGTCCTGATGCCATCATCGCAACGGGGCGCTCGGACTATCCGAACCAGATCAATAACGTGCTCGGCTTTCCCTTCATCTTTCGCGGCGCTCTCGATGTGCGTGCGCGAGAGATCAATACCGAGATGAAGATCGCGGCGGCGCGTGCGCTCGCCGAGCTCGCGCGCGAGGAAGTGCCCGATCAGGTCGCCGCTGCACTCTATGGCCGCCGGCCGACCTTCGGCCCGGAGTACATCATTCCAGCGCCGTTCGATCCGCGGCTCATCACGTCGGTGCCGCCTGCCGTCGCGCGGGCAGCGGTCGAGAGCGGCGTCGCGCGCACGACGCTCGCCGACGGCAGCGCCTACATTTCGCGCCTGCGGGGCAGGCTCGATCCCATGGCGGGCTGGCTCACGGCGACGCTCGAGAAAGCGCGCACCAACCCGAAGCGCATCATCTTCGCCGAGGGCGAGGAGCCAGCCGTCATCCGCGCTGCGAATGCCTACCTCAATCAAGGCTACGGAACGCCGGTTCTGGTTGGGACCTCGGACACGGTGAAGGCGAACTTCAAGGAACTCGGAGTCCGCCTGAAGGGCGAGTTCCAGCTCTTCGATACGCGCCGCTCGCCGTATACGGCGCAGTTCACCGACTACCTCTATGGGCGCCTGCAGCGGCACGGCTATCTGCGGCGCGACTGCGAGCGTCTCGTCCTCAACGAGCGCAATGTGTTCGCCGCGCTCATGGTCGTGCACGGGCACGCCGATGCCATGGTCTCCGGCGTCACGCGCAACTGGAGCAGCGTCTTCCAGGACGTGCAGCGCGTCATCGATCCCAAGCCCGGGCGGCGCGTGGTCGGTGTGTCGCTCGCACTCTGTCGCGGGCGCGCCGTGCTCGTCGCCGATACGAGCGTGACCGACATGCCAACGGGCGAGCAGGTGGCTTACATCGCAATCGAGGCCGCGCGCGCCGCACGCAGCTTCGGCATGGAGCCGCGCGTCGCCATGATTGCGTACTCAAATTTCGGCCAGCCGCGCGGCGAGCGCTCGGATCAGATGATCGAGGCCGTGCGCATTCTGGATCAGCGCGGCGTCGACTTCGAGTACGACGGCGAGATGTCGGCGGACGTGGCGCTCAATCCCGATCTGCGCCGCCTCTATCCCTTCTGCCGGCTCACGGACACGGCGAACGTGCTCGTCATGCCGGCCTTCCACGCGGCGTCCATCTCGACAAGGATGCTCAAAGAGCTGGGTGGCGCGACCGTGCTCGGCCCGATCCTGACGGGCCTTTCCTATCCCGTGCAGATCTGTCAGCTCGGCGCCATGGACAACGATATCCTGCCCGTGGCGGCCCTTGCAGCCTGTAACATCGGGGCGTGATCGGCGCGGGTAAGGGTGCTGGCGGGAGCGGCAATCGCCAAGACGTGCGCGAGACGCTATAGGGGCGGGGTGCCACGGCGTGTTCGGGCAGCAGTAGATACTTATCGGAGGCAGGAATGAAGGTGGACGGGCCTGAGCTCGAGAAATGTGCGGCGAACTTCGTACCGCTCAGCCCGGTGAGCTTCCTGAAGCGAGCCGACGCCTTCTTCGGTGCGCGGACAGCCGTCGTGCATGGCGCGCGGCGCTTCACGTATCACGAGCTCTACGCGCGCTCGCGCCGTCTCGCGCATGCGCTGACCAAGGCCGGGATCGGTCGCGGCGACACGGTCGCGATCCTGGCGCCGAACGTGCCGGCCATGCTCGAAGCGCACTATGCCGTGCCCATGATCGGCGCGGTGCTGAACCCGATCAATATTCGTCTCGACCCCGCGGCCATCGCCTTCTGCCTCGAGCATGGCGAAGCCAAGATCTTCCTCGCCGATCGCGAGTTCCACGCGACAATCGCGCCGGCGCTCGAGCTGATGGGTTCCAAGCGGCCGATCGTGATCGACATTGCGGATGTCGAGACGGCCGGCGCACCGTCGTTCGGCGGCATCGAGTACGAGAGCTTCATCGCGGCGGGCGATCCGGCGTTCGCCTATCCCGGACCCGAGGAC
>Ga0180218_1002183_pt1 | contig 10507 bp, 5 predicted proteins | sample eDN3rd37CKraftBY_FD_151334 | JGI IMG/M metagenome (GOLD analysis project Ga0180218, IMG submission 151334) | Enriched backyard soil microbial communities from Emeryville, California, USA - eDNA 3rd pass 37_C Kraft BY (version 2) (version 2) | ecosystem: Environmental > Terrestrial > Soil >... | reverse complement strand
TGCATGGCGGCATTCTCGCGATCCGCGACAACAAGGAGCACGCGGCCTCGATGCGCGAGCACAAGATCGCGCCGATCGATCTTGTCGTCGTCAATCTCTATCCGTTCGAGGCGACCGTCGCCAAAGGCGCGAAGTTCGAGGATTGCATCGAGAATATCGACATTGGCGGCCCCGCACTGGTGCGCGCCGCGGCGAAAAATCATGACGATGTCGCCGTCGTCGTCGATCCCGCCGACTACGCGGAAGTCGCCGCCGAGATCGAACGACATGGCGGCACTTCGCTGGAGCTGCGCCGCCGTCTTGCGGCAAAAGCCTTCGCCCGCACCAGCGCTTATGACGCCGCGATCGGCAACTGGTTCGCGGCCGAGCTGAAAGACGACGCGCCGGCCTGGCGCAGCTTCGGCGGCAAGCTCGCGCAAGCGCTGCGCTACGGCGAGAACCCGCATCAAACGGCGGCATTCTACAAGACGCCCGGCACGCGGCCGGGCGTTGCGACGGCCCGGCAAGTGCAGGGCAAGGCGCTCTCCTACAACAATATCAACGACACCGACGCCGCCTATGAGTGCGTCGCCGAGTTCGACGCCAAACGCGCCGCTGCCGTCGTCATCGTCAAGCACGCCAACCCGTGCGGCGTTGCGGAAAACGCGAGCCCGATTGAAGCCTATAAGCGTGCGCTTGCCTGCGATCCCACATCGGCCTTCGGCGGTATCGTCGCGCTCAACCGCGCGCTCGACGCCGAAACCGCGCGCGAGATCGTCGAGCTCTTCACCGAGGTCATCATCGCGCCCGATGCGAGCGAGGAAGCCATCGAGATTGTCGGCGCCAGGAAGAACCTGCGGCTGCTCCTCGCCGGCGGCCTGCCCGATCCGCGCGCCCGCGATCTTGTCTATAAGTCAGTGAGCGGCGGCTTACTCGTGCAGTCGCGCGACAACGCTTCCGTCGATGACCTGGAGCTGAAGGTCGTCACCAGAAGGAAGCCCACCGATGCCGAGCTGCGCGACCTCAAATTCGCGTCGAAGGTCGCCAAGCACGTCAAATCGAACGCCATCATCTACGCGAAAGACGGCGCGACCGTCGGCATCGGCGCGGGTCAAATGAGCCGCGTCGATTCGGCGAAAATCGCCGCGCAAAAGGCCCGTGACGCCGCAAAAACCATGGGCCTCGAGAAGCCGCTGACCATCGGCTCCGCCGTCGCCTCCGAAGCCTTTTTCCCGTTTGCCGATGGCTTGCTTGCCGCCATCGAAGCCGGCGCCACCGCGGTCATTCAGCCGGGCGGCTCGATGCGCGACGAGGAAGTCATCAAGGCGGCGGACGAGCACAACATCGCCATGGTGTTCACCGGCGTGCGCCACTTCCGGCACTGACTCTTTTCCGCATGATCTGATCCGAAAACCGCTTCACGCTTTTCGGGATCATGCGGAGCGCGCCCGCGATAACAATACGCCCCCGATCAGAAAGAACGCGACCAGCACCGAGACACCGGCCTTCTGGTTCATGGTCAGCGCCGTCACCGTCGCGACGAGAAACGGCCCAGCGAACGAAGTGAGCTTGCCGGAGAGCGCGAACAGGCCGAAAAACTGCGCGAGCTTGTCTTCCGGCGAAAGCCGCACGAGCAGCGTGCGCGACGCCGCTTGCAGCGGCCCTGCGACGGCGCCGATCAGCGCACCCAGCGCGAGATAAAGTTTTTCGGCGGCGCTCGAGAACAATCCCGCGCCCGGCTGCGGCGGCGCGACATCGACGATGAAGAAAATCGTGTCGCGGTCGATGGAAAGGATGCCGAGGCAGCAGACGATCAATATGGCGAGCGCGCCAAGCACGACCTTCTTCGCGCCGATCCTGTCGTCGAGCTTGCCGCCGATATATGCGCCGATGGTGCCGGTGACGGTGAGCAGAATGCCGAATAGGCCGAGCTGCATCGTGCCCCAGCCGAGCGCGCCGGCGCCGTAAATGCCGCCGAAGGCGAACAGCGCCAGCAGCCCATCGGTGTAGATCATGTTGGCGAGCAGGAAATAGCCAAGATCGCGATGGCGGCCCGCATCGTGAATTGTCTCGCGCAGCGCCGAGAGGCCATGGCGGATCGCCGGGCCGAATGCGTGGCCGCGCGCGCCGTCCGGCGTGAACAGGAAAAGCGGAATGACGAAGACGACGAACCACAGCGCCGTCAGCGGCCCGGTCGCGCGGTCGCCCTCGTGCGAAGCGGCATCCAGGCCGAAGATCGGCGTGAAGCCGAGCAGCGTTTTGCCGGTGACGGGGTCGGCCGCGAGAAAGCCGAGCGCGATCACCAGCGAAATCATCCCGCCGACATAACCCATCGCCCAGCCCGCGCCGGAGAGCGAGCCGATCCTTTCGCGCGGCACCAGGAGCGGCATCATCGTGTTGTTGAACACCGCTGCGAATTCGACGCCGATCGAACCGATGGCGAACGCGATCAGGACCGGCAGCACGCTCGACGCGTCACCCGGCCTGCCGAGCCACAGCGCCGATGCGCCGATCACGATGAGAACGCCGAACGCCGCGATCCACGGCTTGCGGCGGCCCGTCGCGTCGGCGACCGCGCCGAGCACAGGCGAAGTGCAGGCAATGAAAATGCCCGCTGCCGCCGTCGCGAAGCCCCATAGCGACTGGCCGCGCGCCGTATCGCCCACGACGACCGAGGCGAAATACGGCGCATAGATGAAGGTCATCAGCAGCGTGAAATAGGGCTGGCACGCCCAGTCGAAAAACACCCAGCCGAGAATGGCGAGCTTGCCGGCTTTGGGTGGCGGGGTGTCGCTCATGATCGGGTCCGGCGCGTTTTCAGGCGAAGGGGGTACCGGTTCGCGCTAAGAAGACGCGCCAATGCAAATATCTAGAGTCCCGGCCTTGATTCTATCAAGTCCGGCACGCCGGCCGATCAAGCGGATTCGCTACTCTTTGACAAGATCGCGCATCAGGCTCGCAGCGACGATGAGTTTCGCCAGCGAAAAGCCCGACGCATCGAGCTCCTGCAGGCGGCTCCGCACCCGGACGATTTCGCTCTTGCGGGTCTCGCTCCAGGCGGCGACCGCGGCCTCCCCGCTGCCGCCGTGACCGAGAATATCGGCGATCAGGACGCGCTCGTTGGCGGCGATCGAATCGACGGCGCGGTCGATGGCGAGGCGCTCGAAGCGGTCCTGGACATCGATGGCGCGCGCCGCCGCGAAAATCCCGTCGAGCCGGAAGAACTCGCGCGTCGCGAAGTAAGCCGAGGCCGCGGTTTCGATGGGCTTGCCGGTCTTGTCGGCGATCAGCACGATATCGGTCGCGGCGGCGAGCAACGGAAGCCGCGCGATTTTCTGCGCCAGCGCCTGCGGCACGCCGCCTTCCCTGAACTTGGCCGCGCGCGCTTCGATCGCCTGCCGGGCTTGCGCCGTGACGAGCGTGTCGAAATCATTCGCTAACCGGTCGACGCCTTCGCGATAATGCGCCACCAGCTCGTCGAGCCCGCCCGAAAGCTGCGTATTGCGGATGAACCAGATCGTGCGGTTCAAAAGCAGGTTCTCGACTTCGGCATAGAGCTCGAGCTGCAGCGCGCCGGAAATCTTGTTGTCGAGCGCGTCGATCTCGCCGTTGAAGTCCGTCATGCCGAAGGAATCGCGAACGACGGCAAATGCGCGCGCGATCGCCGCGGGCTCGGCGTCCGCCTCGTCGGCAACGCGCGCGACAAACGACGGGCCGCCGCGATTGACGATGGAATTGGCGAGCATCGTCGCGATGATTTCGCGCCGCAGGCGATGGTGCTCGATGGCGTCGGGAAAGCGCTCGGCCAGCGCCGGCGGGAAATAGCGCTTCAGCTCGCGCGCCAGATAAGGATCGTCCGGGACGCTTGAGGTGAGCAAATCCGAATAGAGCGTGAGTTTGGCGTAGGCGAGCATCACCGCAAGTTCCGGCCGCGTCAGCCCCTCGCCGCGCTTTCTGCGCTCGGCGATCTCGGCGTTCGACGGCAGATATTCGACGCCGCGGTCGAGCAGCCCGCGCGTCTCGAGCATTTCCATCGCGCGCTGCTCGAAACCGAGATCCGCCGCCGCCTGCCGCTCGGCGAGCGAAAGGGCGAGCGACTGCTGATAATTATTGCGAAGCACCAGCGCCGCCACGTCGTCGGTCATCGCCGCGAGCAATTCGTTACGCGCGCCGCCCTTGAGCTTGCCCTCGCCGGCCGGCTTCGAGAGCGCGATCTTGATATTGACCTCGACGTCGGAGGTGTTGACGCCCGCCGAGTTGTCGATGGCGTCGGTGTTGAGCCGCACGCCGCCGCGCGCGGCTTCAATGCGGCCGCGCTGGGTCATGCCGAGGTTCGCGCCCTCGCCGATCACCTTGCAGCGCAGCTCGCGCGCCGCGATGCGGATCGCGTCGTTGGTGCGATCGCCCGCCTGCGCATCGGTCTCGCTCGAGGCGCGGATATACGTGCCGATGCCGCCGAACCACAGAAGATCGACCGGCGCGCGCAGGATAGCGCTCATCAGCTCGGCCGGCGTTACATCGCTTTTCTCGATGCCGAGCGCCGCGCGTGCCTCCGGCGACAACGCAATGCTCTTGGCCGAGCGCGAAAAAACCCCGCCGCCCTTTGAAATCAAGGACTTATCGTAGTCCTGCCATGACGAGCGCGGCAGCCTGTAGATCCGCTCGCGCTCCGCGAACGCCCTTGCAGGGTCCGGCGAGGGGTCGAGGAAAATGTCGCGGTGATCGAAAGCGGCGATGAGCTTGATCGTATTCTCGCGCAGCATGCCGTTGCCGAACACGTCGCCCGACATGTCGCCGACGCCGGTGACGGTGAACGGCGTCTTGCCGATATCGACATCCATCTCGCGGAAGTGCCGCTTGACGCTCTCCCACGCGCCGCGCGCGGTGATCCCCATGCCCTTGTGGTCGTAACCGGCCGAGCCGCCCGAAGCGAACGCATCGCCGAGCCAGAAGCCGCGCTCGATCGCAAGGTTGTTCGCGGTGTCCGAGAATGTCGCCGTGCCCTTGTCGGCCGCGACGACGAAATAGGGATCGTCGTCGTCATAGCGCACGACATTCTCGGGGTGCACGATCTTGGCGCCCTCGATATTGTCGGTGATGTCGAGCATGCTGCCGATGAAAATTTTATAGGCTTCGGTGCCCTCCTTGAGCCAGGCGTCGCGGCCGCCGACCGCCGGCAATTGCTTCGGCACGAAGCCGCCCTTGGCGCCGACCGGCACGATGACCGCGTTCTTGACCTGCTGCGCCTTCACAAGCCCGAGAATTTCCGTGCGGAAATCCTGCGGCCGGTCCGACCAGCGAATGCCGCCGCGCGCCACCTTGCCGAAACGCAGGTGCACGCCTTCGACGCGCGGCGAATAGACGAAAATCTCGTAGAGCGGCTTCGGCAGCGGCAGAAGATCGATCTTGCGGCTCTCGAATTTGATCGCGATCGTTTCTTTCGGCTGTCCGTTCTTGCCGGGCTGATAGAAATTGGTGCGCAGCCCCGCCATCACCAGCGCGCGGAATTCGCGCAGGATGCGGTCTTCATCGAGGCTCTCGACCGCCTCCAGCATCTTCTCGATCTCGGCGCCGAGCGCCGTTTGCGCCTGCTCGCGATCCTTTTGCGCGGGCGCAAATCGCGCGTGGAACAGCGCGACGAGTTTCTGCGCGATGCCCGAATGCCTGTTGAGCGTCGTCCAGAGATAGTCCTGGCTGTAGGGAACGCCCGCCTGCCGCAGATAGCGCGCGAGCGTGCGGACCAGCGCCACGTCGCGCCACGCCATGCCGGCGGCAAGCGTCAGCCCGTTGAAGCCGTCATCCTCGGCGCGGCCCGCGGCGACCGCCATCAGCGCCGCTTCCAGCGCGCCGCCCAAACGATCGAGATCGATCTCGCCGCCGCCCGCGCGCGCAAGCGTCATGTCGTGCAGATAATTGCAAGCCGCGTTCCCTTTCGCGTCTTTGTCCTTGCCGGGCAATGCGTAAGTGCGCTCGTCGATGACCGAAAAGCCCATATGCTCGAGAACCGGCACGCGCGCCGAAAGCGCGAGCGGCTCCTGAAAACTCCAGACCTTGAGGTGGACCTTTTCGAGCTGCGCCGGATCGCGCCGGTAGAAATCGATCGAAAGCCGCCGTTCCGGCGAGAGCCTCTCCAGCGCCGCAAGATCGTCGATCGCGCTTTCCGGCCCGAAAGCCTCGCGATAGCCGGCCGAAAACGCCTCGCCATAGCGCGCGGCAAGATCATGCGCCCGCGCGCCGCCGTGCCGTTCCGTTAGCGCGCGCAGAAAATCGTCGCTCCAGTTGCGGGTGATGCGCGCGACGGCGGCTTCCAGCGTTTCCTGATCGGGATTGGGCGTCTTGCCCTCGTCGCGGCCGATGATGAAGTGCACGCGCGCGAGCTGCCCGTCGGGGAACGACGGATAGAACGCCGAGACGCGGCCCTTGAAGACATCGGCGAAATATTCGCCGAGCCGCGCCCGCACTTCGCTGTCGTAGCGGTCGCGCGGCACATAAACGAGGATCGAGACGAAGCGGTCGAAACGGTCGCGCCGCGCCAGCACGCGAATGCGCGGCCGTTCCTCGAGTTGCAGGATCGCCAGCGCGAATTCGAGCAGAAGATCGTCGTCGATCTGGAACAGTTCGTCGCGCGGATAGGATTCGAGCACGTTGACGAGCGCCTTGCCCGAATGACTCGCGGGATCGAAGCCCGCGCGCTCCGCGACCTTGGCGATCTTGCGCCGGAGATACGGGATCGTTCGCGCCGAATGCATATAGGCGCTCGAGGTGAACAAGCCGACGATGCGCAATTCGCCCGCCGGATTGCCGTCCGCATCGAAGCGCTTGATGCCGATATAATCCATATGCACGCGGCGATGGATGCGCGAGCGCAGATTCGACTTCGTGACGATCATCGCCACCGGCCGATGCATGAATTCGAGAAGCTCCGGCGTCAGGTTGAGAAGCTTGCCCTGGCGCTGCAGCACCGGGACATCCGCATTGCGCAGGATGCCGAGCGCATTCTCGAATATGGGCTTCAATTCGCCCTTGCCGCCCTTCTCGCTGAAAGCATATTCGCGGCAGCCGAGAAACGTGAAATTGCCTTCGACGAGCCAGGCCGCGAAATCCGCCGCCTCCCATACTTCGTCCTTCGGCAGATGCCGCGCATTGGTCTGCAGATCGCCGATCGCGTCCTGCACGTGATCGAGCATCCTGCGCCAGTCGGCGACGCTGACGCGCAATTCCGCGAACAGCGATTGCAGCGCCTTTTCGATCGCCGCGAAGCGCGCCTCCTCGATCCGCTCGATATGGATGTGAATGAAGCTCTCGCGCCGCGCGTCCGAGGGACCCCGGTCGCGATGGCCGTGTTCGCGGCCTTTCTGCCAGCCGGTGAGCTTGCCGCGGCCGTCGCGCTCGACTGTGAAGATCGGGTGCGCGACCATCATGACGTTGAGATGATGCGCGCCGATCTCGCCCATCACCGAGTCGAGCAAAAACGGCATGTCGTCGTTGGCGATCTCGATCACCGTAACCCGCGCAAGCGGCCCTTTGCCGCGCGCCGCCGGATTGGCGATCCTGATTTTGGTTTCGCCCGCCGCCCGCGTCTGGAGAAATGCGTAACCCGCCTCCGCGAGTGCCGCGAGATCCTCCGCGCCATAGGCGACGACATCTTCCGGCGAAGCATGCGAGAACAGCGCTGCGACGAAACCCGCCGGCAGCTTGCCGGGCCGTTCGGCGATCTTCGCGGCTTCGCCGATCAGTTTGAGGCTGCGATGTTCGTCATGACCTGCGGGAGAAACAGCGTCCATGTTTCCTCTTAACCCCGCTCCACGAAGAAATCGTGGCAGCATGAAACATTTCGATGGCCGAACCGACTCGCTCTACTCTCGCGCCGTAAGATCGCGATGTCGAGCTTGGTTCCGAAAGTGACCGGCGGCTGATACGCTTCTCCCAAACAAGCGGGAGATTGCCATGAAAGTTCAAGAAAAAGTGTCCACCGGAAAACCGGAAAAGCCGATCGCGCTGGATTTACCGGCCGCCCCGCTTGATGCTGCGATGCAGGCCTATTTTGCGAAATGCCAGGAAAAACTCGGCTTCATCCCAAACGTGCTGAAGGCCTATGAGTTCGACCTTGCGAAATTAAAGGCCTTTGTCGCGATGTCGGACGACCTGATGCTCGCACCCTCAGGCCTCTCCAAACTCGAGCGCGAGATGATCGCCGTCACTGTCTCGACCGCCAATCACTGCCACTATTGCCTCGTCGCCCACGGCGCCGCGGTGCGCAAGCTCTCCGGCGACCCCATGCTCGGCGAAACGCTGGTCACCAATTATCGCGCGGCCAAACTCGATGCCCGCACGCGCGCCATGCTCGATTTTTCGTGGAAGCTCACCGTCGAGCCGTGGAAGGTCGGCGAGGAAGACCGCGCGGAATTGCGCAAACACGGCTTCACCGAGCGCGACATCTGGGACATCGCGGCCGTCGCCGGCTTCTTCAACATGAGCAATCGGCTGGCGAGCGCGACCGAAATGGCGCCGAACGCGGAGTATTACAAGCTCGCGCGCTAGGCTCAGATCAAAATCAGCCGGTCGGGCAATTCGTTCTTCTTGAGCTTCTTCGGCGGGAAATGCTCGGCGAGCACTTCGCCGCAAATCCTGATCGCTTCGACATAACCGTCCGCCGGACGCCCCGCCTTGATTTTTTCGATCAGGACTTCGACCGCCCGATCCCAGACTTCCGGCTGCACTTTGGCGTTGATGCCTTCATCGGCGACGACCTCGACATAACGCTCGGCGACCGAGACGAAAATCAAAACGCCGGTGCGCGCTTTGGTGAGGTGCAGGCCGTGCGCCGCGAACTGGCGCTTGGCCTCATGGCTCGCGCGCTCGCGCTTGATCCAGCTCGCGATGAAACGGTGCCGCAGGCCGGTCACCGAAAACAGCACCGCGCAGGCGATGAAGGTTGCGATCTGCGCGAGATAAATCTCTTCCGCCCACCACGGCGTGAAGAAAAACAGCGGCAGCGGCACGAGCAGCGCGACGATCGCCGCCCGCGCGATCGCAAGATAGCGGTAGTTGCTCGAGGCCGAGGCCATCACGCAGAAAATCTCGCCCGACGTTTTCTTCTCGGCGGCGCGGATCGCGCCGACGATGCGTTGCTGGTCTTTCGCGGAAAGTTTCATCGTCACCAGCTCCCCGACGAGCCGCCGCCGCCGAACGAACCGCCGCCGCCCGAAAAGCCGCCGCCGCCGCTCGACCAGCCCGAACTCGACCCGCCGCCCCACGACGAGCCGCCGGTCGGCACCACCCAGCCCCAGTCGTTACGCGCCCGCCGCTTGCGCTCCTGCGGGCTCAAGGGCTTGGTAAGGCCGAGCCACTCGAACAGCTTGCGCAGAAACTGCACGAAGAAGTGCAGGAAGATGATGAGGAACAAAAGCCCCGGCCACTGGAAGAAGAAGATTATCAGAAAGCCGAAGAAGACGCTCAGCGGATCGTGCTGCTTTGCCGGCGATTGCGCCTGCTTCTTGAATTCATCGCCCGCGCCCGAGGCGACATCGATGATGGCGTCGGCGCCGGCGCGGATGCCGCCCTGATAATCGTTGACGCGAAAGCGCGGCAGGATCTTGCTCTGGATGATGACGCTGGTGATGGCGTCGGTCAGCGTGCCCTCCAGGCCATAGCCGACTTCGATCCGCACCTTGCGCTCGTTCGGCGCGACAATGAGGAGAACGCCGTTGTTCGTGCCCTTCTGGCCGATGCCCCAGTGGCGGCCGAGCTGATAGCCGTAGTCCTCGATCGTCCGCCCGCGCAGCGATTTCAGCGTGACGATGACGAATTGCGTCGTCGTCTTGGTCTCGAGTTCCTCAAGCTTGGTGTCGAGGTCGATCTTCGCCGCCGCGTCGAGAATGTTCGCTTCATCGACGACCCGGCCGGTGAGCGGTGGGAAGTCGTAATTCTGCGCGCGCGCGATGCCGCCCGGCGCGAGCAGCAGCAACGCGCCGAGCAGGAACAGCGTGCAGGCCTTGATCGCCGCGCGCATGATGCGCCGGCCTTAGCCCTTCTTCTCGAAATTGACTTTCGGCGTCTGCATCTGCTGCTCGGAGATGGTGAAGGTCTCCATCGGCTTGTTGCCGCGATAGAGAATGTTCGCCCAGATGACGCCGGGGAAGGTCCTGAGTTCGGTGTTATAGACCCGCACCGCCTCGATATAGTCGCGCCGCGCGACCGAGATGCGGTTCTCGGTGCCTTCGAGTTGCGATTGCAGCGCGAGGAAGTTGGCGTTCGATTTGAGGTCCGGGTAATTCTCCTGGATCGCGAGCAGCCGCCCGAGCACGCCGGAAAGCTGCGCCTGCGCCTCCTGGAATTTCTTGAAGGCCTCTGGATCCGTGATCGTCGAAGCGTCGACCTTGATCGAGGTCGCCTTGGCGCGCGCTTCGACCACCGCCGTCAGCACGTCGCGCTCCTGCTGCGCATAGCCTTTCACGGTTTCGACGAGGTTCGGGATGAGATCGGTGCGGCGCTGGTACTGGTTCAGCACTTCGCTCCACGCGGCTTT
>Ga0180218_1002182_pt1 | contig 10507 bp, 7 predicted proteins | sample eDN3rd37CKraftBY_FD_151334 | JGI IMG/M metagenome (GOLD analysis project Ga0180218, IMG submission 151334) | Enriched backyard soil microbial communities from Emeryville, California, USA - eDNA 3rd pass 37_C Kraft BY (version 2) (version 2) | ecosystem: Environmental > Terrestrial > Soil >... | reverse complement strand
ACCTTCCCGTTCTATTCCTGGCACCACGGCATTGTCGTGCCGAAAGGGCATCCGCTGGAAAGTGAGCAGCCAGTGACGCTCGAGAAGGTCGCCGAGTATCCGATCATCACCTACAACGAGGGGTTCACCGGGCGGCCGGCGATCGATGCGGCGTTTGCTGCGGCCAACCTCTCACCCGACATCGTGATGGTGGCGTTGGACGCCGATGTCATCAAAACCTATGTGGAAGTGGGGCTTGGCATTGGCATCGTCGGTTCGATGGCCTACGAGGCGAACCGCGATTCCGGTTTGACGCTGCTGGAAAGCTCTCATCTCTTTCCGAAATCCACCTCGCGCATCGCGCTTCGCCGGGGCCGCTTCCTGCGCGGCTTCGCCTACCGGTTCCTGGCGCTTTGCTCGCCGGATCTGACGGAGAAGGTCGTGAAGGAAAAAATCGCGTCGCCCACCGATTGAGGCGAGGCCTCAGTTACGCGATTTGGGGCTTCGACTTCAGCGCCCTGAACCAGGCAAGACTGTCGTAGGTGGAGGCGAGCGGCCTGTACTCGCAGCCGATCCAGCCTTTGTAGCCGATATCGTCGAGATGCCGGAATATGAAGGGATAGTTGATCTCTCCCGTGCCCGGCTGGTGGCGGCCCGGCGTGTCGGCGATTTGAATGTGGCCGATGATGCCGAGGTATTTATCGATGGTCGGCGTCAGATCGCCTTCCATGATCTGCATGTGATAGACGTCGTATTGAAGACGCAGGTTCGGCGCCTCGACGCTTTCGATGATGTCGGCGGCCTTTGCTGTCGAATCGAGGAAGTAGCCCGGAATATCGCGTGTGTTGATCGGCTCGATGAGCAGCGTCATGCCTTCATCGGCTAAGCGGGCTGCCGCATAGCGCAAATTCTCGACATAGGTTTTGCGCATGGCGCGATGATCGGCGCCTAAGGGCGCGATGCCCGCCAGGCAATGAAGCTGATTGCACCCCAGAACTTTGGCGTATTTGATCGCGCGGGCGACGCTGCTCCGAAATTCGCCCACGAGATTTGGGTAGATCGCGATGCCGCGCTCACCGGCCTCCCAGTTGCCGGCGGGCAGGTTGAACAGCACTTGGCGCAGGCCGTTGGCTTTCAGACGCGCGGCGATGTCGTCAGCGTCGAATTCATAGGGAAACAGAAACTCGGCCCCTGCGAAGCCCGCAGCGCTCGCCGCTTCGAACCGTTCGAGGAACGGCATCTCGTTGAACAGCAGCGATAGGTTGGCCGCGAATTTTGGCATGTCGCTGTCGCTCTGCTTGGCCCGATGATCGATTAAGACGAAAGGCGTTCGCGGGCGGCCTGAAGGCGGCGGAAGTCGTCGCCCGCATGGAAAGACGATCGTGTCATGGGAGACGCCGCCACGAGCAGGAAGCCCTTGGCGCGTGCGGCTATCGCAAGGCTTTCGAACTCTTCGGGCGGAACGTAGCGATCGACGGCTGCATGTTTGCGGGTCGGCTGCAGGTATTGCCCGATCGTGAGAAAGTCGACGCCGGCCGAGCGGAGATCGTCCATCACTTGCAGGACCTCTTCGCGCTTCTCGCCAAGACCGACCATGATTCCCGACTTGGTGAAGGTCTGCGGGTCGATTTCCTTGGCGCGCTGGAGAAGGCGTAGAGAATTGAAGTAACGCGCGCCGGGGCGGATCCGCAGATAGAGCGCGGGGACGGTTTCCAGGTTGTGATTGAAGACGTCCGGCCGTGCGGCAATCACCCTTTCGAGCGCACCATCCTTGCGCAGAAAATCGGGCGTCAAAACCTCGATGGTGGTCGCGGGAGAGGCAACTCGAATCGCGTCGATGGTCTCAGCAAAGTGGCGTGCGCCGCCGTCGTCCAGATCATCGCGGTCGACGGAGGTCACGACCACGTGCTCGAGCGCGAGGCGAGCCACGGCTTCGGCCACGCGCTGTGGCTCGCCTGGATCGAGTGCCGAGGGCAGGCCCGTCGCAACGTTGCAGAAGGCGCAGGCGCGCGTGCATACGCCGCCCATGATCATCATCGTAGCGTGCCGCTTTTGCCAGCAGTCACCGATGTTCGGGCAGGCCGCTTCCTCGCAGACCGTATGAAGCTTGTGTTCGCGGACGATGGCGCGTGTCTGGTCATAGCCGGGTGAGCCTGGGGCGCGGACGCGCAGCCAGCTTGGCTTCGGCAGAGATGGCGTGTCCGCGTGCGCCGCTTTCTCGGGATGGCGCGGGCGCGGCGACGAGCCGGTTATGTCGATCAGAGTTACCAAAGAGCGCCCATCAGGCAGGAGACAATCGTGCGGTCCATACTAACCGCAGCTGGCGCAATGTAACAGACGGCCGTTCGTTGAGGTTGCGGGGCTTTGGACGCAGCGGCACAAAAGAAAAGGGCGGCACGCATGCCGCCCTTGAACTTGTGATGCCTGGTTCGCTTGGCCTAGCTACTGAACCTGGACAGCTGCGGCCTTGTGAACGGGCAGAGCGTCGTCTCCCGAAGCCGAGGCCTTGGTGGCTGCAGCTTCATCCGGCTTGACGGGATCGGGAACGGCCACGGCCGGGCTGATCACCGGATCAGCAAGCGGCTCCGGGTGCGAAGCCGAAGCGGTCTTCTTCTTCGTGCCCGTCGTGTCGGCTGCTTTCTTCTTCGGAGCAGCGGCCGGCTGGCCCTCGGAAGCCGCTTCAGGCTTGGCTGCCGCAGCTTTGTGCTTCGGTGCCTTCTCCGCGTCCTTCTGCTGAGGTGCTGCCTGTTCGGAAGCCTGCTGAGTTGCCTCCGCCGGGGCCTGCTGTTTGGCGAACGGCTGCGGCTCTAGCGTCTGGTCCTCATCGTACTCCTTCGTGGCGTCGCGGGACACGTCATCCTGCGCGCCGCTGGGAGCTGCCGTTTGCGAAGCCGAGGCCGTCTTCTTGGGCTTTTCGTCCGAGAAGAAGAAGAGGCTTTCCAAGCCGCCGCCGCTCGACTGATTGGCTGAAGTGCGTGTCGAGGGTTTCCGAGAATACGCCCCGTATTCATAGGTCGAGCCCGACGACGAGGATGATGCCGCCGGCGAACTTGCCGAGGCAGAGGCCGAAGAAGCGGCCCTGGGGTTCGAGTCGGCATCGCCGTAGCGCGGATACTTGTCGCTGGACGCGATCGGGCGCGTCGTGAACTGCTGCCACGTGACCGTCACGCGCGTGCCGACCGGGACACGTGGATAAAGGTCGAGCACGTCCTCGTTGGTCATGCGAATGCAGCCCGCCGATACGGCCTGACCGATGGTCCAGGGCGCGTCAGTGCCGTGGATACGGTAGGTGCTGCTGCCCAAATACATGGCGCGGATGCCGAGGGGGTTCATTGGATGGCCGCCAGGGACCCAACGGGGCAGACGCGGGTTGTCGCGAATCATGGACGGGGTCGGAGTCCAGGACGGGTTGACGCGCTTGTTGGTCACCGTGGTTACGCCCTGCCAGCGGGCGCCTTCCTTGGGAACCGCGACCGGGTAGGTCATCGCCTCGCCCTGCTTCGTGATCCAGTAGAGCCGGCGATCCGAGAACGAGACGATCACCTGGCCGGGTTTGTACTGGGGATCAAAGGATACGATTTTGCGGCCGCCGCCATACTCGGGGCTGCCGCCCCAGAGGAAATCAATGAGGTCTTGGGCTTTTGCCGGGGATGCGGACATCAACCCGCCTGCCATGACGGCGGCTATGGTTAATCCGCTAAGGAAACGCGGCAGGCTCATCGGGGGGATGCTCCGGGTTTTGGTGAACAACAGTATACCCTAAACGCGGGATGAAGGCCCATCCTGCGCTTCTGATAGTGAAGAGTGGGTATAATTCACTCCCGTTTTGCCGGGCAGAGCAGGGAAGTCACAGTTCCGTACCGATTGCATGCGGCCCCTCTGACTTTTCTAGGGTTTTACGAATTTTCGAAATTTGTGTTGCGGTTCGACGACTGTGAATTCCGAGTTCGTTCTTTGTCTGCGCCAGCCTTGACGCGCCCCGGTGCAAGCTGTAGAACAAAAACAGAACATTTTTGCGTTTGGCGGAAGGCGTTCCCTAAACGGACTTCTTTACCATGAGGTTCCTGATTGGATCCGAGACTTTCTACAGCGTTGCCCACTTTGCTCCCCGATAAAGACGCGGTTATCGAATCCTTGCGTTCGCGTATCCTGCATATCGAGAAGCATGCTCCGCGCCGGGGCGCAGTTGCGTCTTCTCCGGACAGTGCTGCATCGCCCCCATTGGGACGGCGGTTTACCTGGGCGCTGGGCTGCCCGGCTGCTGACGATCTTCTGCCGCGCGGGCTCGAGACGAATTCACTGCACGAGGTCAAAGGTCAGCCATCTGCCGAGCGCGGTGCGTCGGCGGCCGACTGGATGGCGGGCATCGGTTTCGCGGCACGTCTTGCGGTTCGCCGGATCGATGCGCTCGCGGCGCAGCAAGGCGCACATGCTTCTGCTTCCACGGCGCGGCCGTGGGTGCTTTGGTGCTGGCCACGGCAGCTGTCGGCTGAATTGGGCTCTCCCTCGGCGGCGGGGCTTGCGAGCCTCGGTCTTGATCCCTCGCGCCTCATTATCGTCGAGACGGCGCGTGCTGGCGATGCGCTGAATGCCATCGAAGAGAGCCTGCGGGCGCAGAGCCTCGCGGTCGTCATCGGCATTACCGAAGAGGCGGAGCTGACGCCGGCGCGGCGCCTGAGCCTGGCTGCCGGGGAAACGGCAACGCCATGCCTTCTCGTCACGCATCCCGCTGCCGAGTCCGCGGCGGCCACGGCCACGCGCTGGCGCGTCAAGCGGCTTGCGAGCGCGGCCCAGCCATTCGAGCCGCGGGCGCCCGGCGCTTCCCGCTTTTCGCTGGCGCTGGAGCGCTGCCGGGCGCGTCCCGAGAGCAGCGCGCGTCCCCCTGTGTTTGTGGAGTGGAACGATGAAACGCGTCGTTTCGATTTGGCTGCCGTCGTGGCCGATCTTCCGGCTGAATCGCGCGGAGCCGGCGGCGGTGCCGTCGCAGCAGCCGTTCGCACTTATTGAGAGCGGCGCCCATGGCGTCGCGATCGTGGCCGTCAATGAAGCTGCCGCGCATCTCGGGATCGAAGCCGGCACATCGCTGACCGATGCCCGGGCGGCACATCCCACGCTCCTGTCGCGTCCCGCCGAGCCCGAGAAGGACCGCATCGCGCTGTTGAAGCTGGCGCGCTGGGCCGGCCGCTATGGTCCCAACCGGCATATCGACGGCAGCGATGGCTTGTGGATCGACATCACGGGCGTCGCTCACCTCTTCGGCGGCGAAGAGAATTTGCTCGATGACATGACGCAGCATCTGATGTCATTCGGCGTCGCCGTGCAGGCGGGGCTGGCCGATACGCTGGGCGCGGCGCATGCGCTTGCCCGGTTTGGCTGTCCGCCCGATGCGGCCTGGGCGATGGCGCCCGCTGGCGAAACGCGGGAGGCGATCCGCTTTCTTCCCGTCGAGGCGCTGCGGCTCGATGCGCCGCGCATTCTGCTCTTGAAGCGGCTCGGCCTTCGTCACATCGGGCAGCTCTACGACATTCCGCGCGATAGCTTGGCGCGCCGGTTTCGCTCGTCTGATGCCGCGGCGGCCGTTCTCGTGCGGCTCGATCAGGCGCTCGGGATGGCGGAGGAACCGCGACGGCCGATGCAGCCGCCGCCCGTTCTCTCGGTCGCGCGCGCTTTCGCCGAACCGCTCATTTCATCGGAGGCCCTGGAAGCCTTCACGCACGAACTTGCGGGTGACCTCGCGGCGGCACTGGCGGCGAAGGATCTCGGCGCACGGGTGCTGCGCCTGACGTTCTATCGCGCTGATGGCACAAGTGGGACGATCGCGGCTGCCATGAGCACGCCGTGTCATGACGCAGACCACATGATGGCGCTGCTGAGCGAGAAGTTCTCAAATATCGAAGCGGGTTTCGGGATCGATATCCTGCGGCTCGATGCGGTGCGTGCGGGCAAACGCGAAGCGAGCCAGAAGGGTTTTACCGGGCCACAAGGCGCAGCCCTTCGCGATCCTTCAGAGCTTGTCGACCGTCTTGCCAATCGTTTCGGGCGGGAGGCGATAACGGTTTTGCAGCCGCAGGGAAGCCATATCCCGGAGCGGGCGGAAATCCGGCTTCCAGCGCTCGATGTTCTGGAGGCTCAATCGTCCTCGCGCGTTGCGCGCTATGCGCCGCCCTGGCCCTATCCGAAGCGGGCGCTTCGCCCGGCTTTCATGCTGTCGCGGCCGGAGCCGATCGCTGTCACGGCAGGTGTGCCCGATGGATCGCCCGCGAGCTTCATCTGGCGGCGTGTCGAGCGGCGCGTGGTGCGCGCGCAGGGGCCGGAGCGCATCGCGCCCGAGTGGTGGCGCACGCTCTATCTCGATGCCGATCAGAAGCGGCCGCGCACGCGCGATTACTACCGGATCGAGGATCAGCAAGGCGCGGTGTACTGGGTCTTCCGGCACGGCCTTTATGAGGGCGAAGAGGCAACTGAGCGCCCGTCCTGGTTCCTGCACGGACTTTTTGCGTAAAGGCGATGCCATGACTGCGCCTCGCTATGCCGAGCTTCAGGTGACGACCAACTTCTCGTTTTTGCGCGGCGCGTCGCATGCCGATGAACTCGTCGAGCAGGCGAAGGCGCTGGGTTTGTCCGCGATTGCGGTGACGGATCGCAATACGCTGGCCGGCGTCGTGCGTGCGCACGTGGCGGCGAAAGCGGACGAAGACAAGCCGGGAATGCGCCTCGTCATCGGCGCGCGCCTCGATCTTGAAGATGCGCCGAGCCTGCTCGTCTATCCGACGGATCGAGTGGCTTACGGGCGTCTTTGCCGTTTGCTTTCGCATGGGCAACTCAAGGCGGAGAAGGGCAAATGCATTCTCTCTCTGGCCGACGTTGCCGCGCATGCGGAAGGGCAGATCTTCATCGCGGTGCCGCCGGACGATTGGGATTGGCGGGAGGTGACGCCTAGTGCTGCGCGCGTGCCGGGGGCGTCCGAAAACATCATTCCGTTTGAAGCTGTGCGCGGGCGTTTTGATAATTCGAGTCCCCCACCCCTAACCCCTCCCCGCAAGGGGGAGGGGAATGCTTTGGAAGCGTCGTTGCTGGGGATCAAAGAGGCGGTTGGGCTAGCACCGCTTTATCTTGCAGCGTCGCATACGTATCGCGGGGATGACAGGTCGCGGATCGCGGCGCTGGCGATGCTCGGCGAACGGGTGGGCGCGCCCATCGTTGCGACCAATGACGTGCTTTATCATCACCCCGAGTGCCGGCCGCTGCAGGATGTCGTCACCTGCATCCGCGAGAAGACGACGCTTCGCGAAGCGGGCTTGCGGCTCGAAGCCAACGCCGAGCGATACATCAAAAGCCCGGAGGAAATGGCGTACCTCTTCCGCGGGCATGAAGAGGCGCTGGCGCGGACGCTCGACATCGTGGAGGCCTGCCGTTTTTCACTCAACGATCTCAAATACGAATATCCCGATGAGCCGGTGCCTGCGGGCAAGACCCCGCAGGAGCATCTTGTCGAACTGACGTGGAAAGGTGCGCAAAGCCATTTTCCCGAGGGCGTGCCGGACAAGGTTCAGGAGACGATCGAGAAAGAGCTGAAGCTCATCGGAGAACTGCGGTTCGCGCCGTATTTTCTGACTGTCAACGACATCGTCGCCTTTGCGCGGTCCAAGGGCATTCTATGCCAGGGGCGCGGATCAGCTGCGAACTCGGTCGTCTGTTATTGCCTGGGCATTACGGCGGTGAACCCGCTCGAGGTCAATCTGCTCTTTGAACGTTTTATCTCGTCGGCGCGTCTCGAGCCGCCCGATATCGATGTCGATTTCGAGCACGAGCGGCGCGAGGAGGTCATTCAATGGATCTACCAGCGCTATGGCCGCCACCGCGCGGGGTTGGCGGCGACGGTCATTTCGTATCGCTCGCGATCGGCCGTGCGCGACGTCGGCAAGGTGTTCGGGCTTTCGGAGGATTCGATTTCGGCGCTTTCCGGCATGGTCTGGGGCACGCATGGCGGCAGCGTTCCGCCCGAGCAGCACGTGCGCGGCGCCGGGCTCGATCCGACCGATCCGACGCTCGCTGCGGCGATGCACCTTGCGCAGCAACTCATGGGATTTCCACGGCACTTGTCGCAGCATGTCGGCGGCTTCGTGCTGACGCGCGGCCCGCTGGTGGAGGTCGTGCCGGTCGGCAACGCGGCGATGGCGGACCGCACCTTCATCGAATGGGACAAGGACGACATCGCGGCGCTGGGGTTGATGAAGGTCGATGTGCTGGCGCTCGGCATGCTCACGTGCGTGCGCAAGGCGTTCGATCTCATCAAGCAGCATCACAACCGGCCGCTTACACTTGCGACGCTGCCGCGTGAGGACAAAGCGACGTACGACATGCTGTGCCGGGCCGATTCCATCGGCGTGTTCCAGGTGGAAAGCCGGGCGCAGATGAACATGCTGCCGAGGCTGAAGCCGCGCGAATTCTACGATCTCGTGATCGAGGTCGCGATCGTGCGTCCGGGGCCCATTCAAGGCGATATGGTGCACCCTTATCTCAGGCGCCGCAGTGGGCTCGAGGCCGTGGTCTATCCTTACCCTAAGGGCGGCGACGTAGACGAACTGAGAAACATTCTCGGCAAGACGCTCGGCGTGCCGCTCTTCCAGGAGCAGGCGATGCGCATTGCCATGGTTGCCGCGCAGTTCAACGACAAGGAGGTCAACGAACTCAGGCGCGCGATGGCGACCTTCCGCCGTGTCGGCAAGATCGGGCTGCTCGAAGAGAAGATGGTCTCGCGCATGGCCGCGCGCGGCTATGAGCGTGAATTCGCCGAGCGCTGCTTTTCGCAGATCAAGGGCTTCGGCGAATACGGCTTTCCCGAGAGCCACGCGGCGAGCTTTGCGCTGCTCGTCTATGTGTCCTCGTGGATCAAGTGTCATTATCCAGCGGCGTTCGCGTGCGCGCTGTTGAATTCGCAGCCGATGGGGTTTTACGCGCCGGCGCAGATTGTGCGGGATGCGCGCGAGCATGGCGTCGAGGTGCGTGATGCGGACGTCAATTTTTCCGACTGGGATTGCACGTTGGAGCCCTCGCTCGATGGGCGTGGTCCGGCCTTGCGGCTTGGATTGCGCCTCGTCGATGGCCTTAGCGAAGCCGATGTTCATGAGGTGCCGGACGCCGAACAAAAGCGGGCCCGGAAGTATCCGACGCTCATTCCGGCTATTCCCGATAATCAGAGGCACCGGGTCAACAGAAGATTTCAAAGCATCGCTGATGTTGCCAAGCGCGGCAGTGTCAGCACGCTGGAGAAGCTAGCGGCCGCGGATGCGTTTCGCTCGCTCGGGCTCGATCGCAGGCAGGCGCTGTGGGAAGTGAAGGCGCTCGCGAATGCGCCGCCGTTGCCGCTCTTTTCCTGGAGCGAGACACAGGACACGGGCAAAGAAGCCGAGGTTCAGCTGCCCGAGATGGCGCTGTCGGAACATGTCGTCAACGACTATCAGACGCTGCGGCTATCTCTCAAAGCGCATCCGATGTCGTTTCTGCGCGAAGATTTCCGCCGCGAGCGCGTGCTCTCCTGCAAGGAGCTGGAGCAGGTGAAGAACGGCGCTTTCGTCCGCGTGGCGGGCGTCGTGCTTGTGCGGCAGAGACCGGGAACGGGCAAGGTCGTGTTCATGACGATCGAAGACGAGACAGGCGTCACGAACGCGATCATCTGGCCGAAGATGCTGGAACGCTTTCGCAAGGTCGTGATGACGTCGCGGCTGATCCTGATCGAGGGGCGCGTTCAAAATCAGGCCGAAGAGCACGCCAATATCATTCACGTGGTGTCCACGAAGCTGATCGACAGAAGCGATGAGCTGCTGCGTCTCTCCGAGTGGGCGGCCGATATGAAAGCACCACTTGCGAATGCGGATGAGGTGCTGCATCCCGAGCCCGGTTCCGCGCATCCGAGCCGGAAAGACGACCGCATCCATCCGCGGTTCTCGCGCGAGCCGAAGCCGCATCATCCGCGCAATGTCCGCATCATTCCGAAATCGCGGGACTTCCACTAAATGAAAACATCACCGGGCGGACATCCGCGCGGTGATGCTATTGGTGTTTGAAACCCCTTACTTGCAGGCGAGCTGCGTCGAGCGGCACTGCGTTCCGAACGTGCCCGGCGTGCACGTTGTGTGCACCGTGCCCTTCGCCGTGCGGCCCTTGGCTTCGATGATGTTGGCGAGGCCATGAGTGGACATGATCACCGCGAGATCGTGCGTCAGCCCGTCGCCGATGGCGCCGACGCGCACGCAGTCGCCGGCTTGCGCGGTGGCAGAAAGTGCAAGCATTGCTGCCGCTGCAGTCAGTCCCAATTTCAATGAATGCATTTGCCCCTCCGGCTGATCAGGTTCTTCCCGCGCCGGACGCTATGCGAGCGCGCGCACGAAGGACAGCCGGCCAACGCATGATCTGCGCAATGATCATGCGGTCGTGCCGGAATTGCCACGCGAACCTTACGGATTTGTGATGTTCGAGGGAGGCTCGGATTATTCCGGAGCTTTTTCCGCTATTGAATTCGGCAGCC
>Ga0180218_1002181_pt1 | contig 10509 bp, 15 predicted proteins | sample eDN3rd37CKraftBY_FD_151334 | JGI IMG/M metagenome (GOLD analysis project Ga0180218, IMG submission 151334) | Enriched backyard soil microbial communities from Emeryville, California, USA - eDNA 3rd pass 37_C Kraft BY (version 2) (version 2) | ecosystem: Environmental > Terrestrial > Soil >... | reverse complement strand
GCATCCGCTCCACGAGGTCGCGCACCTGCCCGGCGGTGAGGATCGTCGTCGTGAGCTCGGGGACCCCGCGGCGCGCGACGAACACCTTGGCGGGCGAGTTGATCCAGAACGATCCGCCCAGCGATGGCCGGTACCGACTAGCGCCAGGACCGTTGGAATTCCGCCGTTCCCGCGTTGGCCCGCAACGGCCAGATCGTGACCGTTGCGGACCTCCTGCGGACTTTCTGCGGACTCGTCACGACCTTGCGAGGTGCTTGAGGCCGAGCGCGAGGTATTGGATCGACGTGGCAAGGGCTTGCATCGCCTCACGCTCGTCGGGGTCCATGACTCCGGGCTTGTATTGCAGTTTCCCGAGCGAGGTCACCACCTGGGCACCGTAGCTCTGAGCATTGCTGAATGCCTGAACGGCGTCGGTCTTGGTCATTGCCCCAGCGTGCTCCTGGACCAGCCACGGGGTCGCCCTGAGGCGAGGGTGAATCTCAGCCCGTGACGAGCTTGATCGGGACCGTGAGCGTGAGGTCTCGCCCTCGTCGCCGGCGCAGCATCTCAGGCCCGTTGGGCATGTAGAGGTCGCCGTTCCACCGGATGCGGTGGGCGGTGGCGTCGAAGTTGCACGCGGGCAGGATCGCCCGCAGCGACTCCACGAACGCGGTACGGCCGACCTCGCTGTTGTCGATCCCAGCCGTCTGGTAGCCGACGTACGCCGGGAGGGTGGCCAGCGTGACGTCCCATGTGGTGCCGCCGGACTGGCCGACGATGTCCACGGTGTCGTGCAGGTGCGACGTGGTGCCCGTGATGGTGATCGCCGACGGCGGGGGGCCTCCGCTCTCGACCTGTAGGCCGTTGAGGTAGATGTACCCGTCGCCGCCTGCAGGGTTCCCCTGGGTGGCGGTGATGACGAGGTCCGCCGTCGTGCCTGTCGCGGTGAACGTGACCGTGTTGACCCCGGCCGCCAGGACGACGGTCTGGCCCTCGACGGTTGCGGTCGCCTCCTGGACGCCGAAGTCGAAGGAGTCCAGGAGGACATGCACGTCGTATTCGGTGCTCGCAGTGAGTCCGGTCAGCGAGCGCGTCGCCGACTCGGGGGTGCTCGGGTATGCCTCGAGGACCAGCCACGACCCGCCCGTGACGTCCATCGTCCCGGACCAGTTGGGCACGTCGGCCGCCGCGACGCCGGTCGCGTTGTAGTCCAGGTCCAGGATCGTCGTCATGCCGTGCGCCTCCGGTACAGGTGCAGGATCGCCAGCTCGGGCAGCGTGAAGCCGTTGAGCACCGCGGGGCTCTCCGAGTAGTCCGCCGTGCTGTACTGGCGGGCCTGCTCGGGGTTGGACGTGAGGCGGGCGCAGGCGGAGATGATGACGGCCCCGAGGTCTTCGTTCGGGAGGCCACCCTCGAAGCCGTTGCCGCGCACGTAGGCCCGGACGAACGCTGTGACGATCGGGAGATGCTGCTGGGCAAGGCTGACGATGGCGACCTCGTCAGCCTTGCCCAGGTATCCCGCGACCGCTTCGGCCGTGGGAGTCGGCATCAGGCGACCGTCACGCCCTCGAGGGTCACGACGGCCTCGCCGTTGAGCGGCTTGGCGTCGTAGCGCGCCACAACACGGATCGCCTGCTGGTCGTAGTCCCCGAACGTCTGGTCGAGGATCTTGACCGACGGGGCCATGTCGCGGGCGACGGCCACCTGAGACGGGTCCCAGAGCGCGATGACGGACTCGTTCGTGCCGGTGCCCAGGTTCTTGGGGATGCGGCTCGTGACGGTCACCGCGTGGCCCAGGAGCGTGTACCCACCAGCGGCGGTCACGTCGGGCTGCACCAGGTACTCGCCGGTTCCCGACGCCTTGAGCTTGCGGATGGCGACGAAGTCGCGGGGGTTCATCATCCAGCGCAGCCCGGCCGGGTCGACGTCGGCCGCGAGCGCCAGGCCCTCGGCGTCGTGCAGGTCGTCGATGCTGACCGCGCCGACGCCGGTGATCTTCTGGCGGTCGGCGTAGTTGATGAGGCCCAGCGGCTTGGTGCCGTTGGTCGTGGTGCCCGCGATGAACTCCTTGTCGAGCGCGGTGGCGACGTCGCGCACGAGGCGGTCGCGCAGGGCCGCGTCGAGGGAGACGACGGACTGGCGGGCCAGCTCGTTGGAGAAGCGCGTGAGCGTCTTCACGCTGAGCATCGTGTCCGGCAGGAGCACGACCTCGTCGAAGTCGGGGTTCACCTCGGCGATCTGAGCGTTCTGCCCGGCCCAGCCCGGCGAGGTCTCGCCGCCCAGCTTGGGGACGCGGACGCTCGAGCCGTTGGTGTCGAAGACACGGGGGCCGGAAGCGAGGAAGACGGACGCCGCCTCGAGGGGCTGCACGAGGATGCTCTGCACCTGCTCGGCGGTCAGCTCCGCGGCGGTGGTGGTGGAAATAGCCATGGTGGTCTCCAAGACGTGAGAAGGGATTCACGCTCGGACGCCAGGCCCACATAGCGAAGGGGCCGGGCACCAGGCCCGACCCCTCCACTATACCCCAATGGGGTATCAGGCCACCAGGCCGCCACCGCGCCCGGCGTTGCGCGGGGTGTTCGACATGACCAGCGCGTATGAGTCCGCCAGCGCCTTGAGCCTGCCGGGATCGGACTCGTCGGCCGCCGCCTGACCGATCCGCTTGAGCAAGGTCTCGGCCGTCTCTGCGGCCAGTTCGGCGAGCTTCGCCATCGATTCCTCCTAGTTGGCGCCGGCCCGGAGCAGACCGGCGAGGCTGACGCCGACGCTGTCGCCCGAGGCGCCCTGTCCGACGTCTCCGGCGACCCTACGGCTGGCCAGGTGCGGCTTCCTAGAGAGAAGGTCAGAAATCGCCCGCTCAAGGGCCTCATCGTCGTCCAGGTGGGCCTCGTCGAAGACAAGATCCTCCGGGTCTGCCAGGCGGCCCGTAGCGGCCACGAGAGCCGTGTGGAGACGCTGGGCGAGCTCGTCGGTCTTCGCGGCTCGCTGGCGGTACTTGCCGGACTCCTGGCGCAGCTTCTCGACGTACTCGCGAGGGAAGGTCTCGGGGTCGCCCTCCGGCTCGTCGGTGGTCTCGTCGGGGGTCTCCGGGTCCTCCTGCTCGAGGTCCGGGGTCTCGGTCTCGACGGGCTCGGTGGTCTCGTCCTGCTCGGGGGTGGTGGTGTCAGTCGCCATGACTTGTCCTCTCAGCTAGCGGTGATGATCGTCTGGCTGCAGGAGCAGCCGGGGTGGTGGAACATCTCTTCGTCGACGTCGTAGACGTGCCCTCCGGCGGCCCAGGAGCGGCACAGCTCGCACGCCGTTCCGCTGACCGTGCGCGTCCAGCCGACGATCTCGGGGTGGCTTCTCGCGGCCCTACCGAACGCCGCCTGACCGGCTGCCAGCGGCTCAGCGCGGCCCAGGCGGGCCACGCGCTCCGGGGTGACCGCCTCGACCGCCAGGAGCGTCGTAGCGGCCTTCTGCAGCCGCGCGGACTCGCCGGGGTCCACGGACAGGCCCAGGGTCGCCACGGGCTTCCTGAGGGCCGTCATGAGGTTCGCGGCCAAGGCCAGGTCTGCCAGTGCGACCGCACGGGCGTTGCCCTTGCCGACGACGGCCGCGATACCCGCCACGGCCTCGTCGTGGCTCAGACTGCCCTCGCTGAACGCCGCGTAGATGGCGAGTACCTTCGCCTCGGTCGCGGCGCTCAGCGCGGTCAGGTGGTCGCGGAAGGTCACGCGGTCAGCTCCTGCAGGTCGACGGCGGCGGAGTCGAGCGCGGTCGTGCGGATCGCCTGGCGCACGCGGTCCACCTGGGCGGGCGTGTAGCCGAGCTGGTCGGCCAGGACGACGGGCAGCGGGACACCGATGCCTGCCAGCTTGGCGGCGGCGTCGGCAGCCTGAGCCACGGTGCGGGTCTCCGGGTTGGCCCACACCGTCTCGACGTCCAGGGCGAACGGGTCCGACCCGTCACGCACGGCCACGACGAGCCGGGCGACGTCCGCCCAGGCACTCCCGAGCGTCCGGTGCAGCCCATACGCCTTCGACACCAGAGACGCCTCAGCCGAGCGGATCGCGTCGGCGCTGGGCGGCTGGTCGCCGTTGAGGCCCAGGTAGTGCGGCGGAAGGCCGGTGATCGCGCCGATCTGCTGCGTCAGGAGTGCAGCGGCGTCGGTGTACCCGGCGAGGCCGGTCGCCTCGAACTGCCCGAACCGGGTTGCGGGGTCCTCGGCCTGCCAGACGTCGTCGAGCGCCGCGCTGAACGGCTTCACGGGGTTGCCCTCGTCGTCCTCCACGATCTCGAGGCCGGTCGCCCAGCGGCGCGGCCGGGCGTAGAACTCGCTGGTGACCATGAGGTCGACCACGAGCTTGTTCAGCGCGTCGGACAGGTCGAGGACGTCGTCCATATGGGAGACGCCGTCCACGTCCAGGAGGCGGCCACGGTTCACGATGGGCACCACGGGCACCACGCCCAGCGGGTTCGGAATCTCCGAGACGACGTCCCATCCGGTCGTCGGCAGCGAGCCGCCATCGGTGACGCGCGCCTGGGACACGAAGCGTGTGATCTTGTCCGGCCCGTAGAGCACCGCGTGCCCGCGCCCGTCCGCGTGCCACCGCTTGAGCGCGGCCGTCACCTCACGGGTCGCCGGGTCCCGCAGGACAGCCACCTGACGCGGGCTCTCGACCGTGACGAGCGGCTGACCGTTCGCGCCCGCCCACACGATGACGAACGAACGCCCGTACACGAGGGCGTCGGTGTGCGCCTGGGCGGCGGCGTCCTCCATGCGGTTGCGCCGCCAGATCGACCACAGGGCGGCGTCGGGGTCGGAGTCCGGGCCATCGGTGCGGAAGCCGGTCACCCGCAGCCGCTCCGCCAGGGACTCGACCGCGAGCCGGGGGAAGTTCACGGACATCAGCCGGAACTTGTCGCCCAGGGCCTCACGAGAGGCCGCGGAAAGGAAGGCGGCGGGCTGCTCGCCATTCCAGTAGGAATCGAGACGCGCCAGCTTCGGGGCCGTGGCGTCGAGCTTGTCGTGCAGGTCCTTCATGACATCGGCCATGAATACTCCAATCATCGGAAGCTAACCGCTCGCTTGCGGGTGGTCTTGTTGGAATGGAACGCGGCCCTATCGAAAGCCACGATAGCGGCCACGGCGGCATCAATCTTTCGAGCAGAACCGCGCTTGTCCTTGACGATCAAGTCACCCTGGGAAGTGGACTTCGCTTTGGCGTTCGCCACATGTGCGGCAAGGCGAGAATCCCCGTCATGAGTGACGGTCTTGGTAGCCGTGCCCTGGTAAAGGCGATCCGTAGCCGGGGCCATTCGCTGGGCATAAGCCGTGTTGTATTCCACGACGCGGCGCTCACCGAACTTCTTGGACCACGACTCGATCTCCGAGCGCCATCCCCACGGGTCGGCCGCGAGCTCGACGACGTCGTAGGTCTCGAACGCGGAGATGACCGACGTGTCGACCTGCCCACGCGGCACGCGCCAGCCACGGTCACCCGGGTTCTCCCAGACGTCCACGACGAAGATGTGCGGGTCGTCGATCGTGCAGCCGACCAGGGCCGTCGAGTCCCCGGACGCCGAGCCGTCGAACGCCAGGACGACGCGCTCGCCCTCGCGTACCTCACGGGTGGGGTCCGAGCACGCCTCCCACTGGCCCCAGGGCAGCCACGACTCCGCCTGCCCGACCCACTGCCCGAGCTGGTAGCGCCGGAACGCGGGCTCACGGGTCGTCCGCATAGTCGCCTTCATCGCGTCGATGAACTTGAAGTCACCGAGCGCGGGGTTGGCGATCTTCCACGCCTTGACGTCGTCCTTGGCGCAGCCCTCAGGAGCCGCGTACTCCTTGAAGAAGAACGCTGGGTCGTCGCCCTGCCGACCGTGCTCCACGAGGCTCCACATGATGCTCTCGGGCGTGTCTGAGGGCGTGGAGATGGCCAGGGTGAGAGAAGTGCGCCGCTTGCCCGCTGCGGACGTCACGGCGTTCCAGACGTCCTCGGTGACCACGTGCAGCTCATCGACGATCATGAGCGACGGGTCCCAGCCCTGGAGCGAGTCCACCGTCGCCGGCAACACGCGGAACTCGCTATTCGTGTTCGGCACGACGATCCGGTCCTGGTAGAACTGCACCTGCTCCGCCAGGATCGGGTTCAGCTCGATCATGCGGACGGCGGCCTTGAACACGTGCCCGGCCTGCCGCTCGTCGCTGGCGACGACGAGCACCTGAGCAGACTCGACCTCGTCCGCGAACAAGCCGTAGACGCCGAGCACGGCCGCGAGCGCCGTCTTCCCATTGCCTCGGGGCAGCGAGAGAAGGCCCTGACGCGGACGCTGACCGCGCATCGGGTACAGCCCGCGCACGATATCGAGTTGCCACTTGCGCAGCCGGAAGGGCGTCTTTGCGCCCTCGCCCTTAGGGACCTGCAGGTACTCCTTGGCGAACGCATCCACGCGCTTCCAGCCCACCGGCCCCAGGTGAGAGAAGTCCAGCGGCTCAGCGGTTACCGCCTTCTTAGGCCCTGCCCTCATGCTCCACCACCCTTCTGAGACGCGGTGTGTGATCGGCTTGATGCCTGCCGATGCGGGTCGCCTGCGAGTTGTCGGACCCCATCCCCCCTGGTACTACCCGGACGCGCCTTTCCACGAATGGCATTGTGGCGTCGACACACCACATCTACGTCGGAAAGGCGGATCGGCTTACCCGCGGCTTTCCGTTCCCACGCGATAGGTAGGTGGTCCACGGTCAGGTCTTCCGTCGTGCCACAGTCGGAGCAGAACGGCTGCAGTCGACGAGCACGCTCGCTGAGCAGTCGCCATGCATGGTCATACCCACGTGCCGCAGTCGGTCGCTTCGGCGGCTCGGGCAGCGCACAGTCAGGGCACCGAGACTCAGGGCTCGGCTCGCCACACTCGACGCACGCGCGCCAGGTCAACGCGACTCCGCGAGGACCGCAGCGATCCGCTTGAGCTTCGCGTGGTTGACCTTGGCCTTGGTCTCCCACTGCCGGGCCCACCGCTTCTGCTTGGCCAGCTCGTCCTCGTCGCTCTCACCGGGAGTGGTCGGGTCGGTGGACGCGGTAGAGGTGTCGGAGCGTGCTGCCCGGCGGTCCTCGCGGAACTCGTCGAGGGTGTCGTTCATGGCGCGGATGGTCTCGGCGTCCATCATCAGTGCACGCTGGGACAGGCTGCGGAGGCGCTGGGACAGATGCCCGCGCATCCCGTACAGGACGGTCTCGTCCTCGGTGAACTGGGTGTCAGTCATGGTGCTCTCCTTCACGCGGCGTTGGCCGCGAGGATCTGGGGGTCGATCTGCTCGACCAGGTAGATGGCGGCGTCCTGCGAGTCGAAGCCGGGGTTCGCGTTCAGGCACTCACCGATGGCCTGGTGCACGTCGCCCCGGTAGTTCTTCATGAGCCAGCCGGACGCCTTGGCGTATCGCTCGGGCTTGCCGGTCTCGTTGGTGGGGAGATGGATCAATCCCTCGCCCTCGTCAGCCCCGCCGACCCCTGAGGTACTCAGGGCCGCAACCATTTGATGATTGGTTGATACCTGGTCTGGTACTGAGGTGGTGAGAGGACGCTCGTGTCCCGTAGTGGAGACACTGGTGTCCCCTAGCAGGACACTGGTGTCCTCTAGTGCGGACACTGGTGTCCTGTAGTCACCCGGCCGGGTGAGCTCTTCGGGGTCCAGGAGGTTGAGCGCCGTCGTATCGATGGGCACGGTCAGCGCGTACTCATCAGCCCTGCCCGCCTGCCGGTTGTGGACCTTGGTGATCGTCAGGAGCTTGGCATCCCGAAGCGCGGTGAGGTGCCGACCCACGGACTTCTCGCTCAGGTTGGCATCGGCAGCCAGGCGCTCTCGCCCGGGGAAGATGTCGGTCCCGTGCTGCGAGGCGTAGGTGGCGACCAGGAACCCCGTCCCCTTGACGCTGTGCGGGAGGTCGGCACGGCGGAGCACTCGCTCCCACTCGAACCGGCCGAACTGCTGGCGATCCTCTGGGATCTTCACCACGCCGACCTCCCCTCTGCTGTTTTGCTCTGCTGGTCCGTTGCGCGGCCCAGAGCGGTCAGCGGTCCGCCCGTCGGTCGAGAGCGCGGATCATGGCGTCGGCATAGGCCTCGTGGTCGTCGCCGGCGAACTTGTTGGCGAGGTCGAAGAGGGCCATGCCCGCCTCGAGGATGTCCGCGACGGGGTCGGCCAGAACTCGGCCGTCGATGGCGTCAAGTCCCAGCGAGATCTCGGTGACGCGGCCGTCGTCCTCCTGGACTCCGTCGAGGGCGATCTTGTGTCCCGCGGCGTGCTCCGTCCGCGAGACGATGCGGTACTCGCCGTCACCGTCGCCCCAGGGACCAGCGTCGGTCGCCCAGGCCGGTGCAGTAGGCTCAGTGGTGTTCATGTTGTGCCCCTTCGTGGGTGCTTCATCTGTCTGTGAGCGGTTGCCGCTGCTCTTGGGCTTGAGGGGCCGTCCCGTTGCCGCGGGGCGGTCCTTCTTCGTTGGGGTCAAGCCGACCTCCGTGCGTCGGCTGCCTCGAACTGCTGGTTGATCCACGCCTCGACGTCGCTGCGTCGGTAGACCACGCGCCGCCCGAGCTTTGCCCAGCGGGGGCCACTGTCTCCGCGGGCTCTCCACCAGCGCAGCGTCCCGGCACTGATGCCGGTCATGGCCTCCACCTCTGGCTCTCGCATCAGGTCTTCCATCCCGCCTCCCAAGTCGTGCCGTGTTCTCCTTCAACACGACGAGACTATATGCAGTCGGTGGTGGGCGCAAGTACGTGCGTGTTAGCGTGGGCCACATGACAGACGGATCGCATGTGATCCCCGTGAGCAGGGGCCAGTCGGACCAGGACAAGCGGCGCGTAGGCGAGAACGTCCGAGACCTCCGCGCATCGGCGGGCCTCTCCCAGGTTGAGCTGGCGGAGGCGATGGTCGAGAAGGGGCAGACCCACTGGCGACAGACCACCGTGTCTCGCGTGGAACGCGGCATCCAGTCCGTGGACTTCGAGGAGTGGGTGGCTCTCGAGGAGATCCTTGGCCCCGGCATCCTCAGGGGCACCGAGACGGCGCACAACCTCAGCGTGAGCGCCGGGCGGCTCCGCAACACAATCCTCATCCATCGCCTCTCCCAGGTGGAGGCCATGCTCGCGGACTCGATGGAACGCACACGAGCGACGCTCGAGGAGGTCGCGGCGCTGCGTGGCGCGCTGCAGGGCAAGCCAGACCTCGGCCGCGAGGTCGAGCTGGTGGAGGTCCTGCCCACCGACGAGGCAATGTCCACCAAGGAGCCGAGCCATGAGCAGCGTCAAGAGACGCCCTGACGGGGTCTGGCGGGCTCGCTACCGCGACGCCGCGGGCAAGGAGCACGCCAAGCACTTCCCCCGCAAGATCGACGCTCAGAGGTGGTTGGACGAGGTCACCGCGACCATCGTCACGGGGACCTACGCGGACCCCAAGGCAGGCCGGACCACGTTCGATTCATGGTGGCGTGACTGGTCGAGCCGCCAGGTCTGGGAAGACACCACGGCGCGGGCGATGGACCTCACGCGCCGGTCGGTCACGTTCGGGGATGTGCCGCTCAAGGAGATCCGGCCGTCGCACCTCGAGGGCTGGGTGAAGGCGATGACGTCGAAGGGTCTCGCGCCCACGACGGTCGCCTCTCGGATGAACGGCGTCCGCTCCGCGTTCAAGGCAGCGATCCGTGACCGGCTGATCGTCGTCGACCCCTCGGTGGGCATCGCCCTCCCCCGCCAGCGCCGGCGCGAGGCAGCCATGACGATCCCGACACCCGAGCAAGTGGGGGCGATCCTCGAGGCATCCGACCCGTACCGCCGCCCGCTGGTCTACCTCTCTGCGTTCGCCGGGTTGCGACTCGGTGAGGTGACCGCGGTGAAGGCGGACGACGTCGACTTCCTCCGCCGTCGTCTGCATGTCGCACGCCAGGTGCAGCGCAAGAAGGGTGGGGGTCTGGTCGAGCGAGCTCCCAAGTACGGCTCCGAGCGTGACGTCTACCTGCCCGACTCGATTGTGCAGATGCTCGCCCAGCACCTTGAGGCGTTCGGCACACCCCAGGACGGGTGGCTCGTCATGGCCGGGAACACCAGTGGTCCACTTCCGCCGACGACGGCCCACGCCTGGTGGTCGACCATCACGCGAGACGCCGGGGTCACGGGGATTCGACACCACGACTTGCGGCACTTCTTTGCCTCGGGCCTCATCGCGGCGGGCTGCGACGTCGTCACCGTGCAGCGCGCCCTCGGACACTCGAGCGCCACGGTCACGCTCAACACGTACTCCCACCTCTGGCCCACGGCGGAGGACAAGACGCGGGCGGCGACGGCCGCGCTCGTCTCGGAGGCGATTCCTGCGGACGGTCTGCGGACTCGACAGGCATGAGAACGCCCTGACCTGCTGCGATAGTAGGTCAGGGCGAGTTGATCCAGATCTCCTCGACCTCGGGGTCGTCGAGGTACCGCTGGAGCGGCCCGAGGCCGCCGAGCGCGTCGACCACCGCCCGCGCCGTGCCCTGCGGGTCCACGAGCGCCGGCACGA
>Ga0180218_1002180_pt1 | contig 10509 bp, 10 predicted proteins | sample eDN3rd37CKraftBY_FD_151334 | JGI IMG/M metagenome (GOLD analysis project Ga0180218, IMG submission 151334) | Enriched backyard soil microbial communities from Emeryville, California, USA - eDNA 3rd pass 37_C Kraft BY (version 2) (version 2) | ecosystem: Environmental > Terrestrial > Soil >... | reverse complement strand
CGTCAGCAGATGCGGAATGCCGTTGTAGACCGAGAGCTCGAGCATCTTCGGATCGATCATCAGCACGCGGCAGTCGTCGGGAGAATGACGATAGAGAAGCGAAAGCACCATCGAATTGATGCCGACGGACTTGCCCGACCCGGTCGTACCGGCAACGAGCAGATGCGGCATCCGGGCGAGATCGGCCACGACGGGATCGCCGCTGATTGACTTGCCGAGACCGAGCGGCAGCGCCGCGCTGTCCGACTTGAAGGCATCGGCCTCGAGAATCTCGCGCAAAAGCACCGTCTCGCGCCGGGTATTCGGCAATTCGAGGCCGATGGCATTGCGGCCCGGCACAACGGCGGCGCGAACGCTCGCCACGCTCATGGAGCGCGCGATATCTTCCGCCAGCCCGATGACGCGCGAAGATTTCGTGCCGCGCGAGGGCTCGAGTTCATAGAGCGTCACAACGGGACCCGGACGAATATCTTTGATTTCGCCCTTGATGCCGAAGTCCGCGAGCACATCCTCCAGCAGCCGCGCGTTACCGCGCATGACCGTCTGCGACAGTTCCGGACGCGGCTTTTGTGGGCTCGGCCGCTTCAGCATGTTGAGAGACGGGCGCTTCCATTGCGGCTGAATGCGTGCACGCGCGATGCCTGCAAGAATACCGCTGGTGACGGCTGGCTTCTCTGCCGGCGCGGCGCGCTCGACAGGCGCGGGTGCGGGCGCAGCGCGCGCCTGGGGAATAGGCGGCGGCATGACGGCCTGAGGCCGCGCGGCGCCTCGCCTGTCAAACTCACCCAAGTCCGGATCGCGTGCCTGCGCCGATGCGGGCGCAAAGCGCTGCGCGATCTCTCGGCTCGAATGGTCGATGTTATCGTCGAAGTCGAAGGCGGGCCCGAGAAGATCATCTTCAGAGCTGTGCCGGGAAAGGCTCTCGCCCGCGCCGGCGGAGAGCGGCAGATCGAGTTCGCCTTGAGCGCCATGCGGAAGGGTGTGCGGATCCTCGTGCGGCCGGGCAGAGAGCGGCCCCGGCGCATGGGTGGCATCATCCCGGCGGGGCCGCGCCGTTCGCTCGGGATTGAGATCGAGCGTCGGCGTTGTTTCGCCGGCGAAGGCATCGAGTGAAGAATACGAATCCGCCGGATCGGCCTCAGCTGCGGAAGACCGGCCAAACCAGCCACGACGCACGCGGCCCGCACCAGCGGCAAGGCTCGGGCCGAGGCTGGCGGCCTCCTCCCAGCGCTCCTTGCTCGTCGCGTACCGGAAGCCCGAACTCAAGGACCGCAGAACGGATTTGAAAATCGCCTCGGCCTCAAATCCGATCGCCTTGCCGGATGTCTGGACGGCAGCTGCGAGAAGTACGCAGCCCGCGGCGAGCGGCGCCCGTTCTTCGTTGAGCGACGAGAAGATATTGAGAAACAGACGATAGATGCTGTCCCCCAGCAGCCCGCCATAGCCATGACGCAGTGGCCAAGCGCTCAACACCGGCAGCGCTGAAAGCGCGCCAGCGAGGGCAAGGAGCGAAAGTGGGTAGAATATGAGCCTCACGCGGCCATCGAAGACGCGCTCGGAGCGCAGCATTTCGATGCCCCAGACGACCGGCGCAATAAGAGCGAGCACCGCGCCAAAGCCCAGCATTTGAAAGAGCAGATCGGAAATGATCGCGCCGACGGGACCCGCGAAATTGCGCGCGGCCGCCGTCGTCGTGTGCGTCAGGCTCGGATCGAGCACCGACCACGAAACAAGACTGACCCAGATGAGCCCCGCCGAGCCGAGCAAAATTGCTCCGCCAAAACGGCCAACCCAGCCTAACAGCCGGTCCTCCAGGGACTGCGGAAGCAGCCGCTGAGGATCCAATCCACGCGTATCCAGCGACATCTCGGCGAACGAACTCTTTAACGCAGCACGGAAATCGTGCGTTCGAGCGCTTCCTGGATCGTTTTGGAGTCCTGCACCATGGCGACGCGAACATAGTCCGCGCCAGGGTTAGTGCCGTCCCGTCCCGTCTGAGCCAGAAAGCTGCCGGGAATAACCTTGACGCCTGCACGTTGCCATAAGGTTACCGCCGCTTGAGCGCCTCCACCAAATTGGCTCAAATTAAGCCACAGGCAGAAGCCGCCCGCCGGCCGTCTGTAGCCGTAGCGGTCACCTAACACCTTGTCGGCAATCAGAAATTTGTCGCGATAGGCATTCCGTGAAATTTCCACGTGAGCCTCGTCGCGCCAAATGGCGGCGGATGCATGTTGTACCGGCAAAGGCACCGTCGGCGCGCACATGTTGCGCACTTCGCCGTACGCTTCGAGGAAAGCCTCATCGCCAGCACAAAAGCCGGAGCGCAGGCCAGGCAGGTTCGACCGCTTCGATAGCGAGTTGAAGACGACGAGATTGCGAAACCGCTCCGGCGTCTCGATAGCGACTTCGAGACCGCCCACCGGTGCAGCCTCGGTGTAAATCTCCGAGTAGCACTCGTCGAGGAACAGCATGAAGTCGTAGGCGCGGGCGAGTGCCAGCGCCTTCAGGATGTATGCGCGATCTGCGACCGCCCCCTGCGGGTTGGCGGGCGAGTTGATGAACAGCGCCGCCGTGCGCGCGAGCAGACTTTCATCACGCGCGAGTTCGTCGAGATCCGGAAGAAAGCCCGTCGCCTTCGTCGCGTTGAGATAGATGGGCTCCGCGCCAACCGCCAAAGCACCCGCGACATAGGCCGAATAATACGGATTGCACATCAAGATCGCGGGACGCCCCGTGATCTCCTTGCGCCCCACGGCCGGAAGGCAGGCGAAGAACAATCCCTCGCGCGAGCCGCTTAGCATCAGAATTTCACGCTCGGGATCGACAGCCGAGGGCAGCTGATACCGCTTCGACAACCACTCCGAGATCGCAAGCCGCGCATCACCTGCCCCGCGAATGGGCGGATATTTCCCGTAAAGGGCGGTGGCCTCCGCGAGCTTCGCTGCGATGAAATCCGGCATCGCCTCGCGCGGCTCCCCGATCGTCAGCTCGATCGGATTGGCGTGCCCTGCCGGAATACCGGCAAGAAGCTTGCGAAGCTGCGTAAAGGGCGATGAGATCGCGCCGGAGGTGAGGAAAGAAAGCGGGTGGGTCATCTGCGGACAATTGATGCTGAGTGAGAGCCGCTATCGCACGCCAGGGGCCAAGAGGGAAGCGCGGCAGCTCTCACGAGCAAACCAATGAGCGGACCCCGGCCAGGCTCTTCGACGCCGGCGCCCCGAAGATCCGGCGAAACTCATGCGCGAAGTGCGGCTGATCGTAATAGCCTGCCGCATGCGCGGCATTTGTGAAGTTCTCCCCCTTCACGACCTCCGCCACCGCCACCCGCATGCGCGTCCACGCCGCGTACCGGCGATAGGAGACGCCGGTCTCCTGCTTGAAGAGGTGCTGGAAACGCGATGTCGAAAGCCGCGCAGCATCCGCGGCCGCCGCCACGCTGGGCGCGCCTGTCAATTCGCTTTCGGCCCTCTCAGGATCCGCGATTGCAGCGATCGCACGCAGCACCCGCACATCGATCTCTCGGCGCGCCCCAACCTTGGCTTTCGAAAATCCGATGAGGTCCGCCAGTGCCTCGTCCGCCCACGCAAGGCTGGCGCTATCCTCATAAAGCGTACGCAGAAGATCGAGATCGCACCGTGCGCCGATCAAAGCGCCTTGCTCTTCATGGGAGTCATGAATGAGCGCCGCCAGACCTTCCGCCGATGTTTCCGTGGGCTCCACATAAACGACAGCCAACGGCCGCCCACCCGCGTCGAATTCATAGACATCGCCCGCCTGGATTATCGCGGCACGGCAGGAGAACCAGGTCCCACGTCCAAGCTTCAAATGAAAATCGTCATAGAGCCCGGTAAGTAGAACGGGCGCGCTGTGGCTGTGAAGCGCGTTTCGCCCCAGGCATCCGGCAAAAAGCATCCGCCCCTCACCCACGTGCCACAAGGGCTTCATGATCTCGTTCCCACGCGTAGCAGGTTCGTACAAGCGCGCGTCCCCTCTCAAGCCCTAGCCTCACCCCGGCTTGAACATCTGCCTAGGACGCGAAAATGCCAAGGATAATCGCAAATGAAACCGCAGCGGACCTCCCTGCGCTGAACGTTGACCGCCGCAAACTTCTCAGCGCCGGTCTGGGCTTGGCCGCCATGCCGGCCCTGACATCAGTTTGGACGCCGAAAGCCGAAGCCGCCGCTGGGCCTCTCGGCGGCGCTCAGCCCAAATTCTATCGTTTCAAGCTTGGCGATTTCGAGATCACCACGATCTCGGATTCGGAAGCCATGATCGACGGTCCTTACCCGCTCATCGGAACGAACGCGGATGAGGCGAGCGTGCGCAAGCTGATGTACGACAATCTCCTCCCCGAGCAGAAATATCAGCCGGGCTTTTCGCCAACGGTGATCAACACCGGCAAGGAGATCGTATTGATCGACACCGGCAACGGCTCGACAGGCTTTGTCCCCCGTCCGGACGGCGGCTGGCTTGCGGCACAACTCGGCCCGGCTGGCTTCAAGCCCGAGGATATCGATATCGTTTTGCTGAGCCACGGTCATCTCGACCACGTCGGCGGCATCATCGAAAATGGCCAACCGCTCTTTCCAAATGCACGCTACGTCATCGCAGCAATCGAGCACGACTTCTGGTCACCTGAAGGCAAATTCTCCGGCGACATGGAGAAGTTTGCGGGAATCTACAGGGCCAGTACGAACCCGGTCGCTGGCAAGCTTAGTTTTATAAAACCTGGCGACGATGTCGTGAGTGGCATTCGCGCCATCGAAGCCTACGGTCACACGCCGGGACACCTCGCCTTCATGATCGAAAGCGGCGGCAAATCGCTATTGTTTTGGGGAGACTGCGCGCATCATCAGGTGGCCTCCCTCGCGCGTCCCGATTGGCATTGCGTTTTCGATGTCGACCAAGAGCAGGGTGCCAAAACGCGCCGGCGCATTTTCGACATGGCGGCAACGGATCGCCTGCCGGTCATCGGCTATCACATGCCGTTTCCATCATTAGGCTACGTGGAGACGATCTCGCCAGGCAGCTATCGCTGGCTCGCGCACACCTACCAGCTCCACCTGTGAGGCGTGCGGACGATTATTCCGGCAGATGCGTCACGGCCTCGATGTTGTGTCCATCGGGGTCGATGATGAAACCGCCGTAGTAGTTGGCATGATAATGCGGCCTGAGGCCGGGCGGCCCATTATCCTTGCCCCCGGCAGCCAGCGCCGCATCGTAGAAGGCCTGAACCTCCGCGCGATTCTGGGCGGAGAAAGCGACGTGCAGCCGGCCCGTCAGCGGCGTGCCGGTGCCGATCCAGAACTGCGGACGCTCACGGCCGAACCCCGCATAGCCGTCATCGTCCTCTTCCGAGAACTTCATTTCCTTGAGGAGGACGATGCCGAGCGGCGCGAGCGCCTTGGTGTAGAAGTTGAGCGACCGCTTGTAGTCGGTAATCGGGAAACCGATGTGATCGAGAATGTCCAGCACGCACGTCCTCCTATCGTCTGCCCGATCTCGTCAGCGCGCGGAATGATCTAGACGCGCCGCTCCACCATCAGCTTCTTCAATTCCCCAATGGCCTTGGCCGGCGAGAGCCCCTTCGGGCAGGCCTTGGCGCAGTTCATAATCGTATGGCAGCGGTAAAGGCGGAACGGATCTTCGAGGTTGTCGAGCCGTTCGCCGGTCGCCTCATCGCGGCTGTCGATGACCCAGCGATAAGCCTGCAGCAGGATCGCCGGACCGAGATAGCGGTCCGAGTTCCACCAGTAGCTCGGGCACGACGCCGAGCAGCACGCGCACAGAATGCACTCGTAAAGCCCGTCGAGCTTTTCGCGATCATCCCGCGACTGCCGCCACTCTTTCGGCGGCGTCGGCGTATCGGTCTTCAGCCACGGCTCGATGGAGGCATGCTGCGCGAAGAAGTTCGTGAGATCGGGAACGAGGTCCTTCACGACCTTCATGTGCGGCAGCGGATAGATCTTCACCGCGCCCTTCACGTCCTCGATGCTCTTCAAGCACGCGAGCGTGTTCGTGCCGTCGATGTTCATCGAGCAAGAGCCGCAGATGCCCTCGCGGCACGAGCGGCGAAACACCAACGTCGGGTCGATCTCGTTCTTGATCTTAATGAGCGCGTCGAGCACCATCGGCCCGCACTGCTTTTGATCGATATGGAATGTATCGATGCGCGGGTTGCGGCCGTCCTCCGGGTTCCAGCGATAGATCCGGAACTCCTTCCAGTCGCCGTCATGGTCCGGCCTATTCCAGGTCTTGCCCTCGGAGATCTTCGAATTTTTCGGAAGCGTGAGCTGAACCATCAGACTTCGGGGTCCCGTCTGCGGAAATTGAAATGTCTGTTGACAGAAGCTTGAACGCGCCCCCGCTGTCAACATGCGGGGACCCGCACGCGGCGCTATCGCTCAAGCGAGCTTCTGGTATTTTTTCAGCTCCCGGACGAGGTCGATCAGCCGCTCGGCGATCTCAGCTCCCGTATCGACCGCGACCCGCAGCGGCACCCGCGACTGGATGATCTCGTTGAGCCGGTCCTGCTGCTCGCCGAAGGCGAAAAACACCTCCTCGGGTGCGTCGATATCGCCGTCCTCGATAGCCGTCATCACATCGAACGCATTCTGAGCGGCAAGAACGAGCATGGACGCAATATCGTCCATCAATTGTAAATAAAGGCGCTGTGCGTCGGCCCTGATACGCTGCCCGTGCACGCCGAATTTGAGCGGTGCCGAGGCCTGCCCGCCTTCGCCCGCAAAGACGCGCGGGTGCCGCTGGAAGCGCCGGAAGATCTCGCCGAGCCCGATGCAGCACGTCTCGAGATCCCGAAGCGCCGCGCCCGTTTTTCGCTTGGTCCGCGTCCGCGACGCGAGCTTGCCCTCGCCCGACCAGTTGATCGAGGCAATCGACGCGACGGCGCCCAGTGCCGCCAAGGCCGGCAAAACCGCCGTGAACGGATCAGGCGACATCCGCGTATCGCCAGCGTCGATGTCGGCTTTCGGATCTTTACTCAAGACTGGCGCGCCTCTCGATCAGCGCGCGCACCATAGGCGACTTTGGTGAACGGCGCTATTTCTGCTCGCGCCATTCCAAACGCCTCTAGTAAACCCGAGCCTTGGGCTCGATGTACTTGACCTCGTTGGTCATTGTCCGGGTGTGCACCGGCCTGTCATCAAGGGTGACACTCTTACTCGCATAATCGGCCCAGGCGAGCGTGTGCTTCATCCAATTGACGTCATCGCGCTTGGGATAATCTTCGCGCGCATGCGCACCGCGGCTCTCTTTGCGGTTCTCGGCCCCCACGACCGTCACCGCAGCCTGCGCGATGAGGTTGTCGAACTCGAGCGTCTCGACGAGATCCGAATTCCAGATGAGCGAACGATCGGTGACCGAGATGTCCTCGGCCTCGCGCCACACCGCATGGATCTTCTCGACGCCTTCCTTCAGCACCGGTCCATCGCGGAAGACCGCGCAGTTCGCCTGCATGATCTTCTGCATGCGCAGCCTGAGCGCCGCCGTCGGCGTCGAACCCTTAGCGTGCCGGAAGCGATCAAGACGCGCCAGCGCCGGTTCGTTCGCATCCTTCGGCAGATCCTGCTGCAACCCGCCCTTTTCGATGGTCTCGGCGCAACGCAGGCCTGCGGCCCGACCGAAGACGACGAGATCGATGAGCGAATTCGAACCCAGCCGGTTGGCACCATGCACGGAAACGCACGCCGCTTCGCCGATCGCCATCAGGCCCGGCACGACGTGATCGGGATCACCGTCCTTCTTCGTCAGAACCTCGCCGTGATAGTTCGTCGGTATGCCACCCATGTTGTAGTGGACCGTGGGCAGCACCGGGATCGGCTGCCGCCTGAGATCGACGCCCGCGAACACCTTGGCGTTCTCCGTGATGCCCGGCAAACGTTCGGCAAGAATCTTCGGATCGAGATGGTCGAGGTGCAGGTAGATGTGATCGCCTTCGGGACCAACGCCGCGGCCTTCGCGAATCTCGATCGTCATTGAACGCGAGACGACATCGCGCGAAGCGAGATCCTTCGCACTCGGTGCATAGCGCTCCATGAAGCGCTCGCCCTTCGAATTCGTGAGATACCCGCCCTCGCCGCGCGCGCCTTCCGTGATCAGCACGCCCGCGCCGTAAATGCCCGTCGGGTGGAACTGCACGAACTCCATGTCCTGCAGCGGCAGACCCGCGCGCAGCACCATGGCGTTGCCGTCGCCGGTGCACGTGTGCGCCGACGTGCACGAGAAATACGTGCGCCCGTAACCGCCCGTCGCCAAAATAGTCTTCTTCGCACGGAAGCGATGCAGCGTGCCGTCATCGAGGTTGAGCGCGATGATGCCCCGGCAGACCCCGTCCTGATCCATGATCAGATCGAGCGCGAAATATTCGACGAAGAACTCGGCCGAGTACCGCAGCGACTGCCCATAAAGCGTGTGCAGCATCGCATGACCGGTGCGATCGGCGGCCGCGCACGTGCGTTGCGCCGGTGGGCCCTCGCCGAAATCGGTCGTCATGCCGCCGAACGGCCGCTGGTATATCTTGCCGTCCTCGGTGCGGGAGAACGGAACGCCGTAATGTTCGAGCTCATAAACAGCAGCCGGAGCGTTGCGGCAGAGATATTCAATCGCGTCCTGATCGCCCAGCCAATCCGATCCCTTGACGGTATCGTACATGTGCCAGCGCCAGTCATCCCGGCCCATGTTGCCCAGCGCAGCGGCAACGCCGCCCTGCGCCGCGACCGTGTGCGAACGCGTCGGAAAGACCTTTGTCACGCACGCGGTCTTGAGCCCCGCCTCCGCACAGCCGAGCGTGGCGCGCAAACCGGCACCACCCGCGCCGACGACCACGACGTCATAGACATGGTCCTGGACGGGATATGCCTTCCCGAGTTGAGAAGGCGCGGCAATCGCACCATTGGCTTTGCCATTCGCTACCGTCATCGGGCTTTAGGCTCCAAAACTCAGTTTCAAAACGGCGAACACGCTGGCGAGCCCTACGGCAATCGCAAAGAACGTGTTCAGCACAAGAGCGCCAAGCTTCAGCCCCTCATTGTGCACGTAGTCTTCGATGATGATCTGCATGCCAAGCCGCATGTGGATCGTCGCCGACAGGATCAGTGCCAGCAAGGGCAGTGAGATCAGCGGATCGGCGAGCTTCCGGTGCACCGTCTCGTAGTCGGCACCGATATGCGATGCGATGAGCCAGACCAGAAAGGAGGCCAGGAATATATTGGCAACCGCCGTGACGCGCTGCTTCCAAAAGTGATCGGCACCCTCTTTGGCGGAGCCGAGATAGCGAACCTTCTTGAGCGGTGTTCGCATCGATTTCATTTACATGCCCCCGAGAGCGACGAAGGCCCAGATGATGGCGGTCAGCGTGAGTGACGCGGCGAGCGATCCCCACGAGAGGAGATCGATCATCCGCAGTTCGTAGCCGTGGCCACTGTCCCAGATCAAATGCCGTATACCACCCATCATGTGGTGCATCAGGACCCACGTGTATCCCAAAAGCACGATCTTGCCGGGCCAAGTGGCAAACCAGCTCGACACATAGTCGTACTGCTCCGGTCCCGACGCAGCTGCGACGAGCCACAATGCAAGAAGCAGCGATCCAACGTACAGCGTCGCCCCGGTGATGCGATGTAGGATCGACATCACCATGTTGATGAGCGGAGTATAGATTTGAAGGTGTGGCGAGAGCGGCCGCTCGGGTCGCACGCCGCGGCCAGACGTGGCTGCCATCGGACGTCCTTCTGGTGCGTGTGAAGCCAACGTGTACCGGCTCATTTCGAACCCGGCAAATCGCCAAATGCCACAGAGACTAGGGTGAGGCCAGCAAATTGAAGTCCGCCCGCCTCAAGCGTTCACTCCTTTACGCCGCATGCTCCCGATGTCGTGCTCCGCTGAGGCGGACGGGTGCACACAGGCGCGCACGGAGATTGCGCTGCCTACTGTGATTTCAGAACCCCGCAGCCGATCCGCGAACCCGCATCGCCTTCGGGGTCAGTCTGGTAGTCGTCGGCTTTTTCGAACAATACCAGCGATGAACCGTCGGTATCGAAAAGCGTGTCTTCGGTCTCTTTGTTGAGATGCAGATATGGGCTGAGTATTTCAGCCGCCGCCGTGCCGTCCGCACCCGCGATGACGTTGGGCAGATCGCCCGCCATCGGACCTTCCTCATTGAGGAAGCCATGTCTGGCGCCGAGCGGATTATAAATAGCGCCCGCCGACGAAAAGTCGCCTTCGCACGTGCCCGTCTCGTGTAAGTGCAAGCCGTGCGCGCCAGGCGTCAAACCTTTGAGTTCGACTTTGAGAAGCACGCCCGCAGCAATTTCCGTCAGCGTGATGGTGCCGGCGCTTTGGCCATCGGCAAGCTTGATCTCGGCGACGGCGGTCTCTCCCATGGCATCCGCCCGGTGAGATGCCGCAAAGAGAAGGATGGCCGCCGCGGCGGCTGCCGTCAGTCTCGTTTTCATGCGACTGCTCCCTACACCCCGCCGGAGGGCATCGCCC